>Ga0307378_10009533_pt1 | contig 12752 bp, 12 predicted proteins | sample UN1MG_FD_202238 | JGI IMG/M metagenome (GOLD analysis project Ga0307378, IMG submission 202238) | Soil microbial communities from Risofladan, Vaasa, Finland - UN-1 | ecosystem: Environmental > Terrestrial > Soil > Coastal area > Acid sulfate soil | place: Finland: Risofladan, Vaasa | collected...
GACAGAGTTATGGCGATCTCATGTGGATTGTGGAACTATCACTTGAAGTGCTGTTGAATCCGTAGTTGGATTGTGGAGGCTAATGCTAATTCGTTCGGGGCTTATTATTTCGCAATAAGTCTAATATTGACGCATCGAACAACCACGTAGGCATTTACTTGATAGAATCGAGTAGCAACATACTCACGAACAACACGGCATCGAACAACCACGTAGGCATTTTATTAGGAAAATCGAGGACCAACATACTCACGAACAATAAAGCCAATTCGAACAGCGGGGACGGTATTAGCTTGTATTCTTCGAATAGCAACACCCTTATGAACAATACTGCATTGAACAACAATCTTGGTATCCGTTTGTGTGATTCTTCGATGAGCAACAAAATATATTTTAACAACTTCATTAACAACAGCTATAACGTTAGTTCACTATATTCAACCAACATCTGGAACTCCGCCTCTCCCGTCACCTACATCTACAACGGCACCACCTACATGACTTACTTAGGCAACTACTGGGACGATTACTTCGATGTAGACGCCGACAACAACGGGATTTGGGATAATCCCTACAGCATAGACGGGGATAAGGATTGGTATCCACTGAAGGAGCCGTTTGAAAGTTACATCTTAAAAGAAAATTCGCGTCCAATCGCCAACGCCGGCGATTACTACTACGGTGATATAAACGAAGCCATCCAATTCATCGGCTCGGGAACCGACCCGGATGGCGATACAATTGTCGAGTACGCGTGGGATTTCAACGGCGACGGGATATCAGACAGCTATCTTCAAAATCCAACCTATACATGGACCACTAACGGCACGTATCATCCAACGTTAAAGGTAAAAGATCAAAGGGGCGCGTGGAGCGAGTGGGATTGGTGCACGGTAACGGTTTATGATGAACATCCTTACGTAGGTCCCTATCCGCTCTCGTCTTATGACAAATATTACATTCGCGTCTTCAACATCGATGACATTGGAAAGGCGTATGTAAATGGTGATCTTGTTAAAGAGAGCCATTTTGGCGAGGAGGACAGTGGGAGTATTGATATCACAGACAAGTTGCGTTTAGGAGAGAATGAAATCAGATTCACCGTTGAAAACCTTCGAGAAGGCTATACGTATGGATTTGAAATAATCGCTGACGATGAAACACGCGGAGTTTGCTACACGGTCTGGCCAGTGCCAGGAGGTGCGGTATTACCAGGTGGTGACGTGTGTGGTGTGGCAGGTGTCGACGGCTGTCATGACAACGATCAGCAAACTGGGATCGTCTATGACAAAACAATAACACTCGAATTGGAAGAACGAGAGGTTGAGGATTTTACATTCGTTCAAATCACCGATGTGCATATTGGGTGTGATCCTAATTTGTTTAAATTCCTACCATCATTATATTGGCCCCCCGAGGCAGAAAAAGAAGTAGAGAAATCCCTTGAGGCATTAACTGGTACTCTTGAGGACCTTAAAAAGATAAGTCCAAAACCTAAATTTGTTTTAGTTACAGGAGATATTGCTGAGTGGAATGGTGAAGTAAAATTTTGGTTTCCTGGTTTGAACTTTTTTGATATTAGGGATATGGGGTTCTTTGGTGCTTTTAAATCGAATATTGAGACGTACATCTCTCAGGAGAAGCTGAATGGATCTAATGTTCATTTCTATTATCCCTGGCAATCATGATAGACGTAAACATAACGTTTTTGGGGGTTATCTGCCTGATCTATATCGGGATAATGACAATTTAGATAACTATCACGACTATATGACTCCTCCGGGTCAAAATATTTCATATTTAATTTACCCGGATAATTACACATTCATTTACGGTGGTTGGCTTTTCGTAGGCTTAGATTCTGGTTATGATGTCCCTCTGTTTAAGGGGGGTGGTTTGGGGACTGATCAAATACAAGCTTTGAAAGATATTCCCGATATGGGCATCCCAAAAATAGTTTTTATGCATCACCCGGCCATTAACGATAACGACGGGTATTGTATAGACAAAAATAGGGATTCATTTATTAAATTTTGTGAGGACGAAAATAATAATGTCGAGTTAATTCTTACAGGACATACTCATAATGATAGAGTATTTGATGGAACTGGTAAGCCTAAAGATTTAGCCAGTAATATTAGACCTCTATATATCCAGACCGCAAGTTATCCGAGGAAAAAGGTTGGATACAGGGTAATAAAAGTTGGCAATCAGGGGGCACACCTTTATCCATCAGGGACGATTTATGTGCAAAATTGGAGCGGTATTTGGTTGGATAGTTCTGGTGATGTCGTTTTTTATGTTTGTGATTCCGAGGGGAGACGAACGGGAATAAGCGAAGATGGTGAGATCTTTCAAGAGATTCCACAAACATATTACCTGAATTTTTCCACTTTTTCTGTAGGTAGTTCTGCACTGCAACCGAACAATATCCAAGGGATTATTTCCTATAATCCAGAAGAACTCACAGTTACTCTTAGAGAAGGAAAAATAGTCCCCTTTAAAGAGAAATATTTTGGAGTTAATGAGGTAAATAGAATGTTCAATATCTCCATTAAAAACCAAGAGCTAGACGTCCTCACAACCATATCCTATCACAATCTTTCAATCACGGAAAACTCAACTGCAACCATTCACCTGAACAGAACTGTGACAAATTATTCGATTGAAGTTGATAGCAATGGTGACAACTTTACCGATGTGATGATAGAACCTGAGTTAGTCGAAACTAACTATGCACCTTCTGCCACAATATCTTCACCGTTAAACGACTCGACCTACGTTCATGGAGATGAAATAACATTTATTGGCACAGGAACAGATCCAGAAGATGGCGTTTTAAATGCTTCATCGCTGGTATGGACTTCTGACATGAACGGAATCATCGACTTTGGAAATGAGTTTAACACCACCAATCTCTCTCCAGGCGCGCACACGATCACGTTGATGGCCAATGATAGTGCCGATTTGGTGGATACGGATTCTGTTAAAATAGTGATTAATGCGCCAGACCTCACGCTCAATTCTTCTAATATCGTCTTCTTAAACTCAAATCCCACCGAGGGTGACGTCATCACGATAAACGCAACCGTTCATAATATTGGCCTTGTTAATGCAACCAATGTTAGCGTCCGGTTCTTCGACGGTATTACTGAATTTGAAATCGGAAACATAACGCTAGATACCGCTCAAGCAGGTGAAAACGCGACGGTAAGTGTTACCTGGGATACCACAGGGAAAGGGGGAAAACATTCTATCGGCGTTAGGATCGACTCCGAAGATTCGATCGAAGAGATGAACGAGACGAACAACAGAGCCTCTAAGTCTATTCTCATTAACGAGGGACAACCTCAAATCAGCTTTTTCGATACTGAAGCGTCAGATAATCCCTACCCCTCTATTTCAGGCACGCACAACGGTACAATCACACCTTCTGAAAACATCACCGTTAGCAAACTCTTCACGTATTCATGCCAAGGAACCGGGGGGCATACCGAATATGCCGCAATCTCTTATTCAAACGGAACGACAATCGCAGAAGCCAACTGGAACGGTTACACGGGCGATTGGCACAACATCTCGTTCAACCAAACCTTCACCATGTATGTGAACGAAACCTATAACTATACGATACGAACGGGCTCCTACCCGCAGATCATCCATGAAAGAGAATACAACGCTACTGGAGGAACGATCACGTGTAGCAAATTCACCGATGTGAACGGTCGCACGTACACTGATTGGATCCCGGCGATAAGGTTGTATTGAGGAACACCGGGCAGTACGGATATATCCGTCATCGCCTCTATAGTAGATTTCTCTATAAAAATGTGTGAAAAAAGAGTTATAATCTCTGAGCCGTAACGTTTCCTCATGCATGCCATTTCGCTCTTACAAATCGCACCAACGCTGGCTGCGTATTTCAACGTGCCGCTGAACTCACCAGCCCGTCCGGTCGCGTCCATCCTCAACTTCATGCGTGCTCGCAAACCAAACGTCGTGGTGTTGGTAGTGATCGACAGTCTTGATCTCAGCATTTATTCCGAGTTCGCAGCCGAATTAGAGGTGCTTCACCGGCTTGCCGAACGGGACAGGCGCCTCTTCTCATTTGAACCGATAAGCAATCATACAACGCCAGCATTTGCTTCTCTTCTTACCGGTTTAGAACCCGAATCGCACGGTATCGTGGTGAGTGCGGACGTAGCGACATCGAAGATAAAATCCATTTTAGAGATACTCGACGATGAGGGCACGCCAACCGCAGCGGTGCTCGACACGAACGGTGCCGAACCGCTTTTAGGACGAATGAGCTATGTCTTTGGCGTTGAGAACCGCGAGGACATAGTGGAATACGACGAGGAAATAAAGACACACACCCTCTTCGTATTACAAAAGCAGGATTTGCGGTTCGTGCTCGCGCATCTCCGTTCCATTGATCGGTTTGCACATAGAGGTTGGGATTTACGCGTTGCTGCGCACGTTACGAATGAGAATATGCGCACTATTGCGGACGCCGTGAGTGAGCGTAACGGAATGCTGTTTATCTGCGGCGATCATGCGGCACATCGTAAGAATCGAAAAGCGGCGCACGCCAAAATTCCGGTACCATTGATCGTTGCCGCGCCTTGAAAGGCCGAGAACGAAGAAACTTAAAGCCGTGTGCTTGTATGTAATGTACTAAAAAATGGGACTCAAAGCGCTGGTTATCGACCTTGACGGCACGGTATATCATGGAAAGACCCTTATTGAGCACGCCGATGAGGCTCTTGAGCGCCTCTCTAAACAATACGAGATACTCTACCTCACCAATAATTCGACACGGTCACGAGCGGAGTTTACGCAAAAGTTAGCGAATTTCGGCATTTCGTGTACGAAACAGCAGCTCATCACCTCGGGGTTCGCGGCTGCGGAATACATTAAAGAGTACTACCCGTGCAGTCGCGTGTACGTGATCGGCGAGGACGGATTGAAACAGGAACTCATCGAGCACGATATAACACTGTGCGAGGACGCGTGCGATTGCGTGCTCGTCAGCCTTGATATGGGGTTCACCTATGCAAAGCTGAAGAAAGCACTGACGTTGCTCTTGAATGGTGCGCTCTTCGTTGCGACCAACACCGATCCGTTTTTAGTTACGAACGAGCGGGTTGTTCCCGGCGCGGGCTCGATCGTCGCGGCGGTAGAAACAGGAAGCGGAAAAAAACCGATCGTTATCGGCAAGCCCAGCGCGTTTATTACTGACCTTATCGCCAGGCAATTGCAGGTGCAGCCACACGAAACACTTATCGTGGGCGATAATCTCCAGACCGATATCCTCATGGGGATGAAGGGCGGCATGCAAACGGCTTTGGTCTTAACCGGGGCATCGAAACGGAGCGATATCGAGAGATTACTCATACACCCGGATTATATCTTCGAGTCCATCGTCGACATCCCGAAGGGGCTAGCATAACAGTAGTACACTCCTTATTCCTTTATAAGCTCCCAAAACGCTCTTCGTAGTGGCTCTCCCACGGCATCACGCCGTCGGATTGGACAATAAGATAAGCGAGAGAAACGAAATTTTTTTAACCCCCTGGAAAGAATACAATAGCGGTGATGACTATGGCTGATGAATCAGAACCGCAAACGATAAGATTCAGGTATAAGTTGGGTAATTGGGAGATCGAAGTTGAAGGTGATGAGGAACTGGTAAAGGAGGTAGTGGCAGAGATAAAGAAGAAAGAACTGCCACCGTATGGAAGTATGGAACCCAACCAAGTCGCGGCATCGGGACTCTATTCGTAACTCGTGCTGATGTGGGTTCATGTCCCGCGTCTCATGAATGGGCTATCAGAAAAACCGCGAGCCCCTTTTATACAACCCGAGCAATTCCGCCTTGTCCACGATGTGGCCTTCCATAGCTTCTTCCACGGCTCTCTTGTTTACCCGTCCGCCTAACGCGAGCTCGGTATCTAACGCATAGAGTTTAAAGAAGTACCGGTGCTGCGTACCTGATGGCGGAGACGGGCCGCCGTAACCGATTTCGCCGAAATCATTCAGCCCTTGCTCGCCGGGACTGCTGTCTTCTTCGATCCGAGCAGTAACAGGAATGTTGTACATAACCCAATGGACCCAGGTGCCTCGCGGTGCATCGGGATCATCGACGATTAACGCCAAGCGCTTTGCCTCCGCAGGAATGTCCTCGATACTGAATGCCGGGTTGATATCGGCACCGTCAGACGTAAATCTCGTAGGGATACTCTTACCGTTCTTAAATTCCGGACTCGTTAATTTCATAATCTCCCCTCAGTTGTATGATCAATCTTATTACAGTATAAAACATTCTGTTGCTTCCGGTGGTTTACCGTGCACTGACAAATTCATTAACCGATTCATGCAACCGTAAAAAGCACAGCCCGGCTTAGCCTGACCTTTGGCTCTGAAACAGGCACAAGGCCGCAGGCACGTGCGATCTTAATAGTGTTATCAAACGAAGAAGCAGAGACATGCAGCTTGGGCTCGACGACAAGGAACCTACTTTTCGGCTTCAGGATACTGACAACCTCGCGGAATAAGTTCGCTTTATCTGGGACCTCGTGGACCATATAAAACGCCAAGGCGAAATCTACGTTCTCGGATATGCCGATCCTATCAGGCTCGGCTTTATGGATTGTGATGTTTGTAACGCCCGCTCTGGCACTTTTCTGTTTGAGCCGCTCAAGCATCTTTTCCTGAATATCAGCCGCAATGACTCGTCCTTGCTCACCGACGAGCTGTGTCATAGCAATAGAAAACATGCCAGGCCCGCAGCCGATATCTACTACGGTCTGCCCGTTCTGGATATACGGGCCAAGAACCTTTTTCGGGTCGTGCAAGAGTTTACGTACCCTATTATCCAGAACCGATGCGAACCACCAGGGGCATACCCATGCCATAGATGCTGTCTTGGCTGAAAGACTATTTAAACATATCGAGGAGTTTGACGCGGCGGCAAGAGCCGCCGGGGTTTGCCTTTCACTCGTTTTTATTTTACACCTGAATCCTGTGGAGCCAAGACATTGATCAGTCTTTCGGCTGGAATGTTCGCATAGGACACATGCCTGAGTCTCTATCGGCAAGAACTTCGCTCCCCTGATTGGAGCACGTTCCCGTTTGCTCATCTACCGGTGTATAAAACTTGCAGTCTTTACAGGTTGGCATTTTCATCACGCTCTAAAATGGGTCTGTCAACTGAGGTTCTCACACTAGGAAGTAATAACCGCGGACCATAAAAGCGTTTTCCTTTTCTGCTCTGCGCCGTACGTGCCAGGTTCATTCATTCGCATCTAAGCCCCTACGCATTACCTACCGCTTTTGCAAGAGAATACAGCACGTCTCGCCACGGTTTAGGTTAGGTTAGGTTAAACCACGAGTCGTGAGCACAGGGCATAACAAGGGGGGGTTAGAGGTTGAAAATTCATAGAACTACACCCGCTTTGGTCAGTAAGTAACTACGTATCGCCATCTACCCTTTCAGCTCCTGCGCCGAGCACTACCCCCTCAATGCTCGGCGCAGCCGCTAAGAATATCATTAGTGCACTCGCTTACTATTTAAATAGTGAACGGAATAGTGTGTAGCGTGATTCAAGCACTATTTCTCGGAAAAAAATCGCGCCCTGACGAGGGGTGTCATCCTCTATCCCCCGCCGCTAGGCCCGCGTAATATTCCTGGGTATCTGTTCTAGTCCAAACCAGGCACAAACCGTAACCGTAGCGATGAACGAATCGACGCGGCTTATCATGATCGAAAATCCGCAGGAATGCCGTGTAATCGAGCGAAACGCATTGTTTAGGGCATCACGCATCAATTATCTCGTGACGGCCATGAGAAAGCGGTATATCACGAAGCAAAGAGGCGGTTTTACGCGTGGGTGAGGCGCTCGTAACGTAGTAAAAACCCGATCATTATATAAAGGGGGAGGTGATATTAGGTTCTCCGAGGAAGTTCATCCCAATTCACACTATGACTGAGCAAAGGAGGATAGGGGAGATGTCTATACGGCTTAAGGATATATTGGACGAGGTAATAATAAAGGGAGTGTATAAGAAGGTACCGTGTGACAGCGAATTGGTGTATACGCCAGCGTTAATACCTGATGAGGATGTCGAACGAATGCAAAAGGATGAAAAATTCAAGAAGAACTATCTGAGAAAATTAGGTGTTCGATTCCGCAAACTGGGTTATAAAGACTTAAAAGTACGCGATATCGATCCGTCAACGCAGAGTTTAATAGTACGATATACCGGCTATTACACCGGCTGTCGCAAGTATCCGGAAGTTCACTTAAAAACGCTCTTGGTCTTACACGATGCGATGGGGTGGGATATCCATGATCCCGAGGCTTTTGACAAGATTGTAGAGAAGGCACGAAGAGACCTGGGTAAGAAGAATATCAAGGTCAAGGAGGCGCGATTGTATCGGTTCGCGAAGCTCTTTAAGAAAGCGATCGATGAGAAATTTTGAGAATATTTTATAACTCAGTATAAAGCGAGTAAACGCCTTATTCGTCCAGCACTGGGCGGATTTGGAATATTTAATATACGCATACCGATCTCGTTTCGCTCGCTATGCATTATGATGTATGAGAACGAATCCCTTTGCTTTGATTAGAACGCATCGCCGCCAGTTGACTTAAGAAGCGATTTTTCCCTCTTTCATTATCTTCGTCGCACCGTGAATGCAGTAAGTTTCTCGTTTGCGAAACGTTTAAGTGCACTGTAAGCATACGTAACACGTATGCAAGAGCGAACAGTCTCCGAGGTACTTGTGGATCAACTCGCGGCTTGGGGCGTGGAGTACGTTTTTGGACTGCCGGGCACGAGCTGCCTGGGTGTGGTAGACGCGATACGCAAGCATGAGAAGATACGGTTTATCAAGGTACGGCACGAGGGAGCAGCAGCCTTAATGGCCTCGGCGTACGCGAAGCTGACCGGCAAGGTAGGCGTGTGCCTGACGATCGCGGGACCGGGCGCGACGAATCTGATTACTGGTCTATACGATGCGAAGATGGATCGTGCGCCGGTTTTAGCGCTTACGGGCCAGGTCAAGCTGCAGTACATCGGCCCAGGCGGTTTCCAGGAGATTGATCAGGACGTCCTTTTCAATTCATTCTGTGTCTTTAATAAGACAATCAATTCGAAGGAGCAGACCGTTGAGCTCGTAACCTTAGCATTGCGACATGCATTAGTGGAACGAGGCGTTTCGCATCTCGCTATACCGAACGACGTGCAGAAGGAACCGCTTGAAGCGGAGATAGCGCCACTGGAAGGCCGGATACCTGAATTCAGCATCGTTAATAGCGAACTCGTCGACCGCGCAGTGCGGTTACTAAACGAGGCGGAGCAGCCCGTGATAATAGCGGGTTGGGGCGCGCGGGGGCATGGTGATAAACTCTTAAAGCTCGCAGAACGATTGCAAGCGCCGATCATAACAACGTTTCGTGCAAAGGGTACGGTTCCTGAGGGTCATAGGCTTGCGCTTGGTACGCTCGGCGATGTAGGCACGCCGATGGCGCGCAAATTTGTCAATGCTGCTGATTTGCTTTTGGTCTTCGGCTCTTCGTTCTCTGAGAAGACCAACATACCACGAAAAAGAATCATTCAAGTGGATTTCGATCCCATGAATCTTGCCAAAGAGTTTCCCATCGAACTCCCGATTCTGGGCGAGTGTGGCGTAGTCTTAGAGCGATTACTAGCAAAGGTGCATGAACGAACAAATCCTGAGATATTAGAAGAAGTGAGACAGGAGAAGGCGAAATGGTCTGCGCAGCTTGATAAGGAAGCGGATCCGAAGGCTGCACCGTTACGTGCGCCGTTTATCATGAAGGTATTGCGCGAGACCATCGACCCTGTAGCGATTATCACCATAGACGTTGGCGATAACGGCTTCTGGGTTGGCCGCAATTTCGTGATGAAGCAGCAAACGCTGCTGATGTCAGGTTATCTGGCGACGATGGGCTTTGGACTGCCCGCAGCGATTGCGGCGAAGTTAGCGGCTCCTGATAAGCAGGTAGTGTGCATCACCGGCGATGGCGGCTTCGCACAGGTAATGGGCGAGTTCTTAACGGTTATCGAACATGACCTGAAGATTATCGTGGTCATCCTGAACAACAGCGAGCTGGCCATGATCAGCATGGAGCAGCGTGTGGAAGGCTATCCAAAGTTTGCAACGGAACTCGAGAATCCGAACTTTGCCGATTACGCTATCTCGTGCGGCGGCTGTGGATTCACCGTGCACGAGCCGATGGAATTAAAAGCTGTATTGGAACACGTGATAAAAGGAAGAAAGCCGGCGATTGTCGATATTGCAACCGATCCGAAGCGATTTTAAGTGAACCATGGGCGAAGAAAGGAAAGATAACCCCCTCCATACCGTAGAAGGGCGAAAGGTTGGTGAATACACAGTGCACGTGAAGGACATAAGGAAAGGCGCATTCGCCGGTGTGTTCTCGTTCAGTCTGCTTGCGGATGGACAGACGATAGTGAGCGGATTGTATTACCACGGCAGTACGTGGATCAGACCCTGGCTGGAGCTTGATTACTCACCCCTTACTGGCGACGAGCTGGACGCAACAGGTGAAGTACTCTTTCAACTGCTTTCGGAATTGATCCCACCGGGCGGGCACATCTCGATAGCCTACCTCGATCATAAAATAACCGCACGTGCGTTATTGTCAGGCGTGCCGCCGGCGGCCACGCCGATTGGCTATCTCCTCTGGAAAAGTGGCTGCCGGTGGTTCAAGGATTGGTACTTCGCCGAGGGGTGGAAGGAAGGCGGGATCAAGCTGCAGGGCGAGAAGCCGCTAACCGAGCAGCGCAAAAGAGAGAATACACAGCGGATCGTAGGGGAGTTAACCGAGTTTCTGAATAAGGGGGGGTATGTGGAGCCTGAGGTGGAGGAGGTGTGTAAGGCGTTGGCGCGGAAGGTTCTGGGATTAGGATAAAAATAAAATCTCCTGATTGCTTCTGATTGATACGATCTTTAATTACGGTGCTTCTTTGCAAACTATAGGTATAGGCACCTGCCCTTTGTCTGTCGAAAAGGCTAAGCAAGAAGAAGATGAAGCGGCTCCGAAAGACGAGGCAGGAAGTCTTTTATACTGCTCGGGTATTCTTCAACTATGGAGCCTGCATATGCCGTTTCCGTTTTTATTGCAATTTTTGCCATCGTCAATCCGATAGGTACGATACCCTTTTTCACGACGTTAACGCAGGATTATTCGCCGGCTGAGCAGAAACGAGTGGCGTCGAAGGCCGTGATGGCTGCTACGCTGACCCTGCTCATTTTCGGGCTCATCGGTCGCTACATATTCCTTCTCTTCAGCATTACCATTCCGGCATTCCGGATAGCAGGCGGATTACTGCTGTTTAGAATCGCATTTAGCATGATGTTCGGACGGTTTCCGGGAACAAAAGCGACGGAGGCAGAGCAGCAAGAATCGGTGGATAAAGAGGTCGTGGGGATAATGCCAATCGGTATTCCCATGCTTGCAGGACCTGGAGCGATATCGACCGTGATGCTCTATATTTCACACGGGGCTATTGTGGACACGGTAATGGTCTTTATCTCGGTGCTTGTTACCATGGCCATCGCCTATGTCTTTCTGACCAACGCGGATAAAATCTCGAACCGTGTTGGACGGGTGGGCTCACAGGCGATATCCCGTCTAATGGGATTGATACTTGCCACGGTGGCTATCCAATTCCTCATAAATGGCGCCCACGAAATAGCGCTTGAATGGATAAAAGAGATACGGACGCTAAACTAAAGCAGGCAGATAACTTCTACGAACCAGCATTTCTATTCTGACTAAATGAAAACCAGGGGCTCTGCAAGCAGAAAGAAGGAGGAACGAGGATTTTTGAGGTGTAGGTGTTCATGTAAACGTCGCGATCCTGCCCTTTTCGATAGGATGAGAAGGGGTGTGTACGGAGTTGGCGAGGAAGGTTTCGGAAGATGTGAAAGTGTAAAAAAAGCTGAAATTAAACTCTCGCATTATTTTACACTGTTGAATACTTTGTATCATCAGTGTTTTAGTGTTGTAGGAACGTTGAAATTTGGGAGCATAAGAGAATACTGCTTATTTCATAACCGCTGAGGGCTTTTAGTTAGATAGTTTTTAGGCAAAAGTCTTTTTTAAAAAATATTGGTATAAAGACAGGCAATCTTTAACTTCTAATTTAGTTACATATAGTAACGATATCCTGAAGGCGGTTCGATAACATCATTTCCACGCATCTCAGAAAGGATGCTTCCTACCTTTTTTGAAACCGATAATGTTACAGGGACTCTTCTGCAAAAATCGGCTGTGTTCCAGTCTAACTTTGTTAGTGCCATTATGTCTTTACAGACTTGATAGGGTGTCGAATCTAATCTATATGTTTCAACCATTAGAGGCATAGGAATTGTACTCCCGGGATAAGTTCCTAATGAGGGGATAAATCCTGTTGTAAAAAGAACCCACTTAGTTTCCCAACCAAATGACGTTCCTCGAAGAATTGGATAGTCCTGGGCATCAGGATATGCCCGAACATCTGTATCCTTGCCAATATGGACATAATCAACAATTTCAATACATGAATTTGCTTCATTAAACCCCGAAATTTCGGTAATGTCCCACAAACCGTGACTTTTTATAAACACCCGATCTAATAACTTATTCCATGGCCGGAGCAAATTCAAAAGGGCAGATATGTTTGAATCGGGATTGCCCGGACTACCGAAAGAGGAA
>Ga0307378_10009534_pt1 | contig 12751 bp, 11 predicted proteins | sample UN1MG_FD_202238 | JGI IMG/M metagenome (GOLD analysis project Ga0307378, IMG submission 202238) | Soil microbial communities from Risofladan, Vaasa, Finland - UN-1 | ecosystem: Environmental > Terrestrial > Soil > Coastal area > Acid sulfate soil | place: Finland: Risofladan, Vaasa | collected...
CGGCCGCTCGGGCGCCGCCTACGTCGCGGGCGGCAAGGCTGATCTCGACGAGTGGTTCCAATAGCGTGGCGCGACCGATGTCATCGCCGGCCTCCGCAACGGCACGCCGGATCGAGCGGGCGGCCGTCACGACATCGCCCTGGGAGAGGCGCAAGAGAGCGAGCCCGGGCTCGGCCTGTCGTCCCCACTGACTCGCCTCCCGGTACGTCACCTCGGCCTCGGCGGACGCGCCACGAAGGCGTTCGAGCTCGGCAAGCTGATAGAGCGCCTCTCCGGCCGCCGGCTCGGGCGGTGGCCGAAGGAGGCGGTCACGGGCGCGTTCGGCTTCCCCTTGTGCATCATCCCAGGCCCCGTTGAAGCGCATCAATTCCGCGCGGTAGACCTGGCACTGGCCACGGAACGCCATAAGGTCGGGCTGCGAGTCGCACCACCGAGTCAAGGCGGCGGTCCATTCCTGGGCTCGTCGCAGGTCGAATAGCTCGTGACAGGCTTCGATCACGCTGCAATAGACGATGCCCGCGACGCGCGGGGAGACCTCGCCGGCCATGACCGCGACCATGACTTCGTCGAGCAGCCGAACGCCCTGGGTCGCTTCCGACATGTAGATGAGCGATTGCCCGCGGCCCAGTCGACCAAGGGTCACGAGATCCTTGTCGCCGAACCGCTCCGCGATGCCGGCGATCTCCTCGAATATCGCGAAAGCCTCGGCCGGCTGGCCCTCCTTGAGTCGGCCGATGGCCTGCGGGACGAGCAGATAGCCAGACTCCGGGCCGTCGTAGCCGGTCTCTTCGATCAACCGCGCGGCGCGGCCGATCCAGCCACCACCCTGCGCGTTCTCGCCTGTATTGAACAGGCTCAGCGCCAGCCAGAACGCCGTACGAACGGCTCGGGCAACATCGCCCGTCCTGACCGATTCGAGATGGGCCCGCGACCCGGCGACGATCTCATCGTCGGCCCGTCCCAGCAGATGGGCGGCGATGGCCAGTCGCTCCAGGTCTTCACTGTCGAGGGGTTCGTCGTGGTCGACCGCGGAAAGCCCGGCATAGGCGTCGCTCCAGGCCGATGCTTCGAATCTGGATCGGGCGATCAGCAGGCGGTCATCGGTCGGCATGACATCGATCGAGCGTCTACAACCAGCCCCGGCGTCGGAAATACGCAACGAGCACGATGAGCAGGACGCCCATCATCGCCAGGATCGCGATGAAGGCGAATGATTGGTTCTCACCTGGCACGGGGACGTTCATCCCGAAAATGCTCGCGATCAGGGTCAGCGGCAAGAGCACGACGCTGACCGCGGTCAGGATCCGGAACGAGTCATTCAGCCGGTGCGAAAGGACCGATTCGTTGGTCGACTCGAGCGCCTCGATGACTTCCTTGTAGTTCTCGAGCGTGTCCCAGATCCGCTCGGCGGCATCGGAGATATCGTCGAAGTAGATCTCGAGCTCTTCCTGGAGGTAGCGCTGCTTGGTGCGCTCGAGGTCGCGCAGCACGGCCCGCTGTGGCCGGACGATCCGACGGAAGTTGATGATCTCCTGCTTCGCCTCAGAGATGTCCCTGACGATCTCGGACGACAGACCCTCGAAGATGTCATCCTCGATGCGATCGAGCTTGACCGCCATCTTGCGGAGCATCGGGAAGGATGCATCGACCGCGGTGTCGACGATCTTGTACAGGAGATATCCGGTGCCCTTCGCGAAGGTCTCCTCGCGCAGATCCGCCTTCTCACGATAGCGCTCGAACATCGCGGCCAACGGCGGGAGCGGGATGTTCGGCAGCGTGATCAGGTAGTCGGGACCCATGAACAGATCAAGCTCGGCGGTCAGGATCCGGCTCGTCTCCTTCTCGAACATCGGGAAGTGCAGGACGATGAAGACATAGTCGTCGTACGGGTCCAGCTTCGGCCGGTTGTTGCGCGAGTAGACGTCCTCGTAGTCGAGCGGGTGGAAATCGAATTGATCCTCCAGCCAGTCGCGGTCGGCCGTGCGCGGCGACTCGATGTGGATCCAGCGGATACCGGCGGCCTCGATGATGTCCGGACTGGCCTCAGGGGCGGCCGTGATCGGCTCGGTCTCGAGCGCGGGCCGGCGACCGCGAGGTCGCGGCAGCGGGCGGGGGCGCGGGAATCCAAGGTTCGGCACGGCACCATCCTAGCGGCCGAATCCGGAATCCGGGCCGGATTCGTGCGGGTGCCGGCGAACGGGAGCGCCGGGCCCGAGTCTGCCCAATCCCCAGGGCCGCCCAACGCGGATCTGCGCCAGGCGACCGTCGCGGATCTGCGCCAGGCCCAACGCGGATCTGCGCCAGGCGACCCACGCGGATCGGCGCCAGGCCCAACGCAGATCCGCGTCAGGCCCAACGCGGATCTGCGCCAGGCGACCGTTACGACCACCGGGCCGGTGAGATCGGGGGTCCGGTCGCTGTTTCGTGCGCCCTACGCTCAGGATCGGCCTGCTTCGGCCGGAATCGAGGCCAGACCGAGGTTCGAGGGCGCAAATCGTCACACTCACCGGTCGCTAGAAGCGCCTGGCGCCGACGTTGCCTGGCGCAGACGTTGCGTGGCACCGACGTTGGCTGTCACCGGTCGCTAGAAGCGCCTGGCGCCGACGTTGGCTGTCACCGGTCGCTAGAAGCGCCTGGCGCCGACGTTGGCTGGCACCGGTCGCTAGAAGCGCCTGGCACCGACGTTGCCTGGCACCGACCTGGCCTGGCGCCGACGTTGCGTGGCGCCGAGATGGGGCGGTCGTGCCACGGGATCCGGGACTCAGATCTCCGTCACGACCCCTGCCGTGGAGATGTCGGTCGCGGCGAGATCCGCGGCCATGGGGTCGGCCGGACGGCGGCGACGCCAGATCGCGATCGCACCGAACAGGAAGACCGCGGACCCGACCACGAAGAGGCCATGGATCCCGCTCACCGACGCGATGACCGCTGCGAGGATCGGACCGATGATCCCGCCCGCGTACAGCGGCAGATAGACGAGATTAAGGGCGGCGGATCGGCGCGCTGCGGGCAGCTCCGTGGCGAGCAGCCCGAAGATCATGGAACTGACCGTGGCGGTCGCTGCGCCGAGAACTAGCGCGAGCAGAGCGAGCGCACCGACGGACCCTGCCAGCGGCATCACGAACAACGCCACGCTTGCGCCGCCGAGAGCGGCGATGAGGACTGACCGAAACCCGATCCGGTCACCCAGGACGCCACCGACTGGCGATACGAGCGCCCCGACCAGGGCCGCCGTGCCGACCACCAGGCCGATCGCCGAGGCGAGACCCGGGCCGCGCCCGACGACCGCTTCGACGAGCACGGGGATGTAGGGTCGGCTCATCTGGATGGCGACGAACGAGATGCCGAAGATCAGGAAGATCTGACGAGTCGCCCGATCGGTGAACACCCCGCGCAGGGACGTGCGCGCGAGGTCGAGGATCCGGTCGGTCGGCACGATCTCCGGTCGGACCTCGCGGGAACCGATCGCAACGAGGAGCACGGTCGCGACCGACAGCAGCGCCGAGAAGGCGAAGACCTCCGAGAGCGCCCACCCGAACGCATCGATGAGGACACCAGCAAGGACCGGTCCGACCGCGAAGCCGATCGGCCCGGATACGCCGAAGAGCGCGATCGTCGTGCCGATCCTCGCTCGCGGTGTGACGTCCCGGATCGCGGCCAACATGATCCCGGTGTTCCCCAGCTGCAACCCGATGAGTAACATCGCGAGCCCTAGCTGCCACGGCTCTCGGGCGAGGGCCACGGCCGCGAAGACGACGGCCTCGACCAGGGCACTCCGGATGATCACGACCTTGCGGCTGTACTTGTCGGCCCACGCCCCCCACAGCGGGACAAGGGGCATACCAACCACGAAGATCAGCGCGCTGAAGACGCCGATGAAGGTCAGCCGATCGCTGTCCGCGACACCCATCTCGCTCAGGTAGGTCGGCACCAGGGCGAAGATCTGGCTGACTCCGAGGCCTTCGACCATCGACGTGATCCAGAAGACGGCAAACAGGATCCGCCAATCCTGGGCGGGTCGGGCCGGTGTGGGCATCCGGGCAGACTAGCCGATGCGACGCACGTGAAAGCGCCCGAAGGAACTGATGGGGACCTCCGTTCGACGGGTCCGGCGGCTGTAAACAAGTCCACAGTCACTGGTCGTCGCCGAGTCCCTCGCTCGCTGGCCTTGCGACCTGCGAACCTGGTTCCCGGGACCTGTCTGGAGATCACTCCCCTGACCGGTCTGGCGGTTCAACCTGCCCCTTCGGGCAAGACGAAATGTACGGCGGGAGGCCCAGTCGCGACAAGCGGCTTATCAACGAAGTTGGGGTCGATCCAGGCAAAGTTATCCCCGAACTTACGGACGATGTGGACGGTCTGTGGATACACTCGGCGATGGAGGTGTCCATGGGCCGTCTCTTCGCGATCTGCGACCAGCCCGGCAGCGAGGTCCGAGCTACCGATGCGGGCGGCTACGAGGTCCGGCGCGCTGCCTCGTAAGTCGCGTCCACTCGCCCTCGAGTTCGTCGTCCCCGACCCGAGTTTGATCGTCATGGTCGGGGCCGCCGGATCGGGCAAGTCGACCTTCGCCGAACGCCACTTCGAGGCCTCGGAGATCCTCTCGTCCGACCGTTTCCGAGCCGTCGTCTCCGGAGACGAAACCGACCAGTCGGCCACCCGGGGCGCATTCAGCCTGCTCCATCGCGAGCTCGATCGGCGGCTGGCCGCCGGGTCGCTGACCGTGGTGGATGCCACGAACGTTCAACGCTCCGCGAGACGGGCACTGCTCGTCCGTGCGCACGCGACGAAGACCCCGGCGATCGCGATCATCCTGGACCTGCAGCCCGCCACGGTGCTCGCTCGAAACGCCGACCGGGGGCGAGTGGTAGACGCGACGGTCGTCCGCCGCCACCTGGCTCAGCTTCGAGCGTCGCTTGACGGGTCAGAACCGGTGATCGAAGGCGAGGGTTTCGTCAGGATCGTCGTCCTGCGCGACAGCGCCGACATCGACCGGGTCAGGATCAGTCGGACCCCACGCTGACCCGGCCGAATGGTCGAGCCCGCACCTCCACCCAGACGCCGTTGGCCATGTAGATGTCGCCGCGAGCGATCTCGAGTGCCGCGGCTTCGTCGGGGGCTCGGACGATCATGACCGATGCGGAGACGTCGGCAAAGGCGCCCGCTTCGATGAGCACACCCGCGGCCTTGAGCTCGGCCAGTCGGACCAGGTGGCGGGCACGGAACGGGACGCGCGTCTCCGCCGCGTCAGGCGCGTAGGTCGCCTCGATCAACCAGCTCGGTTCGATGGTCACGTCAGCCATATGGTCTCCTGGATCTACCGCTTCTCAAGCGGCCGTGCCAGCCGCGATGAAGCCGATGGCGAGCATCGCGAGCATCACGCCAACGGCATTTCTGGGACTCACCCGCTCACGCAGGAGCACGGCGGCCAGGATCACCGTGGTCACAGGATAGAGCGACGACAGGACGGCGGCCACGGCCAGCGAACCCGCCTGGATCGCCAGAATGAAGGCGCTGTTGCCGGCCATGTCCAGGACACCAACGAGGGCGATGGCCGGCACGAGGTCTCGACGTGGACGCCAGGCAGCGCGCGTCGCGAGGACGATCCCAGCGACGAGCACCGCTTCGGTGCCCCGGATCAGGACCAGCGGGCCGAACGCATGACCTTCGCTGATCTGCGCAAGGAAGACACCGAGCGTCCCCAGACCGATGCCAGCGATCAATGCGTAGCGCAATCCGGACAGGCTCGCCCCGCCATCGTCAATGCTCGAGACGAGGACCACGGCGACCATCGCGATGGCGATGCCCACCAGCACGAGCGGTGCGGGCACGCCCTCGAAAAAGATCCCGACGGCGACCGGGATGCCGGCGGCGATGACTGCGGTGATCGGGGCCACGACGGCCATCCGTCCGTCGGCCAGGCCACGGTACAGCGCCATGATCCCGATACCGCCGGCGACCCCGGACAGCAGGCTCCACGCGACGTCCGAGGGCAGCATCACGGTCTCGTTGGAAATGAGGCCGAGGGCCGCCGCCATGATCATCCCGGTGATCTGCGAGAGCAGGACGACACCGAACAGGGCGGTTCGACGGCTCAGGAGGCCGCCACCAAAATCGCCGCATCCCCAAACGAACGCCGAGGTCAAACCGAGGAAGACGGTCGCCGACTGGGCTGTGCCGACCTCGTTCAGCTGGGGATCTCGGACGGGATCGGTCCAGCGTCCGCCCCGTTGTCGACGCTTGTCGGACCGTCCAGGACAACGACCGCGCCCGCAGTCTTATCGTAGCGCGATGAGGTCGTGAGATAGATGACCTGGAAATCCGCTGCCACCGTCCGAAGCAGGCCCAGTGCCCGCGCGGCACGCGTGTCATCAAGGGTCACGAACGGATCGTCGAACACGAGCGGCGGCCGGCGATCGCCGGTCACCAGCCGGACCAGGCCGAGCCGGGCGACGAGGTAGACGAGATCGAGCGTGCCCTGGCTCAACGACGTTACAGCCACCCAGTCGTTCTTCTCTGGCGCCCAGACCTCGATATCCAGCGTCTTGTCGTCGACGCGCACGCGACGGTATCGACCATCGGTCACGACGGCCAGATCCCGGACCATGTGCGTTTCGAGATAGCGTGTAGCGGTCTTCATGGTGGCCTGTTCGGCACGGTCGATCGCAGCGAGCGTCGTTGCGAAAACTCGCTCTCGCCGCTGGGCCGTCGCCAACTGTTCGCGCCAGGAGGCCAGCCGCTCCGCCTGACCGGCGACTTGCTCGGCGTCGACCCCGTTAGCTTCGACTCGGGCGCGGGCATTTGCCTCGTCATCGCGCGCCCGCTCCAGCGCACTCTCCTGTTCGCGAACCTCCACCTCCAGGCGCTCACGGGCCCGCGGTTCCTTGGCGATCGGGCCGAGCGCCTCGAGGGCACTCGTCCTCTGGGCAACCTCGAGCGCCGCAGCATCGCGCTGTGGGACGAGCGCTTCCGGCGGCTCCTTGCCCACGAGGCCCTCCAGCTGCGCCGTCAGGCGGTCGATCTGCGCAACGTGCGCCTCCTCGCGCTCAAGCAGGTCCTCAGCCTCTGCGATCTCGGTAAGCCCCAGCGAGCCGAGTTGGGCCGTTGCCCGGGCCTCTGAGTCCTTGAGCTCCGCTTCCATGTCCGAGCGTCCACGCAGACGCCGGTCGATCTCGACGTCGCGCAGCTGGCCCTGCAGCTTGTCGCTTCGACGTAACCACAGCGCGACGGCGGCGATGGCCACCCCGATCAGGGCGACGATCGCGCCGATCACCTGGACGGCCACCCCGAGATCGGCGACGTTCAGGTTGCTCAAGACGACGGGGGCCGCTGCGAGCAGGAGCCCGATGACGACGAGGCCGACCGAGACGCGCGAGAGCGGGCGCCAGGTCGGCGCGGGTGCGACATCAAAGGAAACCTCTACCTCGCCGGAGAGGGCCGCTCGAAGTTCGCGGATCCGCCCATCGAGGACTCGCAGACGCTCCACGGCGGCGCGAACAACCGCCAGCGGATTGGCCGACGGGTGGGCACTTGCCATGGTCTGGACTTCGGCGGCGACCTCGACGGCCTGGCGGAAGCGCTCATAGCGCTCGTCTGCGGCCGTGCGCTCGGCGGCGAGCCGCTCAGCCTGTCGCGCCTTCTCCAACAGACTCCGGCGTTCGGCCAGCGCGATTTCTGCGTCGGCCCGACGGTCACGAGCACCCGACAACGTGTCGCGGTCACGCTCGAGCTGGGCAAGCGCCAGCTCGCCCTGGTCGAGCGCGGCCTGCGCCTGCTCTACGGCCTGCTGCGCGACCTTGAGCCGGCCGGGATTCCGTTCGCCCCTCGTGGTGAGGTCGTGCAGCGCCTTGTCCAGTTTCTTGCGCGCCCGGCTCGTGCCCCGGTCCGCCCCGCTGATCGAGGCCTGAAGTCGATCTCGCAGCGCACCCTCATCGCGCGACAGATCGCTCAGTTCGAAGTGGTGGACCGACGCGGTGGATCGAAAAAAGGCTTCGGTCGGGATCCCGGTGAGCTCAGCCAGTACCTGGTCGGCGAGTGCCGGATCACTGATCGATTGGCCGTCATACTCGAGCAGAACGGTGCCGCGGGCACCGGCGAACGTCTTTTCCAGCGTCCCAAGCTTGTGGCCATCCTCGTCGTCCTGCTCGAATTCGACGTGGATGGTCGAGCGTGCATCGGGCGGCGCACCCCATGGCCTGAGGGCTTCCAGTTCTCCGGCCGTGCTCGTGGCGCGCCTGGTCAGCGCGAGTTCCAATGCTCGTTGGATGGTCGTCTTGCCCGCCTCATTCGGGCCCCGGATGACGGTCAGACCGGGGGCAAGTTCGACATTGAACGTCGTATAGCGCCGGAAGCGCTCACCACTGATCCGACGAACCCTCACAACGAGACCTCGTGCCCGGCGAGGAGCAGCCGCCCGAGTCGCAGGGCATCACGCGTTTCGGCGGCTTCGGTGCCGGAGCCGGTTGCTTCAAGCTCGGCGATCCGCCACTCGAGATCGCGGATGAAGGAGCCGGCGATGGTGTCCTCGGGCGGGAGCGGTCCCGCGGTCAAGGCGGGGATCGAGACATCACGCACGCGAACCTTGAGAAACGACGGTCCAAGGGCCGTTTCGATCTCGGCCAGGTCCAGATCAAGCTCGTCCGACCGGACGCCGACCAGCCGAGCATCAAGGACGAGATCCGGATCCGCCTGGGCCGCCAGCAAGTCCACCAGCGCGGGCTGGCTCGCGATCTCGGCCGCATCGATCTCTTGCTTGGCGAACTTCGTCTGACCGACCTGCCGCTCCTGGACCGTGACCGAGCGCTTGCCGGCTCGCTCTTCAAGCTCGACGAGCAGGACCTTGCCCGCCCGATCCTGATCCAAGGCGACCGCTTCGGGCGCCCCCGCATACGCGTAGGTCACCGAACCGGCCGTGCCGGTCTGGGCGGAATGCCAATGGCCAAGGGCCAGATAGTCAAGGCCGCTGGCCGCGATCTCGTCGGTCGTGATGACGACCTCATCCCGATCCGTCTTGCCCGGGATCGCGATCGATCCATGAACCATCCCGATCCGCCACGAGGCCGGCTCGCCCTCGACCGCTGCTGCGCCCCCGAGTGGGCTGAACGGCGCGCGTTTCGTGTCGAAGACCGTTCCAGACACGAGTGCATCGAGGGCGGTCAAGTGGACCGAGGGCTGTGAGGGGTTCAGGACCGTGACCATCTCGTCGTCAGGGCCGCTGCCGGCCATGGCTGACAGGTCGTAGGCCCGATAGATCGAAGCTCGATCGTAGACGTCGTGGGTCCCCGGGATGATCACCGTCCGGATCCGGGCGCCGGCGAGTCGGGCGAGTTCGGCGGCGACGCGCTCCACCGAGCGCCGTGGCTGCACATTCGAATCGAAGAGATCGCCGGCAACGAGAAAGAGATCGACCTTTTCCGCCAGAGCGAGATCGACGGCGGCCTTGAATGCCGCGAACTGGCGTTCGCGCTGGGCAGCCGCAACCTCACCGAGATCGTCATGACGAGCGCCCAGATGCACGTCCGCGGTGTGGATGATCCTGAGCATCAGGTAGCGGAGTGCCTCCTCGGGGCCCGATGCGATGGTGCGAGCGAGGCGCCCCCATGACTCCCCGCTCGCTGACGTCAAGGTCCATCGCCATTGTGACAGGTACGGTGTCAGACTCGCCACCCGCGGCCGTGGGCGTCGTCCGCCTGATTCGGCGACTCGTTGTATCCTCGCGGCACTGAACCGGTGCGCCCCGAGCGAACAGGGACCACACATCGGCACCTGGGCTCGCGTCCCGGCTTCTTCCGCAAGTCCCTCGCGTCCCGACGCCGCCTGCGGTCGCCCGCGAATGGCGCACCTCCGAACCTATCCACGCCCTCGGAGGAGCATCGTGACCTACGTCGATCGAACCCTGAACTGCGTTGACTGCGGCGTGGAGTTCATCCATTCCGCGGCCGACCAGGAGTTCTACCAGCAGAAGGGCTTCGTGAGCGAACCGAAGCGCTGCACCAGCTGCCGGGCCAGTCGCCGGGCCAGTCGCGACGGAGGCTACGACGCTCGCGATATCGGCGGCCCACGCGGCTACGAGCGCGGCGAGGATCGCGCGGACCGCGAGTACTTTGCCGTGATCTGCTCGTCCTGCGGCAACCAGGCCCAGGTTCCGTTCCAGCCGCGCATGGATCGTCCGGTCTACTGCTCGGACTGCTTCCGGACCGTTCGACCCGACTGACGAGCTCGAGTCAGAGCCGGAAGGTCTCACCTGCGCGAAAGCGTTCCCGATGTCGGCCCCGCCAGACGGTGACTCTTGACGTTCCGTGGACGTGCCAGACCCCGTCCCGACCCACGACAGCGGTGTCCTCGTCGATCCCCAGGACCACGGAGGCCCGGGGCGCCTGGAGCGCGATCAACGCCGACATCGGCTCTGGCCAGGCGTCGTAGTGAGGGACGACAGACATCCCTGGAACGAGCCTGAGGCCGTCCCGCCAGCGCAGCGGCCAGGGCGCGATCCGAAACCTGAAGTCGAAGGTCCGGTCGGCGAGGGCCATGGCGCCGGCCGAGCAGCCGACCAGGGTGGCCCCACGCGCATGGGCATCCGTCAGCGCCCGGGCCACCGCGCTACCTTCGAGCACTTGCAGGAGGTACGACGGCTTGCCGCCCGACAGGTAGATCAGGTCGGCCTCCCCGATGGCCTGGGCCGCCGCTGGATCGTCGGCATCGGCACGACGGCGGATGAGCACGGGCTCGACCTCCGCACCGAGCTGGCTGAAATGTTCGACACCACGGGCGGCCCAGTCGGCGAACACGTCCTCACCGTCAGGGTACGACGCGGTGGGCAGGATCGCGACCCGCGGCCTGGTTCGACCGACCGAGGCCAACAAGGCGCCATCGAACCCGGCCATCGCGGGAAGGAACTCACCAGCGCCAACGAGCGCCACGGGTCCGGACATCCGTTGAGTCTAGCGGCACCTTGCCCGGATCCCGGAATCGCTGCGACACTGCCCCGGTGACACCCCGCCAACGCTGGACCCTCGTCTCCACCGTCATCGGTTCCGGGACAGTCTTTCTGGATGGGACCATCGTCAATGCCGCCCTGCGGCATATCGGTCAGGATCTGCCCGGTTCCATCATCGGTGTCCTGGAGGGTCAGGCGTACATCGTCGGTGGGTACCTGGCCGTGCTGGCGGCCCTGCTCATCCTTGCCGGCGCACTGTCCGACTACTACGGACGTCGCCGCGTCTACGCCATCGGGTTGGTCGGCTTTGGCCTGACCTCTGCGCTCTGCGGTCTGGCACCGACGCTCGAGATCCTGGTCCTGTGCCGCCTGCTCCAGGGCGCGGCCGGCGCGCTGCTCATCCCGGGCTCGCTCGCGCTGATCACACACGCATTCGACGGGCTCGAGCGGGCCCGGGCGTTCGGCATCTGGACCGCTGCGACCTCGGCGCTGGTCGTCCTCGGACCGCTCATCGGCGGGACGATCGTCGACACGGCCGGCTGGCGGGTGGCCTTCCTCATCAACGTCCCGTTGCTGGCAGTTGCGCTGTGGGCCACGCTCAGCTACGTGCAGGAATCGCGGGACGAGGAGGCAACCGGCCGGTTCGACTGGCTCGGGGCGCTCGTGGCCGCGCTGGCCGTCGGTGGCCTGGCGTTCGGGGTCATTCGCGGCGGAGCCAACGCGTGGGCGGATCCAGCCGCCTGGATCGCGATCGGAATCGGGTTGATCTCGCTCATCGCGTTCCCGATCCTGATGGCCCGCCGCCCGCATCCGCTCGTGCCGCTCGAGCTCTTTCGCTCGCCGGTATTCGCATCGGTCAACCTCGCGACATTCTTCATCTACGGTGGCCTGTACGTGATGCTCTTCTACCAGGCCGTGATCCTCCAGGGCGCCCTCGGCTACACGGCTCTCGGGGCCGGGATCGTCTTCCTGCCGACGGGGATCATGCTGGTGTTCTTTTCGACCAGGATCGGCACGATCGCGGGCCGCACTGGATCGAGGCTGTTCCTCGTGGCCGGCCCCCTCCTGATGGCGGCGGCGGCGCTCTGGTACACACGTCTGCCGATCGATTCGGCGGCCTGGCCGGCGTCGATCGACGACCCGGCCAGCCTCGTCCCGCCGGTCTCCGTGTTCGTGGACATCCTGCCCTTCGCGTTGCTCCTCGGGATGGGGATCTCGCTCGTGGTCGCGCCGCTGACAACCACCTTGATGGGCTCAGTCTCGGGCCGATTCTCCGGGGTTGCATCGGCAGTCAACAACTCGATCTCGCGGGTCGGCCAACCCCTCCTCGGTGCGCTCATCTTCATCCCGATCAGCGCGGTGTACTACGCATCGCTCGGCGCGGCGACCGGCATCGACACCACCGATGCGGTGGTCCGCAAGGCATTCCAGCCGCTCAACCCGCCCGCCCAGGGGGCCAGTTCGGCACAGATCCTGGCCTCCAACCAGGCGTCGATCGAGGCATTCCACCTGGCGATGCTCGCCTGCGCCGGACTGCTCGTCGTCGGCGCGCTGGTGTCATGGTATGGGTTGCGCGAGCCGTCGCCGACGCGCGCGGCGGCCCCGACACCGTCCGCGGAACCGCCGGCACAGGCTACGTAACCGATGCTCCGCGACTGGGATGCGCGAACGTACGACCGGGTCGCCGACCCGGCCGCGAGATGGGGCACACTCGTGCTGGATCGCCTGCCGCTCGACGGCGATGAACGGGTCCTGGACGCGGGCTGTGGAAGCGGCCGAGTCACTGAGATGCTCGCCGACCGGCTGCCCGGCGGT
>Ga0307378_10009535_pt1 | contig 12751 bp, 7 predicted proteins | sample UN1MG_FD_202238 | JGI IMG/M metagenome (GOLD analysis project Ga0307378, IMG submission 202238) | Soil microbial communities from Risofladan, Vaasa, Finland - UN-1 | ecosystem: Environmental > Terrestrial > Soil > Coastal area > Acid sulfate soil | place: Finland: Risofladan, Vaasa | collected...
CCGCCCGGCACCACGCCGGGCCGACCCTCCTGCAGATAACTGCCCACGGGAGACGATCCCGCAGCGCAGCGCTATTGTGTTTTCGAACAGCCGGGCGTGGAGTTAACGCAAAAATCGGAAAGCCGACGGAAACAATGTTGGCGAGACAACGGTCGGACGAGCGTTTGCCGCCGGGAGCATCAGATATTGACCTTCCATTCCAGGCTGACATTGCTGTGCTTGTAAGGTCGGCGCTGCTGGAAATAGCCGCAGCCTGAAGCTTGTAATCAGCTTGTGCACATACGAGCAATGCGAGGCGCGAGGCCAAATGCTCCGTCTCATTACGGGAGGCACTGAGCAATGAACGTAACATGGCACGTGAGGGCAAGTAGGGGCGGGGCGCGCGAGTCTTCGAGCGTGTTCCCCGCCCTGGTGCATCGGGCAGACAACACCCGCAATCCGGCCTGTCGGCCGAATTCCGTGCGGTCTGCCCCTACCTGACCTGCGCCAGTATGTTGCAGCCGTGAACGTTCATTACTTGGTGCTTTGGTTAGTAAGCCCCGGCGGGGCGGCTTCAAGCGGAATTAAAGGAAGGGCCGCCCCATCCGGGGCTTGGTCGATGGTGCCATTGCGGGCAATGCGCTGCGGCCGGCCGCCGCGCTACAGGATATACCGGCTCAGGTCTTCGTCCTCTGCGATATCTTTCAGCTTCTCCCGCACGTAATCCTTCGTTACCTCGATCTTACGCTGCTCCACGTCGGGCGCGTCAAACAGCACGTCCTCGAGGAGTTTCTCGATCACCGTGTGGAGCCGGCGGGCGCCGATGTTCTGAGTGCGCCGATTGACGGACGCCGCCACCTCGGCTATCTCGCGGATCGCGTCGCCGGTGAAAGTAACCTTCACGCCATCGGTTGCCAGCATCTCCGAATACTGCTTCGTGAGGGCGTTTTTCGGCTCGGTGAGGATTCGCACGAAATCGTCGCTGGTGAGGTCGGAAAGCTCGACTCGTATCGGGAAACGGCCCTGCAACTCGGGGATGAGATCCGAAGGCTTGGATGCGTGGAACGCACCCGCCGCAATGAACAGTATGTGGTCGGTATGCACCATGCCCTGCCGCGTGAGGACCGTCGAGCCTTCAACAATCGGCAGCAGGTCGCGCTGAACTCCTTCGCGGGAAACGTCCGGGCCTTCCTTCGACGCCGGCCCGGCTATCTTGTCGATCTCGTCGAGGAAGATGATGCCCATGTTCTCAACGCGGTCGACCGCCTCGCGGTTGATCTTGTCCTTGTCGATCAATGCTCCCGCTGCTTCTTCTGTCAGTATTTTCCGCGCCTCGCTCACCTTCATCTTCATGCTTCTGGTGTGCTTGGGCATCATCCGCTCGAATGCATCCTGGAAATCGAAGCCGAGCTGCTCCACGCCCTGGTTGCTGAAAACTTCGACGAAAGGCGTGGCGCGTTCTTCAACGCCGAACTCAACCTCGCGTTCGTCCAGCGCCCCGGTGCGAAGCTTGTCGCGGATGCGTTCACGGGTGCGGGCATGGCGTTCGGCCTCGCCTTCCTCGCCTGTGGTGGGCGCGGGCGGCAGCAGGAGGTCGAGCAGCCTTTCTTCGGCCTGTTCGGAGGCCTTTGCTGCCACTTTACCCCGCTCCTCCATCTGCACGAGGTTCACGCCCACGCTCACGAGGTCGCGGATCATCGATTCCACGTCGCGCCCATGATAGCCGACCTCCGTGTATTTCGAGGCCTCCACCTTGATGAACGGCGCTCCGGCCAGGTTCGACAGCCGCCGGGCGATCTCCGTCTTGCCCACGCCCGTTGGGCCGATCATGATGATGTTCTTGGGCGCCACCTCGTCGCGCAGGTCCGGTGCAAGCTGCTGACGACGCCACCGGTTGCGCATCGCTATTGCAACGGCGCGTTTCGCATCGCCCTGCCCCACGATGTATCTGTCCAACTCCGCAACGATCCTGCGGGGAGTGAGCGCTTTCACGAAGACCCTCCTGCCTCGATACTGTCGACTGTTATCTGTTCGTTGGTGTAAACGCAGATGCCGGCGGCGATACGCATCGCCTTCTCCACAATATCCCGGGCGCCCAGATCGGTGTTGCCCAGCAGGGCGCGCGCCGCCGCCGTTGCAAACTGGCCGCCCGAGCCGATCCCCAGGATGCCGTCGTCCGGTATGATGATGTCGCCCCCGCCCGACAACAGCAGCGACGATTTCGCATCGACGGCGATCATCAGCGATTCCAGCCGCCGCAGCACGCGGTCGGTTCGCCATTCACGGGCCATCTCGTGGGCCGACTTCACAAGGTTGCCCTGATACTGCTTGAGCTTCGCCTCGAAGCGTTCCATCAGCGAGAAAGCGTCGGCCGTGGAGCCGGAGAAGCCTATGATGATCTTGTCGTCATACAATCGGCGGATTTTGCGGGCGGTGCCCTTGACGATGGCGTCGCCCATCGACACCTGCCCGTCGCCCCCGATGGCGACCTCGTTGCCCCGCCTGACCGACAGGATTGTGGTTGACCTTACCATCCGTGGTTTCCTCACCGCAAGCCCGGCTGCCGGGGATTCGGGTAGGGGCGGGTTTCAAACCCGCCCTATGTTCTTCGCAAGCCCGCCTGCCGGGCTGCATCAGTATTATTCGCGCGCATAAAGACCGGAAACAATGATTCCGCAGAAAGATGCCCGGCCGGCGACCGTCATTCCCGCACAATCTTCTTTTCCCATTTTTCGGCCTCGCGGTCTTCGCCCACTTCGCGGAGGGCGTCTACGTATACACCGACCACGTACAAGAAATCCGGGCTGAGGATGTTGTTCTTACGGTCGAGCTGGCTGTCCACCCATTGCGGCACCTTGGGCGCTATCTGCGAGATGTAACGCACCTTGTCGACCGGAGCGTTCAGATCGTTGAAAATGGCGATTGCGCAGTCGAACAGCTCGACGAAGCCGAAATGTCTCCTGACATGTGTCTGCGATTCCCGCATGTAGAGGAGGAGCGCCTCTTTCGTCAGGCCGAGCTGCTCCATGTATCCGCCGTGAAGCAGCCTCATCTTCACCGCCAGGTCAGGCCGGCCCAGTTTATCATATATCTGGCAGGTTGCGTCGAGCAGCTTGAGATTCGATGCGATCTCCCTCTTGTTCGCCTCCTCGCTGCTTTCGAGCTTGGCTTTGAGAATGTAGCCGAGGACCTCGTGGGTCAGGTCGGGGTAATCCTTGAACTCTTTCAGCATGAAGTTGTACATCTTCTTGCCGTCTTCCAACGGCAGGATTCCTTTGGCACAGGCATCTGCCAGCAATCGCCAGGTAGGTGCGCATAGCGTGTTGCGATTTATGGAAGATTTCAGGACGTTCATGGCAGCGGAGCGTGCGTCTTCCTCAAACAGCTCATAGACGTGGCAACCGATGAGTGCTTCTTCGTAGCTTTTCTCGGACTTTGATATCGCTGCCGCCATCAACTCGACGTCGCGATCAAGCATCCTTGAGCGCGTGAGGGGATCATGCACCTGGCCTGTGTAGTACTTATCGTATCGAAAGCGCCCGCAGTCGGTCATCTTCCATCCTCGGCGGTCGGCGAATAACCACGCAACCCAGGCGTGGCCGCCGCGTTTTCCCTCGCCCGCATCCCACATTGCCGGCACGCCGCACGACTTGAGCACCCGGCTTGCGAAATACGCGCGATCGCCGCAGATGCCGCCGTACTTGCGGATGTTGGCGAGTGTGTGCGGCAGGTCGCCGATGCGCGGCTCGCCGCGAAGCTGGTCGTAATCGTATCGCGGCAGATCGTATATGGCGCCTATCATGGCTGGTTTTCGCGGGCCAAACTCCTTTAGCGCCCATTCGCGCTCCGAGATGGGAATCTCGTTGTCTGCCACAAGTACCAGCAGCCGCCAGGGAGTGCTGACGAGAACGTCCTTCGCCATATAACGTTCGCCGCGCAGGTAATACTCGAACGACTCGAGCATCGTCGGCTCGGGCCGCTCCTTCACAAGGTAGCCCATCAGCGGCTCGCGAACTCGATCGGGCGATGCGCCGTGCACGAACGCAAATGCAAGGGCGAGGTTGGTGTGAGTGTCGACCTGCTTGCCAAACTTCTCGCGAAGCTGCACCAGGCATTTCACGACCGATGGATTGTACTGGGGGTGAAGCCCGATCAGCAGGTTGAACTTCATCTCGGGGTTGGCGTCGAGCCACGTCCAGAAATCCTGCGAGACAACTGCGTCCAGCTCCTTGCGCGCACGAGCTTCGGCATAGGCCGTGAATGCAGCAACAAGCTCGTCGGTCAACTGGCCGTCTGTTGCAAGCTCGACCACACGAGCCTTCGCGGCGTCCGGGTCGAGGGGCTGGTCGGCGGCTTCATCTGCGGCATGCCCGCCGGGCAACCACAACAGCATAGCCCCCGCAAACACTGCTGCGGCGGTCATCATCCTTCTCCACATGGTCTGATCTCCTTGCGCAACCGCGCTCCCAATGAGGTGCACTGCCTTTGCCTGCGCATGTATTCTAACCGGGAAAGCCGTGGAAGTCAAGCTTTCGGCGCAGAAAAAACAGGACGCGGGCCGAGCGAAGCTTGCCGGCGGAGGGCAAGGCAATCCCTGCCCCTGCGGCGGCCTTCGGCGACATTTCTTCTGCGCCTGCGGCGCCTGATTGTGGATGAGAATGCTGAGGATTCCCGCGGTTACGTCTCGACTTTGACGCGTTCTTCCGTCCGCAGATACTTGCGCAGATATTGGCCGGTGTAGGAATGCGGATTCTCGACGATGGCCTCGGGCGGGCCTTCAGCCACGATCCTCCCGCCCTCGTCGCCCCCTTCGGGGCCGAGGTCGATGATCCAGTCGGCCGACTTGATGATGTCCATGTTGTGTTCGATCACAACCACCGTGTTGCCCATATCCACCAGCTTCTGCAGCACCGCCAGCAGCTTCTTGACGTCGGCGAAGTGCAGCCCGGTCGTCGGCTCGTCCAGCACATACAACGTGCGGCCGGTCGCACGTTTGCCCAGCTCGGAAGACAGCTTCACGCGCTGGGCTTCGCCGCCGGAAAGCGTGGTGCTGGATTGCCCGAGCGCAATGTACGACAGCCCCACGTCGTTGAGCGTGCCGAGCACCCGCCTGACCTTGGGGATGTTCTTGAAGAACTCGAGGGCCTCCTCGATGGTCATATCGAGCACCTCGGCGATGGACTTGCCCTTGTACTTGATGTCGAGCGTTTCGCGCGCGTAGCGTGTGCCGCCGCATTGTTCGCAGGTGACATAAATGTCGGGCAGGAAGTGCATTTCGATGCGCATTGTGCCCTGCCCCTGGCAGGCTTCGCAGCGCCCGCCTTTCACGTTGAAGCTGAACCTGCCGGGCTTATAGCCGCGGGCGCGGGCCTCCTTGGTCATTGCGAAAACGCTCCTGATCTCGTCGAACGTTTTCGTATATGTGGCGGGGTTGGACCGCGGCGTGCGGCCGATTGGCGACTGGTCGATCTCGATCACCTTGTCGATGTGCTGCACGCCGTTTATGCGTTTGTGCGAGCCGGGCCGTTCCTTGCTGCGGCCTATCTTCCTCCGCAGCGCGGGCAGGAGTATCTGGCTGACGAGCGTGCTCTTGCCCGAGCCGCTCACGCCTGTAACGCAGACCATCCCGCCCAGCGGGAAGCGCGCGTCGATACGCTTCAGGTTGTTTTCTGCGGCTCCCACCACGGTCAGGGCTTTCTTGTCGGGGTCGACGCTGCGGCGCGCGTCCGGCACGTCGATCCGCAGATCCCCGCGGAAGAAGGCGCCGGTTTTCGACCTTGGGCATTGGACCAGGTCCTCGATCGTGCCTTGGCACACAAGCTCGCCGCCGTGAACGCCCGCCCCAGGGCCCAGGTCGAGTATTTCGTCGGCCATCCGGATCGTCTGTTCGTCGTGCTCGACCACCAGCACCGTGTTGCCTATCTGCTGCAGCCGGCGGAGCGTGTTGATCAGCCGCGTGTTGTCGCGCTGGTGCAGGCCGATTGTCGGCTCGTCCAGCACGTAACACACGCCCACCAGCCCGCTGCCCACCTGCGTCGCCAGGCGTATGCGTTCCGACTCGCCGCCCGAGAGCGTGGAGCTGCGGCGGTCGAGCGTCAGGTATGGCAGCCCCACGTCGATCATGAAAGTCAGCCGCTCGTTGATCTCCTTCAGCAGATGCCGGGCGATTGTCTGCTCCTGCTCGCCCAGTTTCAGTTCCTGGAAAAACTGCCGCGCGTCGAAGATCGAGAAATGCGTGATAGCGGCGATCGACCTGCCGCCCACCGTAACGGCCAGCACCTCCGGCCGCAGCCGTTCGCCGCGGCAGTCGGGGCACGGCTGCTCCGACATAAACTCGTAGATTCTGCTCTTGACGATGTCGTTGTCGCTTGTTTCGAACCGGCGCTTCAGGTCGGGCACCACGCCCTCCCACTCGAATCCGTGGGGAACGTCATACTTGCGCAGTTGTTCGGGCGATGCTCCGAACAGCAGTATGTTCTGGATTTCCTTGGGCAGGTTCTTGAACGCGGTGCCCATGGTTATGCCGAAGTTGCGGCAGAAGCGCCTCAGTACACGCTTGTAATACCACGAAAAGCCGGGGCCAAGCCGCTTGTAAGGCAAAATAGCGCCCTGGTTGAGCGACAGGTCCTTGTCGGGCACGAGCAGTTCCGGATCAGGCTCGTTGCGCATGCCAAGCCCGCTGCACGTGGGGCAGGCGCCGAACGGGCTGTTGAACGAAAACATCCTTGGCGTCAGCTCCGGCAGGCTGATGCCGCAATCCGGGCAGGCATACAGCTCGCTGTAGAGCGTGTCGGCCCATTCGCGCCCCTTCTCAACGCTTGCGATCATCAGGCCCTCGCCCAGCCGCAACGCGGTTTCGACCGAATCGAGCAGCCGTGCAGCGGCGTCCTCCCGCACAACCACGCGGTCAATCACCGCGTCGATGGTGTGCTTCAACTTCTTGTTCAGCCTCGGGATTTCATCAAGCTCCACCACCTGGCCGTCGACTCTCGCGCGGACGAATCCCTCCTTCTTGATCGTTTCGAAAATCCCCCGATGCTCGCCCTTGCGGCCGCGGACCATCGGCGACAGCACCATCATCCGCGCCCCCTCGGGCTGAGTCAGCAGCAGATCGACGATCTGCCCGGCGGTCTGCCGCTGAATCAGCTTGCCGCATTTCGGGCAGTGCGGTTTGCCGATCCGCGCGAACATCAGCCGCATGTAGTCGTAAATCTCGGTGGTGGTGGCAACCGTGGACCGCGGGTTGCGCGAGGCAGTGCGCTGCTCGATGCTGATGGTCGGCGGCAGGCCTTCCACGCTTTCGACGTCCGGCTTCTGCATCTGCTCGAGAAACTGCCGCGCATAAGCAGACAGGCTCTCGACGTAGCGCCGCTGACCCTCCGCGTAGATCGTGTCGAACGCGAGCGACGACTTCCCCGAGCCGCTGAGGCCCGTGATTACCACGAGCTTGTCGCGGGGGATCTTGACGTCGATATTCTTCAGGTTGTGCTGAGCTGCACCCTTGATTATTATGTAACGTTGATCGTCCATACTGCTCCGAAGCGTTTGCCGGCGGCGTAGCCGCTCTGTAACTTCAACACCCGGTACGTGGGAAACAATTCATGATACACCACCGGCCGCCGAGATTCAACGCCAATTGAGGCGTGGGGCGTGAAGGCGTGGCGCACAACGGCATTGACTTAAGCATTTGTACGCGGAACAGTTTTGCACCTCCTGATGCACCAACGGTGCATCGTATGATAGCCTATGGCAAGCGAACGCCCGAAGGGCGGAGCGCAGCCATAGGTTGGCGTGCAGAAAAACATGACGCACTGAAGGTGCGTCGTAACAAGGCTTTATGTCGCACCTTCAGTGCTCCATGGTCTTCTTGGCCCGCCTACCTGGGGCGTCCTTCGGGCTTTCAGCCCTCAGTTGCCCCAGGCTATCATACGAAGCACCCTTGGTGCTTCCAGAAAGCAGAACTGAGACGAGCTCGCGTGTAATACGCTTGAGTCAATGCCATTGGGGCATAGGGCGTGGGGCATATGCATGGGGCATGGACGGCGCAGGCCCGCATCGTGTCCGTGTTGCGGGCGACAATGAGCGGCAGCCGCCGATGCATCTGACCGGCGGCTGCCGTTGATTTCTATTTGCCTGTCATTCAGGGGGTTTTTTCGGCCTGGGCTTCAGCTTCGGCCTCGGCCACCATTTCCGGCACAAGGGCGGCGCTGTCGCCGACTTCGCGCAGCAGGAATAGCTGGCCGTCTGCGGTGCACAAGGTGATGGCGCTGTTGATGAGGTTCTCGGGCACGTGGCTGAATTCCGCCACCGACTGCTCCCAGGCGGCTTCGCCGGTCGCATGGTCGAGCGCCTTGATGGTCTGATTCTCGGTAAGAACATACAGGTAGCGGCCATTCGCCACCGGATACAGGGCTTCGGCATCGCGCCACTTTTCAATTCCCCTGGCCTTGTCGACGGCATACAGCGCGAAACCTTCGCCGCGGATGAGCACCGTTTCATCGTCGAGCAGCCAGACGGGCCTGCGGACGGGTCCCTGGGCGCGGAAGGTCCAGTTGACGCGGCCGGAAGCCTTGTCCACGCAGTAGGCATTGAAGCCTTCGGAGCCGGCATATACGCACGATTCGTCCTGTGTGAGGTCGGCGGTGATCGGACCGCCTGTCGTAACCTGCCACACGTTATCCTTGCGGCCGTAGTTGAAGGCGTACAGGGTGCCGTCTTCCGATCCGACATACAGGACGTTGCGGTCGATCAGCGGCATTGCCGTGATCGGTTCGAAGGTGCTGAAGTGCCAGTCAGAGTACTTGTCGTTGCCGTTGATAGCATAAACGGCGTGCTCGAGCGTGCCTGCAAACTGCCGCCGGCCCACGGAGAAGATTGGCGAGTTGACGGTGAAATTCACGCGGGTTTTCCACAGCTCGGTGCCGAGCAAGGGTTCGATGGCGTAAATTGTGCTGGCGGACGATGCCCACACGAAGCTCTCGCCCCTGGTGGGGCGGCTGTCGAGCGGGCTGAGGAAGCGGAAGACCCAGCGGTGGTAGCCGTTTGTGAGATCGATGCAGAACAGCTTGTGGTCCTTGCTGACGGTGTCGGCGGCCTGGATGAGGATCATGTCCGTCTGCATCCAGAGGTTCTTGACGGCGGCGGAGACGAGCGGAGTATCCCACATGAGGTATAAACCAAGCTTATCGAGCGTTTCTTCGTTGAGGATTTCGGCGTGCACGATCTGCTTGGACTGCTCGACCTTCTGAATGATCTCACGTTTGCTGGTCTTACGGGCCGCTTCGGCCTTGCGTGCCTTCTTGAGGCGCTCGAGGCTGGTAGGCTCTTCGCTGGTCACAAGGCCGGATGCAAAATGGTAGGCCGACGATACTGCGCCGTCCATGCCCTTGATGCCGCGGTGCAATGTGCTGCCGACGGCGATTTCGGCGCTGGTGACGGCGTCGAGCGTCTTGTCGATCGGCTTGATACCGGTCCCCCCGGCGTCGCTGTGGTCGGATCTCCTGTCGGACATCATGCAGCCGGATGCGAAGACTAAACAGGCGGCCACTACGGAGGCAATTGCACATTTCTTTTCCATGTTAAGCTCCATCTGATCTTGTTACGAGGGCCGGCGCCTTGCAGGGGCGATCACTCCTCTTGCAGGCGGTTGTATAGCGGGAAGCGCTCGCACAGGCTTCGCACTTTTTCACGAATGCCGGCCCGAAGGGCCTTGTTCTCCGAATTACTCAGCACTTCGTCTATCCACTGGGCGATTGTCTGCATTTCCGGTTCTTTCATGCCGCGCGTGGTTACTGCGGGCGTGCCGATGCGCACGCCGCTTGCCACTTTCGGCGGCATGGTGTCGAACGGGATCAGGTTCAAGTTGAGTGTTATGCCCGCCTGGTGAAGGAGGTCGCAGGCGTCTTTGCCGCTGATGCCGCGGCTTCGCAGGTCCACGAGGAACAGATGGTTGTCGGACCCGCCTGTCACTATTCGATAGCCCCTGCTTATCAGGCCGTCGATCAGGGCCTGGCAGTTGGTCAGAATCTGCTTCTGGTAGTGCTTGAAGGAATCGCACAGCGCTTCCCTCAGGGCCACCGCCTTCGCTGCGATGGTGTGCATGAGCGGCCCGCCCTGGATGCCCGGAAAGACCTGGCTGTCGATCTTCGAAGCGAATTGTTTCTTGCACAGGATGATGCCGCCGCGCGGGCCGCGCATCGTCTTGTGTGTGGTCGCGGTTACGAAATCGGAGCAGGGCACGGGATTGGGATGCAGGCCGGCGGCAACCAGCCCGGCCACGTGGGCGATATCCACCAGCAGGTATGCGCCGGCTTCCTTTGCGATATCGGCAAACGCTTCGTAGTCGAGGAAACGCGGGTAGGCGCTCGCGCCGGCGATGATCAGCTTGGGCTTGCACTCGAGCGCCTGCCGGCGGATGTCGGCCATGTCGAGCGTTTCCGTCTTCTTGCTCACGCCGTAGCTTACGATATTGTAGAACTGGCCGGAGAAGTTCTTGCGCGAGCCGTGCGAAAGGTGCCCGCCGTGGGCGAGGTCCATCGACAGCACGGTGTCGCCCGGCTTGAGCATTGCGAAGAAGACGGCCATGTTGGCCTGTGTGCCGGAGTGCGGCTGCACGTTTGCGTGCTCGGCTCCGAAAAGCGCCTTGGCCCGCTCGATGGCTAGCTGCTCGGCGGCGTCAACGAATTCACAGCCGGCGTAGTAGCGTGCCCCGGGGTAGCCTTCGGCGTACTTGTTGGTCATCACCGAGCTGGTGGCGGCTAGCACTGCTTCACTGACGAAATTCTCGGCTGCTATCAGCTCGATGGTGCTGCGTTGCCGCTCGAGTTCGCCCGCGAGCGATTCATAGATTTCGGGGTCCAGGCTCTTGAGCGCGTTGAGAGAGGTTGGCCTGCCTATTGCGTTGAAGTGCTGGTGATGTTCGGTTTTCAAGTGGCGCCTATCTCTTTTTCTTCTTGTTCTTCAGGTATGCCTCTATGAATTCATCGATACTGCCGTCCAGTACGGCGTTTACATTACCCACTTCCACTCCGGTCCGGTGGTCCTTGACCAAAGTATATGGTTGCAGGACGTAGGACCGTATCTGGTTCCCCCAGGCTATTTCGCCCTTGTCGCCGATGAGCTGGGCGAGTTCTTGCTCGCGCTCCTTTTCCATCAGGCGCATAAGGCGTGCCTTGAGGATGTTCATCGCGGTGTGCCGGTTCTGGTGCTGCGACCGCTCGTTCTGGCAGGTCACCACGACGCCCGTGGGCAGGTGGGTGATCCTGACGGCCGAGTCGGTCACGTTCACGTGCTGGCCGCCGGCTCCGCTGGACCTGAACGTGTCGATCCGCAGGTCCTTGTCGTTGATCTCAAGCTCGACTTCCTCGTCGTATTCCGGCACTGCATCGACTGATGCGAACGAGGTATGCCTTCGGGCGCCGGCGTCGAACGGCGATATCCGCACCAGCCGGTGAACTCCGATCTCCGACCGAAGGTAGCCCTGTGCGTAAGGCCCGGCCACGTGCAGCGTAACGCTTCTCAGGCCCGCTTCCTCGCCGGGGGTGATGTCGACAATGCGGACATCGAATCCGTGGTCTTCCGTCCAGCGCGTATACATTCTCAGGAGCATCTGCACCCAGTCGCACGCCTCGGTGCCGCCTGCGCCCGCGTGGATGCTCAGATAGGCGTTTTTCACGTCGTGACGGCCGGAAAACAGCGTGCGAATCTGCAATTGCTCCACTTTCCTGGCCAGCGCGGGCACTTGCTCTTCGACTTCCGCCACCGCCTGCTCGTCGTCTTCTTCTTCGGCAAGCTCCAGCATGACCTGCTGGTCTTCGATGGCGCCCGTCAGTTCGCGAATCGGCTCCACCACCGCTTTCGCCGCCTTCATTCGCGCGATAACCTTCTGAGCTTTCTCTTGGTTCTGCCAGAAATCGGGCTGCTCCATCGTCTTCTGAACTTCTTCCAGCTCTCTCTCCTTTGCATCAAGGTCAAAGAGAGTCCCTCAACTGCACCAGCTCGTCATGCAGGCGAGCCAGTTCAGTCTCGAGGGCCTCGTTTATCATGTCCTTCTCTCCTGATTGGTAATGGTGCAGCAGGCTCGACCGCGCGCCAACCGGCGGGCGGCCTGCATGCTACTGCTAATTCTAACAGATTTGCCGACAATGTCAACCCCTGATTTCCCGTGGAAAACGCTCCGATTCCGGCCAAGGTGCGCGAACCGCCGGCAGGGGGCGCTCAATCGCCGGCCTGCGGGAACAATTCTTCCGCCTTCATGCTCGCACAGCGGCCCTCGCGGAGGCGCGAAATCAGCCACGCGGCCCGCAGCGCCCGCACGCCCGTCACTTTGTCCAGATACTGCACCGCGCGGTCGGCATCGCCCTTTGCCGCCAGCTCCTCGCCCAACGCCAGCAGCATCTGGCAAGACCAGACCGACTCGGTGTGCTTCGCCAGAAATGCCTCGGCCGCCTCCACGCCGCCGTCCGCTCCGTGGCTCAACAAACAAGCCGCGCGGAAGTATTCGGCAGCAATCGCGGCCGGATCACCTGCGGGAATCGAACGGATCAGCTCCTCGTACGCGGCGGCTTCCTTCTCATGGCTGCCTGCCAGGTGCTCCCACCGCGCATCGAAGCAGCGCCGCAGCCACGGGTGGGCCTCCTCGACCGATCTGGCATAGTCCGGCAGCCGGCCGTTGTGCGCGATGCGAAAGGGGTAATCCCACACGGCTGCAATGCAGTTGCTGCCCTGCGCCGTGAGCCTGACGCCGTCGTCGACCAGGTCGTCGCCGGGAAAC
>Ga0307378_10009538_pt1 | contig 12749 bp, 9 predicted proteins | sample UN1MG_FD_202238 | JGI IMG/M metagenome (GOLD analysis project Ga0307378, IMG submission 202238) | Soil microbial communities from Risofladan, Vaasa, Finland - UN-1 | ecosystem: Environmental > Terrestrial > Soil > Coastal area > Acid sulfate soil | place: Finland: Risofladan, Vaasa | collected...
ATACCTGAATAATCGACGTGTCCGGGTTCGACATGGACCATATCGCCGGCATTGGCAGACAGAAAGGCGGTGGAGACTGATGCGTAGTCGTCGGGGACGACTAGGATCTGTCTGTCCAGCGCAAAGAGAATATCATCCGTCAACGGCGGGTCGGTCCAGTTTCCAAATGCATCGGACACTCGTGCATAGACCGTCTTTGTGCCAGGCGTAAGGTCGCCACCGTAGGACGAGAGATCCCAATCCCGTTTCAGGCTGCTGTAAGGTTCGACCGGCGACCAAGTGGCTCCGTCGTTGCTGAACTGCATTTCAGCGCCAGCGCCCAACCCGGCCACAGGATCCGTGAGATCCAGCGTGATGTCCACCCTTGGAAAAGCGGACGCAAAGAGGTCGTGATGCACCGAGACGGTCCCCTCCGGAGCAACAGTGTCTGCTGGATAAGTCCCATCAAACGTTAGCGTTTCACCGTGTCCAAGGATTCCTGCTTGGTATGGAGGAGAATAACGCCCGTCGATTCCTGTGAACGACACGGACCAGATTCCGGCTGTGGCGGATACAACTGACCAGGAACTGCCGGAGCCCGCGTACGAGCCATCAGGACCCAGAACTGAAAATGCCGCATCAGCCCTGTTGCCGTTCACCTCCACAGTTCCAACCGCGCCGTATTCATGTGCCCCGATGTCTGGGATGCCATTCGAAGCGTATCCCAAATCCGTCCCGTTGTTCCGGCACGGTGACCCGGATCCAATTTGGTAATCACCCACGAATTGTGGGTCTGCGCTAATGTTCCCATTGATTCCCGTCCAGTTTGTCATCTCGTAATCCATGGTATTCCCAAAGACATCGTTGAAGCGAATCGTGGCATTTGACTCGTCACCACCTATTCCGCCTTCGTTGGCATAGCAAATATTGTTGGCAATATCGCAGGGGACACCAAAGAGGAGGATACCTGAGTAGCCGTTGCCGCGGATAGTGTTGTTCCATACCTGTATGTTAGAACTTCCCGTATAAACGTGGACGCCTCTGTTGCAGTCGTGAATGTAGTTCCCATATATTGTCGCATTTGTGGCGCCTATCCACACACCAGCACCTCCCGCCAAAAGCTCACAGTTGCGGACAACAGCTCCATCCGAGTACAGGTAGACGGCGTCTCCCGCACCGGTATCGTATTGCAGTGTAAGCCCAACAATCTCGCAGTTGTCCGCATCTGAAACCAATGCGCGTGCGCCCGTGTAAATTATCAATTTTGTCTTTCCTGGTCCCGCCCCCATTAGCGTCACGCCTGGCTTCATTTCGACGCATACATCTCCCGAGGGCTCCGGTCCCGAAGGACTGTGGTGCGGCGGATAAAAAGTCCCCTCAGTAAGATACACGGTCTCTCCCGGCAACGCCGCATCCACGGCATCTTGAATAGTCTCATAGAGCTCCCCATTCAGGAGGATGAACCCTGGCGAACCGATAGCAAGATCAATATCATCTTGATACACACCAGACACGTTACCTTCCGCATCCCTATACTGCACGTAAACGGTATAGGTTGCTTGCAGCACGTAGGTGCCCCCGTATTGCGATTCTGCTAGATTCCAGTTTGGATAGACGGACTGGTATCCATAGAATCCAGTCCAATGACTTCCGTCATTGCTGAACCGCATGTAACTCACTCCTGACTCACCGTCAGATGCTGATAGATTCAGGGTCACCCTCAACCGGTCCGTGTCCGCCGCTCCATTGTTGATGAGGATCGAACCCGTCGGAGAAGTAGAATCCTCCACCGTCCAGAAATGCCATGTGGGGCCCTGTCTACGATTGCCGGTCTCATCCTCCGCATAGATGCGCCAGGAATACTCCTCGCCGTACTCAAGGTCAAACACGGTATACGTCTTCTCGCTTTGGCCGACTGAGACCATCGCACTGGGCGAGTAGCCGTCGCCACCATCCAAATGGCCGTGATAGAACACGACATCGAAAGTCTGTGCTTCTCCGGCGGGGTGAACGCAGTCCCAACTCAAAGTCAGGGTTCGAGCCTGGCCCGTAGCACCCTCGGATGGGAACGGATTCGTGATATCACCGGGCCATACTTCCGTTTGAACTATCACGGACACCGTATTCGACCACGCGCCATCGACACCGCTTACAACGCCCGCTACGCGGTAGTAGTAGGTGCCGTAGGGCTGGTACTCATAATAATAACTCGTGCCGCCACAGTATGGGCCGGTTGGTGATGTGAAACCGGGGTTATCGTCCTCCTGGAGGTGATACGAATCCACGCCCGGCACAACGGACCATTCCACCGAATAATCCTTTTCGCCCGCCGCCAAGGAAATCGGGTACAGCGTGGGCGCGTCCGGCGGGACCACGGCGGACTGAATCGCGAACGGGGGCGAATAGTACGTCGCCGTGTTGCCGCCCGCGTCAGATACGGCTAGACGCAAGCAGGCATCCGGCGATTCGGCACCTGGGACGGACCAATCGTAACTGCCGGAAACGCTTGTGCCGGACTTCGCGCCCGCAAGATTGCCTCCAATGGGTTCGAAGGGCGGCAGACCGTTCAGCGAATACGAAAGATAGGCATGGGTGAGCGCTTCGTCGTCGCTGGAATTGTAGAGAATTGGAACTGTCGAATTGGCATGCACAGCCGGCATTGACCCCAGCGAAGAAAACGGGGGAATAATGTCGATTATCGGAGAGATGACCTCTTCAGGCCGGATCATCTCGCCCACGGTCGGCGCACTTAACGCCAGGACTGCGTCCGAATAGTCGTGCCGGTTATCGAAGTCGTAACCCAGCATATAGAACGTCGGCTCATCAAGAATCGGGCGGCGAATCCCGTCCTCAACCATGACATAGACCGTTGCCGCGGACCCCTTGACGAGCATACCCGGTCTCAGGAATAGTGGCCTCCCTTCCGTTGTGGCGCTGAACTTGGCGTCGTCAATAGGAACGGACCCCAGGTTTACATACCCCCACGAATCGAACACCTCCTCGGACACGATGCCCTTTCTCACGCTGGGCGCCTCAAGATTGTCCACAACCCACACCGTCGCCGGGTTGTCCGACAGGTTCGAGAGGAACAGGTAATGATCGCGATTCACCAAGAAAGGCGTGCCAACACCGTATCGCGACATTTCCTCGTTGGCAATCGTCACGACCGTCGAAAAATCATCGTAACCGTAGCTGTTGAACACGGGCCAATTCTCAAACTTTCGCTTCCTCCCATGGTCCACAAGATACACATCGGGGCTGTCGAAGGTCTTCACCAACGTCCCGTTGGGATGCCACATTGCCGCCATCCCGACCATGTTATAAGCCGCTTCAATCGCATCAACAATCGTTTGCCCCAAGTTAAGCTCGGATGCAACTTCAATTGCGGCGAACCGAGCCGTAAGGAAATCCGGATGATAAATGAGATAATCATTGGCAAGAGCAACATAATAGACACGCGCCATCATGTCTCTGTCCCCATTCACAGCAGCGCTCGTTGTCCAGAGATAAGCCGCGTGATTATGTATCTTGCAGTTGTTGTAGTAATCCGAATTCCAATCGCCCATTGTGATTTCCGTGCTGAAATCACGAGCATTGCCTTCAAGAACATTCTCCCCCATAATCCACGCGTTGGGATCGTTTGGCTCGCTGGCAGTATCTATGGAGACGGCGAATATATCACAAAGAGACTCTATGAGAGATTGCGTCTCCAATGTCTCATACAATAAGGTTTCAGCTTCGCAGATGCCGTGATAATATTCGTGGGCAAAGGCGTCATCAGTTATTTGGTTTGTACCCTGAATATTTGTCTCGTGAAAAAGGATGAAATTATGGGTTAGCCCTGTATCACGGATTGAGCATATCGGATTCCCCCAGTGATTCCATTCACATCCCCCCGACGGAAACCTGATCTTCACATCGATGGCACCATCACTCCCATTCCATCCTTGGCGGCCGAACTGGTCTTCGACATACAACTCCACAATATTCCGTATTCTTTCTACTATTTGATATTCTGCTGATCCAGGTGTTATTAACGTCTCTCCTACACATTCATAATCAGAATCGGTCACGGTCAGCACCCCAAGGCCAGTAGTTGTGGAGTATTTGAACAATATTGCTCCAGTGTGCGCATCAACGAGATAGCGATCGACGCTCAATCGGAAATCATATGCGAGTGTGGGAATCCCGGACTGATTCACGGATCTCGGGTCAAACACCCCAAGGATTGGCGGTTCCAAAAGGGCTGAGGAGTAATCAAGGTTGGGAAAGGCAATGGCAGAAGTTTCTTCAGGGGTCAGCGAGGGCTTGATGTCAAGATCAATACCAGGCAAGAAAGCGCCATTGACAGCCCGGACACTTCCGGAAGCGTCACTGTGTACCACGAGCCCCGCCCCGAAGACGGGTAGCCCGGCATACATCTGTTCCAGGCGCAAGTGCTGGAATCCTGTGGGGCCAACCGTCTTGCGGGCTATCTTGAATTCCTTTCGCGCATCTTTCAATTTGAACAGGGTCTTGTGCTCGTTGAGAAAATCAAAAGCCTGATCCTCGAGCTTGGCGCTCTTCTTTGCAGTTTCAGAAGGGAGTTCATCCGCGGCAACGAAATCAGGTATTCCTGTGGTGTCATTCCAGTGAAACGTGCGTAGATTCTTGGCGGTCGCACGCAGCTTGTCTCCTGCGTCGCGTTGCTCCTTGGCAATTTTTGCTTGTTCTGGGATAGTGGATTCGGCACATGCATCGAGGCAGCAAACGTGCAGGAGCAAGAAGATGCCTGTAGCGAAACACAGGAAACACGAGGCCAAACGATATCTACGCGAGTACTTGGTATCCACTTTATCTCTCCTCAATTCGGTATTCCTCAACCGTTTCCCGTTTTGGAAATCGCGGCATTACATCAGTCCCTTTTCCTATTCACGTTCTTTCATCCCGTGCCTATGGCGCCGCCACCACCGTATTGCTTGTGACGCTCGTTCCGGCAGCGTTGACGGCTGCTACTCGATATTCGAGTTCGATGTTGCCTTTTCCTTCGTGGACGGCAGCGAGGTGGCGCGTCATTCTGTCACCCCCTCTTTCTTCTTCTTAACATGGATGGACAGGATTTGCAGGATTATTTCCTTGCATCTCTTCATATCCTGCTTATCCTCCTGTCCATCCATGTTCGTTTTCTTACGCTCTCACACGCTTACGGTGCAGATTGCTGGGTCGCTGAATGGGCCGTGCTTTAGTTTTTTGCTGACGTATCGGGCGCGGTAGGCGTAGGTTGTTGATGTGGTTTCGTCTACTACGTGGATCAGAGGGGATTGGGTGTCGACATCGAAGGGGATCCACAGGGACTCGTCCGTCGGGATGCCGCCGCGGGCGGCCTGGACCTCGCAGCCGATGGTTCCGGCGGGCCGTCCGTTGTGGCGCTCGTCGCCTGGGTTCGGCCCCCAATGGACGCTGACTTGGCGGCGTACGCTGAAATTGAGCTTGAGGAGCGGCGCCGGGGTCGTCAAGATGTCGTCGAGGGCCTCGGGCGTTCTGGTGGTGTCGCGGATGGTGATGCCTGCCGCGGCGCGGTCGGCGTCGGTGGTGTTGGGGTCGTTCTGTAGCCGCTGTGCGAAGTCGCGGGCTTCTACGATGGCCGTGTGGACGGCGGTGTTCTTGGTGACGAGCGCGGCGCGTACGGCGGCCTGCTGGGCCACGCTGTTGTCGGCGGCCAACTTCGCCTGGAAGACCGTAAAGTAGAACTCACAAATCTCCTCGATGGTGAAGCCGTGCGACAGGCCGTTGACGGCGCCGTTGTCGGCCAGCCACACCATCAAGTTCCACAGCCACCGGATCCGGGCGGTTTCCTTGCTTGGAATGTAGTCAGGCATTGTCTATTGTTCCTTGCGCGAGGAGGCACCCACGTAGATGCGGCATCTTGCCGCATCGAAGCGGCTGGAAGCCGCTTCTACATTGCGGACAGATTCTTGCCTCATTCTCACAGCCTACACGGTGACGGTGCATACGGCGGGATCGCCGAAGGGTCCGTGCTTGAGTCTTTTGCTGACGTAGCGTGCGCGGTAGGCGTACGTTTTGGGCGTGGTCTCGTCGACGACGTGGATCAGAGGGGATTGGGTGTCGACGTCGAACGGGACCCACAGCGACTCGTCCGTCGGGATACCGCCGAGGGCGGCCTGGACTTCGCAGCCGATGGTTCCGGCGGGGCGTCCGTTGTGGCGCTCGTCGCCTGGGTTCGGCCCCCAATGGATGGTGACTTGGCGTCGTACGCTGAAATTGAGCTTGAGGAGCGGCGCCGGGGTCGTCAAGATGTCATTCTCGTCGGACTTCGTCGGTTCGGTGTCGCGGATGGTGATGCCTGCCGCGGCGCGGTCGGCGTCGGTCGTGTTGGGGTCGTTCTGTAGCCGCTGTGCGAAGTCGCGGGCCTGTTCGATGGCCGTGTTGATGGCGGTGTGCTTGGTGGCAAGCGCAGTGCGGGCAGCGGCCTGCGCGTTCAGGTAGTTATCGACCTCCACCGGAGCCAGCGCAGCCGTCGCGACAAAATCGGTGATCTCAGCGGGTGAAAATCCATGGGTCGCGCCGTTGGCGCCGATCCATGGCGCGAAGACGCCCAGCCAGTGAATCTTTCCTGCCTCATCTCCTGGAATATAATCAGCCATTGTGTCTACCTCCTCGATAAGTTGTTTGTCTCATACGGGTTATCCGTGCTTCTGCGTGTCTGGAATGAGCCAAATGGCCCTCGGCGAGACGGCGACTCCCCTCGGCATGACGGCGACTCGCTTCGGCGTGACGGCGACAGCCCTCGGCATGACGGCGACTCGCTTCGGCGTGACGGCGACAGCCCTCGGCATGACGGCTACTCCCCTCGGCATGACGGCTACTCCCCTCAGCATGACGGTGACAGCCCTCGGGGTGACGGTGACAGCCCTCGGGGTGACGGTGACAGCCCTCGGGGTGACGGTCACTGCCCTCGGGGTGACGGCCATAGCCCTGGTGCTTGGCCCCTGACGGGTGTCGAAATGGAAGTGCGGCATAGGCGAAGCGGCGCGTGGCATTCCCCCCGGGTTATCCTTCGTGCCTTGCTGCGTTCGTGGCAATGAAGCTCCGCCACAAAGATTCAGGGACAGAGCGAAAGAGATGAGACGTGAACTGCGTCTTACCGTTTTTGCGTGAGACACCATCGCGCCCACTTCCGCAACGGCAAACTACACCCGCTGTTCGAACCGTGTTAACCACGCCGGGTGGCTTCCTACGTGCAGCCACCGTGAACGTGCCCCAACTACTTAGCACGTCTTTTTACAGACTACTTCGTTAGACGTACTATACCCACACGCCTACCCCTAATGTCAAGGAAGATTCTTTTCGGGTTGTAACCGTTCAGTTATCGATGGCACCCGCGGAATCCATTTGGAGTGCGACGGCAACGACGCCGCTTTTCCTGGAATTGTGTGAAGTCCTCGATGGAAGCGGAGGAAAAGCGGCGTCGTTGCCGCCGCACTCCAAACAGTCACACTCCCGTGACTGAATGGTTACTTCGGGTTCGTAATCATTCTTTCGCGAGAATGACGCGTTTCTTGTATTTGTTCACAAGTTCTCGGACTCTCGGCGCAGTGACGCGACGGTTTGGATCTGCTCGATGATCAGTTGGATCTCGGCGCGTTCTTTTTCGAAGCCGAAGCCGGCGTCTTTCAATCCTCCTTCGATGTCGCGTAGGCAACGCTTTCGCAACCTTCGGCCTGCGGAACGGACTAGGTAGGTGAAGAAGATGAGTTCGACGAATATGACGGTGGCGAAGAGGGCGAGGGTTTGTTCGAGGTAGAAGCCTTCGGGTGGGACGCCTTGTTGCCAATGGGCGAACGTGTTCCAGTAGTGGCGGATGATCGGGCCGCCGACGGTGATGAGGAATGGGGCGAGCCATGCCAGTTCGAGGAGGGCGAGCCCGTAACTGAGGGCGCGTGCCCAGCGTTCGAGACGTTGTTGCAGCGGGCTTAGGTAGGTGTCGAGACGCCGGCGCAGTTCTCCGATGTAGTTGTCTTTCCAGTCGGCGAATCCGGGGGCGTGAAAACCGCTGCGCGCGAGGTACGCGCTGGCTTCGGCGTGTTCCTTGCCAAAACGATCCGCTAGAACCCCGAGGAAATCTTCGCTCGCGCCGGCCCATTTCGCGGATACGCCGGTGGCGTCGCCGCGCGCCGTGGCGGAGCGAAGCAGTCCGGCGGGCGATAGGGAACCGATGATCTTGCCCGGCGCCATCCGGGTCCAGTGGAGCACGCGGTAGAGCGTTCCGACAAGACCGAAGGCGCGTTCGCTTACGGCGTCGGCCAGTGCGGTGATCCATACCGGCGGTGCGTCGAGTACGCGGCGGCGTAGTTCGGCGAGGGTCGAATCGGCGATCTCCAGTTCAAGCCCGGCCAGGCGTTCGTGCAGCGCGTTGAGGTCGGCGTCTTTGCCTTCGAGTTGTGCATCGAGCGTGTCGAGGGTGCCCTGGATAGCGCCGGCAAGGTTGCGTTCCTTGATGCTTCTTCGTTCGGGCGGGAGTTTCTCTTTGAGATAGCGTTCGAGATCGGCGAACTCAAAACCATCTCCCGCGCGGGCAAAGGCCGCCGTGGCGCTGATGCGAAAACAGGACTCGACCGCAAAGCCTTCTTGTTCGAGCGTGTTCAACCAATCCTCGCGGATATCCTGTTCCTCATCGGCGTGCGTTTGCACGCATACGATCGTGCGCTCGCCTCGAATCGGCCGGAGGAGGCGGAGACTCTTTTCGTCTTTGTACTTCTCCTGGGTCGCGCAGAAGAGAATGACGTCCGCGTGGCTCAGCAAGGTTTCGACGAGCGCGCGGTGTTCGGTCTTGATCGAATCCGTGTCGGGCGTGTCGATCAACACGAGTTCATGCAGTGCGGGACTCTCAACGTAGTCCGCAGGCCCGAAGGGCCGTGCCGCGCCCGGCGGGAGATATACCGTGGGCGTCTCCGTGGTTGGCCGCTCATCGCCACACGTGGCGATGGCGCTGCCCGCGAGTGCGTTGAGCAAGGTCGATTTCCCCACGCCTGTGCCGCCGACCAATACGACCACCAGCGGTGCGGGCAGACGACGCCATTGCGCGTCGAGATCGGCGAGGCGCTCGCGCAGCTCCGGCATCGCGTTCTCGAACGGCCGCCATGCCGCGCCTTCTTCGTCCAGATCATGAAGCCTGTTGATGAGGTCTTTTAACGTGCGTTCCGGCATTGCTCGTTTAACTCCTTCATCCGTGAGACGTTTTCATCCAACGACCGCGCGGCATCGGGTAGGCCGCCGAGCGCGGGGTGGGCGAGATGCGTGAGCATGGCCCGGCCGAGGGCTTCGCGTTGCAGGGATTGCCATTTGCCGACGAGGCCCGAGAGTTTGTCGCCCCAGAGGTAGGCGGCGGCGTGCGTGACGGTATGATGAAAGAACGGCACGCCCAGCGACGCGAAGATTTCCGAGAGCGCTAGGCCTGGAGCCCAGCCCGCTACCGAGAGCAACACCAGTACGCCAGCCCACGATCCCAGCAGCCCGAGGTCGTAGAAGAACCGCACTTTCCAGCGGAACGCGCGCTCGGTCCAGCGTTGTTCGAGTTCTTGGAAGGCATACGTGCGATACGCCTCGATGTAGGTCTCGGTGCTGAGCGTATCCGCTACGATCTTCTCCGCCACCGGGCCCGGTTCCAGACGTTTCAGCGCATCCTCGACATACGCGCCCACGCCTGCGACGGGATCCCGAAGGCTGCCCAAGGCCGCCTCGACATACTCCCGGTAGAGGCCGGCCGCGATTTGCTTGAGAGTGCTTTCCTGTTCCCTGTTGAAGTCGCTTTCCAACAGACCGCCCTCGAACTTCCCCGCGATCACCTCGCGCAACCGCTTGAGGGTCCATCCCGGCGCCTTGAACACCGCTACGGTCGCTTTCCCGAGCATCTTGTCCGGCCACGTGGCGTGTTCTTGGATAAAGTCGTACACAACGGTCACCGTTTCGCGGCTGGGTCTCGGGCTATAGGCGGCGCTGGCCTCGGTGGCTTTTCCTTCGACGAACGCGATGCACTGGTGCAAGGCCGTCGCGAGACGGTCCGCCTGCTCGAAGAAACCTTTGGCTTGGTCCGTGAACTTTGTAAGATTCGCGGCCAGCACACCCCGCTTTACCGCTACGGCGTCGAGACCTTCGAGATAGGCCATGAGCGTCTCCCGCGTGTCCAAGGAAACAGGAGGGGCCGGAGCTTGCGGAACGGCGCTTCTCGAAAAACGCGGCATCACAAACTCGGGCGACGGTGGCACGTCGGCGTCACCGCGCAGATGCTTCCAGAACTGCGCGAGCTGACGCCGCGTTACTTCGTAGTCCGTGGCGTCGTCATCGGCCTTATTCATCACGGCGACAACCCGGCGGCCGGCCCGCAAAGCCTCACGCAAGAATTCCACGACGCATTGGTCGCCATACTTCTGGTCCGTCAACACCGCGATCAAGACATCGCCGGCCTCGCGGATATTCTTCGCCAGTTCCCAGTTCTCCTGGACAATCGAGTCGATATCGGGCGTATCCAACAACACGAGACGGTCCGGGAGCGCGTCGTAGCATACGACCAACACCGCCATCGGATCCTGCGCGGAATCGCTGGCGGCCGCGGCTTCCTCGAGCGGTTTCGACACAAACGCTTCCGGCAGCAGACGGCCTCCTTCGAGACATTGCGCGTACCGCATCCGATTCGCCGCCGCTACCGGACGCCGCGTGTGCGCCGCATAGTCCGACACCGGGCTGAGCTCCTTGCCCAGCAACGCGTTGAACACCGTGGACTTCCCCGTGTTCGTCCCGCCCACCACGGCGGCAATCAGACAACCTTCCCCAGCCAAATGCGGCGCCAGCTTGAACGTGAGCTGCCGCTCCCAGTCATCGAACCCGTCGAACAGCGCGCCCCGGATCGCCTCAATAGGATCCACCGCCCCATGCAGTCCCTCGAGGCTATCCTCATACGCCTTCAGCACGTGTCCCAAATCGTCGGTCATCGCGTCCACCTGTGTTGCACCACACGCATCCAGTGTAACACGAGCCGCGCCACGCGCGCATATCGCCGGACGTTCTCGTAGGGCGGGATTGATTACCGCCGCGGTAATCAATCCCGCCCTACGAGAATGCCATTTTTTCACAGACTCTCGGATCAGAGGGCCGGTTCCTTGTTCTATTACGGGCTTTCCTTGTAGGATTAGGCGAGATGTCCGCGTCCGGCAACGGAAGCGAGGCTCAACAGAGGAGTGTCATTTATGACCGTGAATCGATGGTTGCGACTGATTGCGGGTTCGTTTGTGTTTGGCACAGCGGTCTTGGCCGCGGTGCACAGCCCGTACTGGCTCCTATTCACCGGTTTCGTAGGATTGAACCTGGCTCAGTCGGCGTTTACGGACTGGTGCCCCATGATGACGATCTTGCGCAAACTCGGCGTGAAGGATTGATAAACAGGCGATTCGGCGAATGCTTCATTCACCTTCGTCGATCCCGTTATCCCACAATACGCATAGCAAGATAGGGAGCCAAGTTGAACATGAATATCGCGATCTTGTAGAAGGCCATTCCCGCATAATGAATGGCATCGAATTGTTCAACGGACAGTTTGAACCATTTGCCATGAAGCCGGTACATCCAATCATGGGCAACCACGAACATAACAAACCACCACAGCAGAAATCCCATATTGATTATCCAACACCACCCCAATACTGCACGCACCACTTCAAGTGTCATTGCACACCTCCTTATCGCACTGAAAAATCCATTTCAGCTTTCGCCCAACTTCTGTTTATAGGGTCTCCAGATATACCCGCTTTCGGGCCTTGCTTCAAAATATCACGCCGTTGCCGTGCAACGTTTCGTGGTGGTCTCATCTGTACTGATCGAAGAACTCCTTGTCGAGCTCGTAATCCTTCTTGGGACGTAGTCCCATGTCGAGTTTCTCAAACATCTCGACTAGATTGTCCCCGTCCACAAGTTCGATCGGGGTAGCGCCGTCGCGAATGGCTTCCCGCTTGGCATCGGTGGTGAAGGTGCCTGTAGTAAGAATGATACCTTTGTCGGCACGACCTTGGAGTGCGCCACGAAAATCACGGACAGCGGAAACGGCGACCGCCCCTTGGTAACGCTTACATTGGAATAGGACTTTGAACGAGACAAAGGGGTTGATTTGCAGTATGCCGTGCCCGTCAATTCCGCCATCGCCGGATTTTCCGGTGACGGCAACCTGTTGAAATCCTGACTCGCGAAGAAGTCGCTGACAGATGCGCTCGAATCCATCAGGAGGAAGGGATTGGAGTGTGGAAAGAAGTTCGCTCCTGTAGTCATCACCGGTCTCGACGGAGTCGACATCGCTATCATCTTCCGCGGTCCTTGCTTCAGCAGCCTTGCGGGATTTTCGCTCTTCCATACACTTCTGGTGAACGTCCCGGAACAGTGTGAGGACAAAGTCCTCATCCATCTTGACGTCTCTGCCCTTTTCCGTGAGGCCCCAGATACCGCGTTGAGAGGAGCTGAGCAGCCCAGCTCTGACCATGTAGAATCTCGCCCATGCAATCTGGTTCCGAGTGCGAGAGGCGCCGTTCTTGGTGGTGACTTGCTGCTCTGCTTCCGGAATGTTCATGCGTTCAATAACAAGATCGGTCACTTCGGCAGGCCGGCCCGAACCCCCGAGGTCACGAAGAACTTCGACAATAGGGCTGCAGAACTGTAGAAACTCCGGTCCTTTACGCTTGGGCATGTTTCGTATCCTTTTCTACTCAGCCAACTTCTGTCTATATGGT
>Ga0307378_10009539_pt1 | contig 12749 bp, 10 predicted proteins | sample UN1MG_FD_202238 | JGI IMG/M metagenome (GOLD analysis project Ga0307378, IMG submission 202238) | Soil microbial communities from Risofladan, Vaasa, Finland - UN-1 | ecosystem: Environmental > Terrestrial > Soil > Coastal area > Acid sulfate soil | place: Finland: Risofladan, Vaasa | collected...
CCGATGCGATTGTGCAGACACCAACAATAATAGTTAAGAAGCAAATCAATTTCCTGCACATGATAATCCTCCTGTAAAAAAGTTTAAGATTAAACGGTTGATAATGATTGCTGCCTTTATCACACTAAAGGTCAGCCCACGGCATTTTGTTTCGATTTGCTGCTACCTCCTTCCTTGTAGTACGGGCGGTTTGCGAACCGCCCCTACCGTAATCGATGATAAGTTAAGAATCTTATCTCCGAAGTGTATGACTTCGGTAGTCTTGTCCGTTCCTTGTTATGTGGGATAACCTCAGGGATTGAAGATATTCCACCTTTTGGGGAAGCAAAGTTCCTTAGATACGCGCCGATAAAGGTACATGCCCCACCAATCTTAGCTTATACCAAATTACCCAGCTTCACGTCAAGAAAAATCTCCTCAAACTTAGGGGTCTTTCCAAGCTATTAGCAATTCACGATTGACATTTGACATAACTCTATCTGTTATAACAACTTATTAGATTTAAAAAGTCTTGCTTTTGACACTCAATGTTGGCCCAAATGAAAAATTTCCCATGCATTCCAGGAGCTTTGTTGCAAAAGCTAAACTGACTAATTGCATGAAAACCGGCTATTCTCAAGCATTTCAAATACAATCCAAACCCCCGTAGTTTCGCAACAGCATGAATGGGTATAATACCACCGCCATCGGGGCCGATAGAGCTTGCCCTGAGCGTAGCCGAACGGGGCAACGCTCCGAAGCGACCCGAGCGCCCTGATGGTAGCATACAGCATAGGGCGGTATCTTCAACGGTGCCGCCCACTTATGTTATTATGCTGGTGCCCATAAAGCGATAAATCCTTTTATAATCATGTGATAATCAACCAATTGAAAAAAACAGAACAGCAAATGCACCATAAAAAACGCCAAAAACAGGAAAAAAAGACAGATTTCTTGAAATTTATGACATATGACCAACGACTAATCCACAAAAGCAGGAAGAATAGACTTGAACAAGGGCTAACTAAAGGCCAATCTTTTGTATTGGCAAAGTCTAAAAGACCAGCAATAATGCAATAAGAGTAAGCTAATCGAACAAAAGAGATTCAACTTAAAAGGAGTGAAAATGAAAAATCATCATTTCGCAAAGGTATCTTTGGGCTGTTTACTGTGCCTGGTCATGTTTTTGACCGGTTGTATTAACATAGGAAGTTGCGCCATGCAGGCAAAATACCAGCGAACGGTACAATTGTCGGCCCCTCTTTCGCCCAGCTCGGCATTTGAAGCCCAGACCCACAACGGCTCAATCACAATTAATGGTGCCGATGTTGCCGATTGTAATATGACAGCCACTATTGTCGCCCGAGCGGCGACGGATGAAGAAGCTCAGGAGCTTGCTGAAAAGGTAAAAGTGACGCTTGTCCCCTCCGGCAACCGCCTAATCACCAGGATTGATAAACCCACTCAATTGATAAACAAATCCGTGAGCATCAGTCTCGACGTAGAAGTGCCAAACCAGACGGACCTCGATCTTGTTACACACAACGGAAGTGTCGAAATTTCGGATATCGCCGGCCGGCTTGACGCCACCACGCACAACGGCAAAGTAACCTCCGAGAGGGTTTCCGGCACTACCGCTTTTAACACTCATAACGGCTCGGTCACGTGCGGAGAATTTTCAGGCAGCACACAACTGAAATCCCATAACGGCAGCATCAAGGCATATTACACCAACACCGCCCCATCCGTCTGCGACATATCAATCGTGACCCACAATGGCGGCATAGAATTAAAGACTCCACCCGGTTATTCCGGCCGGATTGATGCATCGACCAGTAACGGCTCGATAAATACCGATCTGCCGATAACGGTAAGCGGAAAGATAAGCAAGAGCAGCTTAAAAGGTACGATCGGGGCGGGCGAGAGCCAACTCCATCTTGAGACCTACAACGGCTCGATAAGAATAAGATAATAGATAATACCAAAATATAATCGAGAGGACCGAAAATGGATATGCGTCATAGGATGTTCAAGGCTATAAGCTGCTGCCTGGGCCTCCTTGTAATTATTTCCGGCTGCGATATCCAGATAGGTGGCTGGGGGCAGGCCAAATACGAGAAAACAGTTCAACGGCAGGCACCCATTACCGCCGGCTCAAAACTATTTGTCGAAACCAGTTCCGGCTCTATCACAATTACCGGCGGCGATGTTACCGAGTGCAGCGTCATTGCAAAAATATGCGGCAGAGCTCCAATCCAAGAAGAAGCACAGCTATTAGCCGAACAGGTAAAGATAGAACTCGAAACAGTCGGCAATACGCTGACAGTAAAAGCTGAAAAACCGCCGAGAAAAAACAGATGCTCAATTAGCATCAGCTACGATATAACCATCCCGAAGCAGACGAATATCGAATGCGCCAGCTCATACGGTGCGATTGAGATTGCCAATATCAAAGGAACCACAAGCGGCAAAACTTCCAGCGGCTCAATTGAAGCGAGAAATATCGAAGGCCTGGTTAACCTGGATACATCTTACGGCTCCGTCAACTGCAGGAACATTACAGGGGACAACATTGCAGTTAAATCCAGCAGCGGCTCGATTACCGCCGAGATCATCAAAGGCTCCGCGCAATTAACAACGTCCTACGGCTCTATAACCTGTACGGATATGTCGGACGGGGATATCAAACTTAAAACCAGCAGCGGTAAAATCAAGCTCTCAAATGCCTCTTTCGGCGATTGCGATGCGCACACATCCTATGGTTCAATCGTATCAGACGAGCTTAAAGGCAAGTCAATCAAATTGCACTCGGGCAGCGGCAGCATCAGCATGACAGAATCCTCCGCGGATACGACCAACCTATCCACCTCGTACGGACGTATCGCCTGCCGGCAGATTACAACTAACGACATTACCGCCAAATCCGGCAGCGGCAATCTCGATATCGCCTGTTCGGATTCGACGCCGGCCCAAATCGTTGCAGACTTAGTCACTTCATACGGAAATATCGACTTCGCCGCACCGCAAAACTTCACCGGTCAGGTCGATCTGTCAACCAGCTACGGCTCAATACGAACCGGCCGGCCGATAACGATAAGCGGAGAAATCAGCAAGAAAAAACTCAAAGGGACAATAGGCGACGGAAACGGAAAGCTGCACATGCAAACCAGCAGCGGCTCGATAAACCTGATATAGCAGAAAATGCGTTTATTAAAGAACCGCCGGCAGCACCCCGAACCTGTTTTGGGGGCGTTTTTTATAGCGAATACCCGATAAAATTACCGGCCTGGCAGTTTGGAGAGCACGTTATGAAAAATATATCGAGAATACTCATTTCCGTTTTTGCCCTGGGCGTAGTAGCGCATGGCGGCAACGCATCTGAGTCGATATTATTGCCGGTAATCGAAGGCGAGTGGTGGCAGGTTGCGAGCAATCCGATGGACCATAAATACGCTACCGAAAGGCAGGAGCCGGTCGACTTTGCCGTCTGGCAGGTGGCGGACGGCACGTGGCAGCTATGGTCCTGCATTCGCAGTACGACCGCAGGCGGAAAAAACGGAAAGACTCGATTCTTTTACCGTTGGGAGGGGCAAAACCTGACAGATACCGATTGGAAACCGATGGGTATCGCTATGGAAGCCGACCCTTCACTGGGCGAAACGCCCGGCGGACTCCAGGCGCCGCACGTGGTAAAAGCCGGTGACACATACCACATGTTCTACGGCGACTGGGTTAACATTTGTCACGCCACAAGCAAAGACGGCAAGAACTTCACCCGCGTAATTCAAGCCAACGGCAAGACAGGTATGTTCACCGAGGGGCCGGGCAATAATACTCGTGATGTGATACTTCTGCCGCACGCAGGCAAATGGTTCGCCTACTACACGGCCTATCCGAACCGGCAGGGAATGGTCTACGTCCGAACCACCGAAGATTTCAAAGACTGGAGTCTGTCCAGCGTTGCTGCGTACGGCGGCCGGGCCGGCACCAACGCATATTCGTCTGAGTGTCCCCATGTTGTGAAGCTGGGAGATGGTGACTTCTACCTTTTCAAAACGCAAACTTATGGCCCATTCAAAGGCGATATCCGAAAAAGAGGCGCCCCCCGGACCAGCATCTATTATTCAAACGATCCGGCGATGTTTGGTATCAATCAGGACCACAGGCATTTCGTCTGCACATTGCCCGTAGCGGCGCCGGAAATTATCTATTATAAAGATCGCTACTACATTGCCGCCCTAAATGAAGGCGCTTTAGACGGCGTTCGCATTGCAAAGTTGACGTGGGTGAAAAAATAATCCATCCATGTCGCCAACCTGCACCCGCCATCTCAATTGCTAAAGCTCATGGCGTGTCTGTCAATGTAAGCTTCATCGCCCAATCATTACGGGACCTGGTAAAATTGCCGGGGAAGCTCGGCAGGTCAATTACACCTGCGGTATTGGCACTTAAAATACCTGCGTCTCTCCAAATACCGTTCGTGGGATTGAACCATACAGCTTCGTATTTGCCTCCGAATATCGCACCTGACAAGTTCGCTTTAGGACAGTCCTTCTCGAAGTACAGAACAAACAAATCCTTATCTTCGGTGCGGGCGCAATAAGACCACCCGATGCACGACTTGGCTTCGCCCGATCTGTTCGGCTTGATTAGATTCGCGCCGGGCACGAGATCCCTGTACCTGCCGCCTTCAGACAGGATGAAGGTTCGCAGGTGCCGCATTTGGTCTGCGGATCGCCATTTGATAACATCCCATATATGGTTCTCCGCGGCCTCTTCTACGTTCCCGCCCCACATTCCGCCGTCCCATCCGCCGGCGCCGTAGATGTGCCCTCCCAATCCGCCGGATAATACGCTGCCGTACATTGCGGAGCGGCAATACAAAGCGGATGTCTCCGTGTCGCCATCCGCTCCCTCCATTCCCACCTAATAAGGTTCTCCATTGATGCCTGGCACCGGCGGCGAGGCATTGAATATCTCAGTCAGGAACGGATACAGGTCGTGAGTACGCCTGTTGCCTATCTGATGAAACGTAAGCCATTTGGCCTTATCCGTGTGGCCGAAGTTTCGCAGCGTCGAAGGATTCGAGTTCGTCCCGGCCAGTGTCCCGAAGGGCGGATGCCCGTACTTCTCAATTACCCGATTAGCCGCCAGGTTCCATTCTTCCGCCGGTATGGTCGAACCGGTCCAGTCAAGATGGATCGGACTGAACAGGCAAATATTGGCCTGATACCGGCTCCAGATGTACTGGATGTAACGCGTATAAGATTGGGGCCATTCGTAATATTTCTTCCAGCCCTGCCCAATGTCACGCCGGGAGACCTCAATAAACGGAACAAAGCCCTGGCTATTGAGATAATCTATTTTCCTGTCCATATTCCGGAAGTATTTCGGATTGATCCGGTCGACGTCGGGAAAGTTTTTCTCGTAGCCGGGGATTTTGCCCGGGAATAGAAACGCACGATTACCATCTTCATCGTGCATGTCCTTGGCACTTTCGGTCCCGGCCTGTTTCCACGCCGAACGCAGCACCGTCTCGTCGGGCATCTTTAGCGTAGCCGGCTTGTCGTCATTGGACCAGTTCGGAAATGCCGCGATCATGGCAATACAATTGAAATCCTGCTTTCGCCGAAACCGCACGTAATCCTTGAAGCCGGCATTCGGACCAATCGGACGCTGTTTGTCATCGTCGTCCCACCTGTAGCGAAAAGTCGGCACCGACCACCATGTATCTCCCAAAAGGAAAAACGGCGTCCCATCGGAATACTCGAACGCGTGACCGTTTGCAGATGCTCTGATCATGCCACGCCGGCAGGGATTTGCCTCTTTCTCGGCTTCGGAGAAGTCAACGGCAGTAAATTCGCCGCTCTTTCCGTTAAGGCCCGGATCGGCCTGATTGGAACCGCTGCTCCATTTCCACAAACCCGGAGCAAGACCTAATACTCGTACACGAAAAACGTTGTCACCATCCCAGAAACCGTAGCATCGTTTCTCGAATCCCGGCCCTTCCAGGTCGATCCAGACTTCCACTTGCGTGTACGGATTATCATAATGTTTCCCGGCATGAAAGGTAATCTCCACCTTTTCCCACACATGGGCGGTACCGGCAATGCCCGTGCTGATTGTGCCGAGCAACAAAACGACGGCGGCAAATAAAATCGCCGGAAAATTCCACGCTTCCCAAATCGTTCCAGTCAAAACATCAGGCTTCTTTTTACAATTATCCACTTGTCTTTACCTTCCTTTCCACAAAACGTTAAATACCAGTCTATGAATTGTCAACAAACACGGCGGCCAACGGATTGGCTTCTATTTTCAATTAGGAACTTCAGCCACTTTTCCCAGACCTCTGTGTAAATCTCGCCGGAAGTGAGGAAACAATCGTTATGGCCGCCGAAAATCTCGATGAATTCCTTCGGCTCATTCGCCGCCTCGTAGAGCTTCAATCCAAATTTAAACGGCACAATCTCATCATTTCCACTATAAATCAGCATAACCGGGCAATGAACGTTCCTGATATAGTCGATTGTCCTGTAGCCGAACCTCGCAAACCACCTTACCGGCATATAAGGGTAATATTCCTTTCCGATGTCAACGTATGATGTAAAAGCACTCTCAACAATCAAAGCTCCTGCCTCGACCTTGCTTGCCAGTCGTGCCGCGATACTCCCGCCCAGAGACCTGCCGAAGATAATAATATCCTCCGCCGGAATTTTCTTTTCTTCGGTCAGGCATTTATATGCGGCCATTGCGTCCATGTACGTACCTTTTTCGCCCGGCTTGCCCGGGCTGTCGCCGTAGCCGCGATAATCAAAAATGAAACAATTCAGTCCTAAATTATGAAAGATTTTGATGCTGTCCAGACGGTGCGCCATATTGCCGCCGTTACCGTGGCAGAAAAGAAGCGTGATCTTCGAGTTCTTCACAGGGATATACCAGCCGCTCAAATCCAAACCATCGGAGCTTTTGAAAACCACATCTTCAAAATCCAGCCCTAATTCAGCCGGCGTGCTGGAAACCTCTCTCACAGGGCCGTAAAGAAATTTCGGCTGCATAACATAAAGCACTGCCGCCAAAGCCAAATACGTGACAAGTAATACTCCACCAATATATATAAGCATCGAACCCATAATGATCGACAGGATGGACCTGTTGAAAAAACCGAGATTGCTTCGTCGCTGCGCTCCTCGCAATGACAAGAAGCACATTTCCGTGTCATTGCGAGCGATTCGAAGAATCGCGCGGCAATCTCAGCCGTCACTGTCTGTCTTTTTCAACAGGCCCAGGAAAATAAATAATAAATTGTCCATTCTCAGGCCTGGGATTATTTTAGTTTGCCCGGCAGCATGAAACAAGCTACAATTTTGTCGTGATTAAGAGAAGGAAAACAAAAACAGTCAAGGTCGGCACGGTTAAAATCGGCTCTCGTGCCCCTGTCGTTATCCAGTCGATGACGAAGGTGCCGACGGTGGACGTGGATCGCTGTGTAAAGCAGATCGAACAGCTTGCCAGTGCGGGTTGCCGGCTGGTACGTCTCGCCGTGCCCAGACGAGCCGACACCGCTGCTTTTGCACAAATCGTGCAGAAAGTAGATGTGCCGCTTATCGCCGACGTGCATTTCAGCGCCGATAGGGCTGTCGAGGCGATCGAAGCCGGCGCTGCCAAAGTGCGACTGAACCCGGGCAACATAAAAAATCGCAAGGACATTCTTCGAATCATCGACGCGGCCAAAACACACAAGACCGCAATCCGCGTAGGGGTAAATGAGGCAAGTATCAGGGACCTCCGGAAGGAACCTGTCCCCGCCGAAAAGCGGATTGCCCTGATGCTCAGGGAGATGAAAAGCTACGTCCGGCTTTTTGAAGGTCGTAATTTTAATTCGTTGGTTCTCAGCGCAAAAAGCAGCGACGTAGCACGAACTATCGAAATCAACCGCGCCATTTCAGAGACTTTCGACTATCCTATCCACCTCGGCCTGACCCACGCCGGTCTTCCGGAAGATGCCCGGATGCCGTCGGCTATCGCCCTGGGCACACTGCTGGCCGAGGGCATCGGTGACACCATAAGGGTGAGTGCCGCCGGAAATCCCGTCGAAGAGGCCGAAATTGCGAAGCAGATTTTGATCGCACTCGGCCTTTATGAACGTTCGAGCCCGGAATTGATTGTGTGCCCGACCTGCGCCCGGACCGAAATCGATGTGGTCAAACTGGCTCGCCGGGTGGAGAAAGCCATAAGTAAAATCGACAAGCCGCTTCGTATCGCCGTGATGGGCTGCGTCGTTAACGGCCCGGGCGAAGCGGCCGACGCTAATCTGGCAATCTGCGCCGCAAAGAATAAAGCATATATCTATCGCAACGGTCGAAGAATTTCCATTGTCCCGGAAAACGAAATCATTCCGGCGATACTCGAAGAATTGCAGAGAATGTAAAACTATGTGCGTACCTGAGAACGTCCCGGATACGTCTATCGAATCCTTGAAGACAACATTCAAAACATTCTTAATCGTTGTCGTTTTCAGTATTGCATTTGGATACATCGAGGCCGCCGTCGTCGTTTATCTCAGGCAAATCTTCCATCCCAATGGATTTATCTTCCCCATGACCGTATTCGGCACCGGCCCATTATTCAAACGATTCCTGCCGACCGAGATCGGCAGAGAAGCGGCCACAATCGTCCTAATCTTTACCGGCGCCTGGCTGTCCGGACACAATCGCCGGCAGCGAGTCGCCTATTTTATGATCATTTTCGCCGTCTGGGACATCTTTTACTACGTCTGGCTCAAGGTCCTCCTCGACTGGCCCGCCTCCATAATGGACTGGGACATCCTGTTTCTTATACCTGTTACGTGGGCATCGCCGGTTCTATACCCCGTTCTTGTCTCAATAACATTGATTGCGTTCGCAGTGGTAATACTCTGCCGCTGCTCTTGCAGCCGGCCGATCAGAGCGACGCTGCCGGACTGGCTTGTCTTCTCCGCGGCCGGGCTTATCGTGGTTGTATCTTTTTGCCTTCCCGGCCTGCATATCACCGAGCAGGATTTTGCATCCTACTTCTACCGGCCATTGTTCGCCGCCGGTTACCTGCTTGGCCTTGTGATATTTCTGAAATGCCTTCTGAAGTCCAAATAGCATGCGCAAGAGCACATCATGAACAGCAAACAAGGGACTCTTAATTCCGAAACAGCCTGTTACATATGGCAAGTTAAATCATGACACACGAGCAATACATTCCGACTCGATCACGACTCGTCATTCCCTGCTCGATTTCCGATATTCTTCTGACGTGTCATTTTCGTGTTTTACTTCCTGTCCCTGTTGTCCCCTGACGTGTTCGATCTGCCCGGCTTTCTATACGGTCTTCGCCGATTGCTCCCGTTTGTATCTTGTACGGTTCCCTTGGTCTCTTGTCCGAATCCCTCGAACTTGCCGAAAATCATCTTGCCGGCGGAGGTCTGGAGTGAGCTGGTGACGCTAATAACCAGATCCCGCCCGATCTTGTTGCGGGCGCCTTCAACGACAACCATTGTCCCGTCATCCAGATAGCCGATACCCTGCTCCGATTCTTCACCCGGCTTTATGATTTTAATTTGCATCGCCTCGCCGGGCAATGCAACGACCTTGAGCGAATTGGCCAAATCGTTTATATTCACTACGTCGACCTCGCGCACCCGCGCTACCTTGCTGAGGTTATAGTCCGTAGTCGCCAGCCGTCCGTTACAGGCCTTTGAGAACATCAGCAATTTCTGGTCAACGCCCTTGACTTCCTCGACCTCTGCAATTATGGAATCATCGATTACCACGTCGATTACAGGATCCGACTGCATCTTACTGAGTATATCGAGTCCCCGCCTGCCGCGGTTGCGTTTGAGCTTGTCGGCCGAATCGGATATAAGCTGCAGCTCATTGAGCACAAAACGCGGAACAATCAGTGGGGCATCGAACAATTTACTCTGGCACAGGTCCACGATCCGTCCGTCGATGATAGCCGAAGTATCTATAACCAGCGGCCGGGAGCCCTTGGTCTGCTTGGCAAATTCCACGTAAGGAATCACGAAGCGCACATCATCTTTGGTCCGCATCACAATACTGATTGTAAGATAACATATACATATGCCCAACAGCCATTTGATCGCCGTAATCGCCGTTTCAGTTACATCGGGGCTGAAGGTGCCGCTCACCATATCTACTACATTAGCCAGCGCCCAACTAACAAGTATGCCGACCAACAGGCCGAAAAACACACCCGCCAGGGCGCTGAACTTTTTCTTCGGCGTCAGAACGTCCAGCAGAAGAACAAAAACCGCCATCCCTATACTGGCAAAAATGATCGCGCGTAAATTAGCTTCGTATGTCTCTTTCGAGGTTATGCCCTCTTCATCTTTGTCCATTATCGGCGAACTGATATTTACGAACACAACCGCCACCACAACAACAAGAAAGATAGCTCTGAAAATCCATAGTAGCTTCATAGTTATAACCCTCAAAATTATAATAAATATTCGCTTTTATAATTTGTCGATTATATACTGCTTATAAAGTATTATCAAACATTATATTATCTTTCGGCCAATTTCTTCCCGCTCTTCTGAAAACCGTCGCATTTCAGGCACCCTGCCGATAATGACAGATCTGTCGTTCTTCTGCCGGCGACAAAAATTATAGCATTTTTAATCCCTTCACATTTGTCGAATATCGGCCTATATTTCGCTCAATCCCACGACCGAGACCGGCAAGTGACATTACGGGCATTTCTGTCATAACTCGTCAATTATAATATCCGTCCGAAATCATGCTCATTCGGGCTGCCGCAGAATAAATTCAAGAATCCTGCAATTTGCACTTAGCACGCCGGCAAACAACCGTTTGCAGCCGACTATTGACTACAACAATCTAAGTTGTTTCTTACCTGGTCTGACTAATTCGTGTATAATCCGATCATGAGCTGCATCTAAGAAAAAGATATTCAGAATCTTATTTGCCTATTAAGGAACATGGTGAAAATATTTTTGACGCATTGAACTTTCATACAATAAAATCGTATATAGACTACTTAAAACGTGTATTATTCGTTGCCGAATTGTAGATCTTTGTTACTTTTGTTAATTAACTGATAAATTGGAGACCGACATGCAGATTAATAGCTACAAAGAGAACAAAAATTACTCACGTCTTCTTGTGATTTCAACCTTATTTATGCTGTTTACCACACCTTTGTCCGCCTTAGCGGCGGATCCGGACAGCATAGCTGCCTTGCGTCAGATGGGCAAAGCTTTTTCTTCGATCGCCGAAAAGGCCTCACCAGCCGTTGTCGGGCTCAAAGCCGAGAAAATCGTCACCCAGGACAGCCAAACATACCAAAACTCGCCATTCGGCGACGATTTCTACGAATATTTCTTCAGACCACGCTCTCCTCGTCAACGCTCCCCACAGCGGAGACCTCAACAGCCCCAAACGGCACTTGGATCGGGTTTTATAATCTCACCTGACGGCTATATCCTGACAAACAATCACATGGTCGAAGGGGCCGAGAAAGTCACTGTTGAACTCGCAGGCGGCAGGAAATTCACCGCTGAAATTACCGGAACGGACCCGGATTCCGATATCGCCGTGATCAAAATCGACGCCGACAACCTGCCTTATCTCGAATTAGCAGACTCCGATACCCTCGAAGTCGGCGAATGGGTCCTCGCTATCGGCAATCCGCTGGGTTTTAGTCATACCGTAACCGCTGGAATCGTTAGCGCCAAGGGCAGAAGCGTCGGCCTGGCCAATATTGAAAACTTCATTCAGACCGATGCCGCCATTAATTTTGGCAATTCGGGCGGCCCCCTGCTAAATCTCGAAGGTAAGGTCGTCGGGATGAACACCGCCATTTACGGCGCGACCGGTAATATCGGTATCGGCTTTGCGATACCCGTAAACATGGCCAAACACGTTTATAAACAGCTCCGTGAGGGCGGCTCTGTTGAGCGAGGCTTCCTCGGTATTTCGCTTGATGACTTAACTCCTGAATTGGCTGCTGCTCTCGACTTGAAAACAGACACCAAGGGCGTTGCTATAGGGGATGTAATAGCGGGTTCTGCCGCAGAAAAAGCAGGATTGAAACGCTACGATGTCGTTATCGAATTCGAAGGTCAGCCCGTTGAAAAAAGAAATCAGTTCCTTAATCGCGTGGCAATGCTAAACCCGGATACTAAAGTCGATATTGTTGTCCTGCGGGATGGAAAACGTGAAACATTTACCGTAAAACTCGGCAAACGGCCGCCGGAAGGAGAAATCACTGGCAACCTGCCGACAGAGACTATCAAGGAATTGGGATTTTCAGTAATAAACATGACCGAAGAATGGGCCCAAAAATTGGGCTATGAAGGCGATAGTGGAGTTGTCGTCAGGGCGGTCGAGCCCGGCTCACAAGCCGAACAGGCCGGCATAGTCCCGGGAGTGCTGATTAAGGAGGTCAATCGGCGACAAATCCACAATATTAAAGAATTTAACGAGGAAATTAAAATAGCTCAGAAAAAAGGAGGAGCTCTACTGTTGATAAGGCAGGATAATTCAAAAATTCTTGCCCTGATAATATTCGACTAACAAAAAAACATATAAACCTCTTTATATCAAAACTTTAGCCCCGTTCAAAGCGGGGCTTTTTTTGGTGTGCCGAGCATGCTCGGCAACTTGGAGGTGAAAGTCCTCTACACAACCTGATGGAGGTGAAGTGTTAGCGAAGCGCAAGAGCGTTGCCGTGAGGCAGGGTTCCAAGGAAGCGTGTAG
>Ga0307378_10009540_pt1 | contig 12749 bp, 16 predicted proteins | sample UN1MG_FD_202238 | JGI IMG/M metagenome (GOLD analysis project Ga0307378, IMG submission 202238) | Soil microbial communities from Risofladan, Vaasa, Finland - UN-1 | ecosystem: Environmental > Terrestrial > Soil > Coastal area > Acid sulfate soil | place: Finland: Risofladan, Vaasa | collected...
CTGATTCCTGATTCTTTTTCATGTCATTCGATAAAAATTCGAGTGCGAACTCACTGACGAGTTCGCTGAATCCTGCAAACATATTTTCCCCCGATGTAGTTCGTGGTGTCTGTTCTATGATGAATTAACTATGCGTAACGTTCTTTAACCCAAGAGCATCTACAATTCGGATGCGCCGGAATTGTCGGTGCCCAAAGTTCGTGATGTTCCCTGGTTCGATAATCCCCTGATTCTAACCGTTGCCGTAATGATGATGATCTACCAATATTTAATTTATTAACCCAAATCGACTCATCATATATTCTTGAAATCTCTTTATACTTTTTTGATCCTGGCTGAAGCACTGAATAATCTTCCGGCGCTTCGCTGCGTACCGTAAATTTCTTTCCGTCTAACTGGTGACAATATTGACAAGCATTGATTTGAGCCTTCCATACCACAATTTCACTTTCTTTGCAGCCTGCCAGAAACCCATTTTGAGCTGATAAATTTGCTTCGTACATACTTACTCTGCGCCAATCCCGATTGAGATTCGATGGCGTATCCGTAACCTCGTGAAACAGGTCTTGAGCTAATTGGCTGTTTCCCTTTCGCTCCACCTGTGCCTGAATCACGTTCTTTACTACCGTTTGCCTGGCAGTCTCACCTATCTTGGTGATGTGCTCGCCGGTACGTGCCATTGAGAATTGAATTGAACGTATCTCTCTCTGGCTTAAATTATACTTTTTCGCTGCTTCTGCAAGAGTCCGGGGCAGCGATGCCAATTTGATCGTCATTGCTTCGATCTCTTTTGTTCGCTGCAACTTTTCAATGATGTTGCCAATAATGAATGATCGCACTAACGCCGTCTCAATGGCGCTGGGTGCGATGTGAAGTTCTTCCCGGATAAAGTCATTGATGGTTTGCAGTTCGAATAAACTGAACGGCTTTCCGTCCGGCTTGTAGTGAATCTGTTCGCCGATCGGGATCGCTTTATTAATATCAAAGAAAGCAAAATTCTTTTTTAAGTCGAGGCGTGGTTCCTGGATGCGAAACTCTTTGAGGATCCCAAGAAATTCAAATAGATTTCGAGTGAATCGCTGCCAGTCGATCAAATCGTAAATCTCTTTTTCCATGCGACCTATCGCCTGGACCGGATGCCCTTCGCCTGGCATGATGGAGTCGTTCATTGACTTGCAGATATGGCAATCTTCGCCGTCGTGATCGTGCCCATTACCTGACTGTTTAGCCAAATAGTGAAATAGTTTCTCTATTGTCTTTTGATCGAGAGGCTGTTCCTTGCCTCGTAACAGTTGCTTTATCATTGTTCCCCACAGGTGCAGTTCGTGATGATTTCCAGCAATCGCATACGCTGGAAGCTTTCAACAGTCTATTGGATAACTTACATTCAAAATCATGTTGATCGATGTTTTGTACCGTTGCAGGTCTGCCGTAAAAACAGGTCTTGCAACAAATCAAGGGAGAATTACTCTCCCTGAGATTGATTGGTTTTTTCATGTTCCCCCACTTTTTCTATTTGCAGTCTAAAAAACTTCACATCACCAGGAATAAATACAAAAACCTTCCCGGTAATTATTGAGACTTCCATTAAACGCCGATTCGTCTCAACGATCTTTTTGGTATCTTCTTCGTGTACAAAAATCACATCTTTGCTTATATCATCAATTTGAGACAATACCAGATCATTGAGATTCTCAATATGTTGAGACTTTGCGTTTAACGGTGTCAATCTTAGCTTCATATTCCCCTGTTTGTTTTTTTCATAAAATCATGAAAGCCGCATATTGCAAGTTGTGCTTCCACAGGCAATTTACAAGGTTCTGCTAAATATTCTTGCAAAGGTCTATTAATATTTTCTTCAACTCTCATGTCCCCATATTTTTCAATTAGCTTTTCAAGCCCCTTACCTTTCGGGACATCATCAGTTTGCATTATTACTGATAACCATTCCTTAGCTGTCATCTCTTTGTCTCCTCAAAAGTCAATCCGCCCGCTCCCCCTTGACCCCTGATCACCCTTCTAATCGCAAGCGAAAGCAGGCGGATTGTTTCAGTCCTCTATGATAAGTTGTATTACTTCCGGCTGTTTCGGTTTCGCCTTTTGGCTTTTCAACATCTTAGTGATATATGGCATGGCTTTTTTTACCGCTTCCCGATCTTCCTCTGTGCCGATGCCGTACTCTTGTAAGAGTTTCAAATCTTGCTCGCTAAACTCCGGGACTTCTTCTCCTTGCCCTGGCTCGCCTTCGGGCTGCCCTTCCTGACCTGGTTGTGGCTGACCCTCGGCTCCTGGCATTCCGCCCATCGCTGCCTGCTTTTTCTCCATTTCTTCTTGCTGCTTCTGCTGGATTGCAGTCACTACAAGCTGGTAAACGTTTTGATTTCCGATTGCCGGTATGTCGAAAACGTTCATACCTCCTAATTCTAACGTATAAGATTTCTTGCCTTCTCCACCCAAAATCTCATTGACGGTGGAATGTGTCGTCAATCGTTTTACGTTCAGTTCTTCTTGTGCTGCCTCGTCTTTGACATCAAGTCCTGAGAATGACAATAGCCAATCCTTTTTCCCGGTTAGTTCGTAAACAATGCCAGTATCATTGAAAATCTCTGTTTCGTAATTTAAAAAAGTGCGCAAGCCTTCATCTTTATTTCTCATTTGCGCATTTTCGGGACTTTGTTGAAACAAAGCTCCTTTCCCTTCCATCGTGCCTCTGTTGCTGGCAAGTCCCAGCACTTCAGGCTGTATCTGCGCCTTGACGCAAAGCATGGTTGCCAATAAAGAGAACCAATTGAAATACTCCATGTCCTTTGATGATTGATTGAATGGGATCCACTGAATTCCGCTTTTATCCGGTAGTGAGATAATGGGAATGCGCCATGCGTTACTCGGTCCCATTGATTGCGCCCACAATAGCTTCTTGAACTTCTCAACTACTATCGGACTAACATTCGCTGCGCCATTCAATCCAATGATACCCTGGGGCATTCGATTGTTGGTGAACCGTGCAGAATTGAAGTCAATCGAGTTAATTGCCGATGCAATCTCTTTGACTGATTGTTCAACAATTGAGTTGCCCTTATACAAGAAATCAATACTGCTTGTCTTGAATAGGTTTGACATAACCATTGATTTCTTGGTAAACTTTGCCACTCTGGTTTTGTGCTTATTAACCAGGATATAACGAAAGTCATCACTGTACGGCTTTTCTAAATGTGTTGACTCGACCAGTTCCTCAAATTCCTCTTGATCCCAGCGTTGAATCGAATATCGCTTCGGAACGATGGTTTTTACCATCGCAGCGTCAACCATGATCATTCCTAATGGTTGACCATTATTTGCTCTATGAATGTAAAAGCAAATCTTGTCTAAATCAAAGAAGTCATTATAGGAAGCGCCTAACACTTTCCCCAGGTTGGCGTTATCTTCACCCATCATAAAAAAGAATTTATTAGCAAAGATGTCGCTCCACTTCTTCATCTCTGCTATTTCGGAGTCCTTCGGTTTGAACTCCGGGTCTTTATGCTTGAGTGTAATGCCGGGTTGATCTTTACTTGCCAACTGCCCAAATAATTGTAGTTGTGTTGCCCGATAAGTTTTTATCAGACTGCAAATAGAGCTTCTCCCTGCCTGTCGAAGTATCTCAGAACTCCGCAGCAAGTCCTCATCAAAGTATCTGTAATCTCCCATGCCCTGGCGGTAAATATCGTCCTCAACCATGAGATTAATAAGCTGCGCCTGAACAACCTCCATGTCCGATGCGCCCTGTTTCTTTTGTTGATTTTCAAAGTCCTTGAAACTTTTCTGAAAGTTCGGGTCGTTCTCCATCTCCCCGAAAAAGTCTCTGCCTTCGGGGTTTTCGCCGGAGGCGTACTGTACGATCTGTCCTAAAATATTGGTGACATTGCTTAAAAAGTTTTCTTTTTCCATTGTCAAAGTCCTTGAATTAATTTTCAATTCTGTTATTCAAGTCCTTTGTCCTGTCCCTGTTTCAAGTAAAGTTCTTTGTATTTCTGACTGAACTGAATGACAATATCCTCATTCCGCACAATCTCTTTTGTTTTTAGTGGAAGAAAATGAATGAGTTTTTCGTCCTTAAACATGAAATCGCTACTGCCGTCTGGATATTCTCTAAAGCTGAAATTTGCTTTGATATATTCTGAATCAAGTAGAATAATACCCTTTGATTGAATCGCTTTTTTAATTAAATCTTCTTTTTGTTGCTGGATTCTGACTATGCTGGTCATTTACTATTTTCCTCTGACTGTTTTTTTGATTCTTCGATTAATCTTGAATATAAAAGAAAAGCACAATGAGCAACATCAATACATTCAGCTTTAGCAGCCTCAAATCTATCTCTTGTAATAGAACTTGCGACTTCGCCTATTTCCTCTGCCAATGCAACAACCAAACTGTTTAAATCCTTATCAAAACCAGTTGCACGATTAAAGCCATCATACAATTCGGATTTCCTTTTGGTTTGATATTTAATTCTTTCGATAAAATCGCTTAATTTCTTATCAATCTCCATCGCTCTTTTTCCCGGTGTAAACTTTCTTCTGTGAATCATACTGAAAATGAAAGCCTTCGCCGGTATGCCTGGCTTTCTTATTTATCCGCTTGAACTTCTTGTTTGAGATGCCTAATTTTTTCAAAATCTCCTTGCGAGCTTTCCGCTCAGGATTTTGGAACCTTCCTGTTGACAGAATAGCTCGTACTGTTCGCTGTATTTTCATGCTGCACATCCTTCCAAATCAAAAATTGGTCTGGGGTACTCAAATAATGTCCAATTATTTTTAATTGCCAAAGCAACGGCAAGAGATAATTCATAAGGAATTTTTGCTCGTTCCGCCTGTTGAGTTGATGAATAACTTTCCTTTTTCTGCTTCGTTATTTTTATATCGCCTAACGGTGGAAAATGACCCCACAAAAAATAAGGCTTGTAGATTGCCATGGGTTTACCTAATAGCGGTTCAAAATACTTAACCGCTCCCTGAACATTTTCAATAATCCAGTAACGAGGCTGCATCGTTTGAATTATTCTCAAACATGCCTTTGCAATAGACATATCAGGTTCTTTGTCTGTTTTGATCCAGGGCAACCATGCTCTGGCGAATTCTGTGCATGGCGGCGAAGCCCAAATTAAATCAAATGGCAATTTCATGTACGGAATTTTTCTCACATCTAAACAAATATCCGGGTTGAATCGATTATTATTATCAAGCGTAATAATATTCCAACCTCGATCTTTCATGGCTTGCGATGCGCCGCCCAGTCCTGAACATAAATCAATCATCTGCAACATTACGATCCCTCTGTCTTTTCAATTACCTTCATACCATCTGGTATCGGCTTCCCACATCGGATGCAGTGAGTAGATAAATTAATATGCTTTGCTTTCGCTGCATTAATTTGATAACTATCGTACACTGCCCATTTATGTCCGATGATTCGGCATAAAAAACAATCGTTTGACTTTAATTCATCATTTATAATCATAACTCCTCGGTCATTGTCCCTTCCGGTAAAACATTACCCAGTGTCTTATCGTGATAATATGAATCGCTGGCATAATCAATTATTTCCTCTAACCACGCAACGGTCTCGCCCAGGTGCTTGGCGATTTCTTCGATGGTAGGTTCTCGTCGCAACGCCATTTTCAAATTATCTTTCGCCGCTCTATATCGCCTCACATATTCATCTAAACTTAACATATTATCTGGCATACTGTCAAACCTCGGTCGTGGCACGTACTCGGTTAAAAGTGCGTGATACGCTAACAAGGCAAAATTATCACTCAAATCTTTTGATCCATTCGCAGGATGATCTATTTTAGTCTTATTTTCAAATAATAATTGCCTTAATTCGTCCTCAATATTTGGGTCTTTCGTACTGGAAATGTATTCTTCCTTTGAAAGAAATTCAGCCATATTATTCCAAATCAATCCCCTTAAAACGGTATAGATGCGGACTTGCTGCGGATTGCTGAAATAATATGTTTTATATTCTATCCCCTTTTTACTCATCACTTTTTGTCTTAATGATTCGCTATTAAATTTATCACTGTGCATTCCTGTTACATTAGGAAATGTATCAAATAACAACATCACAACATCTTCTACATTTTCATAATCAACTGGATGTTTCGAGTCTGGTCGCCATACAATCACAGTATCAAAAATCACTATACCGTTGAGCGGAATTTCTTCTATCGTATCCAGCCCGCCGATATTTTTACGAATCGTTACAGTCTTGGGTTTGCCTTCCTCCTGTTCATCAAATTCGGCATAGCCACAACCGACAATAAAACTATTATCTGAAACGGCGTTATCGGCTGTTACTACTCTGATTCTATTATCACCTTTGATTTCTAATATTTCTACACTGGTGAATTTATGAATATTTGTTTTATCCCCCTCTTTTGTCTCTCGTACCGTCAATGACGGCTTGAACTTCACCCGATTGCTGAGAAGCGGATTGATGCACTCCCTGATCTTATCAAAGTATGGTGCAAAAAACCCGAACTTGCTTTCAGGTACGACACATTCAAATCTACATAAGGCATCAATTGGGTCTTTATAAAACTTTTCAAAGTTTTCTTTTCTTTGCGTAGGATTAAATTCCCACGTGGTCGCTTTCATTCTGAAAGTAGTTGGTTCATCCTTTGCTTCTTCATATCTTTTAACTGTTAAATCGTTTACTTTTTGTTCGGGATATGAGAATATTAATAACTTGCCCAACCCATTTGGAAATGAGCCTGCAATGTTGCCCCGACCAACTCGGTGCAAATGTTCCGCACTATTAAATAAAATTAAAGTATTTGCCCTGCTTGGCTCGTCTATGATATGCCGCCATAACTTCAACCCTTCGGGTGATTCTGGCGTACTATCAAAACTGTGCATGATTATTTTTCCACGATCTTCATTCCCTGGAAACTCTATGGTTTTTGTTTTAATATTGCCAAATCCACCAGGACGTAAATCCATGTTAAGGTATTGTTCAAACCAATTATTTCCAGTTGCCGGATCAATGGTTGCTCTTAGCACTTGTTTTAATCTGTTAAAGAACACGTTTTTTGCCTGGACTTCATTTACCAGGCTGCTATTAGCAAAATCAAAATTTGTCATCCGATCATCGATATTCAAATATCGATGTGGATCATATAAATTACTTAACTGATATGCACAATAAGCGATATAACCTTCAACGATCCAGTTTTTCCCCCCTTTTTGACCTACCATAAGCACTAATTCATCGTAGGTCATATCAAATATCAGTGGATCGGTGCCACAGGCGGCAATTAAAAACTCCGTCTGTTTCGGCGATGGAAACCGCTTTAAAAATTCGTGATGAAACGTGATAACATCGACTGGCTCCGATTTGAATATCTTATCATACTTTTTAGAGAACACAGTCAATTGTTTTTTCGACTGGCTCGGCTGGCTTTGAATCCCCTCCTGATTCAAGCTGCTTTGGATGTTGATAAACGAATGGATACGCTTCTGTGTATATACTTCTGACTCTTGTATTGAATTCGAGCATAATTCTATGTCTGATTTCATCTTTATTTTCAAATAATTCCGTTGCTTTATCAACTGCATTAATCATGTTTTCAGAAAACAATCTTGAAAAATCCCTATTAAAAGAAATAAGCGAACTATAAACTTCAACGCCTGTTAATTTATCAATCTTCTCATGTACTTTTAATGCAAGTAAATAATCCCCGTTCTCCATCGCTTTCTGCAATAGCTCTTGATGAAAACTTATCGACTTAACATAATTTGAATAAGAATTTGTTGCATATATTTCTTGCAGTTTATTATAAGCATCTTCAATATATCTATAAACTTGAAATCTTGTTACCTTGTGCTTTTGTTGCATATATATGCAACAAAATTTATTCGATTTACCATCTGCAAGTAATTCTATAACTTCATCAATGCGCTTTTCATATTCCTCTTTTGAAGACTTGTTTTTTTTGCTTTTCTTTGCTTCTGGCATATCATAATTGTCCTTGTCCCTATATCGAAACAAATTTTATCGGCTTCCGATTGCGGAAAGTATTAATGTCAATATGCAACTTTTTGCACATGCGATAAATCGTACATCGGGGAAGACCTAACTCTTTTTCTACATGAGAGATGTTCCCGCTGTGACGATCAAGGAAACTGTTTAGTAAATTGCTGTTAAACTGTTCTAATCTTCTCTTATATTCTGACTGCATAATAAAACCCCCTCAAATAGAAATTGCCTATAAATCCATTTCTGGAACATACAGGCAATTTCGTTTATTTGAATAATTTTTCATTTGATGCGATCCCGGGTGCAGTGCTTGACTAATATAAATCAATTTTAGGCATTTGTCAAGCACTTTTTTGTTAAATCGTAAATTTATTAGGACTTATTGAATTATTATGTTATATTTTTTTAACTTTCGACTCTCTTAACATAATAGTAATCGTTTTCCTCTGCCCATTTCTGCAACGTTGACGTTTCAAATACCTGTTCCGGTTTCAAATTGCGATCAATCCAGTTGAGCACTCGGTCGAGTGGATGAGTTGATAAAATTGAATGAACTACATCTGCGATATGGATTTCTTCGCAGAGGAAATTCCCAAATTCTTTGTTATTTTTGCTTGGTGACATGATTTGTCCTTATCGAATTTCGTGAAACAATTTCTCTTTGCCCATTTTCAAATTCAATCAAAACGCTATTCATTCTCTTGCTACGTACAATAACTTTACATTTACGCCGATAAAGTTTTAATCGTTCAGGACTATTTCTCCAGGCAAAATAATATGGATAACTGTCATTCATGGTCTATCTCATTGTTTATCATCAAAAAGGAAGATCATCGTCTGTCGGTTCACTTGCTATCGGTGCCTGACTTTCTGCCTGAGTCGTTTCGTGACAAGTTTCCGCCGGTGCTTCGTCTGGCGGGGGAACGCCCTTGCCTTCGCCTTTGGTGTCAAGCATTTTAAAATTATCCACAACGACCTCGGTAACATACCGTTTTATACCGTCCTTATCTTCCCACGATCTGGTCTTTTGCTTGCCTTCGAGATATACTCGGCTGCCCTTATGCAGATATTGCCCTGCAATCTCTGCCAGCTTTCTCCATATAACGCATCGGTGCCAGTCTGTTTCTTCCTTTTTATTTCCTTCTTTATCCTTCCAGACCTCATTTGTTGCTACGCTAATTGTAGCGACCGATACGCCGGTCGGTGTTACTTTGCAATCGGGATCGGCTCCGAGATAACCTAATAGAATAACTTTGTTGACTGATGCTGACATGATGTTATTTCTCCTTTGAGTCTCTGATAATTATTTTAGCCAATTTGCTGTTTTGTTTTCGTCTGTTTATTATATTTAAATACATTTCAATAAATTTCGAACTTTTTTTATTACAACGTACTACTTTGTCATTAAGAGTTTTTACCAAGTAAATACAATCTGGCTGCATGATAAAAAAATATTTGCAATGACTACTCCATGCAGCACTGTGTAGATTGTCAATATCTTTTAACTCACCAAATGATATATCAGCGTCTAAAATTTCTTCATCACTCAATGGTTCATCACCATTGAAAACAATAAAATCTTGATATCTGCTGTCTACACTTACAAAATAATCAGCCATTTTATTTTCGTTGATTATACCATTTTGCTGATGTCGACAAAATGATCAGTTGCTTAATTTCCCCAGGCACAGCCGATAAGGGTAGCTGCGCCTGGGTGTTGTTGGGACTGCAACAACGTTTAATTATCCCAATTTCTATTTCTTGTGCCACTTGCAATCTCCGCATTGCATTTCCGAACATCGGACATCTGTTAAATCTCCAAATCGAACAAGTTCTCCTGTGTTTAGTTGAGCAACTACATTACCTGTTCGTTTTTTTATATGAGCCACAATAGTTAGAGGCTGTTCAGGTGAACGAGTAATAAAAAATAGTGCATGTCTTTTGGCGTAAACGATTGTTCCGATTGGCGCTTTCTTCATCTCACACCGCCTGACTGCAAATAGCCCTGAATGGGCAATAGCCACACGTGAACGGACCCGCATTCGGTGGAAAATGTTGTTCTCTGATCTGCCGTTCAATCTCTTTAATTTTCTCGATGGTGTTGCTTAAAACCTTCGGGGTGAATGTCTTTTCAGCAATCAGTTGAGAATCTACAAAATCAAGTTGCACAAAGTCAGCCGGCTTGCCATTCTCAATCTGCCAGGCAACCGAATAAATTCGCATTTGCAGTGAGTCCGACAACTTCTTATCGGCTTTTTCCTGATCTTCAACATCACTGCTTTTGTAATCAACGATTCCGATTTTGCCTGCCTGGTCTTTCCCTTCACAATCGAACCGAACCGTCAACTCAACTCCGCCGATAGCGACTTTGAGTTGCCGTTCCTGGCTTATCGGAGTAATAAGCCTGGGTCGATTGAAAATGTATTCGATTGTTTTAATGCCCTGGGCTTCTCGCAATTGTGCATGTTCTTTGCACATATAGCCCTCACGCTTCCAGGTTCGATAATAGGTTTGCAGCATATCATCGTCCGTTACTTCTTTGCCGTCAATCAAACATTTGTTGAGCAACTGGGTTGCAGCATGAATTGACAAACCATAAAGCGCTTGGTGAATCTTTAATGACGGCAATCGCAGGACGTGAGCAAACTTATACCTGAGCGGACAATCATCGTAATCAATAATAGAATGCGCCGTCATCTTGATCGGCTCATTATCCTTGACGATGATCGTCGTGCCAAACCGATCTTCTTCAATCGGTGTTACGACCTGGATCGATTCGGAAAACGCTGTGGTGATCGGAGTTTCATTGCACAGAATCCCAGCATCATTGACAAAACGACTTACTTTTCGTTTCATCTTTCCGCCGATGTTTTCCGATGCGGACAGGAAAAGTTTTTCCTTTGCCCGGGTCATTGCCACAAAAAACAGTTTGCGTTCATCCTCGGTGTGCAGATCGGCTTCGCTCTCTGGTAAATCCAAAAGTTGCGGTGGAATCGGAAACGCTTCTGATCGCTCTTTACTTGGAAACTTATTAGCCAGCATCATCGGGATAAAAACGACATCGAATTCCAATCCCTTTGCAGCGTGAACGGTCATCACCTGGACGGCGTTCTCTTGAGTATCCACATCTGCCATGTCGGGCCGATCGTCCGCCTCAATCAAATCGTCCACATACTTCACAAAATTGGTGACTGAATCGATTTCCACTATTCTATTGTAATCCCGGAGAATATCGAAAAACAGTCTGATATTATTGATCTTTTGTTTCTGCTCTGTTTCAGTAAGACTCTTTAAATAAAAAGTTAAATTAAGAATCTCATACAAGACGACTGCGGTTGATTGACTTCTGCTTATCCGAATTAAGCTTTCCATATCTGCCAAAATTACGTCAATCACTTCTTTGGCATTTGGATCATCAATTTTTGACAATGCTTTGATGAGTGGAATATTTTCCTTCCGGGCTATCTGCACAGCTTTTGCGGTGAATTCATATCTGAGTGCATAAAGTTCCGTATCGGCGATAATTTTATGCAAATGCAGGTCATCACTGGGATCCGAAACAACGTGAAGATACGATAACAGCAATCGGATTTCCGGCTGCTGCCACAGTCCTCGATTACCGGAAAATCTGAATGGAATGTTCCGTTTTCTCAACTCGGACATGAACGGCTCCGCGTCCGCATTGGTGCGGAGCAAAATCGCAATGTCACGATATTGGTAATTCTGTTCTTCAGTAAGCGATTCGATCCCATTACAGACGGTTCCAACTTCTGAGGCGATATTGTCGTACCAATCAAACTGAATTTCCGCTTGAATATCGGTTTTTGAAACCAATTCCTTTGCCACTGGATTTTCACTATTGGCTAATCGATAAGTATTGTTTTGAATTAACTCTTGAGCGCAATCTAAAATTAATTGCCCTGATCGATAATTTTCAGTCAATACAATTGTTTTCGCCGTTGGGTACACCATGCGAAATTCGTCAATATTCTTTATCGAGGCTCCCCGCCAGCGATAAATGGACTGATCGTCATCGCCCACAACTGTTATGTTGCCGTCATATCCGGTCAACATCGACACGAGTCTCAACTGGCTCGTGTTGGTGTCCTGGAATTCGTCAACGAGGATATACTTAAACTGATCTTTCATTTCGCTGAGAATCGTTGGGCGCTCTCGCAAAAGATTCAACGGCATGGTAATCTGATCGGCAAAGTCGATCAGATTTTTTTCAAGTTTTAATTCTCTGTAAAATCGATAAAACTCAATCAAATCTCTCATTCTGTTTTCTTCGATACGATCTTCATACTGAGCATAGGCAACATGCTCCATCAGTTGGAGATTTTTTATATCCTCGTCCTGACATCGTGAAATAAACTGCACGATGTCCGGGATATACCGGGTGGGATTGGATAGCGGTCTGAGCACTTCGATTGAACTCAATTCATCCCTGAAAAGATTTTCTTTCAAAAGAATCACCTGTTCTGCCGGACTGAGGACTTTGTAATCCTCTGCCAGTCCCAGGTATGAATAGTATTTCCTAATAAACTCGTTTCCGAAACTATGAAACGTGGAAATGGTTACTCCCCTGGCTCCAGGAAGTAATTTCTCGACTCTATCGCTCATTTCACCGGCTGCTTTGTTTGAAAATGTCAAGGCTAAAATATTTCGAGGATTAATCCCCTGCTGAACCAGGTACGCAATTTTATGAGTCAAAAATTGCGTGTTTCCGG
>Ga0307378_10009541_pt1 | contig 12748 bp, 14 predicted proteins | sample UN1MG_FD_202238 | JGI IMG/M metagenome (GOLD analysis project Ga0307378, IMG submission 202238) | Soil microbial communities from Risofladan, Vaasa, Finland - UN-1 | ecosystem: Environmental > Terrestrial > Soil > Coastal area > Acid sulfate soil | place: Finland: Risofladan, Vaasa | collected...
GTAAGTTCGATATCTGATAATAGGTATGTTCCCAACTTAGATGCTAACCAAGTTGTGAATTCTTCGTCAGTGTCACAGACGTATTCAAAGTTGAATCCAAATGTTTCACCTGTGTATCTGAATTTACCTTCTGGAGTTTCTGTCTTACTATACATTTTATCACCTACATATTACGTGAAGTATTACGTGAAATCTGGTTCTATCCAAGCATCCAATATGTGCAATTCCCTTGCGTTAGATGCATCACTTGTGATTTGTAATGTAAACGTGCTGCCAGGAACTATATCTGCATCAGTGATAGTAACTGCATTTAGATATACTATATTGGCAGATGCACCAATGAAATCTTTCGAAGTATCATTATTGAGGACATTGTATGCAATAGTCGTAATGGCTGTCCCATTTGTGTAACAAGCAGCATACCATCCAACAGAATACGTTCCACCAGATGAAACATAGAATTTAATTCTAACTTTCACTTTACCAGTTGGGAACCAGGATGGGATATGGAATGAAAGAAAACATGATGCATCTGCATCTGCTGAAGGCATGACTATCCTTGGTGAACAATAAACGGAAGCATACGAAGCACCATTTGCAACGTGAGTTCTAAATGCTGCTACTTGTATAGACTCAGTCTTCTTTATAGCCAAGTCAGCGTATGTCTTCACAGCCTTCTCTGTCGGAACGGCTAAATCAGAGTTCCCTGCAAGCGTCCCATCGGTTGAAAACTCATTGATATGCGTTCCGCTTGTCAGTTTCAGATAGTCTTCTATATACATAGCAGATTCAGTTGTTCCAATCAACGCTGCTTTCATCTTTGCCCAGACATTGTATGCAGGAAGAAGAGAGTAATATTGAAGTTGTAACTGTCCAACTCGAATATCAGCGGACGCATCTGCATCATATAACCTTGCAACAACTCCACCTTTTGACTTTGCGTAGACGTAATCGGAATCTGCGTAAAATCCTTCACCATCTGACAGGATTAACTCTGCACCGTTTGTATTAAATTCTGTCAGCCAAGCACCATTCCTATACTCGTGTATAAGATGATCCGTAGTATTATAATACCACATACCATTTTCAGGATTTCCACTTCCATTCTTCGTGGAATCCCACTTTTGAGCCTGTATGAACGTAAGACAGGCTGCGTCATTAGCATATTCTCCCATATAGTTATTCTGACCATACGGTGCTGTTAATGTCATCTATCTTCCTCCTTTCTTATATGTTGTGAATTTGTAAGGTAATGATTGTTAAATATGTGAAATAAAGAAAAAGGGGCAGATATAAAATCTGCCCCCAATTGATGATCTACGCCACCACCCATCCGGTGTTTCCACCTGCTGTGGACTTGACATACAAGATCATGTTCGTGGTATCCAGATACCTGTCCCCGATGTTGGCTGCCGTGACAACCCCATTGGGAGTTCCTGCTCCGTTATACGTCTCTGTGTGGATACTCACATCTGATATGTGCGTATCAATCTGAGCATGTGTATTTGTCCCTTTGTTGCTCAGATTCACGTGGTCGATGACCGATCCATTGGTCGTGCCAGAGTGGTCATGCCCACTTCCATTGAAGGTGACATTCGCTTCCAGAAGAGATCCAGTATGTGGACCAGAGCCAGGATCAATAACATGAGCAGCCGGAGTCTGAGCATCTGCAAGGAGACCTGACAAGCCTAATACAGAGATTTCATCCCCACCACCATTCTCATGCGAAGATGCGTGAGATGTTGGAGTTCTGGCGTCTGACAAACGAGAGTCATTACCTGCGCAGGCAGATGTGGCAGATGTTCCAAGAGTCCTCAGAGAACCTGTTCCAGCAACTGCATCAATGGCCATCGCATCTCCGCCACCTGCATTATGAGATGAAGCGTGAGCAGATGGGGCGAAAGTTGACGGTATGTTCAGAAGATTTGCGTAGTCAACCTTCTTACTGTCTGTGCCATCGTGGTCGTGACCAGTGGATGCATTGAACATCGCATCGATCTCGGTTTCTGTGTAATACAGAGAACCGTGGTTGTGCAGAGACGATGCATCAGATGAACCACCACGCAGAGTGGTATAGTTCGCAGAGGTCAGATGATAATACTCATCTGTAGTGCCACCCTGGATGTTTGCTAGATCATTATGGTTCACCAGGTCAGAGAAGAGAACCCAAGCAGTTCCGTTATAGGTATACCGCTTGTTATCTGCTTCGTTATACGCAGCAGCACCTTCTCCTTCAACAGACGCATCATAGGTTATAACGAATGCTGATGTTCGATATGTCACAACATCATTATCCCCTACTCCGGTAATTGTTCCGAAGTTGGCATGGAGAGCAGAGACATTCGTGAGAATGTAACTGTCACCTTCTGCTGGAGATGCACCAGGATCAAGGGTCGCATCTACCTGGATTCCCAGAACTGGTGGGAGCCATTTCAGACCATCAACCAGAGCATCCACATACCCTTTGGTTGCCAGATGAGCATCTGCCGTTGGTGTAACACCATTTACGACACCGGAGAAGTCTCTGCTACCAGTAGCCAGGATATACTCTGTGTGGTCGTCTGTTCCATATGCAGAGAAAGCAGTCGCATGATCCAACTGTCCTCCTTCTGTCCCAGATGCGGAATGGTCATGGTCGTGGAAGCCAGTGCCACCAGCATCCACCCAAGAGCCATTCACGTAGGCTTTATACGAATTGGCAGACGTATCGTAGAACGTCATACCGTTTTCTGGACTGCCTAATCCATCTTTGCTCGTATCCCATTTCTGGGCACGAATCCAAGTTAAGGCGGCAGCCTCTCCGGCGTGTTTGCCGAGATAGTTGTGTTGTCCAAATGGTGCATCAAATGCCATATTCTCACCTTTTTCTTATTAGTTAGATTACCTGCCATACATTTCCTGCAGGGTTGCTAACGCAAACGTAAAGCAGACCAGTAGCCGTATCCTGATACTTCTGACCATATGCTCCTGCTGTTACTCCATTAGGATTCCCCACACCAGAAAGCATAGGAAGACCTATTCCAGCAACATTCTCTGCTATATATCTCGCCAGAGCAATTAGGGAAGCAATGTTTGGTGCCATAGATGCTACATCTTCTTTATTCCCTATAACGTCTCTGCTGCGAGAGTTATATTGGTTATCCTTTGGCGGAACAACTGGGCCTGCTGGTTGGTCAGTCATCTATGATCCTCCACAATTTGATCTAATATAATTTTGTCTGCTGGAGATAATTCATCTGTGAACATAAGTGATAGTAGTTCCAGATCTTCATCCCACCTTCCCCATTCTATATTTTTATCTGTCATAGAAGATTCTAATATATCTGTCTTTATAGAATCTATTACCCATCCATCGTGGAAGTCTGGATATTCATATATCATATTAACATCTCCACTACGATTCTTGCTCTTTGTATTCCTATTAAATAACCTGCTACTGATTTGAAATTTATACGTATTGGTAATATGCCAACTGAACCTGGAATATCTACAAGACAAAATCCAGATACAACATTGTATTGCATAACGGTATTCTGATATATATGATGTATGTCTACTTCTATTCCATTAACTGTAATCTGTAAATACATTTCTTCATCAACATATCTTGATACAAGTTCAGCAGAAAATGATATTTTATATCTGCCAAGTATATCAAATGTTGCTGGAACTAAAAGTTTCTGCTGCCAAGTTATATCATCTGTTGTTGTAGACAATCCTTCACTCATCCCAGAATATATAATCTGTGTCTTCTTAGAATTTACACCATCATGATTATGACCATCTATAGGTGAAAATTGTGAAGGGCTGGAAGATTCAGGAGGATTAACATACGTAGGTGTTGCTGCTACAATGGCATCCAGAATAAGTAAGTCATCTGGAATCAAGGGGTTTGTGAAGACTATAAGCAGATTAGTTCCTAATTCATCCCATCTGCAATATTCAATCCCTTTATCGACCATAGTGGATGCTGCTACTTCTGTATGGATATAATCGGAATCTGGTAAATCTGCTTTGGTGTAATTATAATCTGCCATCACTCAACCCTCCTGGCAATCAGAACAGCATCTCTGACTTGAACAGTCCCAGAGAAGTAGCGTGAGAATCTGAGGGAAAGTCTGGCAGGATTATCGAAGACTTCTATGCACTCTCCAGATGCTGTTTTCCAGAATCCAACTTCCTGATACTCACCATGTAAGTCTAACGACTTCTGAGCAGGTCCACCGTAGTCCTTCTCAACACCTATCCAAGCAGCACAGGCTATATCAGAAACAGCGATCATAATAGACCAGTGTATTCTCCATTTTCCAGATGGGAGGTCTATCCCAATTTTCTCCAGATACAAAGCGGCAGTTGTAGATGATACAGTCTCATCTTCCTCCATAAGTATCTCAGGCAGAAGGTAATTAGATATATCTGTCATATGTGCTAACCTCCTGTAACCAGTATCTTGGATAGAACAGACTCCCATTTCCAACTCCACCTGTTGCAGCCAGATAGAAGTTTATATAGTTGCAGTTGAAAGGTATGTCTGGTGACTCTACAGTTCTAAGCAGAACCTCATTCAGCCAGAATCTTATTCGAATCCTATCTGACGCTTCATCTTCATAATGAACAGATATCCTGAACTTATCTATTTCCTCAGGCCCCCAGGTTAAAACATGATCTGCTTGATTGGGGACACCTCCAAACATAACTATAGACCGTATGCCTGTGGGTATAGGAAGAAACGCTATGTAGTTATTAGACAGATCTGTGTCTAATTTCTCTCTCGTCATCCCAAGAAGTGAATGTCCTGCCTGCAATGCTGCCGGAGTTGTCGTGGAAAATAGGAATTCAAGATTAGATTGCTTCCACATCGACCTGGATGCCAATTTAGATGGACCAACTGGATGTAAATCATCCGTCATAATTGGCCACATCTGCTTTGAATTCAATCTAACAGTGTCACCATCTGCCATGCTGAAATAAGAGAACAATTCAGATTCTCTATGATATGTCAGAGAACCTGTTCCAGTAAGTCCAACATCCCATTTTCTATCTGATATTATGTTATCATTTTCATTGTATTTCTGGAATGTCTCCATCAAGGAGATGTTAGGTAACTGTGACTTCTGAAGTTGACTCAACATATTCTGCTGAGCCTTTATATATCCAATCAGAGTAGATAGGTTGGATGGAGTGTAGACGGGATCATCTTGTTTGTTCCCTACAACTTCTGATACATACTGATTCAGAATATTGTTCACAGACGGAGAAGATACACCAGTTAAGATGTTCACTAAATTACCATCTATAATATCCAACTCTTCCAGGATATTGAGAAGTTTCTTCTTTAAGTCCATCTATACCACCCCATAGTAAGACTTCTCTCTTTCAAATATGATCTTCTGCTCTTCTGCGGATATGACTTTGCCTATCGCTATTCTCGGTCTGTCCAAATATCCGGAGTAATGATCAGACGGATCAACAACATCTCCACCTATATCCATCTGCTTTGAAATAGATGTTGGATTTATATGTAAGGCAGATACTTGTTTCGTCAGAATCTCACCATTGATATAAAACTCTGCTATTGAGCCACTTCTGGTAACCGCTATCAGTTGCCACGTATTCCAAGTCACATCTCCATCCGTGGACTCGGATATCTGATTGATGGGTCCAATCTGCTGAGTTGTAAACGCCAGCCTGCCATTAGAGAAGATAAGGAAAGCATACCCACCACTGAGTCTTCTATCGATCATAGCAATGTTTGTTCCAAGAACATTTGGTCTGACCCACATCATGATTGTCATATCTTCACTTGTAACATCCAGAGGTAGGTTAGACTTTGTAACTGGAACTGCTACTGCTGCTTGCTGTGAACCATCGTAATTGAGAACCCAGATTCCTGATGATAACTGTAACCAGGTAGCGTTGGAATAGATGTAAGCGTCCATCGACTGCTTGGATCTTCCGATGGACAGATTCCCCTCCCCTTCCGTGAAGATGAGGTCTAATACCATCTTATCATACGTCCTCATAGCATCATAACTATTCGACATCTTCACTCCTCCACGAATGCTTCTGATTTGAATTGTCTATATGTCCCACCTGTCTGATTGAATACCAACTTGGTTCCGAATCTGTCAGGTGTTAGTTCCCACTCTATAACCACATCCCCATTCTGAAGGCCACCATTTATTCCAGTATATGTTTCCTTATCAACCTGATCCCATCCTCCACCATTTTCCATACGTGTTGATTCTGTCAGAGTTATTATATCCCCAGTCAGCATGTTGGCAACCTTTAGTTTCACGACAATAGGCTTCTTATTCTTTATCTCTGAGTTGTTATAGAGAATCCAATCGGAAGCATCTCCAGGTGTAAATGTCATATTGTATTCTGACAATTCTAACTGGGAATTTGTTTTGTCCAAAATCTGAGCAGATGCAAGTTCCATATCATCCAGTTTCCCATCTATGATATGGATGTAAGTATTATTGTCATCCAGAATCAGATCAAGACGGCCACCATCTTGCCAATCGTTCCAGAGATTCTGTGTATTAGAATCAATCGTATCCAGAATCAAATCCAACCTGCCACCATCTGCCCACCAGTCATGTATGTCTTGAACCAACTGTAGCATATTAGTAACATCGATCTGCATCGTTGCTATATCTGCTAAGATTTGTGTAACATCTACCTGCAAGTTGTCAATCTTCGTATCAATTATATTCAAAGCAGTTATAATGGTGCTCAGATCTTGGACTATAGAATCCAGGATAAGGTCGATTCTTCCACCATCTGCCAGGTCTTGCAGTATATCTGATAACCCAACTACACAATACATCTCCTGCTGTGGAAGTATGACAGTCTTGCCCATATCATCAACCGCACCAGGTGAGAATATGACTCTGACAAGATCTCCAGTAGCCCAGGATGTCGAAGGGAAATTGTAAGGGAAGAAGATGCGTCCACTAACAGATGCACAAGGACCAGTTGTTATAGGTGTCCATCCAACATCTACCCCCTTTCTCCAGCGTTCGATTGTGCAGTTAGGTGGGATTGGCAGAGTCCAAGTTGAACCTCCATTGTAGAGTTCGATGACAGCGTAGCCTAAATCTGTAGAAGGCATATCAGGAGATACCCAGAGCATGACAGGATTCTCCTTGTCATACATCCCACTTGCCATCCACTGGGATATAGATAGAATCATATTCACAGTGGTATCTATAACATCTACTTTACCTTCGATGCTATCACATGTAGCCTGTATAGCGTCAAGAAGAAGATCTATCCTTCCACCATCTTCTAGATATCCTCTGATAAGTCCAGTGTCTGTTTCTATTTGGTCTATCTGAGTAGATATATCACCCAAATCAGATATGTAACAAGCCTGTGGTATCTGTAAGACGTTGTATGTATTAAGTCCTATAGTTGCTGTAGATTTTGTATTCTCTATAACCTTAATGGTATCGTCTTCTTGCCAGTTAGCAGAGGATATAGATATAACATAATACAGCAGACCATCCTTCTTGTTTAATGCTACAGCAGAGTGGATGGTTGTCTCTACACCTGCTCTTATTCTTATAACATCTATGTTTCCAGGTGTGAGGTTGGCAGACAGAATTGGATTGGAAGTCTGACGATTGAGGACAGAGACTGAGTAGATGACAGCAGCGTTAACATATGAAAATTCTGGAAGTTCAGTCCTGGTGTCTAATGCGAGTATGGATGCTGATCCTAATAGGAATTCAATATATCTAAGCAGAGCATGTGTTGATGCAGTAGGGAGGTTAGATGCTGCATCTAACTTATTCCCTATAACATCCCTCTGCCGAGTATTCCCAAGATAGTCTGGTATAACTACCTTCGGTCCCATCGGCCAATCAGAGCCATCTCCAGCCAGAGAATCATCCCCTATCTGTGTTTCCCTTGTAGGGTGGGCTGATCAACTTTCCAGATATCTCCGCTGAACCAGGTGCAACGAGAATTGCACCAACTGCTATCTTCTCAACGAACTGACTTCCTTCGAGAATTATATGCTTAGAAGCCCCAGCAGCAACAAGATTCTCTATGTCAGTGTCAAGGGATTTTAGAACAGGGTAATCTTGATTCAAGTCAGAATACCAGTAACGTATGATAACGCTATCTACTCCGGTATTCTTAACGAGAATATGCTTTGGCCCAATATTGTTTCTGGTGTCATGGAAATCGATGACATTCTTCTCAGTAATATTAGAAACAATCTGCTCATTTTTAAATTCTGCGATCATAACCATAGTTTAAGCCTCCACAGGTAGGATTTGCCCTGTCCATCCCCTCTCCGCTAACCAGCAGACTGAGTTTAGGAGTATTGGGCGAATGATATATTATACTTCATAGTAGTATATATTAGTATATAAAGGGATAGGGTAAAGTCATATTGAGCAGATAGATGGAGAAAAAAGTAGGGCAGGAAGGGGGAACAACCTGCCCTTGGAATTCATATGATTTTACAGAAAAAAGTCGGGATCTGCTCCGTGGCGGCTAAACCAAAAGGTGAAGCAGATCCCAGGGGGAGGAGATAATTCGTGTAATCATATTTATGCAATAGTATGCAGAGACATGTAACAGTTATCCGTTCTTCGCATACTCGTCCAAGGCATCCATCATCAGTTTCTTCATTTCATCCAGCGTCTTTACTGTGAAGTTTTCTCCCTTGATATGTCCACTAAAGGTATTCTCTCCATCATGCCAGATTGTAGATGTCATAGTCATAGTTCTCACCTCCTATCAGTTTAGATAAAGGAATAAATGTGAATGTTAAAAATAGAGAAGAGGGGGTCCGGACAGACCCCCCCAGAGATGCTCCACAAAAGTAGAGCAGAGTCAGATGGTTATCGTGTATCACAACCGCCCTGACTAAAGCGGCTGATCGGCATCGATGTCAACCTTTGTCCAGGTGACTTCTGCATGCCATGGCAGATCTTCGTTGACGGCATCCTGTAGATAGATATTCAAGGGGCGTCCGTTTAGAATCAGAGGAGCACCATCAAGAAGATTACCTCCTTTCCCCGCCGTGATGGTCTTCTCATACTCTTCCAGGCTAACGTCGCCTTCTCCCAAATCCATTTCCAAGAATACCGATATATTCCCTGTCACGTTCAGAACGGACAGAAGAATCTGATCAATCTTCACTCTCTTCCCTGCTGGGTCGATTGTGAAAGCCAGATTCTTGGTATTGTCTACAGTAGTTCCATCTACCTCAACCGGGATGTCTGGTTGAACCAGAGTCTGAATTTCTTCTTGTGATGTCATATTGTAATCCTCCGTATATACAGATGGAGTCTATATCAGACACCAGGTTCAGATGGCTCCGGTCTTGATGGCCTTTGAAAACTCATGGCTGTTGAAAACTGTGCATCCAAAGTTCTCGTTGACTACACAGGGGTTGGACTTCTCCCAGGTCTTGATGTTCACATCGCCAGACTTCTTCTCCATCTCCTCAACCTTGACGACGGGCTTCTTCTTCCAGGTATAGTGTCCAAGTCTGCGTCCCTTCTGGCAGGTAAATGAGATACCCTCATACATCCTTTCGGATACAAGGAATCTCACGCCAGCGGTCATACCGATCTCACCGTTCATCTGGACCTTGTCGCTTCCATACCTATCGGCATCCGTGAACCTCTCATCCTTCTCCAGATCGTTCATCTGGTTCTCATGGCAGACGCAAGTATCCCCCTTCCCAAAGGAAGTTGATCTGATCTTCGTCTTGGAATTCACGACATCGTCCCTCTGGAACTGCCTGACCTGTGTTGCTTCCAACGCATTGGCTCTGGTGGAATACAGATAATCTGCAATCGGTTGCATCGCAATCGGTGCAGTTGTGAACTCTACCACTCCACGGTAGAAGTCCAGCAAATAATCTGTCCCAAGAACAGCATCGAACACACCGGCACCAAAGTCTACCTGCAATCGGGTCATCTGCAAGATCTTGGAGTTAGCCAGACTGAACCTCTTGGCTGCACCGGTTCCGATTGTAAGCAGTTCTCCCGTCACGATCTGAGTGTCAAACACTTCATTCCAGACTCGTGAATCTGCCTTCCGTGCCATACCTGCCGCAAGTGCGTTCTCTGTCTCTCGTATGGCATCGATATCCATATCATCGATGGCATCTTCGTAGACGATCTCAGAATGACCGAACTTGGTTGGAATGGAATCCACAGTGCTGAAGACTTCCGGGGTTGTAACCTGCGGAACATCTGCACCAGCATTGAAGTCCTGAGCATCAGACATCGGGGCAGACTTTCTGTAAGTCCTGATCCGACCTGGATGCCCAACAAGAGCAGTATCTTCGTTGAGAATCTGCTTCCCAACAAGCATAGGCTCAAGTTCTGCTATTATATCCTTCGTGATGAGTTTCTGGATACCAGAGGCATCTACATCAGTCTCATCAAACGTGAAGTCTTCGAAAGTAATATTCCTTCCTGTGTGTGTTCTTATCTTCATAATAACACCTTTTCCATATTCTAAATATCAGAGATACCTAAGTATCAGAGATACCTAAAATTAGAAAGAAACTCCTTTCTTCCTTCCAGAGATGAGGGCAGCCGCACCTGCGCCAGGTTCCCACCCATCTGCTGAAAAGTCTTCATGATCATCCGCTGCAGCCTGAGCATCATCATCTACCTTGGCCGCTGCAGACGCAGCCTGGGCTGCCGCTTCCTGACTGGTAGGTTGTGATGCTGGGGGGGCCGCTTTCTGAGCCAGAGCCTGATCTTGAGCAGGTGGAATTGTTCCCTTCAGACTCTGTATGGCATCATTGTGCTCTCCCAGTTTGGATGATATGGCCGTAAGAAGTTCCAATTGCTTGGCAGATTTGGCTTCTTGCTGTGCCATCCAGTTCTCCATACCTGTCGGGACCGCAGTCTTGGCAGGTGGTTTCTCATCTTCCTTAGGAGGCATTCCAGGTTGGGCAGTCCCATCCGGAGGCATCTCCTTTGGTTTGATGATATATTGGCCATTCTGTAGTTCTACGTGGAATTTGCTAGCATCTACGCTAACTCCATCCGCAGGACTTCCAGAGGCTTCTACTCCCATTTCCTGCAATGAGGCGAGTATGTTGGAGTAGGTATCAGATTTAGGTTTGTCTGACATATATAGTCCCCTTACTGATTATGCATATATTATAGTAACTATATATAAAGGTATGTATAGTATCATATATGGCAGATTGCATCAGTTATTTATATGTCTGGGTGTAATTCCTGTAGGGAAGGTCATACAGGAATCTCCCTGACAAGCGGATAGAAGTTGAGATGAATCAACGGCGGGGGAATGACAGATGGCTACTCCTGTATATGCCATCCACATAGCAGTATGCGAGTAGTCTAATTCATGCGCTACTTCTGCAGATGTCTGATAGGTTCCGTTTTGAATGGCTTCTATACCATCTTGATCTGTTACAATTCCACGCCATCTTGTTGCCCCTTTATACATCTTCTTATCGTTCACGCATCTCCATTCCAATTCTGGGTCCCAGACTGTGTCTGTCATGATTCCTATTCTACTTGGTTCATCTTTCTCATGAAACTGATTGATATAAGCCAGATTCTGTCCACGATGCCACGGTTCTAATTTGGCATGTTTCACAACATCTAAGGGATACGTCTTCCCTTTAAATGAACCAGGACGGAAGAGAAGACCTTCAACTACAAGATGCCCAGATGAGTCAAACTTCTTGGACGTTATCATGAAGTCTTCGTTGTCTACTTCTAAAATAGTCTTCGGATGTTCTGGTCTGACTGTCCAAATTCCAACATCACCAGTTATCTCAAAGACATCATTGACCTTCTTACCCTCTACCTTCAGTTTCATATAGTCTTCTTTGATCTCTTGCAGAATGGCTACACCTTCATCTACAACTTCAACATGAGAAAGCAGAGACTTACTATCGTTCATCTTATGTCCAGGTGGAAGATATCCATCTGTTCTGATAAGATTTGGACTTTTAAGTTCAAGGGAAGAGAATGTCTCATTCATAACAGGATTCTTCTCACAAGTGAAAGAATACGTCTGACCACCGAAAACGAAATTCAGATGCCAATGTTCTCTATCACCTGATGATATTCCACGATATGTCTGATGCTGGATAGAGAAATATGCGTCATGTGGATTCTCCAATTTGACAGGTAATTCCTTCTCAATCCCAGGAAGTTTTGAGAACAACTCCTTCCTGAAATCTGATCTGATCTTCCTCCTCTCCTGGAAATTCCAGAATCTGTGATGCTTAGGGGTCTGAGTTTCCACGTGCTGAGGAAGACCAGTATATCCAACAGGAGGCATCCATCCTTCGTTCTCTGCTTGGCGGGTTAGAACATAAGGCAAACGATCTGCATGGTAGACATACCAGTTACCTGAATGGAACTTTTCAGAATACATATTCTTTAAGACATTTCCTCTGAACCAGAATTCTCTATAATCATCTTTAATCGTTAGACAATCATACGTTCCAGAATCCAGATTGATAACATAACAGTCACCAACCCATCCTTCCTTATCCCATTTTTCAGTCTTCTGGGATCTATATATGAACGGTTCTGCTATGAACTTGAAGTTTTTATTCTTCAGGTCTTTCTTCAACTCTGGCCAGATATTTTTTGTAAATGCTTTCCGAACATCACCAAATCCCTTCCCAGGATTAGTCAGAGTATATTCAACCGCTTCCGTGTATCCATCCATAACTGGACTTCCTTTGTAGAGTCTCATACACACATCTACGCCC
>Ga0307378_10009542_pt1 | contig 12747 bp, 22 predicted proteins | sample UN1MG_FD_202238 | JGI IMG/M metagenome (GOLD analysis project Ga0307378, IMG submission 202238) | Soil microbial communities from Risofladan, Vaasa, Finland - UN-1 | ecosystem: Environmental > Terrestrial > Soil > Coastal area > Acid sulfate soil | place: Finland: Risofladan, Vaasa | collected...
AGCAGGGGATAGCGGCCGGAAATGCAGCCCGTACACAATGGAAGTGGGGAGTAGTGCGGATTGGTTAGCATAACCGTCCGGCTTTCACTGTCCTGCTGATTATTCAGCATATTGTTGTTACACAAAATACACCCCCCGGTAGTCCTTTACTTTGAAAGTTTTTATATTTTTTACTTGACTTTTTCATTAACTCCAGTTAAGGTTTTGAATACATTCATTAACTAAACAATCTGTTTCAAACAGTTTGTTTAGTTATCGTATAAATCATGAACGGCATATTTTTTATGTTGATTTGTGATATTCACCAAACGCTCACGGAGCTAAGTGTAATGAATAACCAAATAAAAATTATGGAGTAAAAAACAATGTCTAAACTTACTGCTGAGGAGTTTCAGGAAAAGCACGCCAGACGGTTGAAAGAGTCAATACCGGATATTACCCGTGGTATTGAACGGACGACCGTTTCACCGACAGCGTTAGCGGCCGCAAAAGAAGACAAGATGAAAAATAACATCATGGAAGCCCTTAACTCCGGAAAATGGAAAAGAGGGCTTTTGCGCGTTTCGCTGCAGGATTGGCAAAAGGCTGCTATTGAAAAGGGTGTACCGAGAATATCTATCGGGATAGACGCGGCAAAAGACAAGACAACGAAGTTCGCCGGCCAGCTATTGTCTTTTGAGGATAGTTTACTCGGTGAGCTCAAGAAAAAGTCCGACGTATCGTTTGAAGATTCTGTCAACAGGATGGTTTTCTGGGTGCGCGGCATGAAGAAGTTTAAACGCACAGATTGACCGGTTTTTAACAAACTTTATTTACACAGGAGCGTAAAATCATGTTTTACAGGTTATCAGAAATCCAGACCGGTTATTCTATTGCAAGCGATATGACACATATTTTCGACTTGACAGGAAAAGATCCGATTTCCCGGTTAGTGTTGCAACCGAAAATAACGAACGGTGTGTCGTATGTTGCTTTAGGCCACCCGGACGAATGTATTAGTAAAATAGAATTGACCGACGGTTCGGACGTTCTATTTTCGCTTGACGCACAGTCAGCAAAGGCCCTTGCCTATTACACACAAAGAGATGTGCCGACATCGGCGCTCAACTACATGGCCCTGCAATGGAGTTTCACACCCATTGAAATCTATTTTGGCCGGTTTTTACATGACGCCGAATTAGCCCTTGATCCGAATAAGTTCAACAACTTACAGCTCAAGGTCACAACCAAAATTGCCGGAGCGATGACAGGCGCGGCAGTCGGCACGCTTGACATATTCGCCGACGTTTTCGATGAGAAATCGATTGACCCGAAAGGGTTTTTGCTGTCCCGCGACGTTGTCCAGAAAACCCCGGTTGCGAGCGCAATAAACTACATTGAGTTACCGACCGACCTTCCCTTGCGTATTCTCATGACAAAACAGTTTTCCGATACTGAAGCGCCGGAATACAACATTGCGTCAATGAGATTGAGCGAAGCCAACGACAAAAGGATCATATTTGACGCGACGATGGAGCGGTTACAAGCCGTGTTGCAATCGAAATATCCGTTGTGGCAGGAAAAAATGTATGGCGGTTTAACAACAACGGCCCGTAATTACTGGGGTACGCCGGCTTTTGAGCAGGGTGTGTGCGCTGTTGAAGCGGCGGACATTGACAGCACGATCTTTACACAATCGACCGGCGGCCAAAAACGTATCATACTCGGCGAAATAGCCGGAGCGTTTGAAGCCCTTGTTTACGGTAAATCACCGCACGGCAGTTTATGTTACGAGTGTGGAAACCTCAATGACATAAATGACTGGTGGGACTTACCGGCAGCAAAAAGCGGCACGTTGCGCGTGACTTTCACGGCCGGGGTAGATACAGCGGCGATTTTTTGGGCCGTTACACAGCAATACCGGCCTTATTGAGGTGGATCAATGAGCAATGAAAAAAGAGATAGTTTGGGGTATAGCGATATACCCCAAACTGAAATGAGAAATGTTACAGGCTTAATCAACCGCGGCCCGGTTATTGTTTATGACATACTGGTTTCGGCTGACGGAGCTAACGCGGATTGTGATCTTTACGGCGGCGGCGGTACAAACGAAGAAAGAAAGTTTCATATTGAAACGTTGTCCGGCACTTCAATTCCGTGGAATAGCAAACGGGGGACATTTTTTCGCAAAGGGCTTTATCTGGTAGTCAACGCCGCGACAACGTTTGTTTCAATAACTTTTGTGCCTTACGAGTTTGAAGGCAAACAGGGGAAATAAATGTTTTTTACAGTTTTGAACGCCGACGGCAATGTTGCCGGTGAAGTCAACCTTGACAACGTCGATTTAATCAAGCTGATAGAATCGGGTACAATGAAGCCGAATAAGGTCGTTATTACTTGGCACGGTAAAGTTAAAGAATACCTTATTTCCAAGTCGGCGTACCGTGATTTACAGAATTACATTTCCAAACGCCGAGCGGTATAAACTAACGTTGTCAAACTCATTATTTTAAAGCCGGTAACAGGTACAATTTATGATCTTTCAATCAACCGTATCAACGCCCGCTAATACCGCTATAAGCATACCAAAAGAGACAATTTTTAAATGTGTAAAAGGTCTGATATACAAAGTCTCACTATACTTCCCGCCGGGATCGCGCGGCCTTACCGGCTTACAGATGTTTGACGCTAATTATCAAGTTTATCCAACCACGGTCGATGAATGGTTTACCGGCGATAACGTACCATACAATTTTGATGACACATATTTTAAGAGCGCGGAGCCTTTTAACTTTGTTATAAAAACATACAACCTTGACAATCTTTACGCTCATGAGATAGTTTTTCAACTTGGTATGGTTAGCGAAAAGATATTTATAGCCCGGTTTGTGCCGAGCGAGCAATACGAGTTGATGAAAGAGATATTACAGGAAATTGCGGCCGAACAGGCTCAAGCCCGAAAAGCTGTTGTTTTACAGGGTTTTCCGGTAGGGTAACTTTTGAGGAGTTATTATGAGCGTAATGAAGTACAGGGAAGACAACAAAGTTTTATGGCGGGGAGTAAGGCCGGCTCATAATGGGGTACAGGTTGCTAAGTCGGCATTAGCAACCAATAATACCGTTATACTTCACACAGTTACGGCAGGCAAAACACTGTTTTTAACTACTATGGTTTACGGTACTGATCCTGAAGCTGTTGGCCTTTGTCAGATGCAGGTTAGAAATGTCGCCGATGTTGTCCAGTACACAATTCAGAACTTTATTCCAAGAACTACCAGTACATCATTTTCAGGATCAATAACTTTTAACCCGCCGCTTGAAATTCCTGCCGGTTATGATATTATTCTTGTTTCGGGCATTGCTAATTTAGATTTAAATTGTTTTATAAATGGGTGGGAAGAATAACGCTGTTTAAAACGGAGTTAATATGGCGCGAGGATCGCCGGACTACATAGGAAAACAAAGTTTCCCGTTATACGGCCCGTTTAATACCGAATACAACACAGAGATACTTACAACAACCGATCTCACAGAAGTTTTCAGCTTGAGCGGCGCGGGCTACATTTTAAGCGGGTTTGTCTGGATCAACGGCGCCGCTTCGATCCGTACCGACAAGATCATAATGACGATAGACAACGGTAACACTTTATCGAAAGCCGTGGGTTTATATTACGACGACGGCTTTATCAAAAACCCGTCAATGCCGTTGTCGCTTGTAAACTTTGATGGAAGTGAACAGTTTGCTGTATTCATGATCGGCACGCAGTTAACGTTTGAAGAATTGCTCAAAATAGAGTATGATCCTGCTGACGTTGCAATAAGAGACATAAAAACTTTACTATGGTATTCAAAGGTCGAATAATGGACAAAAATAATGCAGGGAAAATTGTGGGAGATGTTGGTCAATGGCTTGCCGTTGTCTTATGTTCTATCGGAGCAATTCTTATTGTTGACAGGCAGGGTGTTAATGGCAATGTGTTTATTGTGTGCGGCAGCTTGTTTTTTGCTGTATTTACTAAAATAAAGTATTACAGGCGTAAACGATGAATATCCAGATCAAGCCAGGTGTGCAGTTACTGTTTATAGATGATCGCTCTTTGACCGTGTTCAGTGTTGTTAGTGAGGCTTTTCGTTTATACGATGAAGTCTGTGTCTTGACTTCGGCCGCTGACGGTGAACACGGAAAAGATAGCTACCATAAAGACGGGTTGGCATGGGACTTTCGGGCCTCATACAACCGTCTTTATAGTAGAATATACAAAGCAATCCGTACCACGTTAAAGAACCTTGACAGCTGCTACGACATAGTTTTTGAGACAGAAAAAGGCAACGAACATATTCATGTAGAGTATGACGCGCGGCGTGCACAAAAACAACGGTCGGATCAAACCGGCCTTGATATAAATAATCCAAACTTAAAAGAGGAGAATGACATGGCAAAAGCGACAACTTATAAATGGATTTTAAGTGTAGCGGCTTTACTGCTCGGAAAAATTGTTCAGGAAGTCACTAAAAAGTTTCGGGATGAGATAACCGAATGGGTTACAAAAAAGTATGCTGAAGCGTTGGAAACCGACAACCCGTGGGACGATATGTTTTTCGAGTTTTTGGCAAAGATGCTTGACATACCATTACCGTATTAAAAGGACATTGAAAAATGAGCGATATTAGACCGATCCCACCGGTCAAACTTGACGCGGCGGGCAAAAAGCGTGTTGAAGACGCTTACAACGTTATGCAGGGTTTGAAGGTACAGGCGGCGGCACTTGAAAAACTCGGCATTTTCATGCCGGCAATAAACGAACAGATCGCGTGGGCTGAAAAAGCTCATGATACGTTGTTAAAAGAGTTTACTTAAAAAATGGGGTTTTTTGAGGATCTTGTTGAAGGCTTTTTCAAGCTCATTGAAGCCATAGCCAACGCAGTACGCCGTGTTTTTCTGATTGTTCAAGACATAATAACATGGTTCGGTCAGGAAATACTCCCGACAATCGCGCTCGTTTTCTCGGCCCTTGTTATTAGTGTAGCTGTATTGGCAATATTCGCGCCGGCTGTTGCAACAGCGATTGTTGAGTTTTTCGCGTTCGGCACTTACACACTCGGTAGTTACAATCTCGGCTTTTTGAACATCGGGCCTATTTCTGTTGATCTTAGTATGCAGGTGCTTAGAACGATCCTCGCAACATTTCTTGAAATGATCCATTTTGATACTCTGGTAGCTTTACACAACATAGCGTGGGTACTTTCAGAAGATTACAGGAAAGTTTTGAGCAAGGTTTTCAAGAAGATGTCGGAAATATCCGAAGAGCTTTTTGGTTGGAGTTTGGGATTACGCGTGATACTGGAAAATACACGGTCAATAGTTTTGTCGTCAAGCGCGGCCCTCGGCTATTCTTATGACGTAAATCAGCTTATTTGGCTTAACTCGCTGACCGATTTTACCATACTGTTCAATGAACACGCTGAAACGTACATGGAAGACCCCGAACAGCTGTTCTTTGACCTCGAAGATTGGATCGAAGAACACGCAATCGACATATCCGGCGGATCGCACGCCCTGATATTTCAGGCGGTGTCAAAGCTGACAGATGGTGTCGGCGATAACGCGCTTCAAATAAGACAGGTGCAATCCCGGTCACGCGAAAACCAGTTTCATGTAAACCGGCTCACGGCCGGTAATTTCGGCCAACGGATTGATTGGAATTGGACCGCGTTTGAAGGGTTCAAAGGCGACGAATACGCGCCGCGACAGGGCCAACAGGAGAAAAATATCAATACGAACAGGCAGGAAACGGCTGCCAACCGCAAAACCCTTTCTGATTTGAATTTCAAGCTGACAAGACCGACAGGACAACTGGAAGGCATAGACAAACTTAGTGAGCCGGAGAAAACCGACGAAGAGATTAATCTCGAAGATCTGTCGACACGACCGTTTCAGGACGATTCGGCGGTGTTGGCTGCGGATCAGGCTGCCGCTGACGCCGACCGTGAAAAAGAAGCCGCCGAACGTGAGGCCGAACAGCAAAAGCCGGCCGCTGAAGAACCTATCGTAACAAAACCGGTTACAAAGGCCGAGTTTAAGCCGCGACCGCCGGTTAACTCTTGGTTTGTTGGAGAATATTGACTATGGCTGATGAAGAAAGAAAAGGGTTGTTCAAAGGCGTTTTAGGCCAGATCGAGAGCTTTTTTAAAATGCTGTTTTCGCAATTTTGGCGCGACATGGAGTGGTACGGTGATATTATCACTAACGCGTTTACAAAAGGTTTTGCAAAAGCGGTCAACGCCGATAAGCCTGAAGCATTTCAAAAGTTAGCCGACGATTTAGTCAACGCCGGTGTTTTAGAAGCCGGAGACGTCGATAAAATGAGAGAAATGTTTGAGCCGTTCGGAGCTTTAAAGCACATTGCCGTGTTGACTAATTTAATTGGTGTATGGATCAAGGCTTTGAACATAAAAACCGACATACTTAGCTCGGATTATATTCAAAAAATGAACAGCACTTTTGAGCCCGCTTTACCGGGCGTAAACGATATTATCCGGGCCGGTTTCATAGCCCCGGAGAAAAACGCACAGATACGGGACATAGCCCACCGCTACGGCCTTAAAGACGAAGACATCGATCTTTTATACCTGGCAAATTATGCCGCTTACCCACCGGAGCAAATCAAGATTTTATCGTTGCGCGGTATACTTACTCCAACCCAAACTTATGAGGCAATGAGAGAATTAGGATTTATAGACTCCCGTACCAAAAAGATTATTGAGTCATGGCAAGTTATACCGGGGCCGCAGGACATATTCTGGATGGTGGGTAAAGAAGCGTTTGAAGAAGACGCAGTTTCATTGATGGGGCTTGACGATGAGTTTCCGGCCGGGCAGCTTGACTGGTTGAAAAAACAGGGTATAAGTGAAGAATGGGCCCAAAAGTATTGGCGTGCTCACTGGGATCAGCCTTCTATCGGTCAAGGGTTTGAAATGCTGCAACGCGGTGTTATTGAATGGGATGAGCTTGATATGCTGTTTCGTACCGTTGAAATACCGCCCTATTGGCGTAAAAAACTAACACAGATCGCTTACAATCCTATCGGCCGTGTTGACCTGCGGCGTATAAACAAAGCACAGGTAATAAAAGATGACGAGCTCGCGGCATACTACGAGAAAATGGGGTATTCGCCTCAAAACGCGCTTATCATGGCCGAATGGACTGTTGCATATAACGCTGATGAAGACAAACAGCTCGCTAAAGGCCAGATCATCGACGCTTATGATAAGAGGGCCATTAATCGCGACGATACGGCCGAGCTTTTAGCTTCTCTTGGTTACGGTGAAGCACAGGTTGAGTTCATGCTGACTATGGCCGATTATCAGGAAAATATCGACCTGCAAACTGAAATGATCGCCAATATCAAGGACCGGTTTTTAGAAAACCTGATCGATAAAAACAGCGCCGAGCTTCAGCTTAACAAACTTAACCTGTCGGGCCAGCGTGTGTCGGTGCTTTTAGCCAGGTGGGAGACTTTGGCTTATAAGGACCGTAAAATGCCGTCTAAAACCGATCTTGACAAGTTTTATAAAGCCGGGATCATTAACGCCGATACTTACATGATCGAAATGGACCGGCTTGGTTACAGTTTCCGGTTGGCCGAAATGTATGTCAGGTTATCCAAGATGCAAAAGGGAAAATGATGATAGAGTTTATTATGAAGCTGATACAATGGAAAATTGATCGTTTAACGCGCCGTGAGGATAAAATCCTCAAGACGCTTAGAGAATGTTATGCCGCCCTTGACAGGTGGGAGCAAAGAAAGTAAGTGAATAAATATCCTTATTGTGTGTGTTGCGGAAACCCTGTTGAGCCGTACAGGAAAGATGAAGATACCTGTAACAACTGTAAATGGTTTTTAATCAAGGTACGAAAGGAGCAAAAAGACAATGCCGAGTATAAAAGACAGCTTAAAGAAAATCGTCAGCGCGGCCAATAAAACCTCTACCGTGTCGAAAGAAGGGCTCGAACGTATGAGGATTGTTGCTGAAAAGGCGAGAAATGAGTCTAAAAATCCCTTAAAAAAATAGGCGTTACAACGCCGCCTGGTCCTACTATTCCTTTATCGTAAAATGGAATTGCCTGTTTTAAGGTTTCCGCTACGATAAAATGGTCGTCAACCTGTTTTTCTTGGTGTGACGGCGAACGTAAAAAAGTGTTATACTTCCAGGTAACGGTATTCAGCATTTCGGCTTTTTGGGGTATGCCTTTTGTTCTTCTATACAAGTTTGACCTATAATTCTTATTACCGTTTATTACGAAGGTTTGAAAGGTATCTTCAATTTTTAATGCTCCGAGTTTTTCCGGGTCGATCTCGTTTAAGATCGCGCCGGTCTTGTAAACGGGCATTTTCAAGGAATCGGTATCGACGTAATAAACATTGTCGCGGCCCCCCTTTTTTATCAAATCATACAATTTGAACCGGGCGTATTCGGTTATATGAGCCGGGATCGCAACAAACGTGTTTTTACCCTCTTTCAATCCTACCTGCCGGCATATAGTGTTAAATAGCTTGTATTCTATCAGCTCTTCACCGGTTACAAGGTTGAGCGTTTCAAGCCGGTAATAACCTTTACCTTTTGTATCGGTTTCGCGTTCTTCTATCGGTACGCGCTGGCCGAACTTGCCGTATAAAGAGTTTAGTAAATATTTACAAAGTAACGACATTACAGGCCGGTTTTCATTATCGTATTTTTTGCGGAGCGCGTAAAAATAGTCAACGTAACGTTTGAATAATATTTCTTTTTCATATACAGCTAATTGAGTCACGTTTACAAGGTGGGCGTGTTCTAAAGCGTAACGTATGCCTTCAGTACATAAAAAAGCCTTGAAGCGGCCGACGGGAAAACAGGTTTTTTTATTCAGCTTGACCGCGTATGCCGGATCGTCGGTGTCAATGAAACATTCGCCTATTACACCAAACCTTTTAACTAACCAGTTCAATTTCTCGAACGACGGGTTTTCGATAAAATCAATGCACCGTGTCGGTAGTTTACAGCTTGACATTACATAAGCATACATCGAATTAACATCTAAAGTACAATACGCCACAGGCGGCATATAACCGAACCGGAAACATTCTGTGCGACCGCCGTGGTATGCCGCGCGCTCTAACGATATGATTTTTTTGTCCTGATGTACGCCGATTTTGTGATACATGAAACGGTGGCGAAACGCGTTAAAGGCTTGCGAGCTTTTTGTCATGGCGAACCGGCCTAAGTCGTTGTCGGTTACAAAATCATAATAGTATTCCATTGCCTTTTTCAGGATCAGGACGTCGTTTTTGCAGTACGGGGAAAGCTCTTTATCGCTCACATTGTTAAAGTCGGGCGAGCCTTTTTTTATGCCTATCATGTCGCCGAGTGTGGCCAGTGAACAGGTAAAATAATTTGTGCTTGACAGTATTTTTAGCTGCCGTTTTTCCTTGAATACACACAAAATAAAGCTCATGCCTTTATCGTATACAAAGTCAAGATGCCAACCTTTCAACGGGAAAATATGGAAAAAGCCGGCCGCCTGTAAGTCAAAATATATGTTGTGGCCAAACAGGTATAGAGGGCTTTTATTGAAACACAACGATTCGATGTAGTCACAAAGAGCGACGTTGTAATACCATTCACGCCATTGCTCGCGCGGTTTTTCCGGGTTGTGTTGCGTATTGACATAGCAGCTCCACCCGAGTCTCATCGTGTGGTGTTGTTCAGGTCCTTCAATCTCTATCTTGGTTTCGGTGTCAAGGTATAAAATGCGTGTGGGGATCGAGCAGTTATGGTTTTTTCTTATGTATCGTTGCGGTATGTCGTATTTTACCACGGCGCTCCCCTGTTGTGTTCAGCGGACCTGAACTCAAAGCCTATTATGTACTCATGAACGTCCGAGCCTGTCTGGTTATAAAACCCTATATATTCTTTCATGGCGTCGTCAAGGGTTTTAATGTTGTCGGTGTAAAAAGAAATGATTTTGTCAGTGTATTCGTCGGTCAGCTCGTTATAAATTGTCACGTTTGCATAAAGCCTGTAATTCTGTGCTGCCGGTAAAAATGTATCGGAAAACAAAAACCGGTGCGGCTTTTGGTTTGTCGAATAACCTTTCCATAGGTTTTCACGTTTCATTAAGCCCGTGACGGCCCTTATGTCTTCAAACATAACCTGTCGGCGCCAACTTAACTGATAGTCAAAGCGTAAAGCCTTGTATATCTTGTTCGGCGACAGGCCGCTATTCCATAACCCCGGCATTAAAGCGCGGCCAGCGGCTCGGGCCAGTTTTCCTGTTATCGGGGCCATAAGTTTTTAACTCGTTCAAATTGTAACTGTAAACGTCTTATTAAGTGTTTTAAGCAATGGCGACAAGTAAACAAAAATGTCTTAAATGAAGATTTCATATAATACTCCATAAGGTGAGACATAAAAATAAAGCCGGTCAACTTGCGCGAGTCGGCCGGCCGGGGTGTCTAAAGCCCTTCCGAAAAACGGTCAAAGGCTTTTTCATACTCTTGTAAAAACTGGATCATTAACGGCATATTCTCATTTATATAATCACTTTCAACGCCCGCAAGGGCCGCTATTACCTCAAAGTTTTCATATATATGCTTGATATGCTTTTTTATCTGATCTGAACGCTCAACTATTCTGTAACGTGTTGATGTTCGTCTTGACATTTTACAAGCTCCATTTATGATTTTAATATAATAAACACGGCCGGTCAAGCATTATAAATAAACCGGCCGTGTCGGGGTAAAATTATTCTTGTGGTGCCGGTGCCGGCTCGAAAATCTCGCCTGTGTCGTCAACAAGCAATACTTTCCACTTGTTTACGCTCTGATTGTTGCCAATCTCTTCTTGGCCTTTAAACTGGACAAAATAGACACACCCCTTTTTCATTACCGATCCAATCTCTTTATCGGCGTTCGCTCCCATGTGAAACTTTATCCGGCCGGTGTTAGTATCAAAAATGTACTGTTTGTACCTTCCACCGGTCTTGACACTTTCGATCTCAATGGTGTCGATGAACCGGCCAATCTTGAAATCGTCGACCTTTTCAAACTTCACAAAGGTCGGGGTAATGTCCTGCAATTCCTTGTCCTTTTCCCGCTGTTTGTATAACGCTTCATAGTCCATGCTTTTCTCCTGTTAAATATTTTATTTGTGGTGATAGTTTTGGCTATTCACCCCATTTACGGAATAATGTGAATTCTTTCGTTCTTGTCGCCGGCGAATGTATGACGTAATACTGTATGCCTGTTGTGCATGAATTGACCTTGAATATGCAACCGCAACGGCGGCAGTAATACCTTTTTTCAATCGTCTTGTATCTCACTTCCCGGCTTTCACAGGCCGGACAACGTAAATCTGTTGTTTTTGACATGAGTTAGTCCTTTACTATGACATCAATATCAACATCGCCGGGACGAAAATCTTCTATATTTGATCTAATCGCCTCAATACATACAGGACATAGATCGAAAGTTTTCTGATAATCGTCGGGTAAATCAAGTTTGAGCCAATAAATATCGCCTTCAATTACTTCTTTACAACGAGCGCACACGTTAGTAATATATCTCATTTTTTTATACCTCTCTTTAGAATAGTATTCTTGTTGCGTTTTCAAATATCATTAACAGTAACGTTAAAAATAGCCAGACAATCAGTGTCGTTGTTGCGGCCCTGAACAATATATATCGGCGGCCGGAGATACAGGCCGCCAACCCCATTTCTATCATACCCGAAAACAATAGGGCAAAAAACGCTATTAACGGGCCGTGTTGTTGCAGGAAATTAATCATCTTCACCGAATAGGCCTTGAATAGCCTCGGTGTCGTTATCAAAGAGACTTACATACTCTACATCGTAGTCACTGCGTAAAGCCTTGATACGGTCAAGATCGAACACAGGCACGTTACACATTAAAGTATAATTATTTAAAATTACTACCGTGTTACTAAATGCGCTCATAAAACAAAGAGCCGAAAATAACAATGTTCCAGGCTTAAATGTAACTTTGACTGTTTTCATTCTTCCACCCCCAGTTTTTTGAGCCAGTCACACACCTTGAAATAACCCGAGCAAGTATGAAACTGTTCAACCACTCTTTGATGTGTCATTTCTTTTCCTTTAGCAAGACACGATAAAAAAAGCGTACGGATCATGTGTTCTTTTTGATCCGGTGTAAAATCGCTAATATTTAAATCAACAGTAATAATTAGATTATCTATGTCGCTCATTTTTTCACCCCTTTTAATAATTGGATTTGATTATCAAGATAACGGATAACACTTCTAATAGTTTGATATTCTGTATCAAACTCTATTAACAAAGGCCGATCATCTTCAGGACATAGATCGTTTTCCCTTCTATCGGCGCGCGCGATACAATGAGCTTTTATGTCTTTATAAGTATTTATCCTGACATTATCAACAATCTCTTGAATAGCAACATCTAATTTAGATTTTTCAGCCATTTATTCACCCCTTTTCAATAAACGATTGACTTCCATATAATACACATTACACACCCACCCACCATAAGTCAAGAAGTATTTTTAAAAAAGTAAGGTTTTATTTATGTGTGGTAAAATATACATAGATGTGTACTTTTTACCACATAAGGATAATGTGTTGAAAAATTGACACACGGGCGACGGTGTGCTAAGGGGTTAGCACCTGCCCCTGTTGGAATAATAGCACTTCCTGAACAGCGGGGAGTGACTTCCGGCCGCTATCCCCTGCT
>Ga0307378_10009543_pt1 | contig 12747 bp, 12 predicted proteins | sample UN1MG_FD_202238 | JGI IMG/M metagenome (GOLD analysis project Ga0307378, IMG submission 202238) | Soil microbial communities from Risofladan, Vaasa, Finland - UN-1 | ecosystem: Environmental > Terrestrial > Soil > Coastal area > Acid sulfate soil | place: Finland: Risofladan, Vaasa | collected...
CTGCTGCATAGCATCAACCTGGAGCCGTGAGCTTAGTGGTAGTCCTTATCTGCCCGGTGAGGTTGGTAAATGCTGGTGTGAGTACATAGGATGTAACATGACAGGCACGATTGGTTTAACAGAATATATGTAAACCGGTCTCCGAGGTCTGGGTTGTGCAGATGAGGGCTAGCTGAGCAGTATGCTTGGTTAGCCCTCTCTTGCTATAGGGGCAGGATGACTAGGCGCGGAGACGTAAGGGGTGCAGTATGGCGCAGTATGCAGAGATAGTAGATATTATCATATCACCAGAGGTACCCCAGCCGGGGGACACCGTATGGGCCAGTATATTCATAAAGAACAAGTATACGGCACCCATTGGCATAAAGTGTGTTGCTAAGTTCAACTCAACCACGTACATAGATCTGGCAGCGAATGTTTCTGCAGGGTTAACATTCACTTTTGGTGGCCATTTCACCATGCCAAGTGGTGATGTGACGATATACGCCTCTAGTTATTGGCATGGGTCTGATGGTGTGTACCATCTTGATGATGAAGAGTCTAAGGTATTGGCTGGCGCAGGGGAGGCCTGGCCGGCATCAGACCTGTACAACCCCAATATCGTAATACCAAGTGGGGACTACCCTTTGGGCAGCGAAGTATCGTACACTATGTCGTGGAAGTACAAAGGTAAACCCCAGAACGGGCAGCTGACAATATCTATAGGGCGGTATTCCTTTGCACAAACTCTCTATACATTCAGCCCAGTGCAGATAGCATTTAATGGCTCTCTTGATTGGGTATCTGACGTCTACGAAGGGGTATTTACCATACCGGGCACTCTTACACTTGGGGTTATGTACGACGTTAGGGCCACACTGAAGACGGATGATGGCGCTCAAGAGGTAGACACTGATATTGGTGTGCTTTCGGTTACAGAAGACCCAACTGGCGTAATCGAGTATGTCAAGGTGCTCAAGGGTTCTACTGAGTTAGCTCTACCAGCAGCAGGTATGCAAGTTGGAGATTCATTCCTCCTTCGCGTGAGGGTGAAGAATACATGTGCAATATCATACACACCTTACATCAATTACAAGTACACCAAGCCCGATGGTACGGTGCTTGGAAGCCTTGAAGGCAAAGCCAATGATCTTAGTCCGGGGGCGACTCATACTTTTTCAGAGCCTGCTTTAGGAATTAAAGTGGACCAACCCGGCAACTGGTATATCTATGTTGAGCTGAAAGACAAGGCTGGAACCATTCTGCATACATTTGCTAAGACAGTTCTTTTCAACGCTGGAGGTGCGATACCATACACTGACCTTGCCAATGTTGATATTACAATAGCCACTAATACTTATGAAATTGGAGAAAGCGTACCATTCAGTGTTGCTTATAGCTATAAAGGACCAGCACAATCTGGAATACTCACTATCTCCCTTGGTACTGGAATAGACCCAACATTCCTCACGAAGTACACATTTCCTGGGATTCCTACAGAGCTTCAAATGTCTACAGACTGGAAGCCAGGTGCAATTACAGGAAGCATAACACTTCCTAGTAGTCTCGTGCCTGGGCAGACCTACAGCGTAAGGGGCACTCTAAAGACGGCAGATAACGAGGTTGAAAAGAGTGAGACGGACTACTCTGTTATCACCATCTACGAAGTGCCACCTCTCACAGGCGATATACTAGATGTAAAGCTGAGAGAAGGCCTTATAACTAAAATCCTGCCTGCTCCTGACATGGTCAAGAATGATTATTTCAGCGTCCTCGTGCACGTAAAGAACACATCTAGCTATGAGGGCAGATTCTTTCTCGATTGTAAGATTACAAAGCCTTCCGGCGCTACTGTTGGGCGAACGGATGAGCAACAGAACCTTAACCCAGGCCAGGAACATGTTTACGAGATACAGCCAGAAGGCTTTGGGCTATGGTTCAGAATTGACGAGACGGGTGATTGGTATGTGGAATGTGTACTAAGGTCCGCCATTGAGGAGCTGGACAGAACGTCTAAGACACACCTTTTCACAGCTGGGAGTGAGGGTGCTACAAGTGATTTACAGGTATATGAGATCGAAGCAACACTACCTAGTGCTCACCCTATCCTTGGTCCTAGTGACGCTCTCAAAGTTGGTGTCACATTTAAGTATACCTCTACAGAGAACGCTGAACTGCAGCTCTGGGGGTCTTTATCACTAGCCATGGGTCGTGATATTGAAGCCTTCAAGACCATAGAGCTTACCAAATCTCTTACAGAAAAGACATGGAGCGGTGACATCACCCTTCAAGTCCCCGCAACAGGTAAAGCAAATGGTGAGTATACACTTAAGGTGGAGGTAGATGGCGTTGAGACCACAATAACTGACGCAGTAACACTTGAGAATATGCCCCCAACGGGGCTTCTTGGTGGTATAGGTGATATAGGCAATTTGATAATGATGATGATCGTTATGATGATGATGGGCTTGATGATGGAGCAGACACGCGATTTGTATGAACCCGCTGGAACTCCACCACGACCAAAACCAATAAGTGAAACAGCTGCGAAAGGTGCTAAGAAAGCAGCAGAATACGGTGGCAAGGCTGTAAAGAAGGTGGTAGAGTATTATAGGTAGAATGGAGAAGACTAGTGGCGAACCAGCCTATAAATGTGAAAGCACTCAACACAACCCTAGCACAGGCGATTGTCCCTCTGTTTTGGGGTGCAGTTGCTCTTGCCGTGGTTGTACCAATAGCTGCCGCGGGTGGCACGTGGGTAGCAGAAAAAATTACTGGAGGTGACAGCAGTAAGAAGAAAGAGAGCAATAGATATGAGTAACGGCACATTAACTTTGCAAAGTGCAAATATACCCAAAGCAACTTTGCAAAGTACTGCTAGGTACACTGAAATACAACGTGCATGCAATTACAGCGTAAACCAATACATTTATACTAGTAAGCACAAACACTAAAGGAGGGACATCATGGGAGAATATCTAAGCACAGACATTGCCAGTCCACAAGTCGTAGCTGTAGGAGGGCAGCTCACAGGCAACTTTGCTACCAAGGCGCCTACTGCAGGCTTCTTCTATCTGCTAGTTGAGCAGTACACAAGTGCACTAGTACTCATACCTGGTTCTCGTGCATTCCTATACCAGCCAGTAGTTGGTGGGCCATTCATCAACAGCACAGTCAACTACGCAATGCTAACGGCTCTAGTAGCAGGTGAGGAAGATGCCATCCCGGCAGTATTGACTCTTCCCAACACAGACTGCCTACTGTATGTGTCTTTGAAAGAGATAGCTGGCTGGCTAGCTATTATACCTGCAGGCGCATTCGTTGTTGGCACCACATACAAGATACTGACAATCGGCACAACGGACTTCACGTTGGTGGGTGCAGTATCTAATACCGTTGGGATTGACTTTGTAGCAACGGGTGTTGGTGCAGGGACAGGTACTGCATGTGCGACGCCAGACCCAGACACAGACGACACAATAGACTATGTTGTCATCACCCTAACATCAGCTGCACCTGCTGTTGGCGGTATCAATATGGGTGAGCTGATGAATTTGATGATAACAATGATGATTGTGGTAATGATGATGAAGATGATGATGAGCACAATGCAGAGCGTGTAATTGGTTGAGTGTAAAGCTGAAGACACACTCTTTGTTATAGGAGCAGCATGGCAAAAGACCTTGTTAAAGCCGGCGACGACTTCGGTATAGACGAAAGTGACATGATGATGTTCATGATGATTATGGTCATGGCAGTGCTCATGCAGTCTATGGCAACTAACGCGTCGGCAGCTGCTACAGCACAGACCGTTCAGTCCTTACAGTACGAGGGCAAGACGGAACCAAGAGAGATAGATGTCCCATCTGATGTGGTTGTTTATATTGACCTTTTGCACAATGCACCAATGATGCCCTGGACTTGGGCTCTGTTTGAGAATATGGGGCCGAACGATGTTGAAATCGGTATAAACGAGCCTAATGACAGGTTTATATTGGCTCCAATGGGGAATAAGACAGTGAATCGGCTAGGTGCAAGAGAACGCATATCTATTATCTTCTTCTACTGTAAAGCGACAGAAACGGCACATGTGAATGTGGTAGGAGAATACTAGTGCCGATACACGCGTCTAACCGGGGAGTCACGGGTGTTACCGGGGTCACAGGCGTTAGTGGTGTAACAGGCATAACGGGAGTTACTGGTATTACTGGTGTTACTGGTATTACTGGAGCTACCGGTATTACTGGTATTACTGGAGCAACAGGTCCCCAAGGTCCATCCGGCACAAGTGGAGTGCAAGGTGTTACTGGCGCTACAGGTCTTACTGGTCCTTCAGGTCCACAAGGCATAACTGGTGCAACAGGTCCTCAGGGCCTCACTGGGGCAACAGGTCCTACCGGCCCATCAGGCATACAGGGTATAACAGGCACAACTGGCCCTCAGGGTATAACTGGTATTACTGGTATTACAGGGGCTACCGGCCCAACAGGTCCTAGTGGAGCGCAAGGTACTTCTGGTGCTCAAGGCACTACTGGAGCAACAGGTCCAACTGGTCCATCTGGAGCTACAGGTGTGGCTGGAATTACAGGAGTGTCTGGTGTAACGGGAGTGACAGGACCCACAGGACCATCAGGTGCTCAGGGAACATCTGGCACCCAGGGCGTCACAGGAGTAACTGGAGCTACTGGTCCTACGGGGCCAAGTGGTGCCCAGGGAGTATCAGGCGTACAGGGAGTTACTGGTATTACTGGTGCAACGGGACCACAAGGTCCTCAAGGAACTACAGGTATTACAGGAGCAACTGGAGCTGGTGCGACTGGCCCTTCGGGTGCTCAAGGCATAACCGGGGCAACCGGTGCGACGGGTGTAACTGGTGTAACAGGAGCAACCGGAGTACAGGGAGTGTCTGGTGTTCAAGGCATCACAGGCACAACAGGTGTCCATGGCATATCAGGTGTTACGGGTGCTACTGGAGCCCAGGGTCCTCAGGGCATTACTGGCGCCACTGGGCCAACAGGCGTGTCAGGTGTAACCGGTGTAACAGGCGCAACTGGAGTAACTGGAACTGGCGTTACAGGCGCAACTGGAGTGTCAGGAGTACCAGGAGTAACAGGGATAACCGGAGCTACTGGTGTGCAGGGCGTGACTGGTGCTACAGGCGCTGTAGGTACAACAGGAGCAACAGGTGTGCAAGGTGTATCTGGTGCCCAGGGCGTGACTGGTGCCACAGGTGTCGTAGGCGCTACAGGAGCCACCGGTGTAGGTATAACTGGCGCTACAGGCGTCCAGGGTATAACAGGAGCCACTGGACCTACTGGTGTAAGTGGCGCGCAAGGTGTCACAGGAGTTACAGGCGCTGGCGTGACTGGAGCGACAGGTGTTCAGGGAGTTACAGGAGCAACGGGTGTACAGGGTATTACTGGCGCTACTGGTATCACTGGCGCGACCGGAGCAGGAGTTACAGGAGCAACTGGCTCAACAGGAATTGGTGTAACGGGGGCCACAGGTGTTACCGGAGCAACCGGTGCAGGTGTAACAGGGGCTACTGGCCCCACTGGTGTAAGTGGCGTTACAGGCGCTACTGGACCAACAGGTATAACTGGCGCAACTGGAGCAGGTGTAACGGGGGCAACAGGAGTCACTGGTGCAACAGGTCCTCAAGGTACTACTGGAGCCACTGGGCCGACCGGTATATCGGGAGTAACGGGGATAACCGGCGCTACAGGTGCAGGAGTTACTGGAGCGACTGGGCCCACAGGACCATCTGGTATTCAGGGTATAACTGGTGCAACAGGTGTCCAGGGTATAACAGGCATAACGGGAACCACCGGTGCCACAGGACCGACAGGGCTATCAGGAGCCCAAGGCCCCAGCGGACCACAAGGTACGTCAGGTGCGCAGGGTATTACGGGAATAACTGGAGTTACTGGTCCATCGGGTGCTCAAGGGCCAAGTGGTGCGCAGGGCATAACCGGCGTTACTGGACCTTTGGGTGTTACAGGAGCAACAGGACCTACTGGCGTCCAGGGTGTGACAGGTATTACTGGCGCTACAGGGATTGGGATAACTGGGGTCACGGGTCCAACGGGTGTGACCGGAGTAACTGGTGCTACTGGTGTACAAGGCACGACGGGCGTCACAGGTGCTACAGGTGCAGGAGTTACGGGAGCCACTGGCCCAACAGGTCCAAGTGGACCACAAGGAACATCCGGTGCACAGGGTATAACAGGAGCAACGGGTGTTACAGGTATAACGGGTGCAGGGGTTACTGGAGCTACAGGCACTCAAGGCCCGTCAGGCATCCAGGGAGTGACCGGTATTACAGGCATTACTGGCGCAACAGGGCCTACAGGACTGAGTGGTGTTCAGGGTATCACAGGGGCTACGGGGCCTCAGGGCACACAAGGTGTGACGGGTATTACTGGCGCGACAGGTCCAACTGGTTCTAGCGGCGTTCAGGGCGTAACTGGTGTTACTGGTGTTACTGGAGCGACGGGGCCCCAAGGCCCATCAGGCACTTCAGGTGCTGAAGGTGTAACGGGAGCAACTGGTATACAGGGCGTGACCGGCGTTACAGGAGCAACAGGCCCAGAAGGATTTTTACGTGGAGCAGAATTGTTCTTTCATCATGAGGTTGACCCAATATTAGACCCCTATGAGCGCTTAGAAACTGTACCTGCAAATCACGCTGAAGCTGATGAATTTGTGACTGTGAATTCTGGACTCGGCCCAGTTTACATAGATTCCTATATTACGGATGCTGGGTATCCTGGAACTACCTCATTACCTGCTGGTTTATGGAGGTTTAGAACATACCATTATGTTGATCAGGCAGCTGGAATCACAACAATACTGTTCCGCCTATATCATAGAACAGTTGGTGGATTAGAAACCTTTATTACCGACGTGACCACTGAAGACATAGATGCAGTAGGTGCTGCTATAGAGTATCTGTCAAATATGATTATTGCTGCTGATTGGCCTTTAGTTTCAACAGATAGGCTAGTCATAAAGGTTTATGGCCAGTCAGATTCTGTAGCAGACAAAGTGGTGCATTGGGTATATGATGGAACAGCCCATGTATCGCATATTGCGAGCAACCTTCCTGTTCAAGCAGGACCACAGGGCGTTACAGGAGCGACTGGTGTACAAGGCGTTACAGGTATAACAGGCGCTACTGGACCTCAAGGAATACAAGGCGTTACAGGTATTACTGGAGCGACGGGTCCACAAGGTGTGCAGGGAATAACTGGTATTACTGGCGTTACTGGTCCTACCGGCCCATCTGGGGTTCAGGGTACTGAAGGCACAACAGGTGTGACGGGAGCAACTGGTCCTGTAGGTCCTAGTGGTATTCAAGGTACTAGTGGCATACAGGGTGTTACCGGCATCACGGGTGCAACCGGGCCACAAGGTCTACAGGGCGTTACTGGTACGACAGGACCAAGTGGCGTTACTGGTGCTACTGGAGTGCAAGGAGTCACAGGTATTACTGGTGCGACTGGGCCACAGGGAATACAAGGTATCACTGGTGTAACAGGAGCAACCGGCCCAAGTGGCCCCTCAGGCATCAAAGGCACTACAGGCGCTACAGGACCTCAGGGCACATCTGGAGCAACAGGAATAACGGGAGTTACAGGGGCGACCGGTGTTCATGGCATATCTGGAATAAAAGGTGTAACAGGCGCCACTGGCATTGGTATAACAGGCATAACTGGCGCAACAGGTGCACAGGGTACTTCAGGAGTAAAAGGGGTTACTGGAGTTACGGGCACAACAGGCGCAACAGGTATAGGAATAACAGGAGCCACAGGGGTTCATGGAATATCCGGAGTAAAGGGAGTTACCGGAGCGACAGGAGTAACGGGCGCTACTGGCATACAAGGCACTACTGGTGCTACGGGGGTCCACGGTATTACAGGTGTTACAGGTGCTACAGGAATAGGGATAACAGGCGCCACTGGAATAAAAGGCGTTACTGGAGTCACAGGAGCAACCGGAGCACAAGGTACATCCGGGGTTAAGGGCATTACCGGAGCAACGGGCGTAGGAGTAACTGGCGCCACGGGAATAAAAGGCGTTACTGGTGCTACAGGTGCTGGTGTAACAGGAGCTACAGGTCCACAAGGCACTTCAGGTATCAAGGGTGTTACTGGTGCCACTGGTGTTGGCGTGACTGGCGCTACTGGACCTCAGGGTGTATCCGGCGTCAAGGGTGTAACTGGCGCAACAGGGGCACAGGGTACATCTGGCGTTAAGGGCGTCACAGGTGCTACAGGTGTAAAAGGTGTTACCGGTGTTACTGGTGTTACCGGTGCAGGCACTACCGGCGCCACAGGTCCTACTGGTATTGAAGGAGTAACAGGTGCTACCGGTCCTGCTGGTACTGGCCTAGATTCTGGCATAATCACTCTGTGGCATGGTACAATAGGTAACATCCCTGCAGGTTGGGTTCTATGTGATGGTAATAATTCTACACCCAATCTTTTAGCTAAATTTGTTCAAGGTGTGGCTACAGCAGCAACTAACCCCGGGGCTACTGGTGGTGCTACCAACAAGACTACAGCAGGGCACTCTACTCCTGCGCATACTTTAACAATAGCTGAAATGCCTGCTCATACCCATCCTGGGCAATATCCTGATGCCTATACTTATGGTGCCGTAGCTGCAGCAGGTCAAACTCAGAGCATGCGGGCTGCTACAGTGCCAACGGAGGGTGGTGGTGGTGGGCATACTCATGGGTCGGTAACTGATACTATTGCCGATATCCGCCCAATTTACTACGATATAGCTTTCATTATGAAGACATAAAGGTGAAAAATGAAAATACCTTGTTATAGATGTGGAAAGGAAATAGATACACCCGATGAAAAGAATGCTGATTATGTTATGGCTGAGGATACGAAGGTAACAGAACCCCGTGAAAAGACAGTTATGCTACCCAAGACCGAAGCCGAGCTCAAATATGAAGAAGATAGGATGAAAAAAGACCTGGAGATGCTGTGGGCTGTGGCCAAAACATGCGAAGACACTAAAGTTATTCCAGCAGGTCTAACCATAGAAGATATTTATGAGGAAATTGAAGGTGTAGAACAGCTACTGGAGGACGGTCTGCCACCAAACAAAGGCGTTTCCTTGGGCTTTGTAACAGAGGAGGTTCAAAAGACAGGCATTATCTGTCCCATCTGCTACAGGCCAACCGACTTTATTATATGGGGAGTGCATAGGGAAAATGTACTGACTGGGTAAGCTATTCAAATCGGGATTGAAGAATAATGAGCAAGTTTAATGTTAACGTTGAGCACATCCCCTCACTTAGCGGTGAGGTGTGCATAACTTCTGGTGATATGCGGGCCAGGCTTATGGCACTGCCTGTGGTCTGGTCTAGGATAAAGCTCAGTGACTACAACTACTTTGCGCCTGCCAAGTGGGCTGACTGGGTTAAAATCATCGAATACTTCAAGACTCGTGTGCCCCTATACTTAGTCGATAGGTTTGACTGTGAGAACAATGCTGGCTGGTGGCAAAGTGAGGTTGCTCGCCTGTTCCACATGAACACCATGGCTGATGTTGAGGGTTGGGCTGACGTTGGGCGTGGGTATAAGGAGCGGCATGGCTGGAATGTGTTTTATGATAATGAGTCAGGATTATTCTTCCAACTTGAGGGCCAGACAGGTGTTATAATGGACATTGACGACCCATTATATATACCAGACGAAATAGTAATGAGATAAGGAGTTAAGATGAAAAGGAAACACCTGGTACCAATAGTGATTGAGCTGGTGGGAATTTCTGTGATAGGCACTGGCATTGGCTTAGAGCTTTCACAGGGTGGTAGCATCTACTTAATCATGATAACGACTGGAAGTTGTTTGGTGGCAGCTGGAGGAGTTATCTGGGGAAAATTCATGCATGGAGGTAGGTAAATGGCAGACGACATAATGAAGGGAATGGTACCTCTAATGGGTGTCATCATGATGGCAGGAGTCATGATGGCCATCCTTCCACAGCCAGCAGAAGCAGCGCCAGAACCTGAACCTGCAGGCTTTAGATGCCCGTACTGTGGTTTACTATTCGACACTATGAGTGAGTTGACTGCACACATAAATGAAGAACATCCTGGAGAGACCCTACCCCCATCAGAGCCATCAGCGTTGTTGGTTCAATACCAGCAGGCGCTTGAAGAGGCGTATATAGCTGTTGAAGCTGGCTACCTAGATTCCCAGGTCATGATTCCGGGTTATGGACTTCAGTACGCCAACAGTGCCATACCTCAACTAAATACCTTGATGGTGGAAGAAGCAATCAACATCGGCATGATAACCTCGAGTACTGATGCATACTTTGTTCGTGCCGTTATGTATTTCAGCGACGGCACCACTATTGTCCCTTACTGGTGGGCATGTCCATACTGCACCGAGAAGTTCAGAAGCCCAGCACTACTACAGGCACACCTAGAGACTGCGCATTGGGAGATTATCAACAGTAAAGGCACTATAATTGGATTTGTGCTGGATGCAGTATGCTATGACCCTCCTATCTGTGACATTTGGCACGCTGTTGGCGTAAATATAACCTGGCGTAACGATTCGCCCTTTACTATCCGAGGTCATGTTGCCATTGTAGAATATATGTCGTATGGAGGAACTTTAACCCCAGCCGCCACGAGTGGGCAGGATGCTATCTTGTCTCCTGGGCAGTCTGTCACGGTTCAGTTTTCATATACTTATCAGGTTACTAAGTCTTTAGTTACGCTAACTAGAATTGATGGCCCTTGGCCAGGTCTGGTTTTAGCCCAAAAGGAGTATTAAATGTCAGGGATAGCGACGGTAGCGATTGGAGAAAAGCAATGGAGTGTAGAGGTAGCAACAACATCTGCTGAGCTTGCCCAAGGGTTGAGTAATAGGGCACCAATTCCTGAATTTACTGGCATGTTATTTGACCTCAGAACCGAACGCATAGTGACCGTGAATGCATATGAGATGTTATTCCCATTTAGTGTGGTGTTCATTGGTGAAGATTTGAAGGTCACTGAAGTTGCATATCTGTTAGCGCCTGGAGACGATAGCACAACAAGTCTACCCTGCAGGTACTTTCTCGAGACAAACGTAGGTGAAGTAGATGATATTCAAGCTGGTGACCTTGTAGCTATAACAGGCTACACACCATCAGCTGGAATTAACATCTCTAGCATGATGAATTTAATGGTGACTATGATGATTGTTACCATGATGATGAAGATGATGGCGAAAATGATGAAGGAGGTAAAGTAAGATGAGTGTACAAAGTGACTTAGACCACAGCATGAATGAGGAGATGTCTGCTTCTCTGGACTACAGGAAGAGAGCTGAATTCGCCCGTGAGCATGGGGATGAGGTGTCAGCGAAACTGTGGATACACATTGCTGAGGAGGAAGACGGCCACTATAACGAGTTCAAGGATAGGCTGGAGGCATTGCTGCCGCAGCCAAGATTTGCAGACTATGCAACTCCTGGAGATGAATATCAGTCACCAATAGGGCCAATGCATAGGAGATTTCCTCAAACTCCTGGTGATTGGGAAGACCTTGGCTTCGATATAGAAGCAAAGATTCCCTCCATTAACAGGTCTGAAGTAAGGCATCATGTAGCAGTAGCCACCAGCAACGAGCCTGGAAATATAGATAACGCCAAGAGGTGGCTCATGAACAAAGCAGGTGAATTAGGGATAACTTAAAATGTGCAAACTATTACAGCAGTCTAAGCAAACTTTTCTAAGTGCTGCTACATGCACTACAATACAACGTGCATGCAATTTATGTGCTTATCAATACTATTGCCCAAGTGCATTAAGGAGTACACCATGAGCTCATTTACATCTCCACTAATAGTGTCTCCTCTACCTGACGGTAAGAGGTGGAAGCTCGTGCGACCTTTTATATATCATGTGGGGTCTGAGTACAGCAAAGACGAGATAAAAGTACCCACTGGCTTCATAACGGACTTTGCAAGCTCTCCTCCACACATATGGATTGTTATACCACCTTGGGGAAAGTACGGCAAAGCGGCTGTTATACATGATTATCTATATCAGACTGCTTCACGCACAAGGAAGGAAGCGGATGATATATTCAAAGAAGGGATGCAGGTGTTAGGGGTAGATAAGGTAAGAGTGTTTCTTATGTACTGGGCGGTGAGGTTGTTTGGTATGTGGGCATATGGAGGAAAGGCAGGAAAGTGAACTGTGCTACTGAAAATAATTCAGGAAAAAAGCTCCCATGAAGGCGTTCCGTAGTGTTTTATTTTATGCTATAATGAAAGTAGAATATGAACAACACTAAAGAGCTCAACCAATTCACAGAATATATGACTGGACGTGTGAGTGATTCCACTCTGCGTGTGTATACACATGCGCTTAAGCAATTCTTTACAAGGGTAAATGGCAATGCACTGACACCAGAGCTCGCACAAACATATGTCGATTCGCTGACCAAATTAGGCAAATCACCAAGCACTGTTGGTCTAAGAGCACATGCCATTATGTCGTTTTTCAGGTGGAAGAAGACTGAGATACACCTTGATTGTCCCACTATAAAAGTGAGGAAGCCGGAATATCTAAAGCCATTTGAGATTGAGAGAACAATCGAAGCATGTCGCACACAACTTGAAAAGACGATTGTGGTTATGCTCTATGATACGGCTGTCCGTATAAGTGAGCTGCTTAACCTCACAACTGATGACATTGATTGGAATGCAAAGACAATAACTGTTGTTAGAAAAGGTGGCAGAA
>Ga0307378_10009544_pt1 | contig 12747 bp, 11 predicted proteins | sample UN1MG_FD_202238 | JGI IMG/M metagenome (GOLD analysis project Ga0307378, IMG submission 202238) | Soil microbial communities from Risofladan, Vaasa, Finland - UN-1 | ecosystem: Environmental > Terrestrial > Soil > Coastal area > Acid sulfate soil | place: Finland: Risofladan, Vaasa | collected...
GCATTCGACTTTGTGACTACAGGTAGTCTCTGGTAAACTTTCGTTAATCTCTTTGGCTGTGAAGACAGCCATTTGGACTTCATCTTCGGAGGGAGACATTTTGAATGGGTGGGACATTACCAGACTCCTTTAGCTATTTTCCACAGAGTGTAAATATGAACCACAATGCAGATTATCTGTAAAACGAAAAGACCATGAAGTCTCTTCTTTATTCCTACAAAACAGAAACAAATGGAAGCTGCTAAAAATGTCGGTACCATCCAAAATGATGGGATCGACATGAAGAAGACTCCCACAATTGCAAAGCACGAACCTATGTAATCAAAGACCCTCACATCTTTATCATCAGGTTTCATTGTCGTCATCTTGTAAAGGGACGGCCCAAAAATCAATCTGGAGGGCACTAATCTGTCCAGTTTCTGATTTATCAGATTGAATAGTGTGCCACGTTGGGACCATAACTGCACCCAAACCATAGGAGTAAACATACCCTTTGGCTAGGACGCTTGCATAAATGCATTTGTAAGTACTGGCTTTGCCAATACACCTCATTCGGACGCCCTTGCCTTCACGGACAGGGGCAGAAATTGCACCAGCCAATTTATTATTGTCATTCTCATCATTCTTAGCGGAAACCTTATATTCAACAAATTCAGTCGGGGGGGTTTCCCCTTCAAAAACTTCAGTGACCTTCATAGAAATAGCAAGGGAGCTTTTACCTGAATCATCTTTGATATTTTCAAAGATAGGATCGAAACAAAAGACAATTTTCTTGTCTTCAGCTTGTTTCCCAAGCCTGCCATTGACGATAGCTAGTGCTTTGATAGCTGAATTGATAGCTTCTGCCTTTATCGCCCGAATACGGCAGAAACCACTTTCACGTAATCTCCAACTGATGGCTCCAGCCACCTTTTTACAATAGCCTTCCTCTTGGCTAGCTGAAACCTTCAGGACAATTTCCTTGTCTTCTACTACTTCGTTACTTGCATTTGTGTCCATTTTTGTTGCTCCTTAGAAGAGTGATTATACAAATCGCTAGCCTGAATCATCCTTTGTAGACGTTTCCTTATTGTGTCTCTACTTGGGAATGACACAACCAGCTTTTTGTCCCCATGTTCAGAGGTAGTTAGAATATCAAAGTCGTTACTACCTGTCTTTTGCCTTATTTCTGCTCTTATATTTTTGGTGTCTTTTTTGGCTAAGCTTCCATCTATCATATTTTGAGTAGCAGAAGCGTGGTAAATATCTTCTACTGTATGACACGAACGAATAGATTGAGCAATGTGTTTATCTATTTCATCCTGTGCAACATGAAGCAGGCTATCTTCTATTTCTAACGCTTCATTATTTGAGCAGTAGAAGGAAACCAAATCCGAGATGTGCATTGAATCGCCAGAATCGCTCTCGAAAAACGAATTTGTACTCACAAAAGCTCTGGTTGTCATCACAGAATATTCAACGCTGAATTGTTCTGGAGTATAAACTTCGGCATAAGTGTGATCTTTTGCTTCCAAATGATTCCAGATATTCTCTACCCAATCACCACAAGCACATTTTACTTCAAACTTCCTAACAGGGTATTTGCAGACAGCCACATAAAATTCCCAAGCTGATTTATCTAGCTTCCCAAGATCACTATCCGTAATACAAAGAGTTTTTTTCCCTGTAAATGGGCATCTAACTGGAATATCGTAAGTTTTATTCAACTCGATAGTCTTATAGTTATAAATATGCTCATGTAAAGTTGTATTTGCTTCCTGTAACATGTGGAAAGTAATTTCTGGAACGGTTTGGTTTGTATAGGGGTTTATCACCGGAACCTGTCGGATACCCTGATCTTCTTGCTTTAACACCTCATCTAAATATCTCTGGGTTATGGCTAGCTTCTTTTTCCCAGTGTATGGGCAAACGATAGCTCCAGCGAAATCAGGGAAATCGTTAAAGAATTCTTCTTCGGTATATCCTTTAAAGAGAAGGGATGGTAGGTTTTCTGGGATTTCATTCAGCCAACCGCCCGTCAAAGGACATTTGATAGGGAATTTTGGTTTTAGATCGCCATGTTCTTTCCAGAAATCGTGTACGGTGTAGTAGGTTTGTTTTTTGGCAACGAAAGAACCGTCAAAACTTTTTAATGGACGATGAGAGTAGATTTTCAAGTATTTCTCCAATGTCATCTTGTGTTTAAGATGTTGAGCATCAATCTGGTAGACTTCCTCGCCACAGATTGGACAAATGACACGGGGATGATTTTTATGGCTCATCTTGGAGTTTCGTAAGTTTTTAAGCCAATTCATTTGGCTCGAAACTAGATAAGCGTTAAAAGCCTTTCCATCCCTTTTCTTGCATTTTTTCCTATTGAATTTGTGGGCTGATCTCCACACAATCTCATCATGCATCAACTTACCAGCTTCCACATCAGAGTCCAGAAAATTCGCATAGGCTTTAGCCCATGTTTGTCTGAAAATGGAATAATTGTCTAAAATCTGTCTAAGCAGAGTTTCTTTTTTACTAATTTCATTTGTATCTTGGAATTCCTCGACAACATCTTCGATAAATTTACCATCAATCATCTCGATGTTGTGATGCCACTTTTTGTTTTTCTTCATTTCTTCATAAATGTCAGCCACTATACTATCTCCTTTTAACAAAAATTCGAAAGCAGAAATGTAATTGAATTTATTACGTTTCTAGTTTTCCTCTACAGATATTTAACCTTACCAATTAAATAAAAGCAAGATAATTATCTCCAACAATACGAAATAAATTCACAGAAACGACAAGGGACTTTCGATGGGGAATATCCGTCTGGCCTATTTGGCAATTTTCCTTTTTTTAAAACATTTTGTAACCAAATGGCTTGCTCTTTAATTTTCTCAATTAATGCTTCGTCTCTAGGGACGAATACTTCTTTAATGGCTTGCGTATTTTTGTTTTCATATAGGACTACGGCAGCATGTAACCCTAGAATCCACATATAGATATTGACTTGAATGACGTGTTCGTGTTTGGCTTTTGACTCAGTAATTTCACCAAAATATTCGTCTTTCATGGATTTAAAATCAACTACCATCACGTCCATGTTATCGCCTCTGGCGAAAGGCGTCCCTGTTAAATCAACAACCGCATCACAATGACCATCGAAATTGTAAATATCTTCTGATTTAACACGTAATTCAACATGTTCCAACTTATCTTTATTTCCACAAGCACATTGCCAATCAGAGTTGGTTCTCTGTGGGTTAAATATCCCCAACAACTCTTTGTCTCCATAAACAAGGCCACAATTAGGATTCACACATTTCCAACAGCCCTTTAATACACCTGACTTATCCAAATAATTCTGCCAACGAGCATGCATTCCATGACCATTGTCAAAAATGCGTTCTATTCTTATATCAATCTTCTCTTTTCTTTTAATGGCAAAAGGCTCATGGTGATTGTAATATTGATAGGCTACCGAACGCAGACATCCACCCCAAGAAGACGGATGGAAAATATCAAATTTTCGATCATTTTCAACGGCCTTCTTCATCATGTATGCTTGCGTAACCATCTCTATTTTTACTGGACCTAAATTCATGCTACCCACCTTTCGGGGATTTTTAATCCACTATCAACCATTGACGCTGAAATGTGTTTCCTCATAATATATGAGCCATATCGCTTCAGATAGTCATCTGGGTCAAACTCTCTTGGTAAATGAGTCACCGCTGATTCGAATAAACTTGTTTTATTCTGAAATTTCCAAATATCTAAAACTTCCCTCGCTCTTTCGGATGCCTTCTTACCTGATTCATCTCCATCAAGTAAAAGAACAATCTGATCTGTCCATCTTTTTAGCAACATCACATGAATCGGGCTGAGAGCACCACCATTAATTCCAACTGTATTGGTAATTCCATAAGAATGCATGGACATCACATCAAATTGGCCTTCGCAGACAACCGCAAAACCATCCTTAACTATTGAGTACATTGCCAAATCTAATCCATACAAATGCTCCGCTTTGGGATAGCTCTCATTCCAATATTTAGGTTTGGGATTCATTATATTTGCAACATTAGTTATCTTCACTGACCGCAAATCATCTTTTTCATCTCTAAAAATATAATTATCATCGTCTTTTGTTAATTCAATAGCCGTGAAAAACTTCTTGTCCGTTGTCACAATTATGTCAAATATAGGCCTGAACGATAAGGCTATCAACTTGGAATAATTGTTAAAGAACGGCATTACAATTCTTCCACACAATGGGTGCCGCAGGGAAAATGGTATGTATCCCAACCTGAATTTGGCAATAGTCTGATAGTCTAATCCACGCTTTCTTAAATAACGCCTTCCTGCATCACAATCTTCTCTCTGACTAAGACCAATTCGGCTAGAGCCGTAGAAAGTTTGTCTTTCTTCCGGCTCTAGCTTCGAAAAGGGAACGTAAAAACTAACATTATTCATTTAATTTTTCTTTTTCATCTTCATCTTCGTCTTCCGGAGGAATATCTTCTACTTCACTTTCTTTAGTAGATCCAGAAGATTCTGCCAAAGGATCATCATCTTGAGCTTTGGTCTTCAACCACAATGACACTTCAGGGTCAGGAACAATTTTCTTTGCAAGAAGCAGTTCTATAAATATATTCAATTTCTTGGTGTCTAGCTTGGCTTTCAGATCTTCCAAACCTTCCACCCGAACAATATCTTCAAGCCCTTCAAAGGGCTTTCCATCATCATCTTTCACGAAGAAGACCTGAACAGCCTCTCCTTCTTTGTCTTTGCCGGTTCTGCATCGAATCAAACCGCAACCGAGCAAATCATCTAGCAACATATCAAATGGATGGGGCTTAGTGTCGCCATAATAAATAGGAACGACAGTCTCTTTGTAAGGAGGACCGAAGCGGGATTTCTTGATCAGCACATTGGATCTAATCCCGATCTCTTCTCCATCCTTCACGATGCCCCGTTTATCTTTTCCAGAAACCTGACTAATTCTCAAACGTAGAGAAGCATAGAATCTCAATGCTTCGCCACCGGGAGTCGTTTCAGGATTCCCGCTGTATTTGCTAGCCATAATATTTTGTCTGATCTGATTAATAAAAACCGTTGTGCAATTGCCTTTATTGGAAGCCATCATAATTCTTGGCAATGCACGACTCATTAATCTGGCTTTTTCGCCAATTCGAGCATTTTCTTCTAGCTTTCCTTCAAGGATAGCCTTGGGGACTAAAGCTTCCATTGAATCAATAACGGCTAACTGGAAAACACCAGAACCAGCGTATTTTTCAAGTTGTTCAAGATACTGTTCTCCAGTGAATGGATTACCAGCATCATCACAATCTGGACACATGACAACATGTGACAAATCTACGCCATGGCTTGCTGCCCATGTTTCAATGAATGAATGTTCGGCATCCACCCAAAATACATAACCGCCACTCTTCGTGACTCTAGCGGCCATCATCAAACAAATTGAACTCTTACCTCCGGAATTCGGACCAAAAAATTCACACAGGAAGCCTCTCGGAACACCACCACGACCATGTTTCTTAAAAAAGTCGGGATGGATAATACTATCCAAGACACCATGCCCTGTACTGATTACATCAGTCACACTAATATATTCGTTGGCTAGCTTCAGTTTTCCAGCTTCACTCTTTGTGAGGCCAACCTTTTCCTTCAACATCTCAATAATAGCTACATCTACTTTCTTTTTTACTTCTTCCGATTTGTCTTTCTTTGGTCTGGGCATGGTATCCCACCTTTCAATTATCTAAATGGGAGGAGGGGAAGCCCCCTCCTCCCTGTTTCTTTTTTCTTTAATTTACCAAGCTAATGGATCATCGGCGGCTGGAGTAGCAGGCTTAGCAGCCGGTTTTGCAACTGGTGCTGGGGCCGCAGCGACAGGAGCCGCAACTGGAGTCGGTACTGGAGTCGGAGTTGGTATTGCAGCCGGAGCATCATTCCCAGCAACTTCTGGATCATCTCCGCGAAGCTTGCCTTCACTCTTGGCCTTCTCGTAAATCTTCCTGATTTCTTCAGGAGTATTTGGCTTCCTGATTTCTTCAAGCTTTTCTCTCAGTTTCGACTGTTTGAACATGTCGAGTTCTTCCTGAGTGAAAGGCTTGCGTTCAAGTGCAAGGATCTTGTACTTTCGGTTTCTCTTGATACCTTCGATCTTGATCTGGAAATCGGGGCCATTCATTCCCCCCGGTTCCTCAGAGAAACCAACCTTCCATTCAACAATTTCTTTATAAATGCTGGCACCGAAGTCCATGACCTTGAGAGTGTTATTATCCTCACGATCAAGAATCCAGATGGAATAACGAGTTTCTGGCTTGAAACCCAATTGCATCAACGGGTCAATGACATTGCCGTCTTTGTCAGTACCGGGACTTCTCACAATGACCGGCTTCCAGTGCTGTTGGTAAGCTACTGGCTTGCTGATCAAGCGGATTCGGTATCTCTTTCCATCTTCAAATTTGAGATACTTAACTCCATCCGACTTACCTTTTCCATCGCCCTTCGAAGAAGGGTTTTTTGGGAGTTCATCCCAATCAACGATTTGGCTCATTTTCTTTCTCCTTTATCCAAAATGGCCCTAGAACTCAAAATCGACAGTACCGTTTACGGGAGTAGAACCTTTTTTCGGGGCTGGCTTTACAAAACTATCCAACCCATCTGTGTTCCGCTCTGGAATTACGGGTGCTGCTACCGGAGTATTATTTGGGACTACCGGGGTTTCGCTTGTCATCTTTCTATATGGGGGATCGAAAGGAACTCGTTGTCCCTCTACTCTCCCTGTGAAAATATCTTTGTACCTCATTTCGTTTTGTTGAGTACTTACCAAACGACTAATAACATCTGTCTGATTGCAAAGATGTTTATATTGTTTCTCGTACAGTTCATAAGCCGCTTCCACAGTAGCTAGCAACATGAAAAATTCAGGTATTACTAAACGCACATCGCCCATCCGTTTGGTTTCGCTGCTAGCCTTAGAGCAGGAAACACCGCTAGTTTTAAGGAATTCTTCGGCTTCCCTCATGTAACGAATTTTCTTAGTAAGATCCAGAACGATAGCCTGTACTCTGTCCTTTTTAGCTTGGACTTTGACCATTGTGTCAGCTAATATTTCTGGTCTTACTCTATGTTCATCAAGTTCAAGATTAGTGCAGTAACTAACTACAGTATCGATGTATTGAATGACCTGTTCTTCATCTACTTTGCCAGTCATTATTTGCTGAACGAGCCCTCTGACAACGGCAAACTTTTCATAGTTAAATTCATCAGAAGAAAGCTTCTTCTCTTCTGGAAGAGTTTCTTTCTTGTCTTCGGGAGCAAACAAAGGATCAGTCTTTTTCTCTTCAGGTGGAGGTGTTTCAGCGACAACTCCCGAAACAGCTATGGGCTGCTCTGGAGAAGGAGGAGTCTCTGTTGACTTGGGAGTTTCAACTTGTGTTTTTGCATCACCAAGAAATTCGTCTAAGAAATCCATTCGTTCCTCGCTCTTCGTTTGCGGTGCTGAATTGCCTTCATTCGGTTTTTCAGCACGTTTGTATTCTACAAACTCTTTTGAAGTATCCCTTTCTTCAGTTTCTTTTTTTTCTTCAATAAATAAGCTAAAACCAGAACTGGATTGAGTTTGAGTAGGCTCAGAATTTTCTGGTTTTATTTCCGTATCATAATTGTCAAAAGAAATTTGAGGGTTAACACTTTTAATTGATGCAAGGAATTTCGAATGGTTTTCCTTGAAGCGTTTCTCCTCTTTCGACCAATCTGTTTGGAAGAAACGTCTAGGAGGTTCTTTAGGTTGGAGATCTGCGAATGACATGGTAATATCCTACAGGTTAAAACCTTCACCAAGAGTAACTTCTTCCTCTGCAAACATCGAAGGCCTGTTGTCTTTTAACTTGGCCTTTTTCTCTTTCTTTGCCCGTTCAACCATCTCTTCGTACTCTCTGTAAATGGTCTTACGAGTAGCGTCCTTCTTGTATTTCTGAGAAAGGCCAACAAGGAATCCATCGAAAGAACCTAAGCGAATAAGTGTTTCAACTACGTTGTTTTTACAGCCATCATGTGTCTTCATGCAGAAATCAAACATATTTGAATAAGGCTGATGCAAGGAAATGTCTCTTGCCGAATTATTTCCGATTCCTTTAATTCCAAAGAATCCTTGTCGAATGACTTTCGGAGCCTCAACTACATATTCTGGCTTAGAATAATTGACATCGGCAGGCAGTAACTTTATGCCCATATTACGACATTCTTTTTCAAATATTTCTATCTGCTCATAGTCGCCACCCTCACCTTCAACACTCATTTGAGCAGCCATGAATTCATCTGGGAAATAATGTTTAAGCCAAGCACATTGGTAAGCTGTGAAGGCATAACCACAAGCATGGGCTTTGTTAAAAGCATATTGGCTAAACTCTTCCATTTGCTCCCATAAATTCTGAATTGTTTCTCTACTACAAGTTTTTGCTTTTTCACAACCCTCTGCAAATTTAGTTTTCATTGCATCCAGAATTTCTTTCTTCTTTTTACCCATAGCTTTACGCACTTTGTCAGCTTCTGAACCTGTGAATTGTGCCAAAACTCTAGTCATACTCATAATTTGTTCTTGATAAACCATAATTCCATAGGTCTTATCAAGAATGGCTTCGGCTGCCGGGGACGGATATATAATTCGTTCCTTGCCATGTTTTCTGTTTACATAAGACTCAATATTTTTCAATGGACCCGGACGGAAAAGTGCGTTAGCTGCTATTATGTCTTCAAAACAATCTGGCTTTAAATCTTTTAACAACTTCCGCATTCCGTCACTTTCAAACTGGAAAATGGCAACCGTTTCACCATTGGAGAATATTTTTAGAACATTTGGGTCATTGTCTGGGATCGTATCAATTGTGAAGTCCCATTTCCAACGGCCAGCTTTTTTAATATTTTGATAGGCCTGTTCAATGACAGTGAGAATCTTGATGCTCAAGAAGTCAAATTTGACTCCACCAAGTTTTTCAATGTCATCCATATCATAGCAGGTAGCCAACTCATATTTCTTTGAGTTGTTTGTGTCCCCGTCCATTTTGCCACTATATTGCTGTGGGAAGCTATCAACAGTTAGAGTTTCTGTGATTAAAACACCAGCGGCATGGGTGCCACGACTTGCGATTAGCCCTTCTATTGACTCAGCAAAAGCGAATATTTCTGGGTACTTTCTTTTTGCTTCAGAAAGCTCTTTGCCACATTCAGGACAAGTGTAAGCGTAGATCCTATCTTTGTCCTTGTCCGCAACGTGTTTTAGAAGAGTTAATTTTTCACTTGGAGTTTTGCCGTTTTGGGCTCTAGGGAGCATTTTGCAGATATAATTAGCCATCCGAACAGTTTCGTCTACATCTTCTTCGTCTTTTTCTGATCTCTTGCTTTGTTTATTCTTGGCCATTTCTTTGTTCTGTTTCGCAATGGCCTTCTGCTGTTGAACCTTCTCCCATTGATTGCCCGGATCGAAAACTCTGAACGCCGTTCTGATCGCAGAGGCTACCTGATAATAGCCGAAATTCCCAATTCTCGCACAATGATCTATGCCGTATTTATTACAGACATACTCATAGACTTCTGCTGTGCGTTTACTATCAAAATCTATGTCGATATCAGGCATTTCGTTTCTATCTTCAGCTAAGAAACGTTCAAACAGTAGATCGTATTTAATAGGATCAATCCCGGTAACCTTCAAACAATAAAGCACTAAACTTCCGGCACCGCTGCCTCTACCAACACCAACTCGGATGCCGTGATCCCATGCCCAGTTAACATAATCAGAGACAATCAAGAAATACCGATCAAACATCATGCCTTTTTCACGTAAACTTCTAATTACAGAAAGCTCATGTTCTAAACGCTCAGCATAAATAGGATCTTTGTCTTTCCCGTAGAGTTTTAATCCATCTCTGGCTTGAGCTTCCAGATACTCCATGTCACTCTTATAGCCTTCAGGGATTTTTATTGAAGGTAACTGGACTTTGCCAAAGACCAATTTGCCGTTGCACTTATCGGCAATTTCTAAAGAGGTTTGAGTTATCAGGCTATTCTTTCCGCCAAACAAATCTGCCATTTCTTCTGGGGATTTGAGATAAAGTTGATTCTGAGTGTGCCGCATCCTATCTGTGTCTTTAATACACTTGCCCATTCTAGCTGTCTGCATGACTTCCTGAATAGTGCAATCTTCTTTTCTCAGATAATGGACATCGTTGGTCCCAACAATTTTAATACCCAAATCCTTGGATAGTTTAACAACACCTTCATAGCAGATAGCCTCGTCTTCAAGATCGTGGTATTGAATCTCTAGATAGAAATCATCTTTGAAAAGAACCTGAAATTTCTTGGCCCATGCTTTGGCTGCTTCGTAACCTTCTTTTTCGTAGGTAGACGGGATAATCCCAGAAACACAAGAAGATGTGCAAACAACACCTTCGCCATACTTCTCAAGTAATTCCCAGTCAATTCTTGGGCTGTAATAGAAGCCTTCTCGGTAGGAAAGCTCACACATACGGCCAATATTACGAACACCTTCATCTGTTTTAGCTAAGAGAATTTGATGGAAATTGTTTCGGCCACCTTCTTTGATCTTTCTGTCAGGGGTAAAGTATGCCTCAATGCCAAGGATTGGCTTAATGTCATTTTCTTTACAGGCTCTAGAAAGTTGTACCCAACTGCTCACCGTCCCGTGGTCCGTTACTGTCAGGGTTTTGTACCCTAGTTTCTTCGTGTACGCCACTAGGTTGCCCACTCCCACCGGAGCATCCATCGGACTGTGTTCCGTGTGAAGGTGATGATGAGCAAAGATCTGTTTTCGAGATGGTATGATTTCCATGGTTTTTCTCTTTAATCTTGGCTTTCATGTCCGCAAAATGAGGGCAATTTTGACACTGAGCGGGACGTGTCAGTGACTCCAAAATAGCCTGTTCCAAAACAACTTTTGCAGTTCTCCGGTAATATTTCGCGTAATTCTTTGCGAGGTCCAGAACGCCCCTGTCAACGATGACCCAATGACCGACTTCCTTGGGAGGTGCTTGGCCTAATTTGTCACTGGCCATTTTTTGCCTTCCCACTTCTAATCCTACAACCATATCCCTATGAAAATCACACGTAAAACAATTATGGTCTTTATGTAAAAAATAGAGTATCGATTCCTCTACCACAATAGATATTGAACTTGACGAAGTAAATAAACGTCCACTCTCCATTACTTTTTTAAGAAATGATACGATTACTGAATCAATTTTCAGCGTGGCCATTAAAGATCAATCCTTGTGGGAGGCATTAAGACAGACTTTCCAGAAATAGTAATTTTCCCTATCATCCAGAAAGTGTCTCCATTTATCTTCACCTGATTAAATTGTTTGACTTTCCTGCACATGGATTTGAATATATCCTCTCTTTGTTCTGGAAGCAAAGGAAATTCAGCTTTATTTATTCCACAAGGCAAAGATATGAAAGACACAGCGTAGCTATATTCTAATAAATCGATCCATTTAGGAGGAAGAGTTATTCCAACATCATTATCATAGACAAAAAACACTAAAGCATTTTTAGCATAAGCTTCACCAATAGCTTTTTCAAGATGTGCTTTATAAGCAAGAGGAACATCTTGATCCAGATTAAACACAAACAAACAACCATTGAAGTACAGATTCTGCCCATAGGCAGAATCCGGATAATCATTTGACATTTCCATGAGAATCACCTGTAGAGCTTGTGATATTGGATATAGTCCCAAATGCGTCCATACACATTTCTGGACTCATCCACCCCTCTCGCTATTCTCTCTTTTATACCGTTGCTGACGCATACGGCCTTGCTGAGATGGATGGAAATATCTTTTATGTCAGAAACCGGATTCTGATCAAAACGAATTCGATAGACAGTCTCTTTGTCCTCTTCCTGTCCAAAAGTCATAAGCCTAAAAGATTCACTTGGATACTTGTTTCTAGCCCATTGAAGCAAGCCCTGAGTGTCCAACCCCTTATCAAGGCCAACGGTACAACATGAAACATTTTTTGTTTTCGCCGCATAATAGGATTGACAAAAAAGCATTGCCATATTTTTAACATGTGTCTTGTCGGTTAGAGTTGATAGAGGACACATCCACGTCTTTACTTCGGCTCTTTTGAAAACAGCGTCACAAGCATTTGATAAATCATGTGTAGGGGGGTCAAAGTTTCCAGCGATAACTACTATCATACTTTTATGTCTTCCAAAAATTCGTACAACGCCCTAAGGTCATCTGTCCATGTTAAGTTCTGGAGGGGATAACAACTACCAAAATGTCCTTTGAGAGAGATATATGCCTTTTCAATATTTGCGACTTCATTTAGGCTTTCTTCTTTGATATAAATCTCAGCACCACATGATAGAGCAATGTTAATTGAAGAAATTGCGTCGTCCGTACAGAACTTTACTTTCTTACCTTCTTTGGTGTTTATCAACACATGGGAATAAAACTGTTCGCATGTTCTATAGATAATTGCCTTATCAACTGTAGCTTCAGCCATGTTTAAAACATAGTTTGAAAAACCGAGAAGATTGAATTGACCTAATTTGTTTTTGAGAATAAAACATATTTCAGCCTGAGCCCCCGAACAGGGGACAAAAAAGTGTTTTTTAAGTGATTGAAGGATTATAAGGCCAGTACCATCTGACGGTTTGGGACCAACAATATCTACAACGTCTACTGTTTCGTTTTTTTTCATGGTCTCAATCTGG
>Ga0307378_10009545_pt1 | contig 12747 bp, 14 predicted proteins | sample UN1MG_FD_202238 | JGI IMG/M metagenome (GOLD analysis project Ga0307378, IMG submission 202238) | Soil microbial communities from Risofladan, Vaasa, Finland - UN-1 | ecosystem: Environmental > Terrestrial > Soil > Coastal area > Acid sulfate soil | place: Finland: Risofladan, Vaasa | collected...
CAATCTGTCAGTATTATTAAATTTCGAGGAAGGTGAATACAATGGATAAGCTATTAAAGTTTTTAAAAGATGAGGATGGAGTTACCGCTATTGAGTATGGTTTGATTGCTGCTTTGATCGCTTGCATGATTATTACTGTCATAACGGCAATAGGGACAAACTTAGCGGCAAAGTTCACAGAAATCAAAGATGCCCTTACCCCCGGCGCCCCCGCCGCCGCGTAAAATTTTTGAAAGATGAGGAGGAGCTACCGCTATTGAATATGGGTTGGTTGTTGCTTTGATCGCTGTGGTTATTATTGGTGCTGTGACGACATTGGGTATAAATAGAGAGGCAAAGTTTCAAGAGATTGCTGACCTCCTCTCAATATAAAGTTAGTTAATTATTCCAAGGGGATGCATTACGTATCTTACCGTTTTCAGGAGGGCGTAATGTATCCCCTGACGGATATTCTAAGGAAGGGACAGCACCCAGGGCTGTGAAAAAGAAAAGGAAGGTTTAGGACCAGGCAAAAGTTTCATTCATTCCAAAGTGTATATGCTTTTTAAAGCACCCGGTAATAGGAGATTTCAGTGTTAAAAAGGACAATTCATTTCCTGATATCTGAGGATGGCAGCACCTCTATTGAGTATTCATTGATTGCGTTCATTGTGGTAATGGCTATCACGATCTACCTTTCCTCCGCGGGTCTAAAGTTGAAGGCAATTTTCGAGACACTAGCCAATGCCTTTTAAGACAATTTGCCAATACCGGTCTAAACAGCAGGAAAGCCTCATATTTCCCAAGAGAAGGACAAATGGATCTAAGGTTAGTTAAGGTAATACCCATCATATTTTTGGTTGTTATACTGCTCATGGCTTCCATAAGCGACATTCGCTTTTGGAAGATACCCAACCGGCTCACTTTCCCCGCGCTCATGGCAGGGTTGGTGTATCATACCTGCATGGACGGATGGGGAGGGCTTTTTTTCAGTATTGGGGGAATATTTTTAGGGCTTGCCCTGCTCATGACTTTTTATCTTCTGGGAGGAATGGGAGCAGGGGATGTTAAACTTATGGGAGTTGTCGGCGGTATCCTGGGGCCAGAGGGTGTGTTTGCAGCCTTCCTGGCTACTGCCCTGATCGGAGGTGTCTATGCCATTATACTTTTGGTCTTACAGGGAGAAACCTTAGACATGGTCAGGCGGTACGGAACAATGTTGAAGACATTTCTCTTCACCCATCAAATGGCTTATATACCCCCGGCAAAAAAGGAGAATCGGCCTGCCTTGCGTTACGGGGTGGCAATCGCCCTTGGGACATTGATTTCGGTTTTCATAAAGATTATCTAAGCCGATTTAGAAAAGGGGGAAATAAAAAACATCCTTATTGTAATAGTGTGCAGGGGAATTTGCGGGGCAAGGGTTGATATTATATGCATCAAGCTAAGACCGGCCTGATTGAGGAGCCACGCAGCTTAGCTTAAGGTATATGGGATGAACTCGATGCACAATGGCCTCAATGGTCTCAATGGACTCAATAACGGCAGATTTAATAACCGCAGGCAAGCGGGACTTCAAACATGATGAGGGTGGCAGCAATGCGCAAGGATCACAGACAGTCAGGCAAGGCATGGCAAGAACACATGAGAGCGAAGAAGGAGGTGTGTAATGAATAAGATGAAACCGGTCATCATGATTGGCCTGGCCATGGTCTTAGCTTTGTTCATTACGCTTTGGATCTGGAGCAAGGTAGTGAATAAGATGAAAGCGATTTCCAGGAATAATGAACAGTCGGTCACGCAGCCGATAGCAGTAGCGACCATTGATTTACCGTGGGGTACCTTCATTGCCAGAGAGCATATCAAAATGGTACCCTTTCTCAAAAAAAGTCTGCCCGCAGGCTCTTTTTCCGATCCCAATTCCCCCCAAAACCTGGTCGGGCGCACCATCATCTATCCGATCAAATTTGATGAGCCGATATTGGAGTCAAGATTGTCTCCTCTTACTACCAAAGACGGAGGAGTGGCCGTATTGATCGGTGAAGGGAAGCGTGCTATGGCGGTAAAAGTTGACAAGATCGTCGGTGTATCCGGCTTTATTTATCCCAGGCATCGAGTAGACGTTCTGGTATCCTTGAGGGAAAAAGATGCGGGAAAACGCACAGGCCCCGTAACCAAGACAGTGCTCGAAAACATCCAGGTTCTGGCCGTAGGTACACAAATGGCTGTAGAGGCAACACCGGATAAGAACGGTAAAAAAAATGAGAAAGCTGTCCCGGTAGATGTGATCACCCTCGAGGTATCACCGGAAGAGGGGGAAAAACTGGCTCTTGCCGCTACCGAAGGAAAGATCCAACTGGCGCTAAGGAATTGCAACAATACCGAGAGCATTAGTACTAAGGGGATAACCATACCGGACCTGCTGGCCTCTTGTACGGATACTAATTCGCCTGTCATTCTCGCCGCTATTACCAATAGCAATGTGAAGGAAAAAGTGCAGAAGCGAAATGTCAAAAGAGAAGTAAAGCCCATACAGCCCCCCGTCCAGGTCCAGCCAACTCCAAGCAAGGCACAATCGTGGCCTTTCATCGTTGAATTAGTCAAGGGAGATAAAATGTCTGAGGTGAAATTTGATAAGGGGATTTAAGCATATGTCACAACAGTCTAAAATTAAACATCCTGGGGTTAGCCGGTATAGGAGAATCTCTTTTTTGCTTACTTTAACCTTGATGATAACCTTAATGATATCCTTAACGATAACCTTTTGTCTTACTTTTTCGGCCCAATGTTGGGCAGGTTATTTGGACCGGACGCGTATCAATACAACCGTGCCCCAGATATTAACCGTAGTTGTAGGAAAATCGATAATTATAGATAGCCACAAACACATAAAGCGGGTATCTATTGCCGACCCTGCTGTGGCTGATGTCATGGTGCTTTCACCGCGGCAAATCTATGTTAACGGAAAATCTTCCGGAATCACTAATCTTACGATGTGGAATGATGGTGATTCGAACAGGGAGGAAGTCTCGGATATTTTTGATCTCGAGGTGGTACCGGATATTGATCGGCTGAAAGAAAAAATTTATGAAATATTCCCTAAGGAGGAAAATATCAGGATTACAGCCACTCATGACAGCCTCGGCCTGTACGGCACTGTTTCCAGTGCTGCCAACCTTTCCGAAATAGTGTCTCTGGCTCAGTCATATGCTCCCAAAGAAAAAGGGGGAGATGCCAGGATCAACAATTTTCTTGAGGTAGGAGGTGTGCAACAGGTAATGATCGAGGTTCAAATATCGGAGATATCCCGGGGCCTGATCAAGAATCTGGGCATCAACTTTAACGCGATGAGTAAAGATGGTACGAAGTTTGGAGTGAGTCTTCTCGACGGGCTGTCGAGTATAAATTCGCTTTCGGCAGCCGAAAGCTTCAAGGGAAAATCATTAGGACTATCACCCAAGCTGAATGCGATTTTCCGCTTTTATGGTAATGACGTTCCGTGGACAGTCCTGGTCAATGCACTGAAGGACCAAGGCGTGATAAAAGTTCTGGCTGAACCGACACTGATCACCTTGAGTGGCAAACCTGCTAATTTTCTCGCTGGAGGAGAGTTCCCTATTCCCGTTCCGCAGGAGGGATTAATTTCCATAGAGTACAAACAGTTCGGCGTGGGGCTTCAATTCACTCCCACGGTACTGAGCAGCGGGAAAATTAACATGGAAGTGTCTCCGGAGGTATCCGAACTCGACTACGCCAATGGCATCTCTTTGAATGGGTACAACATACCGGCTCTGAGTACGAGGCGTGTTTCAACAGTGATAGAGCTGGGTGATGGGCAGAGTTTTGCTGTTGCCGGTCTCCTTAAGGATAGTGTCACAGAATCTGCCAGAAAGTTTCCTCTCCTTGGTGATATCCCAATCCTGGGCTCGCTGTTCAGGAGCAGCTCTTTTCAAAAAAATGAGACCGAGCTGATCGTCATTGTTACACCTCACCTGGTAAAACCACTTGACGTGGCAAAACAGACATTACCCACAGATGAATATAAAGAACCGGATGACTTTGAATTTTACCTGCAAGGAAAATTGGAAGGGAGAGGAGAATCGACTTTTCCCAATCCCCCTGCTTTGCCATCGCCCAAGTCCCATGACGGGGATGGAGTAGTCCCTCCTGGACTGGAAGGAGATTTTGGACATATACAGCCTTAAATGAAGGGTGAAGTGTGTAGGTATTTAGGCTGTAGGAGAGATAGGCGGTAGCAGAAGATAGGCTGTAGGTATTTAGGCTGTAGGTAGTTAGGTTAAAAACCTAAACGCCTAAAAGCCTAAACAACCTGCATTAAGGGTGAAGGGAGAAGAGTGAAAAATTTCACTTCAGCCTTCCTTTATACCAGGGAGAGAGTACGATATGAAAAAAAAATGCCTTGTTTTACTGTGGTTGGTCATTGGGTTTATGTTTTTGGCCGGTTGCTCGGCGAGACTAAGCCGGCTGGAGGTGGATTATGGAACCTCGCATGCTCTTGCCAAACAGAATCAGACATTAAACGCCGAAGCGGGGAAGAGGTTAGAGCCGGTTTACGGGCTTAATGGTCAGGCAGCCCAATCCGCAGTCGAGAAGTATCAAAAGGGCTTTGGAAGCCAGACCGCAACACCCACCAAGACACTTAGTATGACTACTGGCAAATAGCACAGGTAGATAGGCTGTAGGCTTTTAGGCTGTTAGGTAGATAGGCTGTAGTTAGGCTTATAGCCTAACAGCCTAACAGCCTATAGCCTAAACAAACTAATTGGAGGTGATGGAAGTTATGAAAAAATCGGTACTGGCAGGTGAAAAAGGTATAGCGATCGTAGAGTTTGCTCTTGTTCTGCCGCTGCTGATTACCCTTATTTTCGGCTCAATCGAATTCGGACTGATCATGTATAACAAACAAGTGATTACCAATGCGAGCAGGGAGGGTGCACGCGCCGGGATTGTGAAAAAAAACCCCGTAGTAGATGATGACACCATAAGGGAGAGGGTGAATTACTATGCATTGGATCACCTTGTTACCTTTGGTGCCGGTGGAGGAGCACCAGATACGGCAATTGACCGTACTGCTGGTCAAACCTCTGGAAATGACCTTACGGTTACGGTGAATTACCAATACCATTTCCTGCTCCCTTTTCTCGGCGATTCACTTCAATTGACTGCCAAGACGGTGATGCGATATGAATGATATGAATAAGGTAAAAAAATGTACACAGTTTATTTCAAGCATAAAAGGTAAAGGTCAAAGGGGTGCAGTGGCCATCATGGTTGCCCTGCTTCTCACCGTTTTGGTTGGTATCGCGGCCCTGGCTGTCGATGTTGGTTACTTCATGACCGCCAGGAACGAACTTCAAAATATAGCTGATTCAGCGGCATTGGCCGGTGCTGGGCAGTTAAAAAAAAATTACGAAGATATACCTTATTCGGACCAGAAAGCATACGTTTGTAACCCTGAAGAAATTGGTTCAGTTAGCTGGGATGTAGCATCTAAGAATAGCGCTGCCGGAGAAGGGGGAAGTATCACTGTCGTTCTGAGTGGTGTGAACGATGAGAGTGATGTGCAGGTTGGCAAGTGGGGGGACCAGTCGGGCGTATTTACGCCCGCAGTTGATAATCCGAATGCGGTAAAAGTAAAAGCCCATAGAGATGGAGATACCCCTGTAATCACTTTTTTCGGCAGGATATTTGGGATAGGTGCAGTTCCTATTGAGGTCGATGCCGTGGCCGCCCTGTTTCCTGTGGTCCCCGATGGAAAGGTGTTTTTGCCGCTTGGGATTTCCGAAAAATATTTTTTTGATCACCTGGACTTTTGTGATAAAGAGATCATATTTCTGCTTTATCAAGCGGATGATTGGGAGTGGCATACCAACAATGAGGCTAGTGGTACGGCTGATGATTTTATCACTCTCCTGGATCAATTGATAAGCGACCCGAGTATGGAAGGCCCGAGTGTGGAAGCAGGCAAAACAACACTTGAGTTTTTAGATGTCAGCGAAGGACACGATATCCCTCCCCCTACGGGCGGTACAGATGAAGCCTTTGATAAGCTAGAGGAACTTTTCAATATTATGAAAGAGAAAGATGACGGAGTCTATGATTTTGATGAAGATCCGAGCACATGGACAACGAATATTGTAGTTTATGAGAAACATGAAGATGTACCTGGTGATGAACTGGGGGGCGAGAGAACCATCGTAGGATTCACCACGATTACCATAAAAGACACTTATCAAATAGGTCATGGCAGCGAAAGAGGGCTTGATGCCGTTGTTAAATACACCAAGAGCGGTAACCCCAGGTTAGTCAAGTGAAAAGAGTTCACGTGCGGATTTTTACCCTGTGGAGTATGAACTCCGATAATGGACGTGACGGAGCTCGTCCCTCCACTTTGGAATTGAAACCTTAAAAATCGAGAGTTGGAAATTGCATTATGCCTGAAAACAGCATTTCAGTAAGATTTAGAATCAAGACGCAGAAGACAAGGGAAGAATTGGAAGATGTCATTTCCTCTGTAGAGGGGTTTGTCATCCAGAAGTCTGAGAGCACACAGCCTTGCGACCTTCTGATTATTGAAATGGGAGATAATCTGACGGAGGAGTTTAGACTTATCAACGATCTTCAAACCCTGGGGATAGTCGGAGAAATTTTTCTGACCTCGCGGGACACGAACCCTGAGACCTTGATCAAGGCTTTGAGGTACGGAGTAAAAGAGTTTTTCCCTCAGCCGCTTCAAAGTGGAGAGGTGAAAACCGCACTTTTAAAAGTCAAAGAGCGATTCACGGAACGAGAGTGCCAGGGAGGAGCAACCAAGGCCTCGTCGAAAAAAGGGAAGATCATAGATGTTATGGGCACTAAAGGCGGAGCTGGAGCAACCACGGTAGCGGTAAATCTAGCTGCCGGTATGGCCGGGGGAAGTCGATCAATTGCCCTACTGGATATGGGCTCCCCTTTCGGGGATGTATCGCTCTTCTCAGGCATAAAGTCTCTTTTTGACTGGACAGAGGCTATCAGGAACATTTCCCGGCTGGATATCACCTATCTGACGAGCATCCTTGTTAAACATTCTTCAGGGTTTTACGTGTTGCCATCTCCGGCTAAACTGCCTGATGAGCAAAATACGACCCCCGATGGCATAGAAACGCTCCTTGGGGTCATGCGCACGATGTTTGATTTTATCATCATAGACAGCGGGCAATCCCTTGATGCTCTAGCCAGGAGACTTTTGAAGGCATCGGATACGGTCCTCCTGGTTACTACCTTAAACCTCCCCTCTCTTATTAATGTCAAAAAGATTTTGTCTGCCTTCCGTGACCTTGGGTATCCTTCTGAAAAGAATGTACAAATACTGGTAAATCGATACCATAAAAATTCCCTTGTCTCCATGAAGGAGGCGGAAGAGAGTGTAAAGAAAAAAATTCTGTGGAGCATTCCTAATAATTATCAATTGACCATGAGCGCTATCAATCAGGGAAAACCGCTTTCCGCTCTTGAGCCTGGGGCTGAAATATCTAAAAAGTTCAAAGAGTTGTCCACTTTTTTTTCAGGAAAGAGTGAAAAGGATGGGAATGAGAGCAGGGAAGGTTTTGCCGTTTCGAGAGTAGGGAAATTGCTGACAAAAATTATGGGGTGAAGTCCCATGTTAAAAGGCACAAATCAGGTTCATAGGGGCAAAGGCACAAAGTTGTTTTCTTCTTTCTCTGTGCCTCTGTGCCTTTGTCCCTCTGTGCCTACCTAAAAGGAGAATACATGGCTTTAGCCAAAGAAAAACCGTTTACATTCTCAAGGACGAATGAATACATCGAGATGAAAGCCAGGGTGCATGATCGCCTGCTGGAGATTTTGGATCTGTCGCTGATTGATTCCCTCGACCAGGGCGCATTGAGACAGCAGATACGAGACCTGACCGAGGAGATATTATCAGAAGCTCAATTCAGTATGCCCCTTAATTCCGAAGAGAGGGAACAGTTTTACCGTGAGATTCAGGATGAAGTGGTCGGGCTTGGGCCTATAGAGCCCTATATGCGAGATCCTACGGTTTCGGATATTATGGTCAACGGGTATAAACAGATATACGTGGAGAGGCGTGGGAAATTATACCTCACCGAGGCCAGATTCAAAGATGATGCGCACATGAGGAAAGTCATAGACAGAATCGTATCCGCTGTCGGGCGCAGGATCGATGAGTTCTGCCCTATGGTGGACGCCAGGCTGGCCGATGGCTCGCGAGTCAATGCAGTCATACCTCCTATAGCCGTGGACGGCCCTTCGCTGTCTATCAGACGTTTTGCTGCTGACCCGCTTGAACTGGAGGATTTGATCGAACTGAAAACCTTGACTCCTGAGATCGGAGAACTTCTGCAGGGGATTGTCAAGGCAAGATTGAATGTTTTGATTTCCGGGGGGACCGGCAGCGGGAAAACTACCCTCCTGAATGTGCTTTCCCGGTTTATTCCCTCGGACGAGAGGATCATCACCGTTGAGGATGCTGCGGAGCTTCAAATGAAACAGGAACATGTGGTTCGTCTGGAAACGAGGCCCACCAATATTGAGGGTAAGGGTGAGATTACTACGCGTGACCTGGTAAGAAACTGCCTCAGAATGCGGCCTGAGCGTATTATCGTTGGTGAGGTCAGGGGAGCTGAAGCCCTTGATATGCTCCAGGCTATGAACACCGGCCATGATGGATCTTTGACAACCATCCATGCCAACACACCACGTGATGCTCTTGTCCGGGTAGAAACCCTGGTGGCCATGTCCGGGATCACCATTCCCCATGAAGCAGTCAGAAAATACATCAGTTCTGCTTTAAATGTCATTATTCAAACTGCACGTATGGTTGATGGAAGCAGAAAGGTAACGAGTCTTCAAGAGGTTACAGGAATGGAAGGAACCATTATAACCATGCAGGAAATTTTCTCCTTTGAGCAAACCGGCATTGACACCGATGGCAGGCTGAAGGGAAAATTCAGAACGGCGGGTGTTTTGCCAAGGTTTATAGAAAGGTTTAAAGTGCGCGACATCCCCTTCTCTTATGAAACTTTCGCTACTCCAAGAGTGTTGGAGATTTAGGGAGGAAAGAAGGGGTTAGGGGATAGGGGGCAGGGGTTAGGGTGCCGCTCGAAGGCGTTTTTCCTAATCCCTAATCCCTAGTCCCTAATCCCTAATAAAGATTATGAGCCCTACTATTACAATTATCTCAATTATTGCTATCTTTCTTACTTTGCTTCTCTTTATGCTTGGGATGGTCAAGGCCTTTAGAGTCATATGGAATCCGGAAGCAAAAAGGGTCCAGAATGAGCTGAAGAATAGTTCATCATCTGCTCCGAGGATTGCAAACGTAGTCATCAGAATGAAACAGCAAAGGAGCGATATCCCGTGGCTCAATAGGATACTTTCAAAAATCTATACCCCCCTTATTCGTTGGTTTGACCGGCTCCTGCAGCAATCCGATACCAGACAGCCACTTGGTGTTTTTGTCCTGCTCAGTCTTCTCCTCGCATTTCTTGGATATTGGGTTGCCGCAAAGCTGAGCAGCAGCTATTATCTTGGGGTCCCCCCAGGGGTTGTGGCGGCTGTCGCGCCTTTTTTTTTCCTTTCCATGAAGAAAAAGAGCAGAATGCGCAAGTTTGAGCGGCAGTTACCCGATGCCCTGGATTTGATTTCGCGGGCTTTGAAAGCAGGGCAGGCTTTTACCGGGGGGCTGCAGATGGTGGGCCAGGAGTTCGATGACCCGATAGGTCCTGAATTCGAAAAAACCTTTAATCAGATCAACCTTGGTGCCAGTTACCAGGATGCCTTAAAAAGCCTCATCGATCGTGTCGATTGCCCTGATCTTAAATTTTTTGCCATTTCCGTTATTATCCAGAGGCAAAGCGGAGGGAATTTAGCTGAAATTTTAGAAAACATCAGCCGCCTTATCAGGGAAAGATTCAAACTGCGCGGCCATGTTCGCGCCCTGGCTGCCGAAGGGAAGCTTTCGGCTATCATTCTGATCGCACTCCCCTTTTTTATCTTTCTTGCCCTGTCCCTCACCAGTCCGGACTATGTCAAGGTTCTGTTAACCGATGGTTTCGGGAAGAAGCTGATTTTTGGATCTCTGTTTATGATGGCGATAGGAGTCCTCATTATGAAAAAAATTGTTAACATAAAGGTTTAAGCGAATGATGAATGTAATTACCCTTTTACTATTCGCCCTCATATTTAGCATAGTCCTTTTGACCGTCATCGGAGTCTACCTCTACATCAGGTGCCTTCGGGAGCGCCACGACCTGGTGGAAAAAATTAAACGGGACGGGAGCAGGCAGGGTGCCAAGGAATCCAAAATCCTGGCTGGATCAGGTGCTGCCATCTCCTGGGTCAAGCAATATATGACGAAGACCATGAGCTGGCTGGGAAAATTCATGAAGCCAAAGAGCGAAGGGGACATGTCCAGCATGCAGAAAACCCTTCTTCGTGGCGGCTATCGAAGCAGGAATGCGGCGATTATCTTTTTCGGCACCAAGGGCTTTTTCGCCATTCTGCTTCCGGCCACCTTTTTTTCCCTTCAGATTTTTCTGTCCAGGCACATGAACCCTAATCGTCTTATGATTATTTTGATCTTGTTTGCTGTAATCGGTTTTTATATGCCCGATATCTGGCTCAAAGCACACATTAGCCAGAGGAAGGGGAAAATATGCGCGGGTTTTCCCGATATGCTCGATCTTCTGGTCGTGTGTGTCGAGGCAGGGATGGGGCTGGATGCAGCCATAAACCGCGTTGCAGAAGAGATGAAGCTGATCAACCGTGAAATCTGCGATGAGCTCCAAATGCTCAATCTGGAACTGAGGGCTGGAAAACCACGTCTTGACGCCCTGAGAGGACTTGCCTTCAGGACCGACCTGGAAGATGTAAAGAGCCTGGTGGCCTTATTGATTCAGGCAGACCGGTTTGGCACCAGTGTGGCACATGCACTGAGAATCCATTCGGATTCCATGAGGACAAAAAGATTTCAAAAAGCAGAAGAGAAGGCTGCCCAGTTATCGGTGAAACTTCTGTTTCCCCTTATCTTCTGCATCTTTCCATCTCTTTTTATCGTAATCCTGGGGCCGGCGGCTATTCAGTTGATGAAAAACTGGCACCACTAATCTTAGAAGGAGCTTTATACCTGAAAAGTTACTACTAAGGTAGATAGGCTGTAGGCATTTAGGCTGTAGGAAAAGACAACGACTAACAGCCTATAGCCTGCATTACTAACAGCCTTCAGCCTACGGGCTAAACAACCTGAGTAGTTAACCTGGAAACAGCACTTGCTTATAATCGGAGGTTCTAAATATGGAAAGAATAGACAGGCTCAATCATCCTGATCGTAATGTTATAAAGACACTTACAGATAAGCATCTGACCCTGCGGACCTTTTGGACCCTGCGGAGAAGATTGCACACATCGGAACATGGTCCATCACCCCTTCCCCTCTCCCCTGGGGGGAGAGGGCAGGGTGAGGGGCGTTCCTTTCAGAGCCGGCCATGAGATCATCAGTTGTGCGTACGTTCGTTCATTTTCTTATCATTGCCATAGCGACCGGTCTGGTGGGATGTGCTACCTGCAGAGATCAGAAGAGTATCCTTGGAAAAAGCGAATATAAACGGTGGCTGGACCTGGAAAAGCAAAGGGTCTCAGCAATACCGGAGAAACCGGTGGAGAAACCAACACCATCAGAGAAACCGGCACCATCAGAGAAAGAGGGTTCAAACAATATACACGCAGCAGGTACGGAGGAATTTGAAAAGATTGGTGATCAGTACATCAGCCAAGGCAAAATAGGTATGGCTCTCATGCAGTATGAGAAGGCCCTTTGCCTGACTCCACATCAGGCCATTATTCATTACAAGATGGGGATAATCTATCTAAAAAGAGGAATGACTGATGAGGCGCTGAAAGCATTTGAGGAGATCCCCAGGGATGACCCTAAAAATGCTCTTGGCTATGAGGGCATGGGACGAGTATTTCTAGCCAGAGGCGAACTTGATAAAGCAAAAGGCTGCTTCAGGGAGGCCATTAGCCTCAACCCTCAATCATGGCAACCACACGCTTTCCTGGGACTGCTTTACGATCAGCAGAAGCGGTTTGAATCCGCGATCAAGGAATACCGGAAGGCTGTAGACATTAATCCTCATTCCGGTATCTTATTGAATAATTTTGGAATGTCCTGCTATTTAAGAGGGGCGTATAGAGAATCAGTGGAAGCTTTAACCAAGGCGTCAAAAATAAAGCCGGTGAACCCAAAAACGTATAATAACCTGGGGCTGGCCTTAGGCAAATCGAAAAGATACAAGGAAGCACTGGAAGCTTTCAAAAAGGGAGGGGATGAGGCTGTCGCCTACAACAATCTTGGATATCTGTATATGGACAATGGGAAATACCAGGAAGCTGCTCATGCCTTTGAAAAAGCTATTGAAATCAAGCCGAATTTTTATCCAAAGGCCCATGAAAATTTAAGGAAAGCAAAAACTGCTTTGTTATCCGCTAAACAGTAGTATAGTGCGACGGAAGTCTCTCACCAGTACAGCGCTACGGAAATATATTGTGAACGGCTTAATTCTGAACTTTTCTTTTTTGGCTGCTACCATAAGGCTGGACATCCTGCCAGTTTAGTATTTCTCCCGCAGAGACGCAGAGGCGCAGAGGATGTAATTTTTGGTCATTCTCTGCGCCTCTGCGTCTCTGCGGGAGATCATTCCTCGGAAAAAGTTTTATTTTAAGCCGTTT
>Ga0307378_10009546_pt1 | contig 12746 bp, 12 predicted proteins | sample UN1MG_FD_202238 | JGI IMG/M metagenome (GOLD analysis project Ga0307378, IMG submission 202238) | Soil microbial communities from Risofladan, Vaasa, Finland - UN-1 | ecosystem: Environmental > Terrestrial > Soil > Coastal area > Acid sulfate soil | place: Finland: Risofladan, Vaasa | collected...
TGCGCCTATACTCCACCCCTCTACACGTTGTCTTGCTATTCCCACCGCTATCTCTATCACCATCTCTAACACTTCAGGATCGCATTTTCTTACTTCCCTACAAATTCTGCCCGCCATTTTTATCTCTACTCTACCAAAATCATATTGCGTTTTTAGCTTTATAAGGCCTTAGGTAAGTAGGAGATAGAATATATGAATGAAGAACGTAACTCCAAAGAACTCTCTTTTGTCAAATCCCCTTTTTTTAGGGAAAGGTTTGTAAAGACCTATTCACCTTCACACATAACTGGCTTCTTTGAGATATGCGACAATAAAAATCCGTTGTATAAAGGTTCTATTGGCGGTGGCATTGTATTAGAAGCGGGCTGTGTAACTGAAGTTTCTTTCAATAACCACGCAGCAAAGACAAGAATAAAAATAGATGGCCGAGAGGAAGAGGCAAACACCACTAAGTACGTTGTTGAGCATTTGGCCGGAACGTCCGAGGTTATGGTAATAGTCTCAACGAACTTTGCAGTGCCGGTAGGCTGTGGATTTGGTGCAAGTGGCGCAGGTGCGCTCAGTACTGCACTTGCCTTAAACGAACTTTTATCGCTCAACATGACGGTAAATGCGGTAGCGCAAACCGCACACTGCGCTGAGGTGGAAAACAGTACTGGCTTAGGTGATGTAATTGCGGAAACGTACGGTGGCGTGGTGATAAGAACGAAACCCGGTCCTCCCGGAATAGGCGTAATTGATCGGATCCCGTATAGAAACGAGAGAATAAGCTATGTGGCGCTCGGTAAAAAATCGACAAAATCGGTGTTAACGGAAGGTGGTGAAGAGACGAGACGGACAATAAACGACGCGGGTAGGGCAGCGATGAAAGCGTTGATGCGGAAGCCCGCGTTAGAAACATTCATGCGTGCGTCACGGGAATTTTCGTTACAAAGCGAATTGATAAGTGATACCTGCAAGGATGCAATAGAGGCAGTGGCTGCCGAAGGAAAGGTTGCCAGTGTGGCAATGTTAGGCGAGACCGTTTTTGTTATCGGCGATAGTGAAGCATTGAGTGAGTTCGGAGAAGTAAAGGAAAGTAGAATAGCTGATGCAGGAGTAAGAATTATTTGAGTGAGCACTTCTACGCTGAAATTTCTTTGTTTATTTTTCCACGTGCTTTTCCTTTTTCACGCTCTCCACGTTGCCCTCGTCATCTAATACGAATTCCAGTAAAATTCTGTCGATTTTGCATGTTTTTGGGTTCCAGATCCTTCCACACATCCCGCATTCAACATCACTGCCTAATTCTATAACATACCAGCTTGCATCAGCGTATGGCGTTCCACAATACGGACAAATACTAACTGCAACATCCAAAAATGCTTTATTATGCGCCATATGTTAAAAACTGTTTTGTTTAAAAAGATTTTCGACATCTTTTAACGCATGCATGATGAAAACAATTCTGTAGGTGCACATATCAGGACATTCTTCCCATGTGAACAGAATTAATTGATTGCTATTTAAATAAAAAGGCTTAAGAAAGTTAAGGTGGATACTAAAAACTATGACGCCAGACCTGCCGGATGTGCAAGCATGCACTCCGGACATAAAAATAAACCTGACGAGAGTGGGCGTAAAGAATGTGAAGAAGTTGGTAGAGGTAGCGAGAACAGGCGGAAAAAGACCCATAGTTCTTATATCGGAGTTCCACATGTTCGTAGACCTACCGGGTGATATAAAGGGTGCAAATATGTCGCGGAATCTCGAAGCGATGTATGAAGTGCTGGATGAAGCGGTTAACTCGACGGTATACGATGTTGAGGACTTGTGTAGTGAGGTAGCAAAGAGATTACTTGATCGTCACGCATACGCCTCTGTTGCTGAAGTAGGAATGAAAAGCGAGTATATGTTAATGCGAAAAACACCGGTGATGAAGATATCATGTCAAGAGCCCGCAACGATCTTCGCCGAGGCACGAGCTTTTCGCGCCTCCGCACATGACAAAAAAGGCGAAGTGCGTATAAAAAAAGTAATAGGGGCGGAGATCGTAGGTATGACCGCATGTCCATGTGCGCAGGAACTCATGCGGGAGAAAGCAGCGGAAGAATTGGCGAAGATGGGAATGCAGAAAAAGGATAGCGACGCTTTTTTAGCTAGCATACCGCTGGCAACACATAATCAACGGGGAAGAGGGATAATATCTATAGAGGTAGAAGATGACATTAATATCCCGTTAGAGAAGATAATAGGGATAATAGAGAGATCAATGAGTGCTAAAACATACGAAATATTAAAACGTCCTGATGAAGCAAAGATCGTGGAAATAGCTCACCAAAAGCCTATGTTTGTTGAAGATTGCGTCAGAGAGATGGCAAAGCGAGTGGTAGAAACTTTTGAATACCTGCCTGACGATTCTATCGTCACCATAACGCAGATAAACGAGGAAAGTATCCATCAGCACAATGCTATTGCAGAACGAATTTCTTCTCTAAGTGACCTGCGCAGGGAGCTAAAAGAAGGGAATACCGAGATGAACGCCGGGGTGGCCTAGTTGGTTAGGGCGCCAGACTCATAATCTGGAAGTCGCGGGTCCGAATCCCGCTCCCGGCATCATAAGTAGCTCTACAACAACTCCTTCAAAATAGCTTTTAGCTCATCTATCCTCGCATCTGTCTTAACTGCGGTATCCGAGAAAGATGTTCTGCTCGCGGAGAACCCGTTCGAGTGCAAGGTTTCGATTAATGATGTAATAGACGGCGGAGGAACTTTCAAAGCCTTGCAGAGCGCGTGATGCTCATAAAAAAAGGGTATATCCAGCTCATGGATGCAGGTGTGAACAATTTTCATTGCTTCCTTCTTCTTACCCAGCTCTCTTTTTCCTAATTTGGTATGCACCGATTCGCAAAACGCCTTCTCTTTTATCGCCGAAATATACAACGGACCTGCAATGCGCATTTTCCTACCACAGATGCTGCATTCATTTTCTACGCGCATCTCCAGCATATCTTCGCAGGAGAACGCGAACCGATGCCCGCATGAGAAGCAATGGGCAATGAACCCCAGTCGCTGCACGCTTTCATCTGCTTTCTTCGCACCGGTTTCCACACGTGCGATTATTCTTATAAAGTGCGCGGAGGCGTACGACAGTAACGGTCGGATCGCCTTGTCATATTTAGCCAGCTCGCGTGTGACGGCACCCAACAAAACGCGGGTGCCCATCTCCGCGTGATATTCCGTATTGAGAGGATGTGCACCGTAGTTCCGCAGGCCGCCGGTATGAGCGCCGCATAAGGGCGCGGTATCAGTCGCCGTAACCAACAGCATTTTCGTTACCGATTGAGAAGCAGCGTCCAGAAACGGGATCGGAGATCCGAACGGATCGATATCCACGAGATCGTAATGCTTTCGGTGGAGGAGCACGTTGGCGTTTTCGTTATATGCCGTTGCTCGTTCTTCTATCGCATTTAACATTATATTTCGCTTTATAAGCTCGTAAGCGGGCGTGCTTCGGTCGTTAATGGTCACCTGCGATCCAACTTCATTCGCCACACGCACGCCCCTTACGCCGGTGCCCGAGAGGGCGTCTATATATTTTAATTTATCGGGGTCAATAAAAGAAGCAGTAAAAACAGCGATAGAAGCGACGTCAATGTCACGGCACAACTCCATCTTGGGATTATAAAAAATTGACTTTGTGAGTTGTTGTGGCACGAGTATCTTCGTAGTTCCTTCTTTTATCTCAGTAAACATGTGTTATTGCGTAATAGGAAAAGTGGGTTATATAATTTCGGCTAATGGTAATCGTAGAACTCAATACGATGAACAAGTACGCGATTGAGATTTTCTACAGTGACGAAGATGAAGGGTACATCGCCGTGGTGCCCGGGCTAGCGGGCTGCTCGGCGTTCGGCGATACCGAAGAGGCGGCGTTGAGAGAGGTGAAAGTCGCTGTCGAGCTCTGGTTGGAAACCGCGCAGAAATAAGGGCGAGAGATACCTCAGCCTCAGGGAAAAGAACTCCTCTTTTGTCTCTGAAAATATCGGTTACAGGAGAAAAAGAAAAAGTATTTATGTACGTTCTGCTAATGGAAACTATGGGGGGAATAGAGAGTAAAAAGGTCAAAAAAGAGATATCGCAGGGATATAAAAGGCGGAAATTACCGTCAAACATATAAAAATCACCGAGTTTATTTATTCGTTAAGGATTGGAGGGCGTATATGAAAAAGCGCTTAATGAGACCGAGATTGAAAGCGATTGATTTCTTTTGCGGAGCCGGTGGAATGACATTTGGGTTATCACAGGCCGGAATTGATGTTTTGGCTGGAATTGATAACGATCCGAGTTGCAAAGAAACTTATGAGATCAATAACCCCGGTTCCAAATTCATCGAAGCAGACATTCATGAATTATCCGAAGAACAACTTGCCGAATTAACGGGTATAGAAAAAAATGACGACTCCTTGATTTTCATCGGTTGCAGTCCGTGTCAATATTGGACAAAAATAAATACCGATAAAAACAAGGCCAAACAAACAAAAAATCTACTTGGAGAATTCCAGAGGTTTGTTGCATATTTTAGGCCCGGTTATGTCGTTATCGAAAACGTTCCGGGATTATTTACAAACAAGAAAGAAAACGTGCTGTCCAATTTTCTCAATTTTTTAGATATTGAGGGTTATTCTTATGACCATGACTTGATAGAGGCGTATCATTACGGCGTCCCGCAAACCAGGAAAAGATATCTGTTGATGGCGAGTCGCGTAGCTCGAGAAATAAGCCTCCCTGAAAAGGAAACGAATGATAAACTGACAGTTCGAAATTTTATCGGTGTTGACAACGGTTTTCATTCGATAGAGGCTGGTACAAGAGACGATACCGAATTCATTCATACTTCCGCAGCTCTTTCCGAGGAAAACAAAAGAAGAATAAGCATGACACCGAAAGACGGCGGCACTCGTATGTGTTGGAAAGATGATCAGGAACTCCAGATACCCGCTTATGAGGGCAAAGATAACCTTTTCAGAAACGTATACGGGAGAATATTTTGGGATAAACCGGGTCCGACGATAACGACCAAATTCCATAGTCTGTCCAATGGAAGATTCGGCCATCCCGAGGAAGACAGAGCAATATCGCTGAGGGAAGGCGCCACTTTACAGACCTTCTCCAAAACCTATAAGTTCAAAGCCCAAGGTATCATTGCCAAAGCAAGACACATCGGAAATGCGGTTCCGCCCGAACTCGCCAAACGCATCGGTAATACAATAACATGGAGTTGGGAAAATGCCGTCATTTCGAGCTAAAGCACGAGCAGTCGACCTTCTGGGGAAAGGCCAAATAGCAGACCTCCCGACTGCAATTTGCGAACTTTGGAAGAACGGATACGATGCGTATGCCGATAACCTCTCTTGCGACCTTTATCTCTTGGGATATAAAGGTTTGAATTCGCCTGTTTTTACACTATCCGATGACGGAACCGGAATGTCGAAAACAGATATCGAAGAAAAGTGGATAGTATTGGGAACCGATTCGAGGGTACGAGGCGCCGAACCGTTAACCGAAGAAGGAAGACTCGGCAACCCAATCAGAATACCCATGGGTGAGAAGGGAATAGGACGATTGTCCGTTTCGTATCTTGGGCCTAAGATGTTCATGATTACGAAGAAAAAGAACGGAAATTGTTTGGCGCTTTTCATAGATTGGAGAATTTTGGATAATTGGAACCTTTATTTGAATGACATTGATATTCATCTTAAGGAAATTCCATCTTCTAGCGAAATAAAAAAAATTCTTTTCGAACTCGTCAACGAATTCGAGCAAAATCTGAGATCCGGTAATTGGGAAGAACACCAACCATTGGCCAATGATATTTCGAGAGATGCGAAAAACTTTGATTTTCCCGATTTTTTGGTAGAAAGAATAAAATCGGATTTTTATGGAGAAGACAGACATGGGACTATTTTTATCGTCTTTGATCCGCATGACCAATTAACCGAATTGAGCAAAGGCGATCGAATTGACATCAGGGACGATCCGGCTATAAATTACTTACGTTCTTCTCTCAGTGGAATAAATAATTCTTTCAAAGGAGAAATATTGTTCAAAACGAGTTTTTTCATACATGATTCATCTGGGAAGCATGACCTTATCACCAAGGAGAACTTCTTCACAAGAGAAGATGTCTTCAGTAATTCTGATCACTATCTTACCGGTTCTTTTGATGAAAATGGCTTTTTTAATGGGGAACTGAAAGTTTTTAATCAAATCATTCAACATAAATTCCGCCCGAGAAGACCGCCGGGGCGGACACCATACGGGCCTTTAAAAATCGAGTTCGGATTTGTAGAAGGAGAGCATAAAAGCTCCATGTTACCAAGAGAAAAATGGGATATAATTATGAAAAAATGCCGCCATTTCGGAGGACTTTACCTTTATCGTGATAAGTTTAGGGTCCTCCCTTATGGGCGAACTGACTTTGACTTCTTAAAATTCGAAGAAAGAAGAAGCTTAAGCGCCACTTATTACCAATTTAGCCATCGTAGAATTCTCGGCTATATCGAAATTAGTCGAAATAAAAATCCTGGTTTAAGAGACAAAGCCGGTAGGGAGGGCTTCATAGAAAATCGAGCTTACCGGGAGTTTAAAGAAGATTTAATCGGATTTTTTGTTGATTTGGCCGTCAGATTTTTCAGAACTAAAAGCCCAGAAGATAAAGAAAAGTTTGGCCCTACTCTGCGTGAGGAACAAGTAGAGGTTATAAGACAACGTAACAAGCGAATACTCAGGGCGGAAAAGAAAAGAAGCAAAATGACCGCCACGAGGTTTAAGAGGGAATTAAAAGAGAATTCGGAAAAATTGGATATGATTATCAATAATCTTGAAGAACGGCTGACAGATTTAGAGCAAGAAAGTAAAAAAGATACTATCTTGTATAACAAAGTTTCACAAAACATTTCCCAAATCGGATTGAAAAAGATCGAATTGGGAAATATAAAGCTGGTTAAGCCGAGAAGAATTGAATTAACTGATCGCCAAACAAATAGGTATCATGAGTATAGGGAGAGATATGATGAGGCTTTAGAATTAGTCGGTGCATGTGACAATTTAATTTCGGGTATTCGTGAAAAACTTTCAGAAGAGAATCTCAAAGAAGAATTTGAAGAACGTTACATCGATTTAAGGAGGGATGTTACGTCGACGTTGAAAGAATATGGAAAAAGATTTATAAATGTAACTGAAAATCTGAATACCCAGATGAAGGAGGATTTACAAACATTCCCAGATGTGTATGCGGAAAAAACCGGGCATTTAATACCCGCCGGTAATGAAGATAATGAAGAATTAAAAAAACGTATCGAACAATTAGGAACTATTTACGATGCGATAAAGGAAGAAATCGAAGATAAATACGATTCATTTGTAAATCATGTCGAAAGTTTGAGTTTTGATATTGACGACGATTTACTTGTGGGTTGGTATAAGGAACAATACGAAGAAATCAGTGAAAAAGTCGAGGCCTTACATGAACTTGCTCAACTCGGTATGGCCATAGAAATAATAGACCATCAATTTAACGTTCTTTACGCCGAAATGTCGGAAGCGATCGATTTCTTCAAAAGATTTACCAGTAAGAAACCGGAAATTGATGAAAACTACAAACAACTCCGCAACGCCTTCGAACATCTGGAGAACAATCACAAACTTCTAACACCACTATATCGAACAATGAGGAGAACGAAAACCGAAATAACAGGCTCGGAAATCAAAGCTTATTTAGAGATATTTTTCGCAAAAAGATTCGAACGACATCGTATATCATTTAAGACCGATCCCTCTTTCGATAATTATGTCTTCTACACCTATGAGTCCGTAATCAAGCCGGCATTTATTAACATCATTAATAACGCACTTTATTGGTTAATCCCTGCAAGTGATAGAAAAATAAAAATTTCATATGAGAATGGAAAAATACTCATAATGGATTCCGGGGAGGGAATAGAATACGCAGATTTAGATAGGATTTTTGCTCTTTTCTTTACAAGAAAACCCGGAGGGAGAGGAATCGGGCTCTATCTTGCCAAAACGAATCTTCACACGATAGGTTACGAAATATACGCAAGTAACGATAAAAAGTTCAACAAATTAGGTGGTGCTTGTTTTATAATAGAAAAAATGGAGGAAAGAAGAAATGAGTTTTGACACCGTAGCAAAGAAAATAGTAAGCGATTCTATTTGTTCAGCCGTATGTATCGATAACGCTTTCGAAGAGCCATATACACCTACAAGTGATCCTGGAAAAGATAACTTCAAAATTCCGAAGGAGTTATATGAAAGTTTTAAAGCGCAAAACTGTATCTTGGACATTTACAAATACGTTGATTTAGAAGATTGGGAAAGTAAGAAAGAAAACATCATAAAAAATAAGGATCTTTTAATCTTGGATTGGGAATTAACCGATGGCGATCCCCCCTATAAAGACGCGTTGGAAATACTCCTCGAAGCCGTAAAAACAGAAAGTCTCCCTTTCGTGTATATATACACACATGAGATCAATTTGGATAAAGTCGCTTTGAATATTTTTGGATACTTCTCTGGAATTTCTTTTGAGGATTTGAAACGAAAATATGGAGAATTATGTGATAAATTGGAAGAAGAACCTGAAGTAGTAGATGCAAATGCACTCCTCAGAGGAATGGAAGAATTTTGTAAAGATATTTTAATACACCCAGAAAATGGTAAGGAAATTCGAAAGGGAATATTTAGCCATCTTCAGTTAAAACTGGACATCGAGCCGAGAGAAGCAGGAAAGCTTTATTCGAAGTTATGTAATATCGGAAAAGAGATCTTTTCTAGCGATACACAAGACGACTTCTTAAAATACCTCGCAATATTTTTAAAATCAAGCCTGTTATGCGATCCTCCCGTTCCGAACGGTGAAATATTCCCCCTAAAAGATGAGAAATATGTCTATTTGAGTCATAATACAATTATTAAGGTATCAACTAAAAGATTATCCACTACGGAAGTAAGTAAGGCGGATGTCATTTCACCCGACGAAGTATATTCGGATCTATCGAGAACAATCAGCAAGAGACCGAGAAATTTTCTCGCGCTTCTCGGGTTGGAAATAAGAAATTTGTATCGGGACAGGGCTTCGATTATAGGGAAAGATCTGAACGATATAGATGAAAAAGCGTTTTTTAAACATCAGAAAAGCTTTGAAGATACCGGGGAAGTAGAAAGATTTTATGAGTTTTTAAAAAATGTATGGAAGGAAGAATTATCTTCGTTTCTTCTTGACCAAAGTCCCGCTCTTTTTTCTGTTTTGGACGAATATAAAAGTAACAATAATATCGAAGAAGGTCTAACCAAACTGCTCAGTAACCCCGAAAGGTTTATAGACGATTTATCAAAATTGAATTATTATTATTCAGTCCTAAGAATTGATTGGAAAACTCCGCGGAAAATCAGATTCGGAGATGCATTTTTAATAACGTACGAAGAAAATCAGAATCAGGAAGAAGCTTATTCTTATCTATTATGTATTACTTCACATTGTGATTGCCTTCGCCCTCAAAAAATAAAAGACAGCCTTAATTTTGTCGGTGGGAAAAAACTAACGCTTCAGAAAGGTTTGGAAATAGGTGATTCAGGATGTATTTCATTTATAAAGGAAAAAGGAGAAATTATATGTATCCAATGGGGAAAAATGCCATTTACTATTCACATAGCTCCTGACGATAATAATATACGTAAGCCGATAAAATGCATTTTTTCAGGAAGAGATATAACACTTGATTATTTAGCAACGCAAAAGGAAAATTATACGCAAAGAATTGCAAACGCAGCCTTCAGTTATGCTTCACGTGTTGGTATAGAATTGGTGGGACTTTAAACGGAAGAGTAGAACGTATAAATAATTTGTGACTTGGAGGTGACGATCAAATTACGGATATTTACTCTAAAAAAAAGCGAAGCGACATCATGTCGAGAATTCTGGCGGAGGAAACAAAACCTGAAGAAATCGTGTGTAAATTCCTATTTTCTCACGGATTTAGGTATCGAAAGAACGACAAACGATATCCGGGCAAACCCGATATAGTTCTCCCAAAATACAGAACGATGATATTTGTGCACGGCTGTTTCTGGCATGGACATGAAAACTGCAAGGCTGCCGAACTTCCTAAAACAAATACCGATTTCTGGAAAAAGAAAATATCGGATAATATAGTCCGCGACCAAAAAAATATTGAAGCATTAAGAAAAGAAGGTTGGGACGTGATTATAATCTGGCAGTGTGAAATAACAGGTAAAATCAAAAGAAATAGAAGACTGGGATTATTACTCGAAGAGATTACGAATAGAAGCTGATTTGACTCCTTTTTAGATAGAAGACTTCAAGAAAAAACCTAAAGCAACTCAATCCTCGCCTCGTTGACGTCCAACCCTTTCCACTATAATTTGTAGCCGAGATGTCCCAGCATCTCGTCTGTGTTCGCGTAAGCAAGAAGGGGATCTTTATCCAACACACATCATTTATAGAAATAACTGCTCGGCAAGCTATGACTGGACTGAAAATAGTAGAATTTGACGCGAAGTACGCGGACCATTTCAAGAGCCTTAACCTGGTCTGGCTTGAACGGTATTTCTGGGTGGAGCCAATAGATGTTGAGGTTTTGAGCAACCCGGAAGAGACGATTATTAAACCGGGTGGCATGGTCTTCTTTGCACTCCTGGATGGCGCGGTGGTGGGAACGTGCGCACTTGTTAAACACCGTGACGACCTCTTCGAGCTCTCAAAGATGGCCGTTGCTGACGACCATCAAGGGCAAGGCATCGGCACGCAACTCCTCAGTCATCTCATCGAGTGGGCTCGATCGCAGTCGATAAAGAAACTTTTCGTGGAGACAAATACGGTACTGGAACGAGCCGTGCGGCTCTATCAGCGGGTCGGATTCAGAGAGATAGCACACGATAGTTCGAACGCACACTATCGCAGAACCAATATCAAAATGGAACTCAACCTGTAGTGCAGGTCGAACAATCTACTACGGAGTATAGGGCCGTTCGCTTAAATAAAGACCTATGGCAATCTAGCAATATGATTTGGCCCCCGTTTATTTCATGTTTTCACGCATAAGCCAAAAAACAGAAACCTTTTTATGATATGTGACAATAATGTAAAAGTAAATGTTACCCAGACCATAATGATGAATCTTAATGTCTGGCTAATGGAGTAAGAAATGGCTATTGATGAAAAGACGGAGAGAGCTTGGAAAATCTGCGAATTCTGTAGTAAAAGTAATATGGAGATAAAGATAATACTAAAAGATCGCAAAAGGTGGAACGAGCTTCCCATCGGACACCTGTGTGGCTGGAAGAGAATATCCCAAGTAGCGTTTAGAACAGGATTTGCTCGCTGGAGTGGAATGTGGCGTGATTTATGCTCGTATCGCAGTGAAGTCTGCAACATGCCATCGAACGATTGGAATATGCCTAGTGATTGGGTTGAAGGCTACTGCGAGGCGTATGTCAAGGCGAACAAATAGGAATATCTCCACTATCAGAGGCTGGGTAACAAGCGACTGCAACTGTCCGCGCTTCGCGTGGCCGCTGAGTCGCGGACCGTTAGAATTTTTGATGGTTTTATACACCACTTATTGAAGCGTAATGGTTGCCTCGTTGACGTCCAACCCCTCCCCTTTACAGTGAACCCGAGGTGCGCTAAGATTTAGTCTGCGTTTGGTAACCCTGTATTTTCAATAGCTCTCCGCGCCTCCACGTACTTCTGTATAGACGGCAGTTTCCCCTTTACCTCTCTAAATAGCTTCCCTACGCATACTCACCAGTTTTAAACCCCGTCCATTTTTACATTCACCTGGTGCATCACCGATTACCTCTAAAATAATGCATCTATCCCCCCCTCTTAGACCTGCGGGATGGCACGAATCAAATAGCTCACAATCGGATTCTTTACAATTAGGTGGCGCAAAAACAATTTTGGAGTTCTTGAACGTGTATGCCGCTTCTATCGCTGCCGTTATAGGCGCTTCTGTTACTTCTACCACACGTACACCATCTTCGTGAATGTAACAATCATGTTTCATTTCATCTCTTACCATCTCCACCCTGTACCTCCTATCTACATCAAGGTTTGTGCACGCATTTTTCAACCTGCACTCTTCACATTTCTTTGACGCACCTAAAAAGATGAACTCTTCACCTTCTTTCGCTAATTCAGTACCAATTAACGTTACGAGCCGTCCTTCTTCCATTTTCCCACCTCTTTTTTTAACCTTTTTCAGAGCCCGTTTATTCTATCACCTGGGTAATCCGGGCAAGCCTTTCCGCAGCTTCATACGTGAGTCCTGAATCGCCCAATATAGTGTATCTACCGGGATTTATTTTGTGCGCGTAGGTCAGCGCTTCGATTATATCTTCGTCTTTTATGCCCAACTCCTTCGCAGTCGTTGGAGCGCCGATTTCTTTCATTACCTCTCGGATACGCTGCCAGTTCTCTCCATACAGGTGTGTCATCATGATGGTACCAACACCGCATTGCTCGCCGTGTAAAGCAGGTCTTTCCGCTATCATATCCAGAGCATGACTGAATTTGTGCTCAGAGCCAGAAGCGGGAGCTGATGACCCTGCGATACTTATCGCAACGCCACTGGAGACCAATGCCTTTACCACTGTCCGGGTGGATTGTTCGTCATGTTTCTTTATCTCCTTGACATTCTCCATAATCATATTTGCGGTCA
>Ga0307378_10009547_pt1 | contig 12746 bp, 7 predicted proteins | sample UN1MG_FD_202238 | JGI IMG/M metagenome (GOLD analysis project Ga0307378, IMG submission 202238) | Soil microbial communities from Risofladan, Vaasa, Finland - UN-1 | ecosystem: Environmental > Terrestrial > Soil > Coastal area > Acid sulfate soil | place: Finland: Risofladan, Vaasa | collected...
GTAAATCACAGGATTGGTAAAAGCCGATTTTGTTTATAATTTTTGTTTAGCGGGGTCGCTCCGGAGGAGGGTCGGCTCCGCTTTTATTATGCGCAAAGCCCTTTCTTTATTGCTGCAAGAACTGAATGACGTTAAATAAGAATTTTGGCGACCGGCACTTTGTCCGGCGTAGATTTTCGCTACTCAAAAACCGTTCCTGTTCGTATAATCAATGGTATTATGGAACGTGCGGTTTATAGAATTATCGATGCTAATTTCAATCGAGCACGCGAAGCTATTCGCGTGATCGAGGAGTATTGCAGATTCGCTTTGAACTCAGTGCCACTTACCGAACGAGCCAAGCAGATTCGCCACGAGCTTTCTACAGCAATCATTAAGCTCGATGCCGGTCGGCTTATCTCAAGCAGAGATACATTAGGCGATGTTGGTATAGGCAGAATGGTCGAAAATCAGCTTGTGCGCGGCGAGTTAATAGATTGTTTTACGGCCGGTTGTAAACGCCTGACCGAGGCCTTGCGTGCCCTTGCCGAGACAACGCAGACGCTGGACCGTTCGGTGGCCGGTATGATCGAAAAGTTGCGATATTCTGCTTATACACTCGAGAAAGACATTGTCCTATTCAGCGATACTTCTGAGAAATACAAAAGCGTCAAATTATATATAGTTATTACCAGCAATCTGCCGACGGAAGTTATTTCTTTAACTTACAAGTGTGTGGATGGTGGAGCCGATTGCATACAATTGCGCGCCAAGGCTGTCGAGGACGACATGCTTTTCGCTCTTGCAGTTGAATTCGTGCGGATATGTAAAGGCGCCGGCGTCCTTAGTATAATAAATGACCGGATTGATGTGGCGGCCGCTTCAGGAGCGGACGGCGTTCATCTTGGCCAGAGTGATTTGCCTGTTGAGCAGGCACGAAAACTCCAATTGACTCCGCTGATAACCGGCAAAAGCACGCACTCGACCAAACAATTGCGTGCCGCATGCAAGGAGCGGCCTACATACGTTGCTCTGGGGCCTGTCTTTGCAACAGCGACCAAACCGACGGCGCCAGCAGTTGGTCTGGATTATGTAAGGCAGGCGAAAGGGATACTTGCCGATACCGGCATAGGTAATGTGGCTATCGGCGGAATAACGCTGGACAATGTGGAAGATGTTTTGGAAGCCGGAGCTGACGCAATTGCAGTCTGTGCTGCGGTGACGAAAGCCGCCGATCCGGCAAAGGCCTGCCGTGCGCTGAAAGAAAAGATAACTGAATTCAAAAAAGATTAAATTTTTTCACTGTCTTCTTGTGATATTATTGCAATGATAGTTTATCCATCCAAAATGAGATCGAATATTGCTTTAACGGGTAGAGTAATTCGTCTGTCGATATTTTTGTTATTTGTATTTAGTTTACCTCTTTCGGCTAAAGGCAAGCTGCCTCCGGAGCCACCCGGAAAAAATTTCCCTTTACGACCAGAGGAGCACAAAGGAGCCGATTCATTCAAACACGGCCAGCCCGTTGTTGGTACAACATATTTTTACTGGTATGATATCGATTCAAAGAATCATATTATCAACCGCAACGGTACGGACGCCCTGACAACTCACCCGGCTGATATGAATAATATCAGCTACAAGCGGGCTTCCTGGCATAGTGAACAATTAAAAGATATGATTGCCTCCGGCGTTGATTTTCTGATGCCGGTCTTCTGGGGCGTGCCTGGAAAGTATGACGGCTGGAGCTTTGAAGGATTACCGCCTTTGGTGGAGGCGCACAGTGCCTTGCAGAGGGATGGCCTTCGACCGCCGGCGATTGCCTTGTTTTATGATACGTCGATACTCAGGTGGAACAGCTTCAATGAGGATGGGTCGAGCTATCATGTTGATTTAACAACGGAATTCGGAAAGGATTGGTTCTATACACCGATACGAGATTTTTTCAGCCTTATACCGCCTACGAAATGGGCACGTGTTGACGGCAGGCCGATTATTTTTCTGTACGCGGCGGCCTTTGCTAAAAAACAGGACACTAAACAGTTTGACTACGTAAAGCGCAGATTCAGAAACGATTTCGGCCTGGAACCTTTCATTGTAAAATCCCCCCAGTGGAAAGGAAAGACCGATGCCACTTATTCCTGGGGTGGTGCGGTAAGCGGGCCGCTTATTTATAAACAGGTCGTTTCTCTGGGCCCGGGGTACGACCACACTGCGGTTCCGGGCAGAACGCCGCTGGTAGTCGAGAGGCGCGACGGCCAGACTTATATTGAGCGATGGCTAAAGATCCTGCAACTGAATCCCGAATACAGACCCTGGATCGTACATGTCGAGACCTGGAACGAATGGCACGAGGGCACTGATGTAGCGCACAGCCAAGAGTACGGCCGAAGCTATATTGTGCTGACGCGCCTTTTTGCCGATATGTGGCGGGCGAAAACAAGACTCAGGATAGGCGCCGGATACGCCGATGCCAATAAAGTTGTCTGGGAGCCGGACAGGCCAAAAGGTTTGAGTCTTCGTCAAAGCAGCGGCGATGGTGTCTGGAAGATGAAGAAGTTCGGTGATATTGAGTCGGTTGTTTCCGAACCGAATCCGCACCTGAGCCGTTACCTTTATTTTAATGTGGACGATGCGTTCGCTTACGAGCTGTTCGGTAAGACGGTATCAGTATCTGTTGCCTACCGGGACGCGGGATGTTCATCCTTTCGACTGGAGTACGACAATGCAAATCCCGAAAAAGGTCTGTATGAAGGGGCTTTCCGCGCAGTGGCAGATATTTCAATAGGCGGAACCGGCGAGTGGAAAACAAGCGAATTTACACTGCCGCAATGCCGTTTTATGAATCGATGTAACGGGACCGACTTTCGCATTGTTATTAATGGTGGTGATTTGGCCCTTGCGGTAAGCAGGGTAGAGCTCGTCAGAACGAAACAGACCACAGAGAATTAAACGAGACAGACATCTTTTTTACATTACCTCTGGAGGATATAGAGAATGATTAAATCAGGAAGTTTGAAATTTACTGTTACAGCGTTGATTTTGTTAACAGCAATGAGGTGTCAATCTCAGACGTTGTGGGATTTGGCAAATGAAAACAAGGAACTGTTGAAGATTTCCACACTGTTTACGGCGCAGAACGTGCGTGATCATCTGGGCAATGAGGATGGTATAAAAAAGGCAATTGACTGGTGCAAAAAGACCGGCGTTACGCACGTTTTTTTAGAAACATTCAGGAGCAGATACACAGCCGATAGAAAAACTCTGGAACGCGCGAAAAAAAGATTCACCGAAGAGGGTATTGATGTTTCCGGCTGTGTTACGACTACACAGGTCGGCAAGATTTCCACCGGCTGGAACCTGATTTCCTGTTATACAAATAAAGGTACACAGGAGCAGCTTCAGGAAATCTTCGAATACACCGCCTCGATATTCGATGAGATTATGATTGATGACTTTCTTTTTACCGACTGCCAGTGCGATGAGTGCAAGACTGCACGCGGCAACAGGACGTGGGCCGACTACCGCTGTGATCTTATGGTCAGAATGAGCCGTGAGAGAATTTTGGCCCCGGCAAGGGTGGTCAATCCCGATGTTCAAATCATCATCAAATATCCGCAATGGTACGATAACTTCCATAACCGGGGATATGAGGTTTTGCGTCAAACAGCCGACTACGAAAAGATATGGATTGGTACCGAGACGCGCGATTATGAAAATGAGCGCTGGGGCGGAAAAGTTCAGTACGAAGCTTACTATATTATGCGGTGGCTTGGCCGGATAGGCGGCTTAAAAACAGGAGGCGGCTGGTTCGACCCTTATGGAACGACGGAAAATACGTACGTAGAGCAGGCGCGCCAGACCGTATTGGCCGATGCCAGGGAGATGCTGCTGTTTTGTTACGGCTCGTTGTTGCGGGATACGGGGCCGGCTAATGTGGAAAGGTTGCGAAAGGAGATTCCCGGATTGTTCAAGCTTGCCGGCCTGGTGCGCAACAAGCCAATCAGAGGCATTCATGCTCCGAAGCCCCCGAACAGCGAAGCGTATAACGAGCAGTACGTATATGATTTTGTGGGGATGTTGGGTTTGCCTCTTGTGCCGGCTGCTGAGATTAGCTCTGATGCGAAAGCAGCTTTTTTCCCGGTCCACGCGCTCAAAGACCCGGAATTCCCCTCCAAACTCGAAAAAATGCTCAGAGATGGAAAACGAGTGCTTATAACGGACGGGCTGGCTGAAAGGTTGGGTGACGTAAATCTCGATGATGAAAATTTAGTAATCCTTAAAGTAAATGGAAATCCTCGTAGCCTGCTTGAGCTGACTCGCGAACAGATAAAGCCTGTCAGGGACAAATTATTGTGGCCGTTGGGAATAAAATTTGATGCCCCGAACAAAGTAGCCTTGTACCTTATTGGCGAAGATTACCTGATTGTAGAGAATTTCAATGATGAGCCGATAGATGCGACTCTTACATTCTCAAAGTCTGTCCGGACGCGAAAGACGCTGGTTCTGCCGAACGATGGAGACGTGAAAATTTCAACAAGTCGCGGTGGATTGCGTCTATCCGAAATAACTCCACGAACTTTAGTGGTGGTTAAATATTGAGGTGCCGAGGATTTTTGTAAGGTATATTTGACTTTGCAGCCGTGCGGCTCGGACGGTAAAGAAGTTTTTTTAGAGGGAAAAATCACCGTTTTTATCGGGATATGTAGTTTTCTGAGGAGTGTTTATCTACTCCAAAAATAAGAATCGCCAGAAATTTTTCCTTGAATTATCCACTAACAGGATAATTTTTCACAAATCCATTGCGAAACCGGGGAATTTGGGCATACTGGTGGTTCGCTGGGTGAAAAATGAAAAAGATTTTGAACCACGGCTTTGTTGGAAGGCGTAACGTGTTTTTTGATAAGAGGTTATGTAAGAAATAATGCGATTCAAGCAGATCATAGAAACAGCGATTCAAAAGGCTGTCTTTTTTTTCTGGCTTTTCTTCGTGTTACTTAATAGCGCCTTGAGAGGTGGACTTCGGGTTATCAACAGGTTATCCACAACGGAAAAATGTCCACGGGCGTAGTTTTGAGCTCGTAACAACGCCAAAAAACAACACGATAGAAGCAGTTGGACTGTATAAGTGTTTGTATATACAGGTTATAAGTAGAATAGCGAACGGATGGAAATTTTGGCATTATGGAAAGTACAATGAAGAATCCGCTGATTACTATTGGCGAATCGATCCACGCTTCGATTCCAAAAACCGCTGCGATTATGAAACAGTTGGCACAGCTCGGCTCCGGGGCCTATACAAAACAAAGCGAGCCGTTGGATTATATTAAGTCTTTAATTGAATCACAGTCTGCTGATGGTGCGAATTATATAGCGGTTAATCTCGATGCCTTTGGCGAGGACGAGCCGCAGCTTTGCGTAGAGATGATGATCGAATACGTCAGGCTTGTACGCAAATTGGGTAGTGGCGCTGCGGTTTGTATCGACAGCAGTGACAACGATGTCCTTACGGCCGGCTTGAAAGAGTGGTATAATACCGACGAGAAAGTCAAAAAGCCGCTTATCAATTCCGTCAAAGTCTATACGACCGGTAGCATTTTGCCTTTGAAGAAGGATTACGATTTTGCGTTCATCGGTCTTTTAGTCAGCGAGGAAGCATCAACCGGACCGGGAGGCTCACACTCGGTTGATGAGCTGTATTCCATAGCTAAGCAGATTTTCGACGAAGCGTTTGACGAATACGGCTTTACTCCCGGTGAAATATTTTTCGATTCGACCGTGTTCCCATTGGCTATAGATATGCCGATGGAGCCGAATGTGCCGGGCTATACGTACAGGTCGTTCGAGACGATAAAAAAAATCAAAAGCGATCCCAAGATGAAAGATGTGCATTGCTCGCTTGGTGTAAGCAACTGCGCCCGCGACCTGCCCGGGCGGAAGATTGGCATTTGCCGGGCCTACGTTGCGAATGCGATCGAATACGGCCTCGATGCCGCGATTGTCAACGTCGGGCATCATTATTGTATGGTTGAGCCGGATGCGGAGCTGATGGAGCTGGTCTATGCCTACGCTAAGATGGATGGTTCCGCCGAGAGATTGAATAAGGCGATGGAGTTAATGGGGAAATTCTGTCGCGAAAACAGAAAACCCGCCAAGTGATTCCAAAACTGCCGTAGCTGATTTTCGGTATTATTGTTTTGGACAATTGCGAGGGAAACTAAAGCAGCAAAAGCCCGAACGCCATAACGAGCATCCCTAAGACTATCCCTGCAATCACCGTATGTCCATGACCGTAGCGGTGAGCCATAGGAAGCAGCTCATCCACCGAGATATATATCATAATTCCTGCGACGAACGCCAGAAGACATGCGATAAGATTCTCGGATATAAACGGCATTAATATCAGGTAGCCTACTATGGCCCCTACCGGCTCGGCAACACCGGAAAGGAAAGAGTAGAAAAACGCCTTGCCCCTGCTGCCCGTTGCGTAAAATATCGGCATTGATACCGAGATGCCTTCGGGTATATTGTGAATAGCAATCGCGATGGCTATAAACAGACCAAGCTTGACATCGCTCAGAGCAGTCCCGAAAGTGGCCAGACCCTCCGGGAAGTTATGAATCCCAATGGCCAAGGCGGTTAAAAGCCCGGTTCTCATAAGGGACTCGTTTGTTCGTTGTTTCGAGGTGTCATCAAGACCTTTGTAATCGTGCGGGTTCTCGGCTTCGGGTATCAGGATATCTATAAGGCCGATGACGGCTATCCCAACGAAAAAGGCAATGATGCTCCAAAACTCTCCTAAGGTTTTTATGGCCGATGATAACAGCTCCATAAAAGATATATAAATCATCACACCGGCTGAGAAACCCAACGAGAAGGAAAGATAAATAACCTTCGGCTTCCTGATAAAATAGGCGATAGCACTTCCTATCCCTGTCGAAAGCCCCGCGACGGCGGTAAGCAGCAAAGCTGGGATGACGTTTTCAGATACGTCCATAACTGACCCCGATTGACTGATTAAATGCAATCTTTATTTACTTACCTAACATAATAGTAGTGCAGGATACTTTTTGCAAATTTGTTTTTTAGATTCGTTCGGCTCCGGCCCGGATTTTGGGCTTCCTTATTTCAGCGGTTTTTGTTAAAAACAATATTGTTTCGAAACCGGATTTCTGAATCATACGGTTAAATTTTTAGAGGAGCAGGAAATGAGGGAAAATCGATTATTCAAAAATCATACTTCGATTATCGTTTTGTTGGCTTTTTTCGTATGCGGTCAAACGCAGAAGCCGGGTTTGTTGCGGGCTGTTGGTTTAGCGTTTGCATCTGCTCAAGAAAGCGGCGCCCGGGACAATGTTTATTATGTTGCGGTTAACGGCGATGATTCCTGGTCGGGTCGATTGCCACATGCAAATGTAAAACGGACGGACGGTCCGTTCGCTACGCTTCAGGCAGCGTGCAAGGCTTCGCGCAAGCTCGGTACAAAACAGCAGAAAAAAATAATCATTCAGCAGGGCCAATACTTCTTTGATGAGCCGTTAGTACTTACCGATAGAGATGCGGGCCTGAGCATAGAATCGGCGTCAGGTGCCAAGGTCGATATCTATGGCGGCCGACAAGTTATTGGCTGGAAGAAAGATGGCGAGAAGTTCTATTCGGCTGAGGTGCCCGGCGTTAAGGGCGGAAGCCGGGACTTCCGGGCACTGGTGGTCAACGGGCGCTTTTGCCCGCGTGCCCGATTGCCCGAGAAAGGATATTTCGAGCATCTCAGCAATTTCAATGTGCCCTGGATGAGCACTACCGGCGGTGGATGGAAACGCAAGCCGACAAAAGAAGAATTAACCACGTTAAAATATCGTCCGGAGGACCTCGGCCCGTGGCTGGACATTAACAATGCCGAAGTTACTGTCTATCACATGTGGGACGAGTCGATGGTGGGCGTTAGCGCTATGGATACAGTCTCTCATACTCTTACCTTTGCCAATCCTTCCGGTCATCCGCCGGGGGCGTTCGGGATTAAAAAGTACGTTGTCCGGAATGTGCGCGAGGGTTTGACGAGACCCGGACAGTGGTATCTGGACCGCTCGGCGGGCAAAGTAGTTTACTGGCCCGGGCCCGGTGAGGATATGGCAAAGTCAGAAGTTTTTGCGCCGACCATCGAATCTATCATTCGGATTGAAGGAACCAAAGATAAGCCGGCCGGAGATATAACCATTCGCGGGATAACACTTTCGGTTACGACAACGCCGCTTGAGGCCGGCGGCTTCGGTGCCGGCAAATTCGAGGGCGCTGTCACCATAACATCGGCCCGGAACTGCCGGCTGCTTGAGCTTGAAATCGTCAATGTCGGCGGGCAGGGAATCAAAGCCTCCGGCGATAATCTTCGCATCGAGCGATGTCATGTACATCACACCGGCGCTTGCGGGATTAGATGTCGCGGCACCGGTTGTATTGTCAGCGACAATCACATACATGACGTCGGCCTTACTTATCCCAGTGCCATTGCCCTGCAGGGCGGCGGCAGAGACTGCCGGATAAGCCACAACGAAATCCACGAGACGCCTTATACCGCTGTTAATTGCGGCGGACAAAACAACCGCATCGAGCACAATCTGATTTATCATGCTATGCAGGAGCTGCACGATGGCGCTGGCATCTATTGTTTTGCCGGTAATGGCCTTGTACTGAGAGGCAATTTCATCCGGGACATCGTTGACACCGGCGGTTATGGCGCATCGGCTTATTACCTCGATGAGAGGTCTGAGAACTGCCTGGTTGAGGGCAACCTGTCCGTTGGTATAGCCAGGCCTTCACATAACCACATGGCCAAAAGAAATACTATCCGCAACAACGTCTTTATAAGCGATGCGGATGCGAGACTGACGTTCCCGAAGTCATCGGACTACACCGTGGAGAAAAACATTGTTTATGCCAAAGGTAATATCGTTCTGGAAAATCCCGATGGGATTACGAGATTGCAAAATAACGTGCTGTTCAGTAAAGAGGGTATCATGCAGGCACGAAAGCTAAAAAATTACAGCCAAACGGGAACTTACGAACTCAAGGCCGAGTCTGGGAACCTTCTTGTTGACCCGCTTATTTTAGAGTTCAAGGCTGGTATAGTTAGATTTGATCCGGCATCACCGGCGGGAAAGCTCGGTATAAAACCAATAGACGTCAGCCGTGCGGGTCGGCGTTATTGAATTTTAGTCTTGACCCTCCGGCCATTTTTTGTTAAACAAGAGTTACAGCCGTATCTGTTTTCGAAGCGAAGCGGCAGGTATCAAATTAGAATAAACTAAAATAGAAGGGAGCTGGATTATGGCAGAAAAAGAAGAAACCCCAGAACCGGCAGAAAAACCTAAAGACGACACTCCTGTGGAAAAAAACGTAAGCGCTGAAAAACCCGCAGGCGAAACTCCGCCCGTGCAGGAGGTTAGAGCCGAACCATCCAAGACTGTTCAAGACAGTCCCGGGAGTAAGGAAATCAACAAAGATGCCCGTATGTGGGGTATGATATGCCATCTGGCCGGGCTCGGTGGTTTAATACCTGTAGTGCCGGTCATCGGCAGTGTCATCGGGCCGCTGATTGTCTGGCAGATAAAGAAGGATGAGTTCGGTTTCGTTGCTGATCAGGGCAAAGAAGCGGTGAACTTTCAAATCTCGATTCTAATTTATGCGATTGTATCGGGGCTTCTTTGTTTTGCCTGCGTCGGCTTTGTATTACTGCCTGCCGTGTATATTTTTGATTTGATTTTCCTGCTGATTGCGGCGGTCAAGGCCAACGACGGTGAGCATTATCGCTATCCTCTGACTATCCGGTTCATTAAGTAAAAAAGCTCGGATAAGATTTAAGGCTGAAATTTGAGGTTGCTTTACTCGCGATTAAGCGGGCAGCCATCGATATGCGATTTGTTATCAAACTTTTTATTAGCTTGTGCATCATTACTTTTTGCACTCAGATAGGGCGCAAGCTGCCGACTTTAGCCGGCCTGATTGCCGTAATGCCTTTGACCGGTCTAATCGTGCTCATCTGGCTGTATATGGACAATCCCGGCAATTTGAACCTGGTCACTGATTATACCAAAGGCGCCTTGTGGGGGATTTTGCCGACTATTTTATTTTTCCTTGTGGCTTTTTTATGTTTTCAAAGGCGGCTGTCCTTGTGGATTGTGCTCTGCGCAAGCTTTGCAGTGTGGATTGTCGCAGCATTTATCCATCAGTTGCTGCTTAAGTAAGTCTGCTCTTATCTTCGATTGAAGTTTATCTTAATATCCTGACCACGCCGCTGTTTCCGTCCACCTGTATAGTCTGGCCGGTCTTGATAATTTTTGTGCCGCTGCCAACATTAACCACGGCGGGAATGCCGTACTCTCTGGCTACGATACTGCCATGTGATATCACTCCACCTTCATCCATAACTATTGCGGCAGCCGGTACAAAATATGGCGTCCAGCCGGGGTCGGTAAACGGTGCAACCAGAATCTCACCGGCCAGTAGCTGTTCTTCCGTATCGGCTCGTAGAATCACACGTGCCTTGCCGGTGGCTCTGCCGGGGCTGACACCAAGGCCGTTTAATATCTCAGCGTCCTTATCTATTGAATCGGGGGTGTAATTGTCCGGGTCAAATTTTCCAATAACGACATCGGGCGGTGTAACTGAGCTGTTCTTGTTATACTCGGCCCGCCGGGATGCAATGACCTGGTGAATATCAAAGTCCGCCTTACCGTTTACCACCGGGGCAATCTCTTCGATTTTTAAGAAAAAGATATCGTCAGCATTCTCAAGTACATCCTTTTCATTGAGCCTTTTGCCAAGCTTGATGAGCAGCTTTCGCATAACTGTAAAGAGCTTTATGACTTCGCTTTTACTGTTCTCGCGAAAGACTGAGCCACTCTGGACGCGAGCAAGAAGATGATTGAATATCGTTCGTTTTATGGGATTCCTGAGTTGCTTACGGCACTGCTGTTCCAGTTGGCGGCGCTGCTTTGCAGCCCTGGCGAAGTTTTGAACGGGGTCTATTTTGTCTATCTGAGTAATATGGCTGCGTACGAATCTCAGGATATAATCCGGTGTTTCGATCCAGCGTTTGTTGTATAGCTCCAATTCGGCCCGGCAATGGTGGCCGTGTATGCGCATGAACCGGTTCCACTCCGCCAGAAACTCTCTGCCCGCGTCGGTCTCAGAGAGCTTGCCTTCAATAGTACGCCAGTCGTTATTTGAAAGTATGAGTTTCTTAACTTCCACTTTTGAATTAGCCGCCGCGGCCATTCGCCAAATATCCAGACCTGCGGTTGCATCGGCCATACCACCAATACCTGCCAGGAGTTTGCCTGCGTTGTCATTACCGTCAGGGAGCCATTTGGTACATACCATATCGAGAAATGGAAATGAAATTAAGATACTAAACAAATATTTTACGTGGCTCAATAACTCACGGAAGCTCATCATATTGAAGCCCGTCATCATTTCCTGGCAATATTTTACAATTTCTTCGGTTGTTAGGTTTGCCGCATCTAAGCGGGACCATTTCTCAAGCTCAACACCAAACTTTGCAAGAATGCGATGGCCTTTCTTAGGGGTGTTGAATAGTGCATTGATAATCATAAAAGGAATTTTCAAAAAGAATTTCAACCGGCTGAATTTCATATCCGGCAGGTCTTCTTCTGCAGCGTTTCGGAGCCGCTCGACGACTTGTTGCAGGCCTTTATGGCTGCCGGTTAATTTCGTGAAATCGAGACCTTTAGTGCCGGGCAGGTCCCTGAATACGGTGCCCCAGATGTTTGCATTAAAATAAATTCGTCCGGCGACAAGACCAAAAATGGGCTGTTTTCCACGGTCCATACAAAGTATATGAAAGATTGGGTTTATAAAGTCATCCAGCATTGCTTCAATTATCGACAATGTAGCCGGTGTAAGGACATCGGGCATGACTTCTTTAGCAGGACTGCAGCACCATATCTGGCGGTCTTCCCATGACTTTTCCGGCGGCAGGGCAGTAATCGGACGCGATTGCAGGAAAAAGAACTTATTTCTGGATATAGCCCATTCTATGTCCTGTGGCCGGCCGAATTCACTCTCAATTTTTCTTGCAAATTTTGCCAATCGTTTTACCTGTTTCTTATCTAAACAGCAAACAGATGACCTTTCCGCTGGAACGGTTTTTTCTTTAACTAAACCGTTGTGGTCAAGAGTGCACTCGATTTTTTTCTCAGATATCGTGCTGGAAAGCAGTTTGAGATTGCTTTTGTTGACTACGAATCTGTCTGGTGTCACTTTGCCCGAAACCAGAGCTTCGCCCAGTCCGAAGCAGGCTTCGATTACAATGCTGCCTCGTCTGCCGGTGACCGGATCTGCTGTGAAGATAACGCCGGAGGTATCCACGGCTATGAGTGACTGAACAATAACTGCCATATTGATTTTAAGGTGGTCAAAACCATTTGTTTCTCGATACTCATAGGCGCGCCGCGTCCATAGCGAGGCCCAGCATTTCTTTATAGCCTCAAAACAATCTTTCAGGCCGGCAATGCCCAGATATGTATCATATTGGCCTGCGAAGGAGTGATCCGGCAAATCTTCGGCAGTGCCGGAGGAACGGACCGCGACATGTTTTGTGCTGAGTGTGAGATAATGATTTTCTATTTTCAGCCGAGTCGTCTCTGATAAAGGAGCCTCGACGATGACCTGTCGGAGATTCGATAAAGCAGCGGCTTTCGCTTCGGGATTTGATTTTGCAAGCTCATCAGCGGCCGTTTTTATAAGTTCGG
>Ga0307378_10009548_pt1 | contig 12746 bp, 15 predicted proteins | sample UN1MG_FD_202238 | JGI IMG/M metagenome (GOLD analysis project Ga0307378, IMG submission 202238) | Soil microbial communities from Risofladan, Vaasa, Finland - UN-1 | ecosystem: Environmental > Terrestrial > Soil > Coastal area > Acid sulfate soil | place: Finland: Risofladan, Vaasa | collected...
GAACATTTTAAAAATCTAAGAAAATTTTAATTGAAAGCGGTGAGAAAATGGCAAATGTTAAACTAAAATGTGGTTTCTGTAATAAAGAAATTAGAGATAGAAAAGAATTAGAAACTACAAAATTCGGAAGAAAAACAATTATATCATGTCCTTATTGTAATGCGATTTTAGGCTTTTATTATGCTTAAAATATATTATTACGGCGAGGAGTGAAAAATTGATGAGAGGTTACTTTCTTTCCATCGATTTCTAAGGCTGCCCCATAAAAATCAACGCCGATAGTCACTTTTATATCTCATCTCCTCAAAGGTTTGTTTTATTCTGAAAATATGGATTCTATGGATTATTATTTCTTTAGTTATTAATAATTCTATTTGCTTACTCATTTTTGTAAGAAGAAGATTGATGATAAATAAAAGATTTCTTGTTCTTTATATATGCTCTATGTTACAAGGTGTCATGAATCAAAATACTAAAGTTATAGTTCGGGTAGAATACGAGCAAGGCGAGGAAAAAAAAGTGTGTTACGGGGAAATCGACGAGAGAAAGGTAGAGAACTTTCAAACGGGAGAGGATGATTTTATTTGCGTGGAAAACGATGGAAGCATCACGTGGTTGGACAAGGAATCTTTAATTTCTATCGAAAAGTTACAGGTAAAATCTGCTATGTTAGTAAAACCAAGGATTACCGATTATTTTGAGGCAAGTAACAAAACAGACACAGATGTGGGAATTTGTTTGTAATCGTTTTTGCTTTGAAATCGAAAAATAAAAATTTGAAATAGCATATTTTTTGTTTAAAAAATCTCGCCCCCTCACTATCTCCGGTAATAATGGAACGAAAATTAAGAGTGTGCAGCTTATTTAGCGGGTGCGGAGGGCTAGACTTCGGGTTTCATCAGGCGGGGTTCGAGATAGTGTTTGCGATAGATTCTTACGCAAGAGCATGCCAATCGTACGAATTAAACTTAGGTCTTCCTATAGTCCAGAAAAACGTGCAAGACTTATCTTACGAGGATATACCCGATTGCGACTTGATAATGGGCGGGTTCCCCTGTCAAGGGTTCAGCACGGCGGGGTGGTTCAAAAAAGAAGACGCAAGGAACGAGCTCTACGTGGAGATGTTAGAAGTCATCAAAGCGAAGAAACCTAAATTTTTTCTGGCGGAAAATGTTATGGGGTTGTTATATATGGAAAACGGTAAAGTTTTAAGCTACATTCTGAACGACTTTCGAAAAATAGGGTATAAGGTAAGGTATAAAGCTATCAATTGCGTGAATTACGGAATTCCTCAGCATAGGCGGAGAATATTCATCTTAGGGGCTAAACCAGGATTTGAAATAAATTTTCCAGCTCCAACTCATTTGAAAAATCCGAAAGCAACGCTGTTTCCAAATCGTTATAGAAGGTGGAAAACGGTGAGACAAGCGATTGGAGACTTAGAAGGGTTAGACGATCCTTATCCGAAGGGTAGGATAAACAACGTGCAGTCGAGATACAAAGTAAGACCAAATGAGCCCTCGAGATACACGATCCTTGCGAGCTCCACTAAAATACCGATCCACTACAATGGTTCTTTGGAGGACGAGTTTCCCAGACGGTTAACTGCACGGGAATGTGCGAGGTTGCAGTCTTTTTCCGACACTTTCCAGTTCTGCGGTCCCCTTTCTGCTCAAATTAAACAAATCGGAAACGCAGTCCCCCCTTTAATGTCGTATAGGTTAGCTCAGGCGGTAAAAGCTTCGATTTAGAATAATAGAGGTTTAATTTGTGGTTAAAGGATTTCTTTGCCTTTATTCTGTTAAAAAGAACACTTTATTAATAATTCTCTTATTATAAGTTTAAATTACTTTTTCAATTTTAACAAATTTGACAATAATATTTTATACTGTTATTATTACATATATTACAATCGACAAATAAATACAATATAAAAATGAAGGGACAAAATTATGGGGTATAAAAAAAATTCAAACAAGAATTTAACATACATTGATAAGGATGGATATAAGCGCTTTACCGATTCAGGAAAAAAAGTACATACGCATGTCGCTGAAATGATGCGTGGACGAAAACAAACACCTGGTGAAGAAGTCCATCATAAGAATACAAATAAGTTAGATAATAGAAGGTCAAATCTGAAGGTTTATCCTTCTCGAAAAGCCCATACTAACGCTCACAAACTACATAAAAAAAGAACGGGTAAATGGTAACATAAATGCTAAAAAGATATAGTTGAAAAACTTTATTGTAGTAAAATGTATTCAAAATATGAATTGCATGATGAAAAACATCTTCTGATTCAAATTGTGAAAGTCTTGCATCAAGATAGCTTAACACTATATACTTTTAACTTCTTTTTTTATTCTTTCGGTTCGCATTCTCTCTCTTTTTTCTTTAATTTCATTTAACTCACACCAATTCAAATTTCTTCACAATTACATTACGAGCAATCAGTAGATAAGGAGCGTAAAAATAAGGAAATTTACGAGCAAGAATTAATTGATTTAGAAGAGGAATGGCGTAAAACAGAAAATATTTAGATGATGAATGATGAATAAAGTATGTGAATGGTGTAGGACTATTCTAAAAGGATTAGACGACTTAGTAGCATACTATGAAGAAGGAGAAGGAAGGCAAGTATATTGTAAATATTGTAATACAAAAAGGGAATTAGATTATTATTGGGAAATAAAAAATAAATAGCTCTTTTTTTTTCTTTTTTTGGCTACAAAATACCCAGATGGATGGAATTAATTCATCCATCGCCTTCCTATATAGGATTGAAAGTAACTATATCTATTTTTTTTTGTAAGGCTTCTTATGAAGATAAATAAAAAATAATTTATTTTTCTAATAATAGTTTTAATCATATATTTTGCCTTTATTCTGTTAAAAAGGACACTTTATTAACCTTTGACAACATAGTATATTTTATCAAGAAAAATCGTTTAGGAAAATGTAAAGAATTTTGATGGTTGCAAATGTTCGAAAGAAAGAAAAATTACGACGATTATTACGCCTTACAGAGAAAAAAGAAGAAGCATAGGAAGTCTAGTATTATCTTATCATTCTGGCTTTTTTTATTTTTATTCGGTTTGATCGGGGTTAATATACTTATACTCTATTCTACTACGGATTTCTGGTTAGCCTTGTTAATTGATTTGTTGAGGGCTTTCGCGCTTGTAATTAATCTTTGGTTCGCTGTTGTGATAGGTATTTTCAGTGTGCCCTTTACTATTGCATTGCGGAATTTTATACTCGTTAAAAGAAAAATGACTACATCCCCCTACTCAGTTCCTCAGACAGAAAATGAAGTTGTACAATTTCTAACTAGTAACAAAGGAGAATCTTTTAATTTTGCCTCTTTAATTGAAAAAGTAAACTTTCAGGGAACTTCAGAAGAATTTAACATCATCCTCGAGCGCTTGCGAGAAGAAAACAGAATAAAGCGCGATAGGGAAGACTATCCGCAATATTATGTGATTTGATTCGCTACTTTATCTATCCATGTTTTATATAAGATTGAAAGTAAGTATATTTATTTTGTTTATAGGGTTTCTCAGGAGCGTTTAAGAAACATTTGGGGCATAATATGGATAATAGGTTGTCGTTCCAGACGAGGAGGGCTCGCTCTCTGGAATACTGAGGGTGGTTCGCCAAAAACTCGTCGAAAGTGATGATTTTTTTACAATCGGAACAATTCCTTTCCGGAGAAAAATGAGTCATATATGTAGTTCGCAAACGAATTATATTAATAATAAATGTGTATTAACCAAGTAATTTATGAAATGTCTTGAAGTCGTAATAATTTTTCTTTATATAGTTGGATATTGACTATTGTATAACTGTATAATAATACAAATTCAATTGATCATGGTAGAATATCACAATAAATCGTTTTTCGGATCGAAGGTAGGCATGTTTTTCGATAGCGGTTCCTGGACGAACCAAAACATATTTTTAAAATTTATTAAAAAGCGAGCTAATGGAACGTGGGAAAAACCTTCGCAAAAAGAAGGAAAATCCATCAAGTTTTCTTTGGAAGACTTGGCGAACATATTAAGAGTGTTGACTAAAGAGGTTTTAAGCTGGAATACCGTCCACGTGTTCGAAGAGAATAAGACTTCCATTTCTTTCGAGTGGGAAAAAGGAGATAAAGAGTACTTCGGTATCAAGGTCGCCGATTACTACAAAAAGCTTAACTACGCTGAGACCGTAGTGTTTAAAGCGCTGTTGGAGCACGTGTTTGAGGAGAAGATCGCCCATTCGACCGTTAATTCTAAAAACAGTAGCTTTAAGAAGTCCGCTAGCTCCGTTGCTAATGCTGAAACATCAGAGCTTGTTGTTATCGAAGAAACAGAAGGTATTTCAGAACCCAAAAGTCGAAAAACGAGTCAAACCTCACCTCTTCAATTAGAGAAAGACTCGGAAACCACCACGGTAGGAGGTGTGTGCGAGGGAAAGACGGAAAAAGCGCTCTTGATCCTTTTCGAAAGCGGAAAACAGATTTGGATACCTAAGTCTACGATTCGCTCGGATTTTGACTCTGAATCAAGCGGTATGCAACAGTTCACAATTGATACTTGGGTGCTTAAAAAACATAGCGTCGTCGCTTAAGCGTCGCTTAATGAAGCATAAACTCATTTTTACTTTTTCTTAAATTTATTTTTTCATTATAGCAAGTCGTAATAATTGATTATTCAATAGGATTAGATGTAATGTAACCTCCTCCTTTACATATCCAACAAGATTTAGTGTATTTTCCTGTTCCATCACATGACCGGCATTCGTATGTTGAATATACTCCTGTTCCGCCACATGTACTACATATTTCTCTTTTACTAATTTCAATAGATCCCTTACCTTCGCAAACTTTACATTTTTCTTTCGAAATAATACCAGTTCCTTCACAACGAGCACATTTCACAACTTTCTTCCCTAATCCAAAACAAGTTGAACATAATTCTTCATCAATATTTCCAGTTGCAGCACACTCATCGCAGTTAGAGGTTGAAGATACTCCAACTCCATTACAGATAGTACACATTTTAACAAGCCATCCTGTCCCTTCACAATTTTTGCAATAAGCCCCTATACCCCACCCAGTTCCATCGCAATACCTGCATTCTGAGTTATACTCTCCCGTACCATTACATTTATTACATATCTCACTAATTTCGCCTTCACCCTCACATTTTCTACATTTCTCGGGCAAGATTTGAAATACCGAGCATTTTTCTGCAATCCCCTTATATTTTCGATATGTTTTACTATTACATAACACATGAACTATTTTTTTTCGGTTAAGAACTTTTTCAATAGGAGCTACAAAATCGGTATCACCCGATATAACCACACAAATATCAATAACATTTTTAATAGAATCATCCATAAAATCCGAACCCATCTTAGTATCAATATCTTTTTGATATGGACCAAATTTTATTTCAAAAGAATATTCTTTTTGGTGGGCTTCTACAATGTTGTCCTCATCCGTATATTTCCCTTTCTTTAAGTATAAATTTTTTATTACAATTTTTCCTAATTTTGAACAGTAATCTTCAATAAAATCGATTTGGGCGTTATATTCTTCTAGGTCAAGAGAAGCATCGTAAATATTTTGATAATCATAATATACGCCAACTTTTTTCTTCATAATGGATCTTACATTTAAATCCAATAAAAATTTTTATGGATTTATTATAAAATATTGGGATGCGGTATGCGGGTATATTTTAACAATAATAAACCTAATTTTAGAAGTAAAAAGGCTTCACTCATTAAACTACCTCTTTATAAGAAATACTTATTTTCAATAATACTACCTGTTTTTTCCATAATCTTCACCTGTCAATTAGGTTTAATCTGACAACACACGCAACCCCTGAACTAATTGTACGAGAGTAATTCCGTGCAAAAACGCTCGATGGAGGGTTCTTACGTCGTTTTCGATCTTTGCAATATCCTTTCCAGATTTTGCGTATTCTCCTGCGATTATCTTTAGTTCTTGGTAAGCGTCCTCTTTATTGCTCGCACATTTTCCAAAGTAGCCCCCGAACGCAACGAACATGTTATGCATGAGTTCAAGGTCTTCTTTGGAGAAAGTTTCTATGCATTCTTCACACACAACGCTAAAATTGGTGCCTAATCTTATGATTTTCACGCTCGATCCGGCACGGTTTTTACATATGGCGCATTGTACCGTGCTTTTGTTCGACTCTCGGTTTTTCACGAGCTCAGGTGCTATCATACTTTACCTATTCTTGGGGAGTATTTAAAGAAAAATTTGTTTCAATTGAATTTTTGTTTAAATAGCTAGATTTAAATTACCTTGTATAGAATAAAATCATACAAAAATCTTACAAAAAGATAAAATGATGGGATACAACAACCAAAACGAAACAGATCAAATTCGATTGTTAGAAGGAAGGTTCGACGCGCTTAGAATTTATGGTGACGAGCGGGATTTCGAGATTTTCGAAGCAAAAGAAAGCATTAGCAAACAAAATTGCGAAGTTCCAATCCGAGCTTTCTTTCTTTACCCTGAACTCAAAAACGATCCTTTAAACAAAAGATTACTAAGCGTTGAATGCGTTGAAAATGCGCTTATCGAGTTCGTAAAGTATAAATATAGAAATTGGACAAAAATCGTCTCCTACGATAGAATAGAAGATAAAAACACTGAACCTCTTGATTTAAGCAATTCGTGTGCTATATCGTTATGTTCTTACCTTGAAATCGTTAAGGAACGAAGAGCTGGTCCCGAGCAAGCAAAAGCGATCTCGAAGAGATTGAAGGATAACATGGAATTGATAAACCATTACAAGTGGGGAAAAATTACTAAAAACGAATACGAAAACGAAATGCGGAGGAGAACGGCAGATCTAAGAAAAAAACAATCGAGACCGCGATCGATAGAACTTCTGAAAAAAGACAACGAGGCTTTATTGCAACACATAGAAAAATACGTCGGGAAAATTGAAAAATCGATCCACGACCAAGCGTTTAGCTTAGCCCCTATCAGCATTCACGTTATTCCCGAAACTCGCGACGGTAAGGGTGGTGCGTTAATGACGACTGGCCTGAGCGTTCTCCCTATGCACCCTCCAGAACCTTTGAGAGCGTTTAATTACTCCGAATTAATCATGAGGTTTCCTAAAGATTGGCCTTTACCGCTAAAAGAGTTAAAACAAGACGATTCTTTCTGGCCTGTAGGAGAATTACTACATTTAATGCGATACATTCACGAAAACCAACAATGGTTTTTTGACATGCACACCTTTGGAAATGGAGACCCTCCAAAACCATACGCCGCTAACACTAACTTTTGCGGGCTCCTTTTTACTTTGCCCGTTCTCTCGCTTCCGCCCGAGTTCTGCGAATTACAAATCGACGATTCTAAAACCGTGATCTTTTTACAGCTTTTACCCCTCTACAAAGAGGAAATGGATTATGCTATAACCGACACTTCCGAAGCATTGCTAAAGAAGTTCGAGGAGCACAACTCTCCCGATTACGTGGATATACATAGAAAAAGCGTAATTGGCTCGAAGGACGTGATTCCTGGTAAAGCTAAGACTGCAGGAATGTGGTGTCCTAACTGCCAAAACACGATAAGGAACTTTAAGCCGGAGGGTGTGAGGTGTCCAATGTGTAAACGCGTGTTAGTAAAAGACCAAACAGGAGAGCTCAGGTCGCTCGATATTCCCGAGGAAAAAATGACTGTGTCGGAGAAGGATGAAAGGAAAGCAGAAGAGCTGTTTTTTGAAGCGTTAAGCCATCTCGATAACAATAAATCGGAAGAAGCTATAAAGCTCCTTACTCAAGCGTTTAAACTAAATCCCTACGATAGGCGCGTCTGGAGCGTGAAGTGCTCGATCTTATTTGAGTTAGGAAGGTACGATGAAGCCCACAAATGCGGTCTAGAAGGATTAAAGTATATCTAGATTTTATTTATTTATTTATTTATTTATTGAGAGAAACATTAGTTGTTATTATATCCAAATTCTTTCGTAAGAAGGACATTTTTTTTTCTTAGCATGGGCTTTTCCTCCTATTGCTAAATGTGCTTTGTATTCATCTTGATTAATATCTCTAAATAAGACTTTAATTTCAACCATTTCTTTTTACCTGAATTATTTACTTAAGAAGTATATAATAATAAGGGCTTAAAGATTTAAAATGATGAGGTAATAAACACAAGAATACCGATCCGAGATCAAAAAATCTACCGATCAAGCCATTAATTTCTTTTTTAAAGAGGAGTAAAGTCGTTTCGCTCTCTGATAAATCTTATCTTCGTTTTTGTCTGCGTCACCAGCGAGAAATAGGTACATTTTTTCCAGATTTAGTAAGCACGAATTTAGGTGAGCAGTGGATTTTTCGAAATCTTTCCGTACAAGAAAAATACATCCAAGGTAATAATGAACGAGCCCGCTATATTGAAGATCGCCAAAGGACTCGTAAATTCTCAAATCCTAATAGGTTTATATACAACAGTGTCTAATTATATCATAATTATATTAATTTATAACATGAGGAGTGAAATCACGATACGTCATAAAAGTTCGCTATTTGGGATTATCGCTTTAATCATCGGAACATCTGGATTAGGGATTGGAGTGTCTTCACCATTTAATCCCCAAGCATCTAGCGATAATATTCTCGATTTAGAATGGGAAGTTTATCTTAATTCTACTACATCCGATTGGGTAGAAGGAATTACTAATGATTCACTAGGGAACGTATACTTTATAGGTAATATAAACTCTTCCTTTAAAATTTTCATATGTAAGTATAATAGTTCAGGGGAGCTTCAGTGGTTTAAGACTTGGAGAAAATTTTCAAGACAAAGTGCTAATGGCATAACTATTGATTCTGAAGGGAATATTTACATTACAGGTTCTGTTTGGGGGATCTTACCTGCTGGATATTTTGAGAACATGGTTTTATTGAAATTTGATAAGTATGGCACGGAATTATGGAATACTACATGGCAATGGAGTGAGTCTTGGGGCGGTGATTGGTATACTCAAGGAGATGGAATTACAGTTGATTCCTATGGGGATATATATGTTTCCGGAAGGATCAATAATGAATCTGGTCCCAATGGGATGGAACTCAGAATGTTCCTTGCTAAATTTAATGGTTTTGGTGTAGAGCAGTGGAATTGGACATATGGACATTACGATATTCAAGCTGAGGCTTATGACGTGGCTATTGATTCCTTAGGACAAATATACCTCATCGGCTCTTATCATCCTTGTAGTGCATGTTACTGGGAAGGATTACTTGTTAAGTTTAATAATGCAGGAGTAAAACAATGGAATGAATCGATAAGCAAATTAAATCGCCACATTGCAGGTTACAGTCTTTTCATTGATAATTATGATAACCTTTTTGTTTTAGGAGATATGTCTACTCTGGATATTAGTGATATTTTTTTAGCGAAGTATGACAACTTAGGGTCTCAACAATGGAATAGCTCATGGGGGGGAAGTGAATCTGAGTTAGGACGTTATGGCGATATAGCAGTCGATCCTTTTGGAAGCATTTTTATAGTGTGTACTATAAAGAGTTATGGTTCGGGAGATTGGGATATTTGCTTAGTGAAATTTAATGAATCAGGTATTGCTCAATGGTACAAGACTAAAGGAGGTTTAGAAGCAGATTATGGAGCAGGAGTTGTACTGGACTCCCAAAATAATGTATATGTTATTGGTTCACTATGGGCTGGGGTAAGCAATTATAATATTGTTCTTCTTAAGTATGCTTATGATACGGTAGCTCCAATTATTAATATTAATTCCCCACAACAAAATGCAATTTATGGAACTAATGCTCCTAACTATGTTATTACTATTATTGAAAAGAATCTTAATTTAATGTGGTATACTTTAGATGGTGGAGAAACCAACACTTCATTTACTGAGCTGACAGGTACGATAAATCAGCTTTTATGGGATAATCTTTCATTGGGAGAAATTAATCTGACATTTTATGCTAAAGATAATAGTGGGAACCTTGCTAACAAAAATGTTGTTGTTATAAAACAATCTTCGAGCAATCTTGAGGAACCTGTAATTACGGGTTACGATATGTTCTGTCTATTATGCATTCTTTCTACAATATCAATAATGTTAAGCAAGAAAATAAAGAAATTCGCTAAATGAATCACCTTCTGTATATTTTCTTTCTTTTCACCGATAAAATCCTTGGAACTAATTTTATACTTAAAAAGAAATTCGATGAATTCTTACAAATTTCTCCTCCGTAGATTAGAGCTCATTCCTAAGGAGTGTATAAAGAAAAATTGTTTGGGGACTTGATAATTTTCCTTTAAATACTTACGTTAGTATATCGATTTAATGTTATCTCAAGAAATGTTAGCTCACATCGAATTTTTGAGGGAAAACCAAAAAACTTTCGCAGACATTGGTCGTTCGCTCGATATTCCTGCAAATAAAGTACATTATACTTTTAAGAGTTACATCCTTCCCTTTTCTGAAGTATTTAACTCGATAATAACCGAATTAAAATTGTACGACATGGCTGTATATAGGCGGGAATGTCAAAATTTACTTTATCGCGTTAAATCCAGTCTAACTAAATCCCAAAAATTTTTGAACGTCAATTTATTAGCTCCTGTTGTTGTTTACGCAGTTTTTAGATCAAAGGGAGAAATAATTAAGCCCCCCGACCTCTGTCGAGTTGCACATATATCTCTTGGAGATTTTAGAGAAGGGTTGGTCGTTGTTTATCCCGTTTATACCGCTTATATCAAACGAGATCGCGAGAAATTTGTGGCTCAACTTATCGATAAGGTTATTGCTAAATTTAACTTGGATTCGCTATTCGAGGATACTGCAAAAAAATTGCTAAAAATATTCTTTCCGTTATTTAAAAACACGAAAGACAACATTATAGCCGGTTTGACCGCCACGCTGTCGTTCGTGGTTCTCGATTATAAATTAATGCCTCTTCTTGATATATTCGAAGCACTTGGAACAGATGTAACCAGAGCTCACTATCACGTAAATCGTAAGATTTTCTTGCCGAATAACCTTGGCGACTTCAAAGGTTTCGAAAAAGCAAAAAAACCGCTCAAACAATTTTTACTCACACGGATGAACGGTTCGTCAGGTAAACGATAAGACTCAGGTTTTGGATTCTTCCTTAATTATTCAGTTTTTTTTAAGCCTTGCTTTCCTTATCCTCTACTATGAATTTTCCGGAAAGGAAGTAAAAGTGCCCAAAGAAAAATTAAAATAATTAGGGATAGGGGTACTCTTGTCTTACTTGATGTGTTTGTCTAAAAACTGTTTAACCCTCTTGATTAACTCGTCTCTACAGTCTAAATTACTCCACTCGTCTCCAGTTAGTAGTCCTTCCTCTTTTGCTTCTAATTGGAATCCGTATTTCGCAATAACACAGAACACGCGGGTGTGAAATCGAGTAAAATCAGATACTTCGGATATTTCTTTTAACGCTTCATCCTTTAGGAACTCTCGAGCTTGTTCTATTGTGTGATTTTTACTATTCATCAAAACTAGAATTTTTCCTACAAAAATTATATTCATAGAGAGTAAAAAATTAGTGAGAATTTTTTTCCCTTTAAATAATTTTAATTTAAAATAAATTAGATAACAAAACATAAGGAGAAAAAACATGGAAGTTAATTTTTTTGTGGACCGGCTTTGGAAAAATTGGGGAAGACCTTATGAACTGTTGACGAATCACGACATTATTAAAAACGTGTTAATAGAGTCAGAAAATAGCGGGGAACGATATAATTTAATGATTGATTTGTTAACACAAATGGAAAAGCGTCTGCCCCCTTTTAGTACCCTCTATATTAACTTAAATCCAAAAGTTGAATGCCCTGAAACATTCGCCGCTAAATTTACTTATAGTTCCTTGGATTTTAACGTTCCCTACATCCATGATTTAGGGGATGATTCGCGCGACCGTTTCAGTAAATGTTTTAACGCGATTTTTAATTTTCATCCTGAACTGCAGATTATTATGGAAATAATTTACAGTAATTGCACTCAAAGAGAATTTCCTACCTCGATTATAGGATTCTTGGAATTAATGTATGCTTATCTTGAGGACAAACCGTACGACAACGAATTTACTAAGAGTCTTCTAAATAATATTAAAGAGGCTATAGATTTATGCGAAAACGATAATACCTTAGAACAAACTTTTAGAGCTAGCACATCGCTTCCTGATTGGGTGGCGTTATGGAAAAATAAACAGAAGGTTTGGATAGACCTTTCAGGGTGTAAACCGCTTATCCAAAAGATGCTTATTCCCGTAATATTTCTCAACTTACTAAGATTTACCGACCATTATGGACCTCCGGAGAATTATTGGCATTTAAACGGCGTCGTAATTATAAACGAGGCGGAAAAATTGTTTGCGTTAGTGCCTTGGGAACGATATAAAGCTCGTTATAACCAGAGAAGACGACATTGGGAACTCTTAAAATACCAAAAATTATTTTTAACCAAAGAACAGATGGTTGAGGCTTACGGAGAACCATCCATCCTCTTTAAAAGCCAATTAGAGACGTATTATCACGATGTTTTGGCTGATGAGTTCCGTTTTCGAAACATAACGCTCTTTACTGGAACAAGCGATGAGAAGACTGTCCAAAATTTTATCACTGACTTTTCTCAAGTAAGACTTGTTCAAAATGAATAAACTAACTTTGAATGTACCAAAATCAACACCAAAAC
>Ga0307378_10009549_pt1 | contig 12745 bp, 14 predicted proteins | sample UN1MG_FD_202238 | JGI IMG/M metagenome (GOLD analysis project Ga0307378, IMG submission 202238) | Soil microbial communities from Risofladan, Vaasa, Finland - UN-1 | ecosystem: Environmental > Terrestrial > Soil > Coastal area > Acid sulfate soil | place: Finland: Risofladan, Vaasa | collected...
TGGCGTCCCTGCGGCCTGGTTCTGGCGTGCCTTCAGGCCCCTCCTGTGGCTGGTGGGGCTCACCTTCCTGGCGCAGGTGCTGTTCGCCCCCGGAGAGCCGTTCTTCAGCTTCTGGATCTTCGACCTTTCCTGGGAAGCGCTGCAGTTTGCCGCGTTTCTCAGCTTGCGCCTGGTCGTGCTGGTGCTCATCGGCTCCGTGCTCACGCTCACGACGCCGCCGCTGGCCCTCACCGACGGTCTCGCCTGGCTGGGTCGTCCTCTTCGGAAGCTTCGCGTGCCGACCGACGAGCTCGCTTTGATGGTGACGATCGCGCTGCGCTTTATTCCTACGTTGCTTGTGGAACTCGACCAGATCATGCGCGCCCAGCGCGCGCGCGGCGCGGACTTCGGGAGCGGCGGTCCCGTGCGGCGCGCCCGGGCGCTCGTGCCGGTGCTCACGCCGCTCTTCGTGCTCAGCTTTCGGCGCGCCGACGAGCTCGCGCTCGCGATGGAGGCGCGCTGCTACCGCCCCGGAATCGTGCGCACGCGCCTTCATCCGCTGCGGGCCGGGGTTCGCGACGCCGTGCTCCTCCTGCTCACGGCCACGGTCATCGCCGCCGGCCTGCTCGTGTAGGATGCCGGCGTGAACGGCGGTCGGGCAGCGGAGCAGGGCGAGCCGGCAGCGGAGCGGCAGGGCCGCGCCGCGGACGGGCAGGTCGGGCCGCACGTCGCCGAGTGGTGGCGTCTGGATATCGCCTACGAGGGGACCGCCTACCGCGGCTGGGCGAGACAGCCCGGGCACAGGACGATCCAGGGTCTGCTGGAAGAGGCGCTCGCGACCGTCCTTCGAGAGCCGGTGCGCCTGAACGTCGCCGGGCGGACGGATGCCGGAGTGCACGCGTGGGCCCAGGTGGCATCGTTCTCTTGCGCCCGCCTCGACCTCACACCTGAGCGGCTTCGGCTCTCTCTGAACGCACTCCTGCCGCCGGACATCGGCGTGTTGCGCGTCGCTCCCGCCGCGCCCGGATTCGTCGCGCGCGAGGCGGCCTCGCGGAGCTACGCGTACGACGTGTGGGCGACCGCGGTCAAGCCGGTGCGCGAGCGCGCCTTCGTCTGGGCGCTGCGCGGCGGTGTGGATGGGGGGGCGCTGGCGGCCGCGGCAAGGCTGCTGCCCGGACGCCGGGACTTCGCCGCTCTCACCCCGTCCGCGGCTCTCTACCACTCATGCGTCCGAGAGGTGACGGCCGCGGCGTGGATCGACGCGGGCCCGACGCCCGACGGTGAGGGACGGCGATGGCGGTTCGAGATCACCGCCGGCAGCTTTCTCCACAACATGGTGCGCGTCGCCGTCGGCTCGATGATCGACGTGGCGCAGGGACGCATGACGCTCGAGGAGTTCGAGGATGCGCTCGCCTCCGGCGAGCGTCTCAGAATGGGTCAGACGGCGCCGGCTCGTGGTCTGGCTCTCCTCGCCGTCAGCTACTCCGGGGAGCCCGGCGTCACTCGCCGAGGAAGCGCCTGATCAGCTTCTCGCGCCTTGCCTCGTCGGGCGGGAGCACGTAGGCCGTGCCGCCTTCATAGTCCGCCGTGCCCTTCATCACGAGCTTCTTGCCGCCGCTCGCGCGCCACTTGAGGTAGCCGAGCTCCAGGATCTGGTTGGTCGTGAGGTCGGTCGCGACGCCGCTCATGAACTTCTTGCCGATCTCCGGCAGCTTGGTGATGTTGGACGGCTTGGCGATCTTCGTCTGGAGCGCCTGCACGAACGTCTGCTGGCGCGACGCGCGGTGGAAGTCGTCGTCCGCGTATCGGATGCGCACGTAGAGCATCGCGTTCTTGCCGTCGAAGTGGTTCATGCCCTTCTCGTAGACCACGGTGCGGGCGTTACTGCCCGCCGTGGTCGTGATCGTCTTGGGAACCATCATGTCCACGCCGCCGACCGCGTTGACGAGACGCGGGAAGCCCTGGAAGTTCACGATCATCACGTGGTTGATGGGGACTCCCGTGAACTGCTCCACGGTCTTCACGGCAAGCGAGGATCCTCCCCAGAACATCGCGGCGTTGATCTTGTCCGTGCCGCGCCCGGGGATGTCGACGCGGGTGTCCCGGGGGATCGAGAGCTGGTTGATGGTGTGCGTCTCGGGATCGAAGTGCATCAGCAGGATGGTGTCGGAACGCGCCGGCTCCCCGGCCTTGCTGTCGACGCCGAGAAGCAGCAGGGTCGTGCCGTTGCGCCAGATCCAGCCCTCGTCGGGGCTCAATGCGGCGCGGGTCCTCTTGTCGATACGCTTGTTGGCCTTGTCCACAGACCGGTCGAACTTCTGGTATCCGGGCCATGCCAGAACCGTGAGGACGACACCGGCGATCGCGAAGACGGCGAAGGCGCCGACGGGGATGTACCACCAGCGGAAGCGGCGCCGGCGGCGGGGACCGGTGCCGGCGGCCTTCTTCTCGCGCGGCTTGCCAGCCTTGCGCTCGTCGTCCGGCGATTGTCCGTACGTGCGATACGCCTTGTCGTCCGGCGGCGGAGAGGCGGACGCGCTCGCGTCGCGGGAGGCTCGGCCGTCGGCCGACGAGCGCTCGCGCGCCGGGCGCGCTCCGGCGAGCTCCTCGTCGACCTGGCTCCGCCGGGGGCGGCGCGCCTTGTAGGTCTTGTAGGGCTTGGCCCCTTCTCTGTCGTCGTCCTGTCTCGTCATAGGGTGGCGCCTCGGCCCGCGGACACGCGCGACGTCGCTGTGTGTGGTCTCGGGGGCGGGGCGCCGGGCGCTGCATCAGACTACGCCCGTGAGCGGGCGTTTCCTCTAGGCTCGAGTCTACACCATGGTAAGCTCCGGGGCGTGATCAGCCCGGAGCGCACCATCATCGGCGTCGACATCGGGGGCACCAAGGTCGCCGCCGCCCTGTTGCGCGGGCGTCTGCCCGCGCCCGGTGCGCGCACGCGCGCCGAGGTGGAGACGCCCGAGGTGATCGACCGGTTCACGATGCCGACGGATGTGAGTTCCGCGGAGGCCTGCCTCGACGGCATCTTCGCGTGCCTTGCCGGCCTCGAGCGCGGCCGGGGTCTGGCCGAGGGCATCGGCGTGGGAGTCGCCTCCATGGTGGACTTCGCCGGCGGCCGCGTCGTCGAATCGGTCAATCTGCCGCTGACCGACGTACCGCTGCGCGATCGGCTCGAGCGGCATTTCGGTGTGCCGGTCGTGATCGACAACGACGCGACCGCGGCGGCGATCGGCGAGCATGTCTACGGCGCCGGTTTCGGCACGAGCGAGATGCTCATGTTGACGCTCGGGACGGGAGTGGGCGGCGGCATCATCAGTGGCGGCCGCCCCTACCGCGGCGCCAGCGGCGCGGCCGCGGAGCTCGGCCACATCATCATCGACGTCGCCGGTCCCGAGTGCCCGGCCAACTGTCCCGGCAAAGGCTGTCTCGAAGCCTACGTCGCCGGTCCCGCGATGGGAGCGGCGGCGATGGCGGCCGCCCGGCTGGAGCCGGACTCCGCGCTGGGCCGCGCCCTCGCCGCCGGGCACACTGTCGATAGCCAGCTGCTCACCAGTCTAGCCCAGGAGGGCGACGCGGCGGCGATGACGGTGCTGGAGCGCGTCGGCGAGTACCTGGGCGCCGGCCTCGTCACGCTCACCAACATCTTCGACCCCGAGGTGATCGTGATCGGTGGCGGCGCCGCGGCGGCGGGCGAGCTGCTCTTCGCACCCGCCCGTCGCGTCCTCGCCGCCCGCGGTCTGCCGCCGGCGCGCGATCGCGTGCGCGTCGTCCCGGCGGCTCTCGGCCCGGACGCCGGGTTCATCGGCGCTGCGGCGCTGGCGCTCACGGAGCTCCTTCCCGAGGACACGCCGGGTTGACCAAGACGCGGCGCGGAGCCTCGGACTCACGTCGCCGGCGGAAGCCGGATCGTCTGCTCGCCTCCCGCCCGCACAGGCTCGGGGCCTTCTTGACTTCGTCCGTGCCATGCCCCTAAATGGACTCTGGAATCCCGCGCGTACTGCGTTCGCAGCGCGCCAACAGGAGGTGACGAGAACCACATGGCCTACAAGATCACGGATGAGTGCCTCGCATGCGGCGCCTGCGTCGACGAGTGCCCCAACGAAGCGATCTCCGAGGACGACCCGATCTACGTGATCGACCCGGAGAAGTGCGACGACTGCGCAACGTGCGTCGAGTCTTGCCCGAGTGAGGCGATCGTCCCCGAGTGATCCTGCTCGGCGACGCATGATGTCACCGGGGCCGGCTCCGCGAGGAGCCGGCCCCGTAACGTTTCAGGAGGAGGGAACGACCTCCGCCGGCGGCTCGTGGTCCGGCCCGGGAGCGTCCACGACCTCCGGGCCGTCCCACGCGAGCCGGTCCGCCATGACCCGGACGGCTTCGGGGTTCGTGTCGATCAGCAGATACTCCCTTCCGAGTCTCGCAGCCGCCTCCCCGGTGGTGCCGCTGCCTGCGAAGGGGTCGACGACCAGGTCGCCCGGGTCGGAGTGCACGCGCGCGATGCGCTCGAGGATCTTGAGCGGCTTCTGCGTCGGGTAGCCGGTCTTCTCGGCCCCGGTGGGGCTCACGATCGTCTGCCACCACACGTCGGTCGGGGTCTTGCCGCGGGCCGCTTTCTCCGGTCCGACCAGACTCGGCGCGAGGTAGGGCACGCGGTCGATGTCGTCGTAGCGGAAGACGTAGCGGGACGGGTCGCGCGCGTACCAGAAGATCGTGTCGTGCTTGGCCGGCCAGCGTTTCCTGGGTCGCGCGCCGTAGTCGTAGGCCCACACGATCTCGTTGATGAACGAGGCGCGCCCGAAGAGCTCGTCGAGCAGCACCTTGCAGTAGTGCGCCTCGCGCGGGTCGATGTGGAAGAACAGGGAGCCGTCCGGGGCGAGGACGCGCCGCGCCTGCTCGAGCCGCGGCGCGAGGAACCCGAGGTAGTCGTCGTAGGCGTCCTTCCAGGCCGTGCTCCCGAGGACCTCCGTGCGGTAGCGCTCGCCCTTGAAGCCCGTGCGGTCGCCGTCCGGGTCGCGGACCGTGCGCAGGCGCGTGCGCTGCTGCACCTTGCCCGTGTTGAACGGCGGGTCGAGGTAGACGAGGCGGGCGCAACCGTCCTCCAGGCCGCCCAGGACGTTGAGGCAGTCGCCGAGGACGATGCGCTTCACAGCGGGTACGCGTACAAGCGCTGGTCCCTGACCACGCGGCAGCCGATCGCCTCGTAGAAACCGTGCGCGCCGACGCGGAAGAGGTTGGCGCGCATCCACATCTCCTCGAGGTCGCGCTCGCGGCACCAGGCGGTTGCCGCGACGAGGAGTGCGCGGCCGAGGCCCTTGCCGCGGTGCGGCTTCGCGACCACGAGCCCCCCGATCTCGCCGAATGGGTCCGTCTCCACGAAGCGCTGTACGGGGATATCGATGAAGCCGGCAAGTCCGTCCGGGGCGTCGACCGCGATGAGCTCTCGCTCGGGGTCGTCCAAGAGGCGCAGGCGCTGGCGGACCTGCGCTTCGGTCAGCGCGTGGCCGAGCTCGGTGCTGAGGACGGCGAGCGCGGCGGCGTCGGTGGGCCGTGCGGCGCGGATGCGGGCGCTCCGAGGCTGCATGTATCGCAGTCTATCGCGCCCGGGCTCGGGCGGTGCGCCATCGTCCGCCCCTCGCCCTCGGCCGCCGCTCCTGAGAGAATGGAGGTGTCCGTGGAAGGAGAGGCATGAGCGACGACGTCTGGCGTGAGTTCTTCGACAGTTACGCGCCCCAGTACATGAACGAGGTCTTCACCACCGACAGCGTGCGCGAGGCTGCGTTTCTCGTCGAAGTCCTTGGTCTCGAGCCCGGCGCCTCGGTGCTGGACATCGGCTGCGGCACCGGCCGCCACGCCGTGGAGCTGGCTCGTGGCGGCCTCCGGGTGACCGGGCTCGACATCTCGGGCGGCATGCTGGCCGAGGCCCGCGCCGCGGCCGCCGCGGCCGGCGTCGAGCTGGCGCTCGTACAGGCCGACGCGACGTCGTTCGACCTCGGCCGCGCGTTTGACGCGGCCGTGTGTCTCTGCGAGGGCTCCTTCGGCCTCATCGGCGGCGACGATCCGCTCGAGCACGACGCCGCGGTGCTGCGGCGCGGCTTCGCCGCCCTGCGGCCGGGCGCGCCCTTCGTGATCACGGCGCTCAACGGCCTGCGCATGGTGCGCGACGCGACGCCGGACCAGGTCGAGCGCGGCGCCTTCGACCCCGCCACGATCACGCAGTCGTACGAGATGGAGTGGCAGGCCGACGACGGGCCGCGCAGCCTGCCCGTGCGCGAGCGCGGCTACGTGCCCAGCGAGCTCGCGCTGCTCTGCCGCACGGCCGGCTTCGACGTCGAGCACGTGTGGGGCGGGACGGCCGGCGCGTGGGGGCGCCGGCCCGTCGAGCTGGACGAGATGGAGATCATGGTCGTCATGCGGAGGCCGGCGGCGTGAGCGGGGAGGCCGGCATCGCCGTCCGCACGGCCGGGCCCGACGATGCGGCCGCCGTGGCCGGTGTGCTCAACGGCGTCATCCGCGGCGGCAGCCCGACGCTCCTCGACACCACCGTCACCATCGAGGAGGAGCGCGCCTACATCGAGGGACTGCCGCAGCGGTCGTTCCTGCACGTGGCCGAGACCGCGGGCGGGCGCATCGCCGGCTTCCAGACCCTGATCCCCTGGAACACGTTCGCGACGACGGAGTTCGACCACGTAGCCACCATGGGTACATACGTCGACGCCGCCTACCGGCGGCAGGGGGTGGGGGCGGCGCTCGCGCGGGCCAGCTTCGCCGCCGCGCTCGAGCTGGGCTACGAGAAGATCTTCACCGACCTGCGCGCCGACAACCTCGACTCGCTGGCCTATCACCTCGCGCTGGGGTTCGATGTGGTCGGCGCCGCGCGGCGCCACGCGCGCGTGGCGGGCCGGGACATCGACGTCCTGTTCGTCGAACGCTTCCTGAAGGAGGGGTGACCGTGCTGTACGTCTGCGCGACACCGATCGGCAATCTCGGGGACGTCTCTCCTCGCGTCCTCGACGCTCTCCGCGAAGCCGAGCTCGTCGCCGCCGAAGACACCAGGCGCACGCGCAAGCTCCTCAGCTATTTCGACATCCACCACACGCCCCTGAGGAGCTTCTTCCAGCACAACGAGCTGCAGAGGACGGACGAGGTGCTGCGGCTGCTGCGAGAGGGTTCGACGGTCGCGCTGGTGACCGATGCCGGGATGCCCGGCGTGCAGGATCCCGGCATGCTGCTGATTCAGAAGGTCATCCAGGAGGGCCTGGATCTCACCGTCTTGCCCGGCCCGTCGGCGGTGCTCACCGCCCTGGTCGCGGCCGGCATCGGCGGAGACGGCTTCCGCTTCGTCGGTTACCTGCCGCGGCGAGCCCGGGAGATGGAGACGGCGCTCGCCGCCTGGCGCCGATGCGGAGGCCTGATCGTCGCCTTCGACAGCGGCCATCGCCTGCCACGCAGCCTCGCCGCCCTCTCGGCCTGCCTCCCCGAGGCTCGCGCCGCCGTCTGCCGCGAGCTCACCAAGGTCCACGAGGAGGTGGTGCGCGGGACGGCGCAGGAGCTCAGCGAGCGCTACCCGGTCCCGGGACCGGACGCCGGGCCGACGGGCGCCGTCCGCGGCGAGATCACCCTGGTGATCGACCTCGGCCGACCGCTCGACGCTGAGGCGGCCCGCCGCCCGAAAGCCGCCGCGGCGGCGGCGACGCTGCTGGCCCGCGGCCTTTCGCGACGGGACGCGGCCGCGGCGCTCCACGTGTGCCTCGGCGTCCCGCGCCGCGAGGCCGAGCGCCTGACGCGAGAGATCGCCGCGGGCGCATGACGCCTCCGAAGCCGGCCGCGACGGCGCCCGCCCGCTCGCACCCGCTCAGCCGGCGTTCCGGCGTCTGCTAGACTGCGCCCCATGGACCTCTTCGCGCTCATGGCGGAACGCCCGCTGCTCCTCGACGGCGGCCTGGGGCGCGCGCTCATGGAGCGCGGCTTCGCCGCCGGCGAGTGTCCGGAGGAGTGGAACGTCTCCCATCCGGCCGAAGTGGAGGACATCCACCGCGGCTTCTTCGCCGCCGGCTCGGACATCGTGAATACGAACACCTTCGGCGGCACGGCGATGCGTCTCGAGGCCCACGGGCTTTGGGCACGCGCCGTGGAACTGAACGAGGCCGGCGCCCGCCTCGCCGCGGGCCTCCGCGACCGGGAGTTCCCCGGGCGCTGGGTCGCCGGCGACATCGGCCCCTGCGGCCAGATGGTCAAGCCCATGGGCTCCGCCGAACCGGACGCTCTCCGCGCCACCTTCGCCGAGCAGGCACGGGCGCTCGTCGCCGGCGGGGTGGACCTGCTCAACATCGAGACGATGTTCGACCTCACCGAGGCGACGATCGCGGTCGAGGCGGTGGTCGCGGAGGCCGGCGGCCGGCCGGTGCTGGCCAGCATGGCCTTCAAGCCGGCCGCCAAAGGCTTTCGGACGATGATGGGCGTCACACCGGAGTCGGCGGTGGCGGCGCTCAAGGAGGCGGGCGCCGTCCTCGTGGGCTGCAACTGCGAGATCGCCGCCGAACCGATGGCAGAGCTCGTGCCCATCATGGCGGAGCTCGGTGGCGGGCTCACGTACGCCCAGCCCAACGCCGGCCAGCCGCGTCTCCAGGCCGGAGAGACCGTGTACGCGGAGACGCCCGAGCACTTCGCCTCCATCGTCGCCACCTTCCCGGCGGCGGGCGCGGGGATCGTCGGCGGGTGCTGCGGCACGCCGCCCGCCTCCATCTCCGCGCTCGCCGCGGCTCTGGGACGCTAGCGCCCCTCTTCTGTCGCGGCTCGGACGGGGAGAGCCCGTGCAGCGGACCGCCCGCCTCATCTGACGTCACGCCGGTAGCCGACTCAGGGCGGCGGCAGCGTACTCACGGCGTCGCGCGATGGCTAGGGTCGCGGCTCGCTGGGACTCACCTCAGGGGCGCGCGGCGGCGGAAGACGGCGCCGACCGTGTCGAGGATCAGCCGGGCGCCGTGCAGGGCCGTCAGCTGGCCCGGGCCGTCGTACTGCGGCGCCACCTCGACCAGGTCCATCCCGATCACGTTGCACCGCGCGCACACGGCCAGGAGGATGTCCTTGGCCTCGTAGTAGTTGAAGCCCCCGGGTTCTGGCGTGCCGGTGCCGGGCGCGATCGCCGGGTCGAGCGCGTCGATGTCGAAGGTGATGTAGACGTCGCCGCCCACGGGCAGGTGCTCGACGAGGTCGTCGGCGCGCATGTCCTTGGCCTGCTGGCACCAGAAGATGTGCGCCCCGCGGCTCCGCGCCAGGGCGATGTTGTCGCCGGCCGTGTGCAAGCTGCGGATGCCGTACTGCGTGAGGCCCGACAGCCAGCCGGCCTCGTGCGCGCGGATTATGGGGCTCGCGTGCGAGTAGCGCTGGCCGCCCTCCTCCTCCCAGTAGTCCATGTGCGTATCGAACTGCACGAGCTGGAAGGGCTTGCCAGCCCTCGCCTGCGAGAGCGCCTTGAGGACCGGCAAGGTGACGGAATGATCCCCGCCGAGCGTGACGGGGAAGAGGCCGGAGTCCATGATCGGCTGCAGCTTGTCGACGACGGCGTTGTGGTAGCGCTCTGGCGACCACATGGGCCCGATCGGCACGTCGCCGCTGTCGGCCCAGCGCACGCCGCCGAGCAGCTCCACGCCCGCCTCGCCGTCGTAGAGGGGCTCACGGTCCTGCTGGAAGGCCCACATCGTCGAGGCCTCGCGCAGGGCGCGCGGCCCCATGCGCGCGCCCGAGCGGCTGGTGGTGCCCTGGTCCCACGGGACGCCGACGACGGCGACATCGGCGTCGGCCGTCGTCGGCGCCGGCAGGTACGGCGCCTTGAAAAAGGTCGCGATGCCGCTGAACGGCAACTCCTCGTACGTCATGAACGTGCCTCCTCGCGGATCCCGACGGCGCCGCCGCTCTTAGGCGATGCCTTTGGCATGCGCTCTGCTCACCTCGGCAACGCATTCTTCCACGATGTCGCAGCCGAGCGCGAACAGCTCCGGCGGCTGATTGAGGGCCGGCGTGGGGCGGAACCAGTTGAACGCCGGCTCGTAGATGGGCACCACGCCACGGCGCTCCATGGCGTAGACGACCTCGCGCGTCAGGTCGTGCGCGGGCGTCTTGGTGTCCTTGTCCTCGACGAACTCGACGCACTGGTAGCAGCCCTTGACGCGCACGTCGCCGACGATCTCGTACTTCTCCTTCATGGCGCCGAATCTCGCCTTGGCGATGCGCTCGATCTCCTTGACGTTGTCCAGGACCCTGTCGCGTTTCATGACCTCGATGAGCTTGACGCCGACGGCACACCCGACGGGCGAGCCGGCGAACGTGCCCCCGGTGTAGAGTTCGCCGGCCGGCTCGCTCATGCGATCCGAGCCCAAGGTGTAGCAGATGGGGATCAGGCCGCCCGACGTGCCCTTGCCGAGCGAGAGCAGCTCGACCTCGACCTCCGGATACGCATCGACGAGGAACCACTCGCCGCAGCGGCCCATGCCCTCCTGGACCTCGTCGTTGTAAAGGATCCAGTCGTACTTCTTGCAGAGGTCGTACAGGCGTTTCGGCCACTCCGGCGGTGGGATCTGAATGCCGTTCTCGCCCTGGATGAACTCGACGTTGACGCCGGCGATGCTGTCGGGCGTGGCCTTGTACCTGAGGATCATCTCCTCGATGTAGTCGAGGCAGGCGATGTCGCAGGCGGGATAGTCGAGGTGGTACGGGCAGCGGTAGCAGGTGGGGAAGGGGACGTTGATCCAGCCGCTCATGAACGGCTCGATGCCATGGTTGTAGTGGGCGTTGTGCGGGCCCATCGCCCCGGTGCCGTAGTTACCGCCGTGGAAGCTGCCCAGGAAGGTGATCACGAAGGGGCGGCCGGGACCGGCGGCCTCGCGCATGATGCGCACGGCGTTCTCGACCACTTCGCTGCCGGTGGTGTCGTAGACGACCTTGCTGAGCGGCTTGGGCGCGATCTCGACCAGCTTCTCGGCCAGTTCGTACTGGTGCCAGACGGTCAGCGACGAGAGGCACTCCGTGCCGTAGTCCTTGAGCGCCGTGTGCGCGGCCTCGACGAGCTCGGGATGGTTGCCGCCGAGGGGCGCCGACGCCCATCCTGCCAGCCAGTCGATGTAGCGGTTGCCGTCGACGTCCTCGATGAACCAGCCGTCGCGATAGCGCGAGACGAAGTGGCTCGGCGGCCAGGAGCCGATGAGAGATACTCCCAGGAGGATATCGTCGCCGCGCTTCAAGAGCGCCTGGCTCCTCGGGCCGGGGGGTGGGGTGTGCACGTTCGGGCGCGTCTGATCGCCCATGGCTCTCGCCTCCCTAGGCTGTCGCCGGGCCCTCACCCGGCGACCATTCGTAGTTGTCCTTGAGGATCTTGAGGTTGAGGACGAAATCGGCCTGTTCGATGCCGGGGATGGTGCGGATGTGGTTGACGAGGATGTCGAGCAGCTCTTCGCGGTCGTGGGCGACGACGCCGGCGATGATGTCGAAGTCACCGGCGCAGATGCTCACGTAGTCCACCTGCGGGAGCTCGGCGACCGCCTGCGCTACGGCTTCGATGCGGTCGCCCCTGACGCGCAGGTGGAGCTGCGCCCACATCAGCCCGAGGTCGAGCGGGCTGCTGACGGCGACGATCTGCATGACGTTGGTGCGCAGCAGCCGGGCCACGCGCTGCCGGACGCTCGCCTCCGAGATCCCGAGGTCTTTGGCGATGGCCGTGAACGCGCGCCGGCCGTCCACCTGCAGGTGGCCGATGATGGCGATGTCGGTCTTGTCCAGTGACTGCTTGCGCATGAAGTCCCCTTCGGCCCTGCCATTGTACGAATGTCGTGCATCTCGCACCAGAGCGATTGCGATTTCGCGCTTGCGGTACGATACCGACGGACCCCAAGGGAGGCTGTCATGAAGATCGAGCGCAAACCGTCCACCGCGCTGCTTCCGACGCCGGTCGTGCTGCTGAGCGTCGCCGGCCACGGCAAGGAGAAGCCCAACATCATCACGCTGGCGTGGGCGGGCATCGTCTGCTCGGATCCGCCGATGTTGAGCGTCGCGATCCGCCCGAGCCGGCACTCGCACCGGCTCGTGAACGCGGCGCGTGAGTTCGTCGTCAACGTACCGCGCGCCGAGCAGCTCGAGCAGGTCGACCTGGCCGGCGTCTGGTCCGGCGCCGAGCACGACAAGTTCGAGGAGCTCGGGCTCACGGCGCGGCCGGCGAACGCGGTCGCCGCGCCGCTCATCGAGGAGTGCCCCATCAACATCGAGTGCGTCGTCCGGCACCAGCTGCAGCTCGGCGCGCACGACCTGTACATCGCCGAGATCGTCGCCGTGGACTACGACGAGGACGTTCTCGACGCCCGCGGGCGCGTTCGCACGAGCACGCTCAGCCCCGTCGCCTACGTCGAGGGGGAGTACTGGTCTCTCGGCGAGCGCATCGGGTCCTACGGCGCCGCGGCGAAAGCCTCGGGCAGGCGCTGAGCCGTCCGCGGCTGCCTCCGGACGCCCGAGCGGCTAGACTAGGCTCCGTGAGCTTCTACATCACAACGCCGATCTACTACGTGAACGGCGAGCCCCACCACGGGCACGCCTACACGACCGTCGCCGCCGACGTGCTGGCGCGTTTCCACCGGCAGCGCGGCGAGGACGTCTTCTTTCTCACCGGCACCGACGAGCACGGCACCAAGGTCGCCCAGGCGGCCGAGGAGCGCGGACTCACGCCGCAGCAGCACGTCGACGAACTGGCGCCGCGGTATCGCGAGCTCGCCGCCGTGCTCGGCGC
>Ga0307378_10009550_pt1 | contig 12744 bp, 14 predicted proteins | sample UN1MG_FD_202238 | JGI IMG/M metagenome (GOLD analysis project Ga0307378, IMG submission 202238) | Soil microbial communities from Risofladan, Vaasa, Finland - UN-1 | ecosystem: Environmental > Terrestrial > Soil > Coastal area > Acid sulfate soil | place: Finland: Risofladan, Vaasa | collected...
AAATTGGATACGACTTTGAATTTATTAACATTGACACTGAAGGTTGGTCGTACGATATACTTCGTCACTTGCCTTTTAGTAATTTGAGAAAGCTCAAAATGATCTGTGTAGAGTTCGATGGTCAACCAGAAAAAGCCACTGACATCGCAAAGTCGCGGGGTTTTACTAAGTATCATCAAACTTGTGAAAATATAATCTTTATACGGAGTTAAAATGAACTTGATTCAAGAAGGCGAACATACGTTTATAGAGCCAAGAAAAAATGCAGTTGTACTCGACGTTGGTTGTCGAAGTTATTCGTTCACAAATATGATGTTAAAGCGCGGTTGTAAAGTTATCGCGATTGAACCAGATAATGACGTTACACTTCGTAAAGACGTTGTCACTCGGCGAACGGCGCTTGTAAGTAGGGCAAATGCAGGGAAAAATCAAGTATTGATTAAGTGGAGCACTGGAGAAGGCAACCATCTAATAACGATTGGCGGTGAACGACCAAAGTCACACACAAAACAAATTACGTCTTGCGAATCAATACTTGACGTTATGAAAGCGACCGGTGTCGCATACTGGGACATTGTCAAACTTGACTGCGAAGGCGCTGAATATGAAATATTGTTAGATTGGCCGGGGCCAATTGCGGGGCAAATTACTGTTGAGTTTCATGAGCACACTGGGGCTAACAAGAATGGCGAGCAAATGTACAAGGATATTATTAAGCATCTTTCACAATGGTACGATGTTGCTCAACACGTCAAAGGGCCAATGTACCAAAATGGAAGATTGATGTGTAAACAAATAAATTATTGGGATTCGCTATTTGTTTTACGGAGTATGCCAAATGTCTAAAACATGCGTAATAAATTTCGCAAATAATCGTGCTTGGTATATGAAAGGCCAAGTACGATTAAAACAAAGTTTTTTGGCTCACGGTTACGATGGTGACTTCTTACTTGCTAATGACGAAAAAGACTGGGGAAGCCCACCGCATACTACAATGCCATATGCGTTCAAATCGTACGGCATTCAAAAGGCGATTAAAATGGGTTACGACAGAATTTTTTGGTGTGACTCTGCTATATACCTGTACAACGAAAATAGCTTGTCGAGAATAAAAAAGCAATTAGACGAATTTGGATTTGCAATTGCAATTAATGGGTGGTCTACTGGCCAATGGTGTAGTGACGCTGCATTGCCTTTACTTGGGATAACACGAGAAGAGTCCTTTGCAATCCCGCACCCAATGGCAAATGTAATGTGCTTTGATTTACACAATAAAACTACACTTGAATTCTTGAAACGGTACCATGTGCATGCACAAGACGGTTCTTTTCGTGGTTCATGGAAAAATAAAAATCATGAAGTATCAAAGGACCCACGAGTCTTAGGTCACCGACACGACCAAACTGCTGCTGGAGTAATAGCGTGGCGATTAGGTATGAAGTTTTTAATTAATTGGACGAGTTATGATCCAAAGAATACTCGACCAGAAATTGTGTTTTTAACGCATCCAGCTTAGGAGCTCTATGTTAAAGTATGAGGGTCAAAAATTGTGGTATCATAAGCCTTTAATTGAAATGCTTGAGTACGTTGTTTCAGTTTTAGAGAATAACAATTTTCCATATTGGCTTTATGCCGGGACGTTATTAGGCGCTGTTAGACATGGGGGAATGATACCGTGGGATTATGATATTGACATAGGCATTTTTCATGAAGATGTAGAGACGCTTATTAGTCTATTTAACGATGATAACATTAAGCAAAACGTCGTAACAGAAAATGAATTCTCTATTGCAGTAGACCGTGGCCCCAATAGTGTTAGAGTGTTACGGATTTTTCCGTCTACAAACACCTTAAAGTTTACTGAAAAGCAAAAGCTTATAACAGGTGATAATACATACGTTAAACAATGGGGCGAGTACTACAGCTTCTTTCCTATTCACGTTGACATTATGCCATGGCAAATCGACAGTTATAGGGCGATTCATTCAGTTTGTGTGCCTTCAAAAGTTAGACCTTTATCTGAAGTTATAACACTTGACGACGTTATGTTTGAAGGTCGAGAATATACTTGCCCACACCCACCTGAGTCTGGGTTGATAAGATTCTTTGGAGACAGCTACATGACTCCAGAGGTATTCTGGGAAAATGTGGAGTATATACAAAAGTATGATCCCGGCAATGAAGACATTTTTAATGAGATACGAAAGTATCTTAATGGTTATTATAAAAATGAATTAAAGAAATTACGGAGTACTAATGATAGCGTTCTTTCCGGGTAAATTTCAACCGGCTCATCTTGGGCATGTTCTAACAGTTATGTCACTATATGATAAGTATGATGAAATTCTTATCGGTATAACAGATGATACCCCGCACGTTTGCTCCCGTAGGGTGACTAAAGGTATCTTCCATGAAGTTTTTCATTTCCTTCCTAAAGTGAAAGTTGTTTTAATAAACGGTGTTTTATGCGATAAGGCTTCGACACGAGGACTACCAAACTTTGATGTTTTATTATCAGGTAACCCTAAAGTTATAAAGTGGGCAAAGATTCACAGTGTAAAATGCGAGTACATCCCACGGTCTGAAGGCCTTGGGTTTTCAGGAACTGAGATTCGAAGTATTCCAAGTGGGGGCAAGGCACTACCTGCATTTTAATAATGAAAACTCTGTTTATAATGCCGCCGTTTACACAGTTAAAATCATCGATGAAAAGATGCATTGTACCGTTGGGCATTGCATGTTTAGCGCGGGTTCTTGATTGGCATAGTGACATAGAAGTTAAGATTCTTGATTGCATTGTAGAAGGATATGATAACGAAGTAAAGGATGGAAATGAAATTACGTATGGCTTATCAGATAATGACATAGCAAAAGTAATTAAAGACTTTAACCCGGATTGCATCGCAGTATCGAATTTAATGTCAAGACAGATGCATAATGCTAAAAGGGTCTGTAAAATAGCGAAAGAAATAAATTCAAATACTCACGTAATCATCGGTGGGTATGGCCCTTCTGCGTCCCCCAATGAAACGCTTAAAGATAAAAACATCGACACCGTAATTATAGGTGAAGGTGAAAATGTAATAGAACAAATTGTCAGAAATAGAACGCTGGGTATCATCGAAGGCACTTTAGTTAAAGCAATACCGGAACCAGCAAGGTACTTACTTTCAATGGAAAAGTACCTCAAAATAAATATGCCAACAAGTGTATTTTCTCCACACAATAGAGTGACACAAGTTGAATTTACGAGGGGCTGTCCATTTAATTGTTGTTTTTGTGCTACAACAAAGTTCAAAGGTAAACATCGAAAACGAACCGTCACTGATTGTTGTAATGAAATTAGACAATTAAAGATGGTGTATAATATCGAAGAATTAGATATCATCGATTCAAATTTTATAGTTGACCGAACATGGACTATTGAATTATTGAAAGTACTTAAGCGACTTGGAATTGCGTGGGCAAATCCCGGCGGTATGTGGGTTGAAGGCTTAGATGAAGAGTTATTAATATTGATGAAAGAATCTGGTTGCTACCAAATATCGTTGGCGATTGAAAGTAGTACACCGCATATCCTTAAAAATGTAATTCATAAACCACTTAATCTAAATAGCGTCAAACCCATCGTTGATATTTGTAATAAAATTGGAATTGATTTACATGCGTTCTTCGTATGCGGATTTCCAGAGCAAACAAAAGAAGAGATGTTTAATGATTATAGGTTTGCAAAAAAGATGAATTTTACATCAGCATCTTTTAATATAATTTCGCCATTACCGGGTTCGAGTATTTATGAAAAGTACAAACATAATTTAGATTTAAGTGACATAGACTTAAAAAAGGCAAGTATTCCACATCCAGATATTTCAAGAAAAGAATTAGAAGTAATGGCGAATCAATTCAATCATCGTTTTAATCGGTCTTTAATATATCGAAAGCCCGTAGTATTTTTGAAGAAGTACGTAGGAACGATCGTGCGTAAATTTTCATGGAAGATTATTAAAAACATATTTTCGAGGCAATAATGAAATGAAATTATCGGTATTAGTATCAAGTATTATTGAGCGACAAGACTACTTTCTAAAGCGGATGCTGTCTATCTTAGAACCGCAGTTAACGCCTGACGTTGAATTAGTTATCGAAACTGATAACCGAGAAATATCAATTGGAGCAAAGCAACAAATACTTCTTGGTCGTGCACAAGGTGACTATCTTTGTTATGTTGATGAAGATGACGTTATCCCCGTTTATTATATTTCTGAAATATTAAAAGCCATTCAATCACAGCCAGATTGCGTTGGAATAAATGGAATTTATACACATAATGGGAAAAATCCAAAGCCATTTTATCATTCGCTTAAATACGATCATTACTTTGAAAAAGATAATGTATATTACAGGCCGCCAACTCATATGAACCCAGTTAAAAGAACATTAGCTATTCAATCACACTTTGAAGATGCGTATGGCGGTGACAATGAGTATACAATGACTTTATTGCCATTATTAAAAACAGAAATTGTAATAGATAAATGCATGTATTATTATCTGGCGACATCAAGATGAACGATTGGTTGATAGTAAGTTACTACACAATTAGCACTCTTTATGAACAATATGCTAAACGGTTCGTTGCGTCGATGATCTCGTATAATACTCGATATCACGTGGTGGGCATTCCTAACTTAAAAGATTGGTCTAAGAATACTAATTATAAGCCCATCTTTTTAGCTGAGATGCTTCGGGCATTCCCGGGCGTTGATGTTGTATGGATTGATTGTGATGCAGAGCTTAAGGCTTATCCCACTTTATTCGACACAATTGATTGTGACATCGCTGCTTATGAATTTAATCATAGAGAGTGGTACGCGAGAGCAAAGCTTAATAAGTCTGATAAGTTTGAATTATTAAGTGGAACAGTGTATTTAAGAAACAATGAGAAAGTAATAAATATTGTAGATGACTGGGTAAAAGAATGTGAGAATAATCCAAAAGTATGGGATCAAAAATCGTTAGCAAAAGTATTACATGAAAATTATACACGATTACCTGCGGAGTATTGCGTGATAAAAGGAACGATGACTCAGAAAATAAAGTCACCGGTCGTCTTGCATTTGCAAGCATCGCGTCAAGTAAGAAAGAATCCACATTTGCTTAAATGAGTGAGCTGTCAGGTCCTTTCCAATGTGAAGTACTGACCAAACGCTGCACAGCTCACTCATCTATATTTTTTTGTAAATATTTTATTTTTTTATTTACAAGTGACATTAAACATGATATAATATAAAAATAGAAAAATACTACATAGAACTATAGGAAATAATATGAAACAATTAGACATTATTACACAAAACTTTCTTGAGCCATTAAACGATAGTACCAAAAGACTATTGGCTCCAATTCAATTTATGTCGAATGATCGTTTACATATTGGGTTGGACGATAATAATAAGCGATTCATTTTTGATCTTTACGCTTTGCGTTTAGACAACACACATAAATCCCCATCGTGGCGTGCAGAGAAAACGTTTATGTCACGTATCCCTGAACGAAAAAGAATGTATAGTCCAAATGCTCAGTCACAATGGTTAGTTGGCGGAACAGATTTTACTGCAATCCTTGTCAACGGTCTTTGGCCTGCCGAACAAGTCACGTTCACAAAAGAAGCTAAATTACTTTATACATATTTGTTAGCTCGTTTTCTCAAGCAAACTTTGAACTCTCGCGTTAAAGCTGCGTATAAATTAAATGGCGAAATCCCAGAAATGCCAAAAGGCTTTATCGACCATCCAATTAGGCCATTAATGTCGTTTCAAAAGGTTGCCCTTGCAACACAACTCTTTGAAGAAGGTTCAAACGAATGGATGGAACAAGGTACAGGGAAGACCCCGATTATAATCGCAAGGGTTTGCTTCGAAGCAGGCCGTGTATATAAAAAAGAAGATCGAATGTATCGAGCTCTTATTGTCGTTCCTAAAAATATGCGCATGAACTGGCATAATAAATTCATTGACTTTGCTACGCAACCTGGAAAGTTAACGGTGTTACGCGGTGGTAAGCTCGAGCGAATTAAATTATTAGTTGAGGCGTTCAAAAAAGATGATACTTCAAAGTACACTGTTGTAATTTGTTCTTATGAAACAGTTCAACGTTCTTGGGATGCCCTCCGAATGGTTGAATGGGATTTATGCACGCTTGATGAATCGCACATGATTAAAAGCTATTCAACTAAACGTTGGACGAAAATGAAAGAGCTGCGAGATACATGCAAATGTCGAACGGGTTTAACTGGTACCCCGATTGCTAATAGCCTTTTTGACGTATGGACACAACTTGAATGGCTCGGTGAAGGCTTAAGCGGTTTTACATCTCACAAAGCGTTTAAGTCGTATTATGGAAAGTTTATTCGCGGAGAAGACGGTCGTGATATTTTAGAAGGTTATCAAAATTTACCTATTTTACAAGAACGATTCTCCCGTCTTTGTTTTATGATTTCAGCCGCTGAAGCGTTGCCTGAGTTACCAAAAGAAACGTACGACGTCGAAGAAGTTGAGATGACAAAATTTCAATACGATTGTTATACGTCTTTACAAAAGAAATTGTTAATTGAATGCGAAAACGAAGTAAACAACTCAACAAATAAACAATTAACTGCGAATCATATTTTGACTAAACTTCTTAGATTATCTCAAATTACATCTGGTTATATAAAGTGGGATGCGCAGTATAGTGATGACGGTGAGCTGCTTAATGAAGGTTCACGTATTGAAGAGATTTCACCAAATCCAAAAATCGATGCTGTTGTTCGTATTCTTAGAGAAAAACATTCAAATGAAAAAACGATCATTTGGACTAACTGGGTGTCGGTGATTAAGATGCTTTCAAAAAGACTAACGGCTGAAGGCATTAAACATGTCACGTATTACGGTGGTACAAGTGACAAAGATCGACAAATCGCACAAGATAGTTACAATGAAGACCCAGATGTAAAAGTCTTTATCGGCAACCCAGCCGCGGGTGGTCTTGGCTTAGATTTATGGGGACATATACCTGAATGGGCCGGAACTGATAAAGATCATGGTTGTAACACTACGCAAGAAATATTTTATTCGCAAGGGTGGTCAATGATTCATCGGTCCCAAGCGCAGAAACGAGCCGTTCGTAAAGGAACAAGGGCATCTGTGCGCATAACTGATTTATTAGTACCACAAACGATTGATGAAGAAATAGCTATGCGAGTGTTGAATAAACAAGTCACTGCATTACAGTTGCAAGACATTCGGCACATAATGACACGGATACTCACAGCAATGCCGAGCATTGAGAACGGAAACTAATATGGCGAACGTATATATAGTCGAGCATCCTCGCAACAGTATCGACACATCAAAGGCCAAAGCTTTTGGTGACATCAAGTATCTTTTTGATAATGACGACCGTCGTTGTAGTGCGTGGGACACCGAGCTCTTTGGACAGACTATTCTTAGAAGATTACACGAACTTAAATATAAACCAAGCGAAGATTGCATCTGTATAGTTGGAGCGATGTTAATTGTAGTGAATAGTGTTGTTGCAATTTCGCAACATTACAAAGCATTTAATTTGTTACTGTTCAATGCCGTTGAAAACAAATACGTCTTAAAAACTTATAAAAGGGAATAGAACCATGAATCAATTATTAAAGTTAGTACAAGAGTATTCTAAAATTAAAAAGTTGCATGTGTCTTGCTATACTGAATTATCAACTATTCGTGACGCCGTTAAAAACGGTAAATGTTCTCTCGAAGAAATCGTAAACCTCGTTAGTGTTATTCGTGAAGTTTCAAAGCTTACGAACGACCTTCGAAAAGAAGCCGATGGAGTACAAAATATTCTTGAAAACGTAGCGTGTGCAGTCTACATTGGGCGTAATATACAAGGCCCAATTCGAGCGTCACTTGCTACTGCTACGCCTCAAGTAAGATTAAATGTTAAACTTCCAAATCGAAATAAAAACCCAGAAGAGTACAATGCTTTATTAAATTTCTTCGGGGTGACTATAACTGAATATACCAATAAAGCGGTACGATTACATTGGCCGACTATTTGTGAAGCTGTTTCGATACTTGCTGAGCAAGGCAAACCAACACCGCCCGGACTTAACCCAGAGGACACTTATCCGATATACTCAATGCGATTAACTATTAAACGCGATTTAGATGAAATAGTGGGTTCTTTAGATAAAGTCACTGGAAAGGAGGTTGAAGCGACTTTTGAAAATGCATTAACGAATAATGAATAAACAATAACGAATAAACAGTGAATGGAGTATCAAAAATGGCAAAAAAGGATAATAGTAAGTCAATCACAAACGTTGTACCTGATTTGAATGTACCAACTTTTATGGCAGAAGAAGAGGTACTGGGGATTGAAGCGCTTAAAGAGTTCATCACGCCACCGTTTATAAAAGTGATTCAAAAATCTGCTGCGGATGAATTGCTTCAAGTGTTTAATCCGGGCGACGTGATATTGTCACCGGCTAATGCCCTAATCGCTGAGATGCCTCGTAATGAAAAAGGACGTACGCTCGAAGGCGCAAAAACAGCATTTCAAATTATTCCACTTTTCTTTTACGTAGAGTGGATAACTTGGAATCCAATTCAATTAAAAGGCGCAGAGCCTTCGATTGTTTATCGAACGATTGACCCGAATGATCCAATTGTAGCAAAGTCACGTAGTACAACCCTTCGTTCAGAGAAACACTCAACTCGACCAGAGCTTTTAATTCGGCACGTTGAGCATATGAACTTCCTTGTATTGTTACACAAACATGAATTAGGAAGTGAACCTGCTATTTTGTCTTTTTCAAGAGGTAATTGGCGAGCAGGCTCAAAATTCGCAAGTCTTATTCAAATGCGAAAAGCGCCAATTTATGGTTGTGTATTTGATGCGATCGTTTCTTTACGAAACAATCCGAAAGGTGACTGGTACGGCTACGACATGGCAAATCCGGAAGAAGGGTCGCCATGGGTATCAGAAGAAGAATATGCGAAGTGTAAAGAGCTTCATGAAATGTTTACAAAATATCATAAAGAGCAAAAAATTCAAGCTCAATATGATGTCACCACTGAAACGGACGATGCTGCAACAAAAGCAACGGACGACTTTTAATTGACTTTCTCATGCTATAGCGGGCGAATCCGCGTCGAGGCCGTCCGCTATAGTTTTATATAGCACATGGAAATAACGCATGGATGAGAAACAACTGCAATCAATAAGCGCTTTAACCGAACTTGAAAGATGCGGGTGCAAGTTCGAGTTTGCAACTGACGATGAAGTAAAAGTTCTTTGTCCTTTTCATGAAGACAAGACTCCAAGTTGTTCTATCAACGTTAAGAAAAACTTGTTTATGTGCCATACAGCTGGTTGTAAAGCTAAAGGTGACTTAATAACGTTTTTAGCTAAAGTTCTTGCGACAACCCGTCGGGTTATGTATGAAGATTTAGCTACACGATATACTTTTGAAAACGTTAAGATAATTGATAGCAGTGCAGTCGAACGGTGGCATGAATTGTTATGGACAGCAAAGCCCTTTTTAAAAGAGTTGTATGCTCGAGGCGTCACTGATAATCTTATTCGACAATATCGAATAGGCTTTGACAGCGGAAGAATTTCTATTCCTATCACGAACAGTAATGGACTTGTAGTAAATATTAGGCGATACTTGCCCGGAGCGCCAGGCTCTGAGAAGATGAAAAACAAACGTGGCCATGGCGCGATTCGACTGTTTCCTTTAGACCAATTAAAATATAAAACTGTTATAATATGTGGCGGTGAAATAAAAGCTATTGTCACTGCCAGTAAAATGAATAAACATGGTATTGGCGCAATTACAGCTACAGCCGGTGAAGGAAACTGGGAATCGTCATTTAATATTTTCTTTAAAGACAAAGATGTATATGTTTGCTTAGATATTGATATAGAAGGGAATAAAGCTGCTGATATGCTTTGTGCTCGTCTTAAAAGTGGGGTTAATCATATTAGTAAAATTGATTTGCCTCTTGATATTGATAAGTATCCAACGGGTGACGTTAATGACTATTTTGGCGTTGAAAAGAAAACTGATAAGGACTTTTTAGAAGTAATCGCATCAACGCCTGAATGGGAAGCAAAGTTTCAATTAGGTGTTGATGACGTCGGTGAAGTCATTGAACTCCATCTAAATCAAGCATCTCAAGCAAAATATACTGGGAAACGGATTAAAATAAAAGCCACTGTTGCCGCAATGGATACTGCCCCATACGTGATACCAAAAGTAATTAGAATCTCGTGTTCACGAGGTGAAGCAATGTGTGGACTTTGTCCGATATTTGCAACTACGCCGGATAAAAACGGATTGGTTGAAATGTCACTGCACCCTGAGTCACCTGCCATATTAGAAATGGTTGCAACATCAAAATTAACTCAACGTGACGCTATTATGGCAGGTTTGCGTATTCCAGCTTGCAAAGTTGTAGAGTTCACGCCAATAGAATATTATAACGTCGAAGATATTCGACTTGCACCACAACTTGAAATAAGCTCTCGTTCGGTCGATGACATTTTACAACCGGCTTTATGTATTGGTCACGGTCTTGAAACGAATGAAGGATACGAATTTATAGGCCGGATGTATCCGCATCCTAAAACACAACAATCTATTATTTTAGCAAGTGAGGCAGTGACAACTTGTGATGCACTTTCGAGTTATCAGCCCTCTGATTTAGACTTAGAAGCATTAAAAGTATTTCAGCCTAAAAAATGGACTGTTGAAGCTATTGATAAAAAATTAAAAGGTATTTATTCTGACTTATCTGCTAACATTACTCATATTTTTGAAAGACAAGATTTACATTTTATAATTGACCTTACGTATCACAGCGTTTTACTTTTTAACTTCGATGGCAAATTGACCAAAGGGTGGGTCGAAACGCTTATAGCAGGTGACAGTTCGCAAGGCAAATCAGAAAGTTTAATTCGATTAATGAAACATTATAATTTAGGTGAAAGGGTCGAATGTAAGAACGCGACTGTCGCTGGGCTTTTAGGCGGACTACAACAAGTAAGCACGGGCAATCGTTGGTTCGTGACATGGGGCGTAATTCCAACACATGATAAACGCTTGGTTATACTTGAAGAAATCAAAGGTACAAGTACTGAAGTTATTGGAAAACTTACGGATATGCGATCATCGGGCATCGCTGAAATTCCTAAAATTGAAAAAAGACGTACGCATGCTCGTACACGATTAATAATGGTCAGTAACCCTCGTGGTGACATACCATTGTCAGCATATAATTTTGGGATCGAAGCAGTTAAAGAATTGATAGGTGGGCTCGAAGACATTCGTAGATTCGACGCGGTTCTTTTAGTTTCTGCTGAAGAAATCTCTACTGATATCTTAAATAAACTGCAACAATACCGCCCACAAATAAAGCACATACACACTGAAGAGCTTTGTCACCGACTGATTCTTTGGGCATGGACACGAGTACCGGAGCAAGTGACTTTTACGCCTGAGGCGGTTAATCTTATTTTATCAGAAGCAACACGACTGTGTTCTATCTTTACAGAACTCGTGCCTATCATTGACAGAGGCTCAATGCGGTTCAAACTGTGTCGTCTTGCATTAGCATTAGCTTGTCGAACTTTTTCAAATAAAGGACTTCATACTGTTGAAGTTAAAGAATGTCACGTACAGTATATTTCTAATTTTCTTGAAAGAGTTTATTCACATCGAATTTTTGGCTACAAGGATTTTTCTGAAGCTGTCAATGCGAATAACGTTTTACTTACCCCGAGCTTATTGGCTAAACGCATTTTACAAACGCCATTTCCGCATGATTTCGTAAAGCAATTATTATATAATAATGAAATTGAATTTCGCGATGTTTGTGATTGGTGTGGATGGGACAAAGGTAGCACAGCGCAATTAATTTCTTTATTTGTTCGCAAGAATGCCTTTCAACGAAGTGGTCGCGGGTATAGAAAAACTGCAAAGTTCATTGAGTTTTTGAAAGAATTAGCTGTGTCAAAAGACATGGAGCTTTGTGACCGGCCAGAGTATGTATCAGAGGAGTTTTAATATGAGTGTATACGTAGATAGCCTATTTCTTTGTGCTATGACTCAACGATGGAGGCACGGCAAAGCATGTCACATGGTTGCAGATACAACCGATGAGTTACATGCAATGGCAAAACGCTTAAGCTTAAAGCGGGGTTGGTTCCAGCCTGGAACTTCATCTTTACCGCATTACGATTTAACCGCGAGCAAAAGGCAACAAGCCGTACGTTTTGGCGCAATCGAAATAACAAGAGAACAGTTGGTAGAAAGACTTCATGCACGCAAAAAATAAGGACATGATTTTCTATATGATATACTGCCGAAATTGTCTTTTAACTTTTGTAAGTAAGAAAAAGATAGCAAGATGTTGGTCGTGTAATTCTAAAAATACAACCAGTCATTGGGTTGAAAACTTTAATAAAAGAAAGGACATAGTAAAATGAAACAAGAAGAAAAAGATAAATGTAATTGGGATGCATTTGAATCATATTGTCTTGAACAAGGAATAAGCTATGAATGTGAAGAAGACTTCAAGGCATGGTGGGAATGTTGGAAAAGAGCGATAAATGAACAATTGGTCGAAAGACTTAATAAAAGAAAGGACATAGTAAAATGAAACAAAGTATAAAAGACTCAATCGACAGATACGTAAAAGATAA
>Ga0307378_10009551_pt1 | contig 12744 bp, 13 predicted proteins | sample UN1MG_FD_202238 | JGI IMG/M metagenome (GOLD analysis project Ga0307378, IMG submission 202238) | Soil microbial communities from Risofladan, Vaasa, Finland - UN-1 | ecosystem: Environmental > Terrestrial > Soil > Coastal area > Acid sulfate soil | place: Finland: Risofladan, Vaasa | collected...
GCCTTGATCATGGCCTCTGTGGACTGCCACATGGTGACGTAGACCACCACCACCTTCTCCAGCGTCTCTCCGGCGGTCCACTGGCGATAGAGGTCCAGAATCCACTCGGGGTTCCTGTGGATGGGACCATGGCTGGGGGCGATGAGCTCGATATGGAGACCCTCGATCTTCTCCAGCGCCTTCTGCCCCATCTTCCTGAAAGGCATCAAAATCTCGCCGAAGTACCGCTGGGCGAAGGGCACGAACTCCTCCACCTGGTCATCGTACAACCCGTAGGCGGTGTGGAAGCCGAGGAAGTCGCAGGGGAAGAGGACCTTGTTCTCCACGAGGTAGGTGAACATGGTCTCCGGCCAGTGCTGCCAGGGGGCCTCGATGAATCTCAGCGTCTTGCCCCCCAGGTCGAGGGTGTCTCCGTCGCGGACGACGAGGACCCTGTCCTGCTGCACGCCGTAGTAGACCTCGGCCATCTTGGCGCCCTTCTCGGTGGTGACCAGCGTCGCGCCCCCATTGAGTTTCATCACCTGCGGGATGGCGCCGGCGTGATCCGGCTCGGCGTGGTTCATGATCACATAGTCCAGTGCCTCCTGGTCCATCACCTGATTGATCCTGGCGGCCAGCTCCTCTTCGAAGCCCGGGTTCACCGTGTCCACCAGGGCGGTCTTCTTCTTGCCCCTCACCACGTAGGCGTTGTAGGTGGTCCCCTGAGGTAGGGGGATCAGGGCGTCGAAGACCCGGCGGTTCCAGTCTCGCGCGCCTACCCAATATACGTGGTCCGATATCTCCCACACGTCATAGCTTTGCATGGTGAGCACCTCCCTTTCTATGATGATGCGACCTTGGGCTTGTGAGCCGACTCAGCTGATCATTCGACCGGCATGCCCTCGGACCGGTTCTGAGGGAGCGCCGGACGGACCTCCAGCTCCGCGGCCTTACGCTGGACCTCCACCCTCCTCCAGAGGACAGAGACCAGGAGGAGATAGGCCAGGTAGGTCACCACCTCCAGCAAAGAGGGGTTACCGTTGTAGCCGAACAGCGCCTTGAGCACGCTGCCCAGCGATCCGTTCTCGTGGAGCAGTGGATATCCGCCGTTTGGATTCAGCGCCGGGTTGACGTCCCAGACGTGTTCCACGACTACGGGGATCATGCCGGCTTCCTGTAGTTCGTGGACGCCGTGCGCGGCCAGTCCGGCGGCGAAGAGAACAAGCAGGATGCTGGTGACGGTGAAGAACTTCCCCAGATCGAGTCTCATGGACCCGGCGAAGATCGCGTATCCCAGGAGTCCGGCCACCAGTAGCCCACCCAGCGCGCCCACGAGGCTGTAATCCGTGGCGGCGAAGCTCGCTGCTCCCAGGAAGATGACCGTCTCTATGCCCTCCCTGAGTACGGACACGAAGACCAGCGCAAAGAGGCCCAGTCGTTGAGCCTCGGCGACTGTGGTGGCCACTTTCTCACGCAGCTCTGTTGCCACGCGCCTCTGGCCCATCATCCACAGGATCATGGTAGTCAGCAGCGCGGCGCCGATGAGCATGGTGGCTCCCTCGAAGATCTGCTCTGCTCGACCTGTGAACCCACCTGCGATGCTATTGAAGAGCGCGGCGCCGGCGATGCTGGCGGTCACAGCAGCGCCGATGGCCATATAGACAACCCTGTTGTATCGGGTCTGCCCCGTCCTGGCCAGGTACCCGAGGACGATGCCCACGATGAGGGCCGCCTCGAGGGCCTCTCTAAAGGTGATGACGAAACTGGCGATCATGGTGTACCTGCCTTGATATCATGTGGAGAAACCGGCACTCTGGCCTGTTGAAGCCGGGTGTCGGGTTTCAGTGTCTATGGTGGAATCGGTCGTGGAGTCGCCAACGGGCGATGGCGCCGTTTCTCTGTGGGCCACGACTATCAGGTCGCCGCTGGTGCCCTGTTCGTAGGGGTGACCGGCGTAGTCCCCGTACAACTCCACGCTGGAGAAGCCCGCCCGCAGTAGTTGCTGTTCCAGCTCGTCCTGAAAGATGGGGCGAAGCTCAGTGCTCCCCACCTTGTAGGTCCATTCTTCGTTCTGTTTGTGGAAGAAGATCATGTTGAAGGTGAGCGTCCGCTCGTGGAAGTCCATGAGTCGCCAGAACAACCATTCCTCTTCCTCCTGGCGATGGGTCACCAGGGGCAAGAATCTTTCCTGGCGGGGCCAGATGCGGTCGTAGTTCAGGTTCTGGAGAATGAGCAGGCCAGGGGGAACCAGCACCTCGGCCATGTCCACTAGGGCAGCATGGAGGGCGTCCTCGCTGAGGAGGCTGGGCAGCGAGTTGCCCAGACAGAGAACCGCGTCAAATGGCTCTTCAATGGTCTGGCGTAGACTTCCAAGGGGGGCTTGAAAAAACTCGACGGCAGCCCCGGCGTCCTTGGCGTTCTCACGCGCTCGACGAATCATCCGCGCACTGATGTCGCTCCCCACCGCCTGGTATCCCTTCGTCGCCAGGGCGAGGGCATGATGGCCGGTTCCGCAGGCCGCATCCAGAACCCGTCGTGCTCCACCCTTGGCGAGGGCGCTCTCCAGAAAGGGCATCTCTCCAGCCAGCCGCTGCTCCCAGTCTACGAAGCGGTCGTATTCTCCGCTGAGGGTGTCCCAGAGATCGGGGTGATTCATGATTCGTCCTCAGTCTCCCTCCCGGACCCCTTCAGACGCTGATACTTCTCGGTGCCGACGCACAACTCGGCGGATGAGCACCAGTCGATGCAAGACGGCCCCTGTTCCCGGCTGACTCTGTCTCCGCACAGGGGGCACCGAGCAGAGACCTCGTCGGACCAGATCTCCACGTCGCCACCGCATTGCGGGCACGCGATCTCCTCTGGCCTGGCCTCTCTGATGTTGACTGCGCCTGGACACCCTCTGAACAGGGACATGCGATCCTCTCCCCCTAGCCGTGGATCAGCGCGGGCAGGCACCTGGTGCACACCCACAGGCTTTGCCCATGCTGACGGCAGGGCAGCAAAGTACGTTCCTGCTCCGAGCCGCCACACTGGAAGCAGGTCTGAACCATGTACGCGGGAGCGCGCTCGTGCAAACGCGCCTCCACTGCCCTTTCATCGAACGGGACAGTCTCTCGCTCCTCGATGCTGAGGGCGCCGCTGGGACAAACACCCAGGCAGAACCCTGCACCGTCGCACAACTCCTCGTTCAACACCCGAGCTTTGCCATCAACAAGCTCTATGGCCCCCTCTGCGCAGGGAATCACGCACAGGCCACAGCCGTTGCACAGTTCCTGATCTATGTTCACCATCTGACGGGTGGGCATACTATCCTCCATGTGCTATGCGTCGCTGGAAAAGACGATATCGAACGTGCGCGAGATCGCCCCCGCTGGGCATAGTTCCTCGCAATCACCGCAGTACTGACAGTCCCCGGGATGGAGAAAGGTGACGCGTTCATCTTTCAGTGCCAGTGCGTGCTCCGGACAGACGGCTACGCAGTCCCCGCACCCTGTGCACAGTTCCTCATCTATGGCCGGTGTTCTCAAGTCTGCTCCAGTCATGGCCCTCCCCTCAAAACAAAACGGTCAGCCTTGGTGCACTTTCATTGTACGGCAAGGCTGACCGTGTGTCTGCGACAAAAGTCTCACCTGGTGAGGATGCCTAGATCATGGCCTCCTTCTCCAACCCCTCCCGGTCCAGGATGAGAATCCGATGCCGGTCAAAGCGGATGAGGCCCTCGTCCTCGAACGTGCGCAGGACCCGCCCCACCATCTCGCGCACCGTTCCCACCTGGGCTGCCATCTCCTGCTGGGACGTGCGCGGCGGGGCTTCGCCTGCGGTCTCCGCTCGAGCCAGCAACGATTTGGCCAGGCGGGCACTGACGGTGCGCAGCGACAGGTCCTCCACCAGGGAGAGGAGCTCGCGGGAGCTCGCCGCCAGGTTCTCGATGATGGCGGTGGCCAGCGAGGGGTGGCTGCTCACAAGATGGCGCATAGCGGCACAGCCTACGACCCACAGCGTGGCGTCCAGCGCGGCCATGGCGCTGATGGGGTTGGGGCCCCCATCGAGCACGGCGACCTCGTTGAAGAACTCCCCTGGCCCCAGCAGCTTGACGACTTGCTCCCTGCCTTCCACCGAGACCTTGTACAGCTTGACGCGCCCCTTCTCGATGACGTGCAGTCCGGCGCAAGGGTCGCCCTCGAGGAAGACCACCGCGCCCTTGGCGTAGTCTCGCCTGATGGCGCTCGAGGCCACCGCCTCCATGGCGCTGGTGTCCAGGTGGGCGAAGTAGGGCACAGAGAGCACGACCTCACGGGCCCTGTCTGGTGATTTGGCGCTCACGGGCTTCTCTCCACGGACGCCGAGGATGGGTTTAAGGAATCTTCGCGAGTCTTTGCTTGAGATAGACGATGCTGTCTACGGGCGTGGGGTCAACGCCGTTGATGGCAGCCAGGTAGTAGCTCACGAAATCCACAAAATGGATAGCCCAGAGCAACTGGGAGAAGCGGCTCTTACCCTGAACCTGGATCTGCTCATGGGCGATACCCCTTTGGCTGAGGATCTCCCCGGTCACCTCCATACGGGCTTGGAGGCGGGGCTGGTACAGATCCGAAGCAAGCATCAGTACGCGCAGATGTGGAGCCAGGCTGCTGGGGAACTCGTATCCCGCCACAGCATTGTGATTCAACTCGGGCAGGACCTCCCAGAACGCCCAGGATTTGCTGTTCTCGTTCAACTGGCACTTCCAGCGTCGTGCCACCTCCGATAGGTGTCCTGCCCCGTAGAATACGGGCAGCTTTCCCTCCAGTCGTCGAGCGAGCTGCTTGGCCGGGTTGTCTGCCTCCGGGATCTCCAGCGCGATCCGCGAACCCAGGCGCTCCAGGGATCTTATCGCGTCTTCGATCTGCTGCGGTTTGTCGGAGACGTAGCCGAGCTTCCGGAATACCTCGAAGAGGATCATGAAGGAGTAGCCCAGGGCGGCGCGAGGCTGAGAATGGTAGTCGAAGGTGATCAGAGGAAGGTCCTCGTTCCTGCAGATCTCGGCCAACTGTCCACCAGTGGTGATGGCTGAACACAAGGCGCCGCGGTCCAGCGCCTGCTTGAAGGCAGACAGCGTCTCTTCGGTGTTACCGGAGTAGCTGGAGGCTATGACCAGGGTCCCCTCGCTGACGAAGGCCGGCAGGTCGTAGGCCCTGTTGACGAAGACCGGCACAGAGCATTCGTCCCGTACGAGGGTGCACACCAAGTCACCCCCAATGGCTGAACCACCCAGTCCCAAGACCACGATGCCCTCAGCTCCCCGGTATCCATGGGGTAGAGAGCACTTCCTGACCAGGACCGCGGCTTCTTTGCACTGCCTGGGGAGTTCGGAGATGCGTTTGCCCATGTCTTGGGGGTCGAAACGCTCCAGGTAAGCGATGTCGTCCAGATCGACTGTGCTCATTCGTCCTCCAGGGATAGCCAGATTCGGTACACCTCGGCCCTCGGTCGCTGGCTCATCTTGGCCACTTGCTTGGAGGCCTCGGTCCCCGGCAGCCCCTCCCTCTTGAGCTGTCTGAGAGCGTTCTCCACCTCGTCCCGCTCCCAGCTCGACTCCGCTGCTCCCTCGATAACCAGGGTTACCTCGCCTCGCGGTGGGCTACCCTCAAAGTGGCGGATAGCCTCGCTGGTGGTCCCGCGGACTACTTCCTCGTGCAGTTTGGTCAGCTCCCTGGTGACGGCCAGCGACCGCTCGCCCAGCGTCTCCTTGATGTCTCCCAGGGCATCCAGCAGGCGATGAGGAGCCTCGAACGCCACGAGGGTGCGGGTCTCGCCAGCGAAGGCCGAGAGCAGACGCGCTCGTTTGCCCCGCTTGCGGGGCAGGAAACCCAGATAGAGGAAGCTGTCGGTAGGCAGACCGGAGACGACGAGGGCAGCAACCAGGGCGGAGGGGCCGGGTACCGGGACTACGCCGAATCCATGCTCGAGGGCAGCCTTGATCAACTCATACCCTGGGTCCGAGATGCCAGGCATCCCGGCCCGGGAGATCAGGGCCACGTCCTGCTCCGCCAGCACGTTCAGGATGTACTCCAGCTTGGCCAGCTTGTTGTACTCCCAGTAACTCGTGAGAGGGGTTCTGATGTCATAATGCGAGAGCAGCTTCCGAGATGCTCGGGTGTCTTCTGCGGCGATGAGGCCGACCTCGCCCAGGATGCGCAAGGCGCGCAGGGTGATGTCTTCAAGGTTGCCTATGGGGGTGCCAACCACGTAAAGGGTACCCACGTATCTTCGCCTCCCAGGAAGAGCATACGCAAGGGCGATGCTTTTGTCAAGGGATCGAGCGGGGGAGGGGCGTGCGCCGCCTGCCCAGTCCAGCGGTCCTGGTGGGCAAGGCAGGCCTGGGGAGCGTGGAACAATTTGAAAAATGGGGAAACCATCGTATAATATGAAGGAGGAGCTTTGTTATCGGAGGCACGAGTATGGAACAAGATGTGACCACAGTTTGGGAAGAGGAGAGCGAGATGGTCGAGTATCCTCTTCTGGCTGTACGCGATGCGGTCGTCTTCCCCCACATGATGATACCTCTCTTTGTGGGGCGGGATCGCTCCCTGCGGGCTGTGGACGAAGCCCTCGACAGCGACCACTGCATCATGATCGTCACCCAGAAAGAGCCCGAGATCAGAGACCCGGCTCCTGAGGACATGTACAGTGTGGGCACTGTCGCTACTATCGCGCGCACGCTGCGCATGCCGGACGGGACCACCAGCATCCTGGTCGAGGGCCTGCAACGGGCGCGAGTAGTGGAATACACCCAGACTGACGGCTTCTATCGAGTGAGAACGGAGCCCATCTTCGATGACGTCGAAGAGCAACCACTCACGGAAGCTCTAATGAGGGCGGCTCTGGCGCTCTTCGAGAAGTGCGTGCAACTGAGCCGGTCTCTTCCCGAAGACGCCTTCGTGACCGCATTGAATGCCGAGGATGCAGGCTGGCTGGCAGACGTCATAGCGTTCCACCTCACCCTGGATATTGAGGAACGGCAGGAGATACTGGAGACGCTGGATCCCGTCATGCGCTTGCAGAAGCTGAGCGTTCTGCTGGCCAAGGAGTTGGATGTCCTGGAACTGGAGGACCAGATCCAGTCTCAGGTTCAAGAGGAAGTCGACAAGAGCCAGCGGGAGTACGTCCTCCGGGAGCAGATGAGGATCATCCAGAATGAACTGGGCGAGATGGACCCGCTGATGTCGGAGAAGAACGAACTCCGGGACAAGATAGCGGCGACCAAGATGCCCGCCGCAGTGAGGGAGAAGGCAGAGAAGGAATTGAGCCGGCTCGACGCCATGCCCCCCATGTCCCCGGAAACGGGTGTCATCCGGACCTACCTGGATTGGCTGATCGATCTCCCGTGGACGAAAGAGACCAGGGACAAGGCCGACGTGTCGGAGGTGGCTAGGCTTCTGGACCGCGAGCACTACGGTCTGCCCAAAGCAAAGGAGCGCATCGTAGAGTACATGGCTGTGCGCAAGCTAGCTGGCAAGAAGATGCGCAGCCCAATTCTCTGTTTTGTGGGGCCCCCGGGGACCGGGAAGACCTCGCTGGGCAGGTCTATCGCCAAGGCTCTGGGCAGGAGCTTCGTTCGCGTCAGCCTGGGCGGAATTCGGGATGAGGCGGAGATCAGGGGGCATCGCCGCACCTACATCGGGGCGCTCCCTGGTCGCATCATACAAACCATGCGGCGCGCCAAGAGCATCAACCCGGTCTTCATGCTCGACGAGATAGACAAGGTGGGCAGCGACTTCCGAGGCGATCCAGCCGCAGCCCTGCTGGAAGTCCTGGACCCAGAGCAGAACAACGCTTTCTCCGACCATTATCTGGATGTGGACTACGACTTGTCCAAGGTGATGTTCATCACCACGGCGAATATCCTCGACACGGTGACCCCAGCCCTGGAGGACAGGATGGAGGTCATAGAGTTTCCGGGATACGTCGAAGAAGAGAAGGTGGAAATCGCCAAGCGGTTCCTGATACCACGGCAGATAGAGGAAAACGGGCTCAAGGAGTTGAGATTCTCGGATCAGGCTCTGCGAAGCATGATACGCGAGTATTCGTACGAGGCTGGAGTGCGCAATCTGGAGCGGACCATCGCCACCATCTGTCGCAAGGTGGCGAGGACCAGGGTTGAGGGCAGGAGAGCACCGCGCCTCGTGACGCTGCAGTCACTGCTCAGGTATCTGGGCCCTCCTCGATATACGTATGGGATCATGGAGGAGAACGACGAGGTGGGTCTGGCGACAGGCATTGCGTGGACTGCCGCGGGCGGTGACACCATGTCCGTTGAGGTCACGCTGATGGAGGGCAAGGGCAACCTCATCCTCACCGGCCAGTTGGGTGATGTGATGCAAGAATCTGCCCAGGCCGCTCTCAGCTACACACGCTCCCACGCGACTGATCTGGGCGTCGAGAAGAGCCAGTTCGACAAGCTGGACATTCACATCCACGTCCCGGAGGGCGCCATCCCCAAGGACGGACCCTCGGCCGGGATAACCATAGCCACCGCTCTCGTCTCGGCACTGTCTCGCAGGCCCGTCCATCGTGAAGTGGGGATGACGGGTGAGATCACCTTGAGGGGACGCGTCCTGGGCATCGGGGGCCTGAAGGAAAAGGTCCTGGCTGCCCATCGCGCCGGTTTGAAGAAGGTCCTCCTTCCCAAGAAGAACGAGATGGACCTTCAGGAGATACCGAGGAAGGTGAGGAAGGACCTCGAATTCATCTTCGTGGAGAGGATGGACGAGGTGCTGCCTGTAGCTCTCATGCCGCCTCCCCCCACCAAGCGCAGGAAGCGCCCGAGTAGCGGGGCAACCTCGTAGTCCCGCGTCGAGCAGGGTCAAGAAGGGGCGGGATCGCCGCTGGCCCCGGTGCACCCGAGGAGGAGGGCTGGAGCGATCCTGGTGAAGGCCCCTGTTGTGGTCTCGCACCTCGCGTCGCGGTCTAGCTCGAGAGGCTGTGCTGACAGGGATGTGGAGCGGTGAGCCAGCTAGCGGCACTCAGCGACCGAGCACACCCCGTACTCCATCGTCAAGTGGGTGCAGGCCTCGATCCTACTCCCAGAGGACTGTGTCCAGGTGGCTGAGACTCCCGTTCTCTGACGCGCATGCGCGCACAAGGTCCTCGCTTGTCTTGTGCACCTGATGGTCTCTCTTTGCTTCGAGAGTCAGTAGATGAATCTACTGTGAGGCCATGGTGAGTTCGCTGCTTGGACTACTCGTAAATGCCTGCAGAGGGTTGTCTACTCGGATCGCACCAGGTTTTGCCGGGGACGCACTGGGACCGATTGACGAGGGGGCGGGATGAAGGAACTGAAGGACAGAATCCTGGCCGATGGAAAGAACATGGGCGGCGGCATCCTGAACGTCAACAGCTTCCTGAACCATCAGGTCGATTGCCGTCTGATGGTGCGCATTGGGCAGGAGCTCGCCGCCAGGTTCAGCGCGGATGAGGCCGACAAGATACTGACCGCCGAGATCTCGGGGATCGCACCAGCCCTGGAGGTGGGTGTGGCTCTGGGTCTCCCTGTCGTGTTCGCGCGCAAGGTATGGTCCATCACCATGCCACCGGATTCCTATGAGCGCATGGTCCCCTCGCACACCAAAGGCAGCATGGTCCAGTTGATCGTGGCCCGCGAATTCTTGACCCCAGACGACCGGGTGATTGTCATCGATGATTTCCTGGCCTCGGGCAGGACTATCGACGCGCTGGCCAGCCTGGTCAAGGAGAGCGGTGCCGAGTTGGTGGCCATCGGCGCAGTGATCGAGAAGGCGTTTGAGGCGGGGCGCGAGAGGCTGGCGTCCCTCGATGTGCCTGTCGAATCTGTGGTCATCATCGAGAGCATGGAGGATGACAGGATAGTCTTCAGATAGGCGGCGGAGATGACCACAGGAAGAGGCGATGCCATTGCGGTCATAGACTTCGGATCGCAGTACAGCCAACTGATCGTCCGACGGGTGAGGGAAGCCCAGGTCTACTGTCAGTTGATCCCCCATGACGCACCCGAGGAAGAAGTCCGAAGTCTCCGGCCCAGGGGCTTTATCCTCTCAGGAGGTCCAGCCAGCGTCTACGGCGAGACGGCCCCTTCCCTGCCCTCGTACGTCTTGAGCAGCGGTCTGCCCGTGCTGGGTATCTGCTACGGCATTCAACTCCTGGCATCGGCACTGGGCGGTCGCGTGACCAGAGCGGAGAAGCGGGAATATGGCCTGGCCGAGCTACAGGTCAGCAACCTCGCATCTCCCCTCTTTGCCGGAGTGCCCTTCTCACAACCGGTGTGGATGAGCCACGGCGACTTCATCGACCAACTGCCTCCTGGATTCGAATCCCTGGCCTACACAGCTAACTCGCCCATCGCTGCCATGGGTGACGAAGGCCGCAGACTGTACGGCCTTCAGTTCCATCCCGAGGTGTCCCATACGCGGCATGGAGCGCACATCATTTCCAATTTCGTCCATCACATCTGTGCCTGCAAAGAAACGTGGACACCGCAGTCGTTCGTCGAGCAGAGTGTGAGACAGATCAGGGACCGTGTGGGATCGCAAAGGGTCATCTGCGCGCTATCCGGAGGCGTCGACTCCACCGTCACCGCGGCTCTGGTAGATAGGGCCATCGGCGATCGATTGATCTGCGTGTTTGTGGATCACGGACTCCTGCGGAAGGGAGAAGGGAAGCGGAACAAGGAGCTATTCGATGATTATCTCCGTCTGAACGTGATCGTCGTGGATGCGCGGCAGAGATTCCTGGAAGGCTTGAAGGGGGTGGTAGACCCCGAGACGAAGCGGCGGATCATCGGTGAGGAGTTCATCCGAGTGTTCGAGGACCAAGCGGCGAAGCTCGGCCCCATTCATTATCTAGCTCAAGGCACTCTGTACCCCGATGTGATCGAGAGTGCCGGTACCGGACGGGGAGGTGCCGCGCGCATCAAGGCCCATCACAACGTGGGGGGACTTCCATCGCGCATGGCCTTCGCCCTCATCGAGCCGCTGCGCTACCTGTTCAAAGACGAGGTGCGCCAGGTGGGCCTGGAGTTGGGATTGCCAGAGGACGTGGTGTATCGCCATCCGTTTCCCGGGCCGGGGCTGGCGGTGAGGATAGTGGGCGAGGTGACGGCAGAGCGGCTGGAAATGGCCAGAGCGGCGGACGCCATTGTCATGGCTGAGGTCAGGAGGGCGTTCCTGTACCGTGACATCTGGCAGTGTTTCGCCGTCCTCACGCCCATCAGGAGTGTCGGAGTGATGGGTGACCAGCGCACCTATGAGTACGTCGTCGCCGTGAGGGCCATCACCAGCGACGACGGCATGACGGCTGATTGGTTCCCCATGTCCCCGGAGGTTCTCGGTCGGATATCCACTCGCATCGTCAACGAGGTGCCTGGTGTCAACAGGGTGGTGTACGACGTAACCAGCAAGCCTCCTTCCACCATAGAGTGGGAGTAGCCCTCCCCGGGGCTACTGCTGAGGGTGCCCCACGGGGATGAGGTACAGCGGCCGACAATCCCCGGGCAAACCCAGGGCTGCCCTGACCTGGTCGTCGTAGAAAGCGCCGATGGGCACCGCCCCGAGCTCCAGGACCACAGCCTGCAGCAGCATGTTCTGCGCTGCATGGCCCGCCTCCAGCTCGACGTACCGCTCAGCTCGTTCTCCGTACTTGGCCTCAGTGCGCTCGTAGACGGCAGCGATCACGAAGATGGTTGGCGCTTGCCGTAGTGCGTCCTGCCTGAGGCCAGCATTCCACAGATCACCGCGCAGATCGCGCTCGGAGAGTAGCTGGATGGCGTGTCGCTGGGGCAGATAGTGGTATGCTCCCTCCGCCAATACGACGTACGTCTCCAGGGGATAGAGAGCGCCAGCAGAAGGAGCTGCCCGCAGTCCCCGGGGATCGGTGATGCCCTGGGCGGCCCAGAGGAGCTGCGAAACCTCCTGCCATGTCAGCGGCTCGTCCGCGAACTCGCGTGCCGAGCGCCTGCCGGCGATGGCATCTTCGAGGGAAGTCTCTCCTGTCAGGCGCGGGGCGGGCAAAGCTATCTCGCCGGACGTTGGGGCGGTCGTCGGGCGTCCTGTGTCAGGTGAGGGTATGGCGCAACCGCTGAGGAGAATGGCACCCGTGACCAGGAGGAGAGAGACCATCGAACCTCTCATGATCCAGCACATCCCATCTCCTTCTGTAAGCCTGGGGAGCAGGGACCATACTTCCCCGCCTGAGATGCTATGATGTTCTCAGCTGTGTGAGGTAGGTCTGGCGGACCTCGTTGAAGAACCGTATGTAGTCATCGGTGCGGTAGTCGGAATAGGTCCACTCCCAGGGGCGGAAGCTCTTCCTCGTGAACCGCAGCGTTACCTCTCCATAGATTCCCTGCCCCAGGTAGATGCGGTGCTGGTGGTTCTTGGTGGTGGCCAGGACCAGTTTGGAAAGGTCGATGTATCCTGGATCGAGGTTGATTTGGCGCCTGCCCTCTGCGGCGAACTCTTGCTCGAGGTCGTTGGTGTGGAGCTTCACCTCTGGCAGTCTGGCGGGATCCACCAACTGCTGGAAGCCGAGGAACTGTCGAAGGAGACCCTCTCCAAACTCCTCGGCGTAGTAGGTCGTGAAGTCGAAGGGCCACACAGGGCCTGCGTGGTCAACGGGGCCGTATGATTCGGCAAGCTCGGCGCAGGCTGCATCGAAAAGTCGCTCCTCGGCTGCGAACATGCCGACGATCAGTTTGACGGGGCTATGCTCTTCGGCCAGGCCCATCACGCGCCTCACCAACGGAGAGGGGTT
>Ga0307378_10009554_pt1 | contig 12741 bp, 15 predicted proteins | sample UN1MG_FD_202238 | JGI IMG/M metagenome (GOLD analysis project Ga0307378, IMG submission 202238) | Soil microbial communities from Risofladan, Vaasa, Finland - UN-1 | ecosystem: Environmental > Terrestrial > Soil > Coastal area > Acid sulfate soil | place: Finland: Risofladan, Vaasa | collected...
GGACAATTGCTTGAAAAAAACTAAAAGGAGAAAACCATGAACATGTTTTGCTACCAATGCGAACAAACCAGCAATAGCCAAGCTTGCACCCGCGTCGGTGTTTGCGGCAAGAGCCCTGAAGTAGCTCTGCTGCAGGACCTGCTGATGAATGAACTGAAGGGCATTGGCGTTCTGGGCCAGCGCTTGCGCGAACTAGGCTACGCCGACGGGCGCACGGATCTTTTCGTGATCGAAGCCCTGTTCACCACCGTGACCAACGTCGACTTCGATCCCCAGCGCCTCAAGGACTGGATCGACAGTTCTTACAAGATCAAGAAAACCCTGAAAGATAAATTTCATGAACTCTATTTAAAAAAGAACGGACGGACTTTTTCCGGGCAGCTTGCGGAAGCGGTGGAATTCATTCCGGCCGGGACCATGGCAGGGCTGCTCAAACAGGGCGCCATGGCCGGCATCATGGCCAACCCGCAATTGGACTCCGATATTCGCAGCCTGCGCGAACTGCTGGTTTACGGACTGAAGGGCATGGCCGCCTACGCCGACCATGCCGGCATCCTTGGAGAAACCGATGAAGTTGTTTCCGCTTTTTTCTACAAGGCCCTGGCGGCACTGGTTGATGAAGGTTTGGGCACAGCCGACCTGGTGGAGCTGAACATGGAACTGGGCCTGGTCAACCTGCGTTGCATGGAAATGCTGGACAAGGGCAACACCGGACATTTCGGTCACCCCGTCCCTACTCAGGTAGCGCTGGGAGTGAAAAAAGGACCGGCCATCCTGATCTCGGGACATGATCTCCTTGACCTGGATGAATTGCTGCGCCAGACCGAAGGACGAGGCGTGCAGATATACACCCACGGCGAGATGCTCCCGGCTCACGGCTACCCAAACCTGAAGAAATTCAGCCACCTGGCCGGCAACTACGGCGGCGCCTGGCAGGATCAACAGAAAGAGTTCGAGCGCTTTCCCGGCGCCATACTCATGACCACAAACTGCATCCAGAAGTCGAAAGCATCATATATGGACAGGATATTCACTACCGGGCTGGTGGCCTGGCCTGGAGTGGCCCACATCTCCGACCGCAGGGATTTCTCACTCCTGATTGCCAAGGCCATTGAGCTGGGAGGTTTCCCTGCCGACGAACCGGGAAAGACGATCACCGTCGGGTTCGGCCACCAGGCGGTACTCGGCGCCGCCGCCCAGGTGGTTGCCGCGGTCAAGTCAGGAAAGATCAGGCATTTTTTCCTAGTAGGTGGTTGTGACGGAGCCAAGTCGGGACGGAACTATTACACCGAGTTCGCCGAAAAAGTTCCGGCCGACTGTCTCATCCTTACCCTGGCCTGCGGCAAGTTTCGCTTCAACAAGCTCGAATTCGGGACCATCGAGGGCCTGCCGCGGCTACTGGACATCGGCCAGTGCAACGACTCCTACTCTGCCATCCGCATCGCCCAAGCCCTTGCCGAAGCTTTTGGGGTCGGAGTCAATGATCTGCCGCTGTCGCTCATCCTTTCCTGGTATGAGCAGAAGGCGGTCGTGGTGCTGCTCACCCTGCTGGCACTGGGCTTGCGCAACATCCGGCTAGGGCCGACATTGCCGGCATTCATCACGCCCAACGTCCTGAAAGTTCTCGTGGAAAAATTTGCCATCAGACCCATCGGTACGGCCGATGAAGATATTCGCATTTGCCTGCAGGGCGAAAAATAATCTGGAGGAACACATGCCGGAAATCATGAAAATCAACGAAATGGTGGCCTATCAAAAACAGGCCATCGTCAGCAAAACCCTGGTCGAAAAAGAGAGCGGAACGGTCACCCTCTTCGCGTTTGACAAGGACCAGGCCCTGAGTGAACACACCGCCCCCTTTGATGCCCTGGTCCAGGTTATCGACGGCCGGGCCGAAATCCGCATCGCCGGGGTCCCCCACCTGGTAAACGAAGGCGAGATGCTGGTCATGCCTGCCCAGCAGTCGCATGCGCTCAAGGCCCTCACCCCGTTCAAAATGATGCTGACCATGATCCGCTCGCAAAATAAGTGAAGCGTAAATATTCTTAAAGATTACCGATATGAGGATTTTATTGGCCGCGGCTATTGAAATCCGCAACCGTTGAACTTATAATAAAAGGGGGATGTTTTTATGGAGCGCAATATGAATAGGATTTACCTGGACAACAACGCCACGACCATCGTCGACCCGCGGGTCAAGGAGGCCATGGAGCCGTTCTTCTGCCAGCAGTACGGCAATCCCAATTCGCTGCACAGCTTCGGCACCGAGCCCCACTCCGCCATGCGCCTGGCCATGGACCGGATTTATTCCGGCATCGGCGCCGGCGACGAGGACGACATTATCATCAACAGTTGCGCTTGCGAAGGCAACAACCATGTGCTCAAGGGTATCTACTTTGACATAATCCGCAAAGGCCCAAAAAGCGAGATCCTGACCTCTCAGGTGGAGCACCCCTGCATACGCAACACTTGCATTTTCCTGGAAGGGCTGGGCGCCAAGGTTACCTATATGCCGGTCAACGCCGACGGCATTATCGACGCTGAAACGCTGCGCCGCCACATCCATCCCGACCGCACCGCCCTGGTCTCGGTCATGTGGGCCAACAACGAAACCGGGCTGGTCTTCCCCGTGCAGGATCTGGCGGAGGTCTGCCGCGAGAACGGCGTGCTCTTTCACACCGACGCCGTGCAGGCCATCGGCAAGATCGCGGTGAACGTGGGCCGGGTGCCGGTCGATTTTCTCACCTTCAGCGCCCACAAGTTCCACGGCCCCAAGGGCGTGGGCGGACTGTTCATCCGCAAGGGGCTGCAACTGACGCCGCTCATCCACGGCGGCGAACAGATGGGAGGCAGGCGGGCCGGTACGGTCAACGTCCCCTATTTCATCGGCATGGGGCTGGCCATGGAAATGGCGGTCGACAACCTGGCCTACGAAGAGAGTTCCGTCCGCCTTTTGCGCGACAGGCTCGAGGACGCCATCCTGGCCATTCCCGACACCATGGTGGTGGGGAAACGCGAACTGCGCACCCCGAACACCATCCTGGCCAGTTTCCGCGGCATCGAAGGCGAAGCCATGATCTGGGACCTGAACGCCAGCGGCGTGGCGGCCTCCACCGGCAGCGCCTGCGCTTCCGAATCGCTTGAGCCCAACCCGACCTTCACGGCCATGTGCATCAGCGACGATCTGGCCCATACCAGCATCCGCTTCAGCCTGTCGCGTTTCACGACCGCGGAAGAAATCGACCGGGCTGCGGCGGCGATCCGCCAGTCGGCACAAAGGCTGCGGGCGATATCTTCTACCTATAAAAACGGCAAATAAAAGCGTGAAGCATGAATGAGGAAAAATGGCAAAGAACGATTTAATCGGCGGCGCCCTCTGGGAGCAATATTCCAGCATAGTCAGCGAGCGCATGAATAACCCCATGCACCGGGGCGAGATCAGTGAAGCGGAAGCAAAAGCCCTGGGAGCACGGCTGGTAGTGGCAGACTGGGGTGCCGAGGCCTGCGGCGACGCCGTACGCCTGTATTGGGCCGTGGACCCCAAAACCGACCGCATTCTACAGGCGAAATTCAAGAGTTTCGGCTGCGGCACGGCCATCGCCTCGTCGGACATGATGGCCGAGCTGTCCATGGGCAAAACCGTGGACGAAGCCCTGAAGATCACCAACATCGAGGTGGAGAGGTCACTTCGCGACAATGCCGAAACCCCGGCCATCCCGCCCCAAAAAATGCACTGCAGCGTTATGGCCTACGACGTCATCAAGAAAGCGGCTTCGGTCTACAAGGGTGTGGACATGGCCAGCCTGGCCGAGGAAGATATCGTCTGTGAGTGCGCCCGCGTCGGCTTGCGCACCATAAAGGACGTCATCCGCATCAACGATCTGAAAACGGTCGAAGCGATCACCCAATACACCAAGGCCGGGGCCTTCTGTAAATCCTGCCTGCGCCCGGGCGGACATGAAAAACGCAAATATTACCTGGTCGACATCCTGCGCGATACCCGCATGGCCATGGAACAGGAAAAGCTTTTCGCCCAGGCCGACGCCGGTGATTTCGCGGCCAAGAACCTGATCCAGAAACACCGGGCCATCGAGAAAGCGCTGGACGATAAAATCCGTACGGCCCTGGCCGCCGACGGCGGCAGCCTGGAGGTCGTTGACATCCGCGAAGCCGATGGGAAGATCAACATCTATATCCGTTACCTGGGCGCCTGCCGGGGCTGCATCAGCAGCACCAAGGGCACCCTGCAGTTCATCGAGAACATGCTGCACCAGGAATTGGCCGAAAATATCAGCGTCATCCCGGTCTAGGAAATAAGTTAAATATTGTTAAAATAAAGCGATTCGGATATAATTTTCTGGCAAATGGCAGAGAGGAAAAAACCGCAAGCAAGCAAAAACGTGAGCGCCAGGGAGCCGGCTTCCGGGAAAAATGCGCGGGAGAGTGAATTCCGCTACCAGGATCTGCTCCAGCACCTGCCGGTCGGCGTCTACCGCACCACCAGCGAAGGCCGCATCATCGAGGCCAACCAGGCGCTGGCCGACATCCTGGGCTGCAAGAAGATTGCCGACCTGTGGCAGGTGAATGTCAACGACTTCTATGTCAAAAAAAAAGCACGACGGGACCACCTGCAGCGCTTGGCCGCCTCCCTGGCCGCTTTCAGCGAATTCGAACTGCGCAGCAAGGACGGCAGGACCATCTGGGTCAGGGATTACCCCCGAGCCGTGAAGGGCCCTGACGGCCGGGTGCTCTACTATGACGGCCTCCTGGTCGACATCAGCGAGCGCATGCTTTTCGAGGCTGCTTTGCGGCAATCGGAGCAGGACTACCGCCAGTTGTTCGAAAACGCCCACGACGCCATCGTCATCTTCACCATGCAGGACGAAATCATCCTGGACGTGAACTTCCGCGCCTGCGAATTGTACGGCTTCAGCCGCCAGGAAATGATCGGCATATCGCTGGAAAAGATCAGCAAAAATGTCAGGCGCGGCAAATTGCGTATTAAAAATATTTTGCAAGAGAAAATATTCCATAATTTCGAAACCGTCCATTTCCGCAAGGACGGCAGTGAAATGCTGCTGGAAATCAACGCGGCGCTAATCACCTATAAAAAGCAACCGGCCATTCTGAGCATCAACCGCGACATCACCAGCCGCAAGCTTATGGAAGCGGCCATCCACCGCATGGCCTACCAGGATTCCCTGACCGGGCTGCCCAACCGCTCGCTGCTCCAGGACCGCCTCGTTCAGGCCCTGAAACAAGCCAAAAGACACCGGAAAAAAGTGACGCTGCTTTATCTCGATCTGGACGGCTTCAAGGCCATCAATGACGCTTTCGGCCACGGCATCGGCGACGAACTCCTCAAGGTTGTCAGCGACCGATTGCAAAACCAACTGCGCAGCAGCGACACCGTGGCCCGCCTGGGCGGCGACGAATTCCTGATCCTGCTCCCTGAAGCAGGCCGGGTCCGAGCCGGCAGCAATATCGCCGGAAAAATCCTTGCTGAAATCCGCCGCCCTTATCTGATCGCCGGCCGCAGCATGCAGATCAGCACCAGCATCGGCATGGCCATTTATCCCCATGACGGTTGCAGCGCCGAAACCCTGATAAAGAAAGCCGATCAGGCCATGTATGCCGCAAAAGCCAAGGGGCGCGACACCTATTGCTGCTATTTCAAAAAAAAGAAAAGCGGCCGTTGACAGCCATGGGGGCGGCTTTCAAGAGCAGACCACGCGGTTGCGGCCGCCGGCCTTGGCCCGGGTCAGCGCCTGGTCTACCTTTGTCAGCAGCAGGTCGGCCCGGTCGCCGGCGCAAAATTGTGTCACTCCCAGGCTGATGGTGATGGGCTCGGCTTTGACAAAAGAGATGGCGGCCACCGTTTCCCTGATCTTTTCCGCCAGGTTCACGGCTCTTTCCCGGTCGGTTTCCGGGGCCAAAATCAAAAATTCTTCACCGCCGATACGGGCGAAAAAATCAATTTCCCGGATGTTTTTCTTGATCTCACCGGCCATGGTTTTCAGCACCTGGTCGCCGACCGCAGATCCCTGTGAATCGTTGATGGCTTTGAAATGATCGATATCCAGCATGATCATGGCCAGGGGATGGCGATAACGCTCCACCCTGCGAATCTCCTTTTCCAAAACACGCCAGAAGGAGACCCGGTTCATAATGCCGGTCAGGGGGTCGATGCTGGAATAATATTCGAGCCGTTCGCTGACGGCGCCGCGGACAACGCTGACGCAGCCAAGCAGCAGGAGCAGGTTGAGCATGACGATCGCGGCTGCATGCAGCCAGGGATCTCCATCCAGGCGATTGGTCAATTCCAGGAAGATGCCAATCCCGGCCAGGGCGATGAACAACGTTCCCAGCAACAAATAGGTTTTTGCTTTTGTCAGTAATCCGGGCATACTCGTTGCCTCCTCCGCTGGACCTATTTTCCAACAAAATGAAAAAAGCTTCAATCCCCCCGAGCCGCAAAAAAATATTTTGACTTGGCGACCCGCGTCAACTAAAATCGGATGATAGAGGTGCGGTATGAGAAAAATCACCTTCACCACCCTGGCTATTTTGTGTTTGACATGGATTTCAGGGGCCAGCGACCTGCAGGACCGTTGCGACAAACTTTCTCAAGGCCAGTTACAGAGCGTGATCGAATTCCTGAGCGCCGACGTCCTGGAAGGCCGGGCACCAGGAACACGCGGCGGCGAACTTGCGGAAATATATATGCACAGCCTGTTCAAGCAGCTGGGGCTGAACAGTCGCTTCCAGCCGTTCGCTCTCCATGGCTTTCAACTCAGCGCCTTGAACGTATCCGCCTGCGGGCGCGAGTTGTTGTTTCTTGAGGATGCGGTCGGGAGTTATACCCGCTCCGAAAACCAGTTCAGCTTCGAGGGCGACGCCGTTTTTGCCGGCTTCGGCATTCGCACTCACCTGTGGGAATGGGACGATTACAAGAAAACAGACCTGCGCGGGAAAATCCTGCTGGTGCGGGTCAATGATCCCGGCCTGTTCATTCCGCAGATTTTCGACGGCAGCACCTTGACTTATTTCGGCCGCTGGATCTACAAGATCGAGGAAGCCGCCAGGGCCGGAGCAGCAGCCATTTTGCTCATCCACACTACGGCCACGGCCGGCTACGACTGGCAGGTGGTGAAAAACTCCTGGTCGGGCGAAGAGCTGTACCTGCCGGCCAGCCTGGAAAACGACCTGAAATTCAGGGGCTGGATCCGCGAACCAAGCCTGAAATCACTTTTAGCCGAAAATAAAATTGACCTGGAGAACCTGTATCGCAAGTCGCTCAGCCGCAAATTCCGCCCCGTCGACCTGGGTTTCAAGATCAGGATTTCCGGCCGTAACTCCTCACGTCAGCTTAAAACCCGCAATGTAATCGCTGAAATTCCCGGCAGCTCGGGAAAAAACATTGTACTCAGTGCCCATATAGACCATTTGGGCCGTGACGAACAACTGGAAGGCGACCAGATATTCAACGGCGCCATCGACAACGGCTCGGCCGTGGCGGCCTTGGCACTGGTCGCCAGGATTTTTGCCAACGCCGGCAAGGAACTCCATTATGGGCTGACCTTCCTGGCCTGCCAGGCCGAGGAAGCGGGGTTGCTGGGATCGAAATATTTCGTGGCCGACAGCAAACGCGAAGAAATCGCGGCCAACATCAATTTTGAATCCACGCCGGTCTGGGAAAAGAGTTTGGACGCTTTCGCCGTAGGGGGCCGCTATTCGACCCTGGAGGAGACCGTGCGCCAGGTGGCCGCGGCTCAAGGGCTGGGCTACAGCCGGTTTTCCCTGACCGATCAGGGGTTTTTCTACCGTTCCGACCAGTTCCCCTTCGCCCAGGCCGGAATTCCGGCCATCTGGCTTTCGTCCGGAGAAAACTTCGTTTCGGGGCGCAAGCGCATCGCCGAATTTTTCAAGGGCGGCACCTACCACACGGTCAAAGACGAATACGACCCCGCCTGGGAGCTGGAAAGCCTGCGTCAAACGGTAAAACTGGCGGTAGGCCTGATCGAGCTCCTGAATCTGACCCGGGAGCTGCCGCGCTGGAAGACCCGCCTGACCTTTCCCGTGCCAAGCCCGGAGGGCAAATCTGCCGAAGCAATCAATAAATCGGGAAAACCCCGTTGAAAATGTTTGACTATACCGGCAAATTGTGATATAAAATGGTACATTCATTTAAGGAGATACGACCATGTTTGCCATACTTGAAACCGGCGGAAAGCAGTATAAGATCGCCGAAGGCGACATTTTGGAAGTGGAACTGCTTCCCGAAGAGTTCGTCAAAAAAAATACGGCCAACCTGAGCACGGTTTTATTGGTTCAGGGCGATAAAGATGTACTGATCGGCGATCCCTACGTCAAGAACGCCAAAGTCAAGGCGAAAGTTCTCGATGAGATCAAGGCTGAAAAGATCCACATCTACAAGATGAAATCCAAAAAAGGCTACCGCAAATCGCAGGGACACCGGCAGAAACTCCACAAGATCCAGATCGAAAAAATCGAGATCAAAGCCAGCGCCAAAACCAAGGAGACGGAATAATGGCACATAAAAAATCGGGCGGCAGCGCGAAAAATGGACGGGAAAGCACATCCAAGCGTCTTGGCGTCAAGAAATTCGGCGGCGAGCAGATCCATGCCGGTTCCATCATAGTCCGCCAGCGCGGCACCCGCATCAGACCCGGTAAAAATGTCGGCATCGGCAAGGACGACACCCTTTTTGCCCTGGCTACCGGCAAGGTGCGCTTTGTCGACAGGTCCGGGCACAAATTCGTCGAGGTCGATCCCAATTAATTTGGCCGGCGTTTTTCAAACCCCGCCAATTTTTCAAGCCTTTTATCCCCTACCCCATGTTTATTGACAGAGCAATCATTTCATTCGGCGCCGGCAACGGCGGCGACGGCTGTTTAAGCTTCCGCCGCGAAAAGTTCATCCCGCACGGCGGCCCGGACGGCGGCGACGGCGGCAAGGGTGGCAACATCATCCTGGTCAGCAGCCAGGTTTGCCAGTCCCTGACAGATTTTAAGTACAAACGCCAGTTCCAGGCTGAAAACGGCGGCCAGGGCCGGAGCAAAAAGCAATCCGGCAAAAAAGGGGCTGACATCATTCTCCAGGTCCCGGCCGGGACCGTAGTCAAGACCTTTCCCGACGAAAAACTGATATTCGACTTCGAGCGCCTCGGCCAGGAATTCCTCCTGGCCAAAGGCGGCAAAGGCGGCCGCGGCAACATCCATTTCAAATCCTCGGTCAACCAGGCCCCGCGCCGGATCGAAAAGGGCGAAAAAGGCGAAGTCATCAAGGTAATCCTGGAACTGAAACTCATCGCTTTTGCCGGATTGGTCGGACTGCCCAATGCCGGCAAATCGACCTTGATTTCAAAAATCAGCGCCGCCCGGCCCAAGATCGCCGACTATCCCTTCACCACCCTCATCCCCAACCTGGGCGTGGTGGATTTCAAGAACAAGAGTTTAATCGTGGCCGACATTCCAGGCATTCTGGAAGGCGCCCACCAGGGCGAAGGCATGGGCCTGGAATTTTTACGGCACATCGAGCGGACCAGGGTCCTGCTTTTCGTCATCGATGTGTCGCCTTTCAGCTCCCTGCCCCCCATGAAAAGTTATGAAGTCCTGGAAAACGAACTGAAAATGCACCATGCGCGGCTGCTGCAAAAAAAACTGGTTGTGGCCGCCAACAAGATTGATCTGACTGCTGAAAACAGGACCCGGATCGACGTCTTGCGAAATTATTGCAGAAAGCGTAAAATCCCCTACGTGGAAATATCGGCGCTTAGAGGGATCAACCTGGAAAAATTGAAAAAAACCATTTTCGCATTTCATGAGCCAGATTAAAACAGGATTGCTGGGCGGAACCTTCAATCCGGTTCACCGCGGGCATATCGAACTGGGCCTGAAGATCAAAGCCGCCTTCAACCTGGACAGGATACTTTATATTCTTTCCGCCCAACCGCCGCACAAAAAGCGGCAGGCCTTGCCGGCGGCGGAACTGCGCCTGGCCATGCTCAAAGCCGCTCTGCTTCCCCACCCCGGTTTGTTGCCCTGCGACATGGAACTGCACCGCCAGGGAGATTCCTGGACCATCGATACCATCCGCGAACTGAAAGCCGCGCAGCCGGACGAACACTTCTTTTTTATCACCGGCAGCGAGGGATTTTTAAAGATCCGCACCTGGAAAGAATACCGCCGGGTCCTGCAGGAAGTGTTTTTCATCATCGTTTTGCGCCGGGGCGGCCATCGACAGAAAGTGGAGAAACTGCTGCGCGAGGAAAATATCCCCTTGGGCCGTGAAAGCGAAAACTCGGCCCCACCCCCAGCCGCATTCCTGCACGCCTATGTGTCGGACTACCTGGAACTCTCGGCCACAGCCATCAGAAAAAAAATGTCCCATGGCCAGGATATTTCTCCCTATGTGGAAAAAAACGTGCAAAAGATCATGGAGGAAATAAAACTATATGAAGAAGGATGAATTCAGCCTGATCCTGGAAGATCTGCACAAACGCCGCATTCCGGGCGAGATCAAGAAAACCGTGCAGATCCTTCTGGACAAGAAAGCGGAAAAGATCACGGTCCTAAAGTTGAAGGGGATCAGCGAAATGACCGATTACCTGGTTATTTGCAGCGGCAACTCCGCTCGCCAGAACAAGGCATTGGCCGACGCCGTCAAGGAGAACCTCAAGAAAGATCTCCAGCTTCAACCGCTGGGCAGCGAAGGTGAAAGGCTGTCCGAATGGATTCTGGTCGACTACGTCGATTTCATCATCAACATTTTCTCGGCAGACTGGCGGAAAAAGTTTTCACTGGAAAAGCTGTGGATGGATGCCAAACGTTACGATTTTTCCCCTGATTTCTAACCTGCCGGACCCAAAATCGCTGGCCGTGAAGGCCGCGATCGAAAAAGTCGCCGGGCTGGATACGCCCGTCCTCTTGTGGGGCGAAACCGGCAGCGGCAAGGATTTCTGGGCGGCCGTCCTGGCCGGCAGCAGCCCCTTCCAACCGTTGCTCAATCTGGGCTGCGGCGATGTGCCCGAAACACTCTTGGAAAGCGAATGGTTCGGTTACCAGAAAGGGGCTTTTTCCGGTGCCGACCGTGACTTTTTGGGGAAATGGCGCCAGGCCGGGAACGGCACGATCTTCCTCAACCAGATCGATCTCTTGAGTTTGCATATGCAAGCCAAGCTTTTGCGCGTCATCGAAAGAAAAAAGATATTCCCCCTGGGCTGCAATCAGGAAGCCGACATCGCGGCCCGTTTCCTGTTCTCGGCCGACAGCACCATCGAGGAAAAAGTTCGCCGCGGCGAGTTTCGTGCCGACCTCTATTACCGGATCTCCACGGTCAGCATTTTCATCCCGCCCCTGCGCGAACGCAAAAAAGATATCCTGCCGCTGCTGAACTATTTCTGTACTGAAAAAGGGGTGAAAATTCAACTCGGCGAGGAAGCCCGGCAAAAGCTGCTGCAATACCCCTGGCCCGGCAACATTCGTGAACTCGAAAACTTCGTGAACGGCCTGGCCGTGCGCGACTGCATTCTGGACGAAAAAGGCGTTTGGACCCTTCTGGACCGGCCGCGCCCCATTCTGGACCTCATCCAGTCGGGCGAGCGTTCACTGGCCGAGGTGGAAGCCGAGTATACCGCCTACCTGTTGCGCAAATACAAGAACAAGAGCCGGGTGGCGCGCATCCTTAACATCTCGCGCAAATCATTGTACAACAAGCTGAAAAAGCATGAAGAACATTGAATTGATCTGCAGCGGCGAATTAAAATTCAAGGGCCTGCAAGAACTTGAAAAAAAATATTTACAAAACATTAATTATTATGTAAAATTCAGCATAAAAAAATTGAAGGAGACAAAAAACAAAGAGGAAGCTTTCGTGAGGGAGAAGGAAGGTATCATGTTTGCTGAGGAAATTCGCGAAAAAGATTTTGTCATTGCCCTGGACAGGGAGGGCAAGAAAATGGACTCGCTGCAGTTTGCTCGGTTTTTGGGGCAAAAAATCTCTTATCACCCCGGCCGCCTGGTCTTTCTGATCGGCGGCTTTGCCGGTTTTGCCCCGGCCCTGGCCGCGAAGTTCAATCAAAAAATATCATTTTCCGATATGACCTTCGCTCACGACATATTCCGCATCGTTTTTTTGGAACAGGTCTACCGGGCAGTGACCATAATAAATGGCGGCAAATATCACCGCTAGGAGATAAAAATGAAAAATGAACAGAACCCTAAAATAAGAAAAAGACTCCAGGCCCTGCGTGATGAAATTCTGAAAGTGATCGAGTGGCGGGATACGTCCAACGGCGGCGGTGGCGCCATGGACGAGATCGACCAGGCCAACGAATTGATCGAAAAGGAAATGGGCTTTGTCATGTCCAACAACATGCGGGCCAACCTGAAGGAAGTGGAGGAAGCCCTGGAGCGCATCGAAAGAAACCATTACGGCAAATGCCTGCACTGCGGCCAGGAAATATCCTCCAAGCGCCTGGAAGTCCTGCCCTTTGCCCGCTTCTGCGTCCCCTGCCAAGAAAAATTGGAGAGCAAAAGCCGGTAAAAGCCTTATAACTCCAGGACCAGGCCCAGCCGCAAACTGCGCGGCAGCTGCAGTTCGTTGGCCAGGCGGCTGCTGCCGGAAAAAACATTTTCTGACAATTCGAGGCCAAAATCCAGAAGATTGAACAATTCAAGTTCCAGACGGCCTTTTTTACCGAACAAAGAAATCTCATAA
>Ga0307378_10009555_pt1 | contig 12740 bp, 6 predicted proteins | sample UN1MG_FD_202238 | JGI IMG/M metagenome (GOLD analysis project Ga0307378, IMG submission 202238) | Soil microbial communities from Risofladan, Vaasa, Finland - UN-1 | ecosystem: Environmental > Terrestrial > Soil > Coastal area > Acid sulfate soil | place: Finland: Risofladan, Vaasa | collected...
GCAACCCCAAACACATTGTTCGTAGTCGCGCCGGCCACACCCGTGACGGAGGTGCCGTGTCCATTCTCATCCATCGGGTCGGCATCATCGCCGACGAAATCCCAGCCGGCAGCGAGCCTCCCCTGGAGGTCCGGATGATCGAAATCGGCACCGCTGTCCAAGATGGCAATCGGCACCGACGAACTCCCGGTGGTGATGTCCCACGCAGCCTCGGAGTCCATGAATTGGAGAGGCAGCTGCCAGTTCGCATACCACTCATCGTTCGGCCGCAGCGTTGGCTCCACATAGTAATCCGGCTCCACAAACTCCACATTCGGGTTCCTCTCGTAGAACCCGATGGCCTTGCCGACGCTCAGCCCCCGCGGCAGCCCCACGATCTGCACACCGATTTGCGGAATCTCGTCGCGGACGGCGGCGTGGGCCGAGGCGTGAGCCCGGGCGATTTCAGACGCAGGGGTGCCAGGGCGGAACTTCACCAATATCTGGTCTGGCACGTAGGGGGTGTCCCCCGGGTAGGCGAGTGCCAACCCCATCCCCAAGAAGGCAAAGAACACAAATCCTGCCAGTGGCAGGAATATGAAGCGGCAGCGCATTTCTCCCTCCTACGGCACGTCCCCCGACCTAGTACTCAGGGGGGTTGTTCCATACACACCGGAGGGATGTGAGATGCAAGATGCCCCGCCTACACCTCCCGACGGGTTTCAGGAATTCAAGCAGACAGCCGCACAGAAGGGGCAGCAACCGATCAGAGGCAGGAAGGGACGACCTTTAGTAAGGCGGGACAACCCGGGCGGCCGGGCAATGCCTCGCAGCCGGTGATGGGCTGTGTCCCGGGCGCGCGCGGCCTGTCAACCAGCGGCTACGCGACCTCTGCTGACCCGCCCTGTGCCGTGTCCGCCTGTGCTTCAGGTTCGGATGGCTGCGAGAAGATGGATGGCTCCTCCGCCTCCCGGCCTCGATCCAACGCCCGCCCGGCCACCCGTCGCACGACGTTGTTCGGATCGTCCTGCCGGGCGCGCTCGAGGGCCTTCCGGGCATCCTCGCCGGGCGCGGCACCCAGAAGCGAGGCGGCGCGGCTTCGCACATCGGCCACGGGGTCGCGCTGGAGCACCTCGATAACCGCGGCGACCGCCTCGGGAGTGTTGAGCTGGCCGGCGATCTCGACGGCCATCAATCGCACGTCGGAGTCGAGCGCCTTGAGTTCGGCCAGGAAGGGCTGCGCGGAGACGCCGCGCTGGAGCGCCTGGGCGATGGCTATCGCCGCTCGCGTCTGCTCCTGATCGGGAAGCCGGTGGAGCGCGCCCAACACAGCCGGCAGCTTCGCTCGGCCCTCACCGGCGAGATGCTCAGCGGCGGCGCGGTTCGACTCGTCGTGCCCCAACGCGCGCAGGAGGGGATCCAGGTCCCCGGTCACAGCCATCTCCACAACCGTCGCGGCGCCAGCCGGCGAGAGCGGGCCCCGGCGGAACAGATCGGCGACCTCGGCCGTCTCCGACCAGGCCCCCCGCAGTTGGCTCAGCGCGGCGGAGGCGGCGTCGCGGACGCGAGTGCTCGGGTCGCTGCGTCGGGCTGTGAGCGCGCCCTGGTGCCTTCGAACGGCCCGACCCATGCCCCCCAACGCGCCGAGCGCGGCCACCCGGACCTCCTCGTCGGGATCGGAGAGCGCCTGGACGAGAGCATCGATCGAGTCCATGGCGCGGCCCCGGCCAAGGTGCGCCGCCACCTCGGCGCGGACGCTCGGATCCGGGTTCTTCAGGTGAGGCCGCAGCCCGTCGCTGAGCCCGGCCACCTCAACCCCGGAGAGACCCTCGAGGGCGGCCGCTCTCACCTCGTGCGTTCGGTCGTCGAGGGCGTCCACGAGCTGCTTGCCGGCCTCCGGCCCGCCGAGCACCCCGAGCATCGTGGTGGCGCGCGCCCGCCGGGTATCATCCTCGGCCTCCAGCGCGGCCGCCAGCAAGCGCCGCTTCTGCGGGAAGCCACACTCCCCGAGCGCCTCCGTCGCCGCCTCCCGAACGCGCTCGTCGCCGTCGGCGAGCCCCAGGTCCACCAGCGCGTCGGCCGCCTCGGCCGAGGAGAGAAGCCCGAGCGCGCTCGCCGCGGCCGCGCGCACTTCCGGCTGACCATCCGCGGCCGCGTGGAGCAACGCACGCTGCGATTCGCCGAGCGCCGCGTGAAGATCGAGATCCCCCGGCAGCAGCTCAACCTTCCAGCCGGCCCGCCCCGCCAGCACCGCCGCCAGCCCGCCGACGGCCGCCAGACGGACGGTCCCATCCGGGTCGGCGACCGCCTTGGCGAGAGGCTGCAGCGCCGGCGGCTCTCCCTGCCGCGCCACCGCCTTGACGGCCTCCGCCCTGACCTTCCCATCGGGATCGGTGAAGAGCGCGGTAACCGCCGTGAGCGAGGCCGGATCTCGGCTGTGGCCCAGCGCGGCGGCGGACTGGACTCTCACCCACTCCGCCGTCGAATCGAGCGCCTCCAGGAGCGGGCGCGACACGCCCAGGTCCGCCAGGCTGGCGAGCAGGCCGGCCAGGACATCCTCTGCGCCCTCCCATTCAGCCTCTGTCAGCCAGCCCTCGACCACGCCGCCGGCTTCGAGCGCGCCCGCAAGGGAACGCGCCACCGGCCTGGGCAGTGTCTTGAGCGCTCGCTCCATGTCCTCCCGAGCGCCGTCGGAAAGCTCCACAATGGCGTCGATCATCGCCCCGCGAGCCCGCTCGGAAGAGTCCTCCCGGCGGGATTCGTCCACCAGCGCGGCGATGATGGAGCTGCATGCCCCCTTCATCTCCATCTCGGCGAGGGCGGAGGCGGCCGACGAGCGCACCCCATCGATGGGGTCGCGCAGCAGGTTCACCAGCTGAGAGGCGGCAATTTCCGCCCTCAGGTTGCCCAGCGCGCGGGCCGCCTGCGCCCGAAGATCGGGGCTGGGGTCCTGCAACAGAGGCAGGAGCATCTCGATCGACCGGTCGCCGCCCATGGCGGCCAACACGTCCACCAGACTTCGGCGGACCCTCGGGCTCCGGTCCCGAAGAGCGGAACTCAGCGGCTCCATTGCCTCGTCCTCAACACCCTCGAGGGCCCGCAAGCCGATGGCCAGCGGCCGAAGCCCGGCCTCCAGCATCTCGGCGAGCGCCAGCACCCGGGTCTCGCTGCGCATGGCGTCGCTCTGGGTGAGGACCCGTCCCCCGGCCAGCTCCACGGCCGCCGTCACCGCCGGCGCCAGAGACACGGGCTCGTCCTTCTCGCCGGCGAGCTGGGCCGCGCCCCGGCCCATCACCGCGCCCAGGACGCGGGCCGCGTCGGTCCTCACCGCCGGCCGCGAATCGCCGAGCAAAGCGAGCACCTGGCGGATGAACCAGATCGTTATCGCCTGCTGCGCGGACTGTCTCCCCCCCCGAGACGACCTCGTGAGCTCCGACCGCAGCATCTTGGCGAGCGCGGCGCGCTTTGGCGGGGGCAGGGCCAGCGTCTTCTCCAGCGTCTGAATCCGCGTGCTCGGATCGGTTGCTCGCAGCAGGGTGATGATGCGCCGGAAGTCGCTTCTTCGCTCGCCCCTGGACCTCAACAGCAGAGCCGAAGCGGCCGCTGCGATCAGCACGAGCGCCATCGCGGCCCACAGCGCGGGGCTAGACAGGAATGCATCCATTCGGAACCTCCTTCCCGGCGCGGCGGGGGTGTAGCAGACGCCGTGCGGCTCCGGGTCGGCGCCGATGCGGCCAAGCACGCTGTCGCCTGGAACCCGTGCGGCTTGACACGCAGGCCTCCCTCGCCAGAGAAATGACGGGCAACTCCAGTCGCGGTGGTTCGCCCCGAGCCGCCGTTTCCCCTCCCACACCCCCCGGTCGCGAAGCTCGGTCCGCATAATACAGATTACTCCTGGTGTGGAAGAAGACCCGTGCGCAATCCCTGGAACTGCGCGTGTCGGCGCTGCACGCCGCCGCGGGCGGCGACAGCAGCAGATTCCGATTGGCGGGGGACGACTCGATGCCCATCACACAACTGCATCACAGCACACCGCGCGAAGCTGCCCGAGAACTAAGTCGACGGCGACTCGGCCTGCGTCCATCCGGTTATCTAGCCATCCTTGCAGCCATCGTATTGCTGGCCGCAATGCTGGGCGGAGGAGCCGGCAGTGCGGCGCCGGTGTCGGCGGAGTCGAAGATCGTGGAGAGCGTCGAGGCGACCACCGGCGCCGAGGAGCTCGAGGTGCAGGTGGTGACCACCGCGTTGAGGACACCGCCTTTCACGGTGTTCCCGCTGCGCGAGCCCGACCGACTCGTGGTGGACCTGCCGGGATTCCTCTGGAAGCCGGGCCTGACAGCACACCTGCCCAGCGCCCATCCGGAAGTGGAGGGGGTCCGAATCGGCCAGTTCTCCGCCGATCCTCTGGTCACGCGCATCGTTCTCGACCTCATGGTTCCGGCGCAGGAGTTGCGCTATCGCGCCGTATCCACGACGGAGAGCGGCCGCCTGAGAGTGCAGGTGTCGGACCAGAGCGAGATCGCCTCTGCCGAAGAGTGGACGGCGCCGGTCCCGGCCGCGCCGCGACCGAGAGGCCGAAGGGGGCATGTCGAGAAGCCGGGAGGTGCCGGTGCTGCGCCGGCCGCAGCGCAGGCGTCCCCGGCACAGACCAGGCCTGTTTCGCCGAAGGTCGCTCAGAGCGCGCCGCAGCCGGCCGCGCCGCAGACAGCGGCCCCGGACGAGCCGGTTGACCAACCGAAGCCCGGCCCCGCACCGGCTTCCACTGGGGCGAGCGCGCCCGAGTCTGTTGAGGCCGGGGTGACGGGTAAACCGCCTCTCCCGCCCGCGTTGACCGTGACGCAGAGCGCCGATGCGTCTCCTCGGCGCCATCTGGTTTGGGCCCTGGCAGGGGTCGGCTGTCTGCTCGCGGTCGCTCTGTTCGCCCTCTGGCTCCGTCGGCGGTCTCGGGCCGATGAGGCGGAGCCGGCGGCATTTGCCGAAGGAGACCGGGAAGCCCCTGCGCCGCCCCCCGCCCCCGCCTCGGAGGAGCATCCGGATGTCGTCACCTGTAGAATCGTGGATGGGTACCTGGTACTGGCCCCGGAAGGGGGCAGCAAGGCGATCTCCGACCTCCCGCCGGACTCCCGTCGGGAGGCCAAGGTCCAGGGATCGGTTGAGCTGACGGTGGGCGCCGCGCGGCCCGAGCGAAGCGAACCTCAGAGCGAGGCCGCCGATGAGCCCGCGGCACAGGCGAAAGAGCTGATCGGCTCTCTGGCCGACGAAAACGTCGCCCTTCGCAAGGCCGCCGCGCAGGGCCTCTGGGAGCTGGCCGAACAGGGCCACGCCGATGTTCTTCTGCCCTACCTCAAGAGCGCGGACCCGCGGGCCCGCCTGGTCGTGGCGGGCGTGCTGGGTGAGGCCGGTGCGGCCGACTGCGCAGGTGCCCTGGCGGAGATTGCCGCTGACGCCGACCCGTCTGTGCGAGCCAGCGTCCTGTACGCGTTCGCACAGCTCGGCGAGAAAGCCGGAGTTCACTGCGATGCGGTTCGGGCTCGCCTGTCGGATACAGAGGGCTCGGTCCGGGCCCGCGCCGTCGAGGCGCTCGCCGCGATGGTGCCGAAGAGCGACGATGCGGCGCGCGAGCTGCTCGCGCTCACAGGCGACGACGATTCCTCGGTGCGCGAGGCGGTCGTGTCCGCGGCCTACGGCTTCGTATCCCGCGGCGTGAGCCAGCCCATGGTCGAGCTGCTGGCCGACGTCACCCGTCGCGCCCAGGCGTTCGAGCTGCTCCAGCAGGGCGAAGAGGCCGCCCTTCGTCGGCTGCTGGCCGCCGCCCGGAACGCGCCCGCGGAGTGCGGCGACCGCGCGCTGGAGACGATCTCCTATGTGATGAGCAGACGCTGGACGGTGGAGGACTTCAGAGAGGAGCTGGCATCTTCCGACTCCGAAGACCGTCTCGCCGGAGTGGAAGGGCTGGCGATGGTGGGAGGAGACGAGGCGGCGGGGGAGCTTGCTCGTCTCGCCAGGAATGACCCGTCCCCGCAGGTCAGAAGCAGAGCGGCCGAGATCGTCGCGAAATGGACCGAGCTGGCGCCGCAGAGCGCGGCCGCGCCGCCCCGATCTGACGGCGCGGAGGGCGACTCCTAGACCAATAGACTGCCCCGCCTTTGCCCAGAGCCGCGAGCCGGACGCTTCTGGAAGCAGGATGCGTCCGGCTTCGCTTTGGCCCGGAGAGCTGCTCTCAGGCCCGAGGCCGCCGACGCCGCTGGCGCCGCGGGCGCCGCCGACGCCGCCGAAGGGCATCGCCGACCGAGCAGAGAAGTCGATGCTGCGGCCGTGAGCCTCTAGAGTTTCTGGCATTATGGTTAGGCGCACCCATAATGCAAGAAACTCTACCGCGCACGGCGTGAGGCTCACCCAGCAGATTCTCTTGCATTACGGTTGTAACCGTAATGCAAGAGAATCCGTAGGAGGCAGTCATGGCGCAATCGACGCGGCCGCGAGTGGGGTTCGCGCGAGTTGCAGTCACCAGCGCCGGGATGCTTGGTGGCTTCGGTGTCCGCGATGATCTCTGCGGGCGAGTGCTCTACGCTGACGCCGGCGAACAGCCCCTCGTCCTGATCTCGCTCGACGCGATGGGGCTCACCCCTGGCCGGAGCGCGGCCCTGAAGTCGCGTCTGGCGAAGGCGTGCCGGATCCCCGCCGATCGCACCGTCATCTTCTACAGCCACACCCATGCCGGCGCTGAGTTTCGTGCGGAGGCGCTCGCTCGCCTGCTGGCCGCGGCCGTCGCCGAGGCGCGGCGGAAGGCACGGCCGGCTGAACTGGCCTACCGGAGAGTGGATGTCGGCCGGCGCTACAGCGTCAACCGAAGGGCCGTCGTGGGGCACGGCCTCGGCGCTGTCAGCATCCTCTTCAATCGCAATATCACGGTGGACCTGAAGAAGGGAACCGAGGAGGTCGGCGAGCAGATCCGCGACTTCATCTGCACCGGTCGCAACATCTGGAGCCCCTTCTACCTCGAGCCGGAGCGCGATCCCCAGCCGGGACAGCGGGCTCTCTCGGGCAAGCAGATGGCGCTGCTGAAGAGCATTCCCCGGAACGTGTACCTGGAGGGCCCCGTCGATCCGCACCTCGAATGGCTCGCCTTCCGCACGAAACGGGGCCGGTCGCTCGGCAGCATCGTCCGCTTCTCCGCCCACCCGGTCATATGGCGGAAGAGCATCACCGGCCGCATCTCCGCGGACTATCCGGGAGTACTCTGCGGGGCGATAGAGAAGGCCACCGGCGCGCCGGCCCTCTTCGTCAACGGCCCGTGCGGCGATGTCAAGCCGCTGTACCCGAGCAACAGCGAAGCGGAGATGGTGCGGGTCGGGCGGTCGCTCGCCAACGAGCTGCTGCGGCGGCGCCGCGACCTCACCTGGCAGGCGTTGGAGAGAGTCACTCTCCTCGGGCCCAGGGAGCGATTCGCCGTTCACGCGGATGTGAGGAAGTATGCGGGCCGCTGGCCCGTGGGGAAGGCGGCCGCGCGGCATGCTTCCCTCGCCCGGCGCGGGACGGATCCGGCCGCGGTCAAGCGGGCACTCGACTGGGCCTTGCGCTGCTGGGGGAATGGTGAGATCGACTGGCACCGGGGCACCATCACCCTGCCATTCCATTTCGTCGGGTTCAACGACGTCGGCGTCCTCGGGCTGCCGAACGAGGTCTGGTGTGAGATCGGGCTCGCGGTCAAGCACGCCTGCCGGGGCAAGCAGGTTATCGTCGGCGCCAACTGCGATGTCGTCACCAACTACGTCCCGATGTCCGGCGCCCTATCGCTGGGAGGTTATGAAGCGATGAACTCGATGCTCGAAGAATCGGCCGGCGAGCGGTACGCCGCCATCGGGGCCGAACTCGTCGACCAGAATCTGTGAGGAGAGGCCATGAAGTTCGCCACCGAGTATCTCTGGTTCAACACCGGGCGTCCCCGCGAGTACCTCAACATCACTGAGGAGGTCGCTCGCATCGTGCGCGATAGCGGGATTCAGGACGGTATGGTGCTCGTCTCCGCCATGCACATAACCGCCGGCATCTATGTGAACGACGCCGAGTCGGGGATCATCCAGGACATCGACGAGTGGGCCGACCAGCTCGCGCCCAAAGGCCCCGACTACCACCACCACCGAACCGGCGAGGACAACGGCGACGCGCACCTGAAGAGCCTGCTCCTACACCATCAGGTCGTCCTCCCGATCACCGGCGGCGACCTGGACCTCGGTCCCTGGCAGCAGATCTACTACGCCGAGTTCGACGGCCAGCGGCGCAAGCGCGTCGTCGTGAAGGCGATGGGGGAGTAGGGGCCTCGCCGACGCTTCCGTGCTTCCCCTGCACGAGGCGGGCCTCACCAGTCGCCCCGTGATGCTCGGTAAGGGCGGGGATTAGGACGCTGTTGTTCAGGTGCCCCGCCAAACCCGGCTGAATGTCGCCCCTGCTGCCATCCCGACAAGAGGATGCTTGCAGGTCCCCTCAGAACATTGGTACTGACGGCCGCTCAGGCGGTCCGAACGCGCCGGGACGCGGGCCGAATCCAAGCCCCTGCTGGGCATGGAGGTGGATGCTGTGAGAGCGCCTCTTCGCCTGGTTCTCGTGCCGCTGCTGCTGATCGCGTCGTCACCCCTTTATGCCGCCGAGCAAGTGGCGGAGACTCTTCGCACCCCATTTGGCGCCGCCCGCGCGGTCTCGGTCAACACGGACGACTTCTCCTGCTGGGCGGCGACGGGCAGCAGCGTGATGCATCTGTCCGCCGACGGCCAGGTCCTCAGCAAGACCGATGGCTTCTGGGCGCCCGCCTCCGTCTCCGTCAACGGACAGGACGGGACCTGCTGGGCGGCCGATACGCTCAATGACCAGGTCGTGCTCCTCGACAGGAACGGCTCGGAGAAGCTTCGGATCGGAGGCTTCGAGAAGCCGTCGTCCGTCTCGGTCAACCGCAACGACGGCTCCTGTTGGGTGGCCGATTCGGGAAACAACCAGGTCGTCCGTCTCTCCAAGACGGGAGAGGAGCAGCTTCGGGCCGGCGGGTTCTCGAACCCGCTCGGCGTCTCGGTGAACGCCGCCAGGGGCACCTGCTGGGTGGCCGACACCGACAAAGACCGCGTCGTCCACCTGTCCGCCGCCGGGAGCGTGCTGTCGGAGACAGGTCGGTTCCTCGGCCCGGAGAGCGTGTCCGTCAATCCGATCGACGGCTCCTGCTGGGTCGCAGACACGTTCAACGACGACGTGGTGCGCCTCTCCGCCGCCGGCGTGCAGCAGCTTCGCGTCGCCGGGTTCTCGTTCCCCGCCTCCGTCTCGGTCGACGCCGCGGACGGCTCCTGCTGGGTGGCCGATACCGGGAACTCCCGCATCCAACACATCGCCTCCGGCGGGATCATCATCTTCCGCGGAGGGACCTTCGGCTGCCCGGTTGGGATGTCGGCCAATCCGAACGACGGCTCCTGCTGGGTAGCCGATGGGTGCGCCGGCGAGCTCGTCAAGCTGAACCGAAACGCCATGGCTCTGTTGCGCCTGGGCGAGTTCGTGGCGCCGATCTCCGTCTCGGCGAACGAGGCCGACGGGTCCTGCTGGCTGACAGACCCGAGCGAGAACCGAGTCGTGCACCTGAGCAAGGCCGGGAGCAAGACCTACGACAGGAGCACCTTCTCCTCGCCTGGATCGATATCCGTGAACCCAACGGACGGCTCCTGGTGGGTCGCCGAGACCGGGAGCAACAGCGTGGCGCACTTCACCGCCGCCGGCACGCTCATCCGCAGGGTCGGTGGATTCTCGGCGCCCCGCTCCGCCTCCGTCAACCGCTCGGACGGCACCTGCTGGGTGGCGGACACCGGGAACCATCAGGTCGTTCACCTCGCACCGGATGGAACGCAGCTCTTCCGCGGCGGGAAGCTCCTCTCTCCGCTGTCCGTCTCCGTGAATCCGTCGGACGGCTCGTGCTGGGTTGCCAGCACCGGCCAGAACGAGGTCGTCCACTTGGCCGAGGAGGGAAGCCAGCTCTCCCGCAGCAGCGGGTTCGAGCGGCCCTCGTCCGTGTCCGTCAACCCATCGGACGGGACCTGCTGGGTGGCCGATATGCTCAACGGCCAGGTGGTCCGCCTGAAGGTGGACGGGTCCGAGCTCGTGCGTAAGAGCGGGTTACGCCATCCCGTCGCGGTGTCTGTGGACCCGAATGACGGCTTCTGCTGGGTCGCGGACTCGGAGAGCCACGAGGTCGTCCACCTCTCCAGGACCGGCACCGAGCTGTCGCGCACGGGCGGCTTCTTCGGCTCCTTGGGCATCTCGGTGAACAGAGGGGACCGCTCGGTCTGGGTCGCGGACACCCTCAACGGCCAGGTCGTTCGCCTTGTCGTGACTGTCGCGGCCTCGCCGCGGTTCCCCGACGTGCCGTTTGGTGCGTTCGGCCACGACCAGATCGAGGCCTGCGTCAAAGCCCAGATCGTCGGCGGGTATGATGACGGGCGGTATCGACCGACCGAACAGGTGACCCGCGACCAGATGGCGGTGTTCATCGCCCGCGCCGTGGCGGGGGGCGACGCGAACGTTCCCACGCCGCCCGGCCCACCCAGGTTCCCGGATGTGCCCGAGACCCACTGGGCCTACCGGCACATCGAGTTCGCCGTCAGCAAGAACATCGTCAAGGGATTCCCGGAGGGCGATTATCGCCCGCTCGAGCCCGTGGATCGCGGCCAGATGGCCGCCTTTCTCGCCCGCTCCATCGTCGATCCCACCGGAGATGAGGGCCTCGCCGACTTCGAGCCGCCGAGCACGCCCACGTTTCCCGATGTCTCGGAAAGCTTCTGGGCCTACACCTACATCGAGTTCATCGTGCAGGAAGAGGTCACCGAAGGCTACGACGACGGCCGCTACCGCCCGGAGATCATCGTCACCCGCGACCAGATGGCGGTGTTCATCTACCGGGCGTTCGATCTGCCGCTGTAGAGGGGGCAACGCGCTCGCCGAATACCGCGGGTCGCGGCGCGCTTGACGCGGCGCCCCCTCTCTGCTATCCTTTCTTCCGGCACGAAGGCTTCAGCAGTATTGGGATCCTTTTAACCCAGTCCGGAGAGGCTGATAAAGGTGAGCCCAGGAAGATCGAACAGACGGCAAGCGCCTGCCCCCATGAGCGAGGGCGGCGCTGTTTCTATGGCCCGCCGCAAGCCCCTCGACGGTGCCACCCGCATCCTGGACGAGAACGACATTCGGCGCGCGCTCACCCGCATCGCCCACGAGATCCTCGAGCGGAACAAGGGCGCGGAGCACCTCTGCCTTATCGGCGTCCACACCCGCGGCGTCCCGCTGGCCCATCGCCTCGGTCGACTCATCGAGCGCTTCGAGGGCCAGGCGGTCCCCGTGGGTGAGCTCGACATCGGGCGCCACCGCGACGATCGTCCGCACAACGGCGAGACGTCACGCACCTCCCTCGACTTCGATCTGGCGACGAAGCACGTCATCCTCGTGGATGACGTGCTCTATACCGGGCGTAGCGTCCGCGCCGCGCTCGATGCGCTCATCGAGCACGGCCGGCCCGCCGAGGTGCAGCTCGCCGTGCTCGTGGACCGCGGGCACCGCGAGCTTCCGATACGGCCCGACTACGTGGGAAAGAACATCCCGACCTCCCGCCGGGAGCGCGTCACAGTCCATCTCGCCGACACCGATGGCGAGGAGGGGGTCTACATCGAGCACCCCCCCGAGGAGAGATAGCCAGTGACCCTGGAACAACGCGACCTCGTCTCCATCTTCGACTTCAGCGACCGTGAGATCGAAGCCGTCTTCGACCTCGCCGATGAGATGGATGAGCAGCGCAAGGCCTCTCTCAAGATCGCCGACGGGAGCATCCTCTGCACGCTGTTCTACGAACCCAGCACCCGCACCCGGCTCTCCTTCGAGGCCGCCATGCAGCGGCTCGGCGGCGGGGTCATCAGCGTCGCCGACGCCCGCATGACCTCCGTGGCGAAGGGCGAGACTATCGCCGACACCGTGCGGATCATCGAGTCCTACGCCGACATCGTCGTGATGCGACATCCGCTCGAAGGCAGCGCCCGCGTCGCCGCCGACTTCGCCTCCGTGCCGGTGATCAGCGCCGGCGATGGCGCCCACGAGCACCCCACCCAGACGCTGCTGGACCTCTACACGATTCGCCGCGAGAAGGGGAAGCTGCGCGACCTGAGCGTCGCCCTCGTGGGCGATCTGCGCTATGGGCGCACCGTCCATTCGCTCGCCTTCGGGCTGGCCCGCTTCGGCGCAAACGTCACCTTCGTCTCGCCCCCCGGCCTCGAGATGCCGAAGCACCTGCTGGCCCGTCTGGACAAGGAGTTCGACTGCCGGCCCGCCGAGTATCACAGCCTCGGGGATGTAGTCACCGACCCCGAATCCCTGAAGCGAAAGGGCGGGCGCCAGAAAGCCCTCGCCACCGAGGTGCTCTCGACCTTCGACGCCGTGTACGTCACCCGCGTGCAGAAGGAGCGGTTCGAGTCGGAAGAGGCCTACCAAGCGGCGAAGCGCGGCTATGCCATTAGCGAGGAGCTTCTCTCCCGAGCGCGGCCGGACGCGCTGGTCATGCATCCGCTCCCCCGGGTGGATGAGCTCGACTATAACCTCGACCGCGACCCCCGGGCCGTCTACTTCCGCCAGGCCGCCTATGGCCTGCCGGTCAGGATGGCGCTGCTGGCGGCCCTGCTCGGAAAGCGCCCGGTGACGGTGAAGCGCTCGCGGAAGGGCGACTATCGCCCGCAGCCTCGGCGGGAGGTCGA
>Ga0307378_10009556_pt1 | contig 12739 bp, 10 predicted proteins | sample UN1MG_FD_202238 | JGI IMG/M metagenome (GOLD analysis project Ga0307378, IMG submission 202238) | Soil microbial communities from Risofladan, Vaasa, Finland - UN-1 | ecosystem: Environmental > Terrestrial > Soil > Coastal area > Acid sulfate soil | place: Finland: Risofladan, Vaasa | collected...
AGGCGACGTCCCCTCGAAGTTGGGAAATACCAGACCGAGACCCCGTCAAGATCTACTGCTGTCCCTAGGGGAACATCAGCCTCCAAAGGTCCATCGACATTGGTCGTGTATACATGAACCTCGTGACCCCTCCCGGCCAACGCCCCCGCGAGACCGTGTACCGATCGGATTGGTCCGCCGTACCGGACTGCGGGATAATAGCTTGGAACGACATGCAAAATTCTCATTGCGATCTGCAACGATCATACGTTCGCATGTGTGTATTGCCAGAATCTCGTGCTCGCTCTTCGAAAAGCACGATCATTCAACCGATTTTTTCTGATTGGCTTTGATAACCCCGTCGATAGACGAATCATAGATCGTCACTAGGTCAGAGTGTGAGTGCAGAGGCACGAAGATCCTCATGATGAAGTGTTGCCGAATAAAAGCGCCGGGCAGTACATACCGTATGACTTGCAGGTGGCAGAGCCCACTTCCCCTTTTCGCGAGACATCACGCAGTCTGGTGCGTGGCGGCCTTCGTAAAAACTTGTTCTACCGTTTCGACAGTGCGCAATGGGTCGTAGCCCGCAATATGTTCCTCCAGCAGAGTGCTTGACGGCGGATTGGCCATAACGGCTTGTAATGATTGCTGCAGGCGGGCGACGTTGCCAACCGGGTATGAGAGTTCCGAACGAATGGGTAAAACTAAGTCTTCTACGCAGCCGCACGCATCACTAGTCACGCAGGGCAAACCGCTCGCCATGGCCTCATTGACAACCAACCCCCAAGTCTCGCTGGCGTCGCTGGGCAGAACTAAGCAGTCAGCCGCCACATAAGCTTTGGCTACTTCTGTCTGGTTCAAAAAGCCTACGAAGGAGGCTGGTGGCGCAGCCTCGCTGGCGCCCGAACTATGCCCGCCCGCCGCATCGAAGGCGATCATACATGATCGGCGCAGATCTTCATCGAGTTCGCCAGTGCCGACGAAAAGAACGTGTAGCGGTCGCCCCACGCCCTGTTTCTGCAGGCCTTGCACTGCGGCGACCAAATCCCCCGGACGCTTTTTGCGAATAAGCTTGCCCAGAAAAAGGAAACAAAAAGCCTCGTCCGGAATGCGCCATTGTCTGCGCAGTGCCTGCCGCACGGGTCTGAGTCGATATGCCTGCGAAGCAAAACGGATGTTATCCACACAATAGGGTGCAGGAATCATCCGGTCGTTTCGGATTCCTTGAGCGAGGTAGAATTGACGATTGGCCTCACCGATATACAAAAAGCGATCCACACGAGCTAGGAGACGCCTGAGAACAGCGCGCTTCATACCTCGCACTGTGCCTTCGCCGCTGCTTCGCAGGTTGGTCTCTCCCCTCAGCCAAACCTCGATGCCCGCGCGCCGCGCTTCCCAAACCGCTTGCCAATAGGCGGCGACCTGCCAGCCCTGTACCCATAGAGCGCGGACGCCTTGGCCTCTTAAGAACTCGCCGAAGCCAGGCTTAAGTTTGAGCCATGAAAATGAATCTTGAAATCGGCCGAAGCGAACGTCGATGAATTCATGGTCGTAACCGGTCAGCAGATCGATATCCCATGCGATTGCCCGGCCGAATCCCGGATCAAAGCGATGCTCGAGTCCCAGATCGCTCATGTAAAATACGCGAAAGCGCATCTTGCCGCGTGCCGAGAGAGCCTTCCAAAGCGGCACTTGGTATTGGATAGGGTGCGTAGTGAGTACCGCCAACACCTGTTGGAGTTATCCTATGGCGGGTTGATGCCGACGAAGAGCCGTCGAGTTAGGTGTTAAATTCAATACCCGTCTCTGCAACGCGCGTTCAGCGAAAATAGGCATAACACACAACGCTGCAAGCGCAGTCCCGAGTAACGCAAGCACAAAAATGTCACTAAAAACCTGAGTTGCCACTGCAAAGGTCATAACATTGGCCACGAGGAAACTAGCCAAGCCGCTGCAAATTCGACTTAGCTCTCGAGAGCGAGCGTTAACGAAGTTGAGAATGTACCATATATGGCGGAAAAGTGCCCAACCGAACCACGCGACAATCACAAAGCCGGGAGCGCCTAGTTCCAACCAAATCTTTCCCAAGCCACCTTCGGCTGCACCTTGCGTTGTTGCACCAAATAGTTGCGCTCCCTGGCTACCTACTCCCAATCCGGCACCCAATAGGCCGTATTGGTTGTAAGCCCAAGTAATAGGGGCGACCCCCAATTCAACAAATCTCTCAGGAATGTCCCAACCGATCACGGTTTTAGTACGTGCAACATATTCATCATATTGCTCGCCACCCCGAACCACTCGCGCGGCACCCTCGGTCTGGGTGTCCGGAAGCCAGAGTACAAATGCGAAATATCCCAAAATCCCAACTAGCCCAGACAAAATTGCAAGCCTGGAAGCACCCCGCCCGAAATAAAGGAGAAAGACGCCATATGCCGAGCCAAAAATAAGGATCTCAACCAAGAATTTACGGCGCCCGGTGAGCATGCCTAAACCGATGATTATCAGGAGGAAGCTTGCTGCGGCGAGCCCCTTGCCAACAGTCATACGTCGATTGACGATTAGGATTGCGAAGAAACAAACGCATGTACCCGCATGCCACGCGGCTACCTCAGAAGATCGAAACAGCCCAGAATAGGCCGTGAGCATAGCCCCCGAATAGCGGTCGAAAATGGTTAGGCCCTGCCCCACTTCCCCCAGAATCGCCCAATCGTAGCCAACAAATTGGAGAAGGATGGTGGTCAGCCAGAGAGAAACACAAACAACGTAAAATCGTAAGAAATTGGGTAGGAAATTTTCGGGACTGCGGAGAAGGGTTTGATAAACGAGACTGAGCGCAACAAACGGCGTCAGATAAGCTATCAGTCCGATTAAGGGAACGAAGACATTGCCAAAGCGAGTTAACGAATTAATCGATTGTAGTATGACTATTCCTACAAAAAAACCAAAGGGTAAGCTCAAATACCGGCGCCAGCCCCAGATTTGTCTTGGCAAGAAAGAAACGCCGGACATGGCGGCTGTCATTGCCGCTGTGACAAGCACCAGTCCTACTAGCAAAATATAGATAACTGGCTCGCCCGGCGTCAGTTTGCGAAGCGGATCCTGCAACAGAGCTACAGGTACAGCAATAAACAGTGCTCGACGCCAATCGGCAAACGTCACCATAATCGCCAGCAGAAGCAAAACGCCCGTGACGACTACTGCGTCCATTCAGACCTTCGGTTTCTCGCGTAAGTAACGTGGCCCTTTACAGGCGAGTGCGATCGCCCAAATCACGCCTAGGAGTTCGGAGAGGAGAGTAGCCGGTATCCACCATGGTCGTCGCAGGTGATGACGCGTAACAACAGAGCTCAAAAACCGGTGAAGCATCGCACTAGGGCGATGCCCACCAGCGGTTGTTCGCATCGTGCAGTAATAAGCGCCAACGGCATGGCTGGGATTCCAAGTCGTGAGGTGATCGACCATGCTCCGGGTGCCACCGTCTGGTGACTTGAGATGATGTAGACATGCTCTTGGCTCAAAGTAGATCTGATAGCCTTTGCTACGGAGTCGGTGCGCAAACTCTACCTCAAAATTGTAGGCTACGTAGACGAAGTTCTCGTCGAACCCTCCTACGTCCAAGGCAACCTTGCGCCGGATGGAGAAGTTACCGCCCATAAAGCGATCGATCCATTGGGGCTTGGTCGATGCAAAATGGAAATGCTCGTCCTGCGAAAAATCCATCCCCTCCTGCCAGGGCTGGATAACCCGGCCTGCAACCACCGCCGCGCCTGTGTTTTCGTGTGCTGCCCCGTGAGCAGCGATCGAGTCAGCCTCCGGCACGACATCATCGTCGAGAAATAGGATAACCTCCGCCCGAGACCGCAACAACGCTTCATTCATGGCGGCTGGAATGGAAGGCTCAGTCAAATGTATCCATCGAATTGTGCCTTGCTCATCCCAAGCCGACAAGGCCGCTTCAACTGATGGGGTGTGAACAGGGCTCTGGTCCAAAACAAGTATTTCGGCGGGAGGCAGCTTCTGCCTCAATAGATGAGTAATCGTGTTAACTAGCACCCGCTCACGCCTAAAAGTAGGAATCGCCGCTGCAATCGATGTCACTTTGGGACCAGCAGGCCCCTTTTTACCTTCCTGTATGGCGTCGGCAGCCTTTAACGGATTTCCGAGTGAAGTCGTTATTTTCGTACCTCAGGATATCTCGATCTGGGACTAACGCAGTCACACCAAAGTCAGTGCAAAAAGTACGACCACCTAGTTTCAACGCAGAAGTCCGGGTTGATGCATCGGTTCCTTGCGAATGTAAACCGGGTCTTACGCGGTTTGAATAGCAACAGCTTGCGGAAATTCCAGATTTGTACTGCCACCTGGTTCTGTGCCTCAACAATCCGACTTTAACAGGTCGTCGCCGATCAAGTCTTGAGACCGACCCGATCGAGCATCTCCGCGGTGAGCTCACGATAGAACACCTTGCGGTAAAGCGGCTTCAGAGATTCAGCAATAATGGGCCGGCTCGCGACGTGCTTGCATTGGTAGATGCGAGACTGGATCCTTGTGCAGACGTCGGCAACCCATTCGAAACTTCCCGCCTCGCTGAAGTGTTTGTTCCACGCGTCCCGTGCTGCGTTGCCCATCGCTTCGGCGCGATGTTCCAAACATTCCAGCCTCGCCGGGATCGCATCGATATCCTTCTCTCTGATTCGCACTGACAAACTGCTCCAATCCATTCCCCTCGGCTCGATCCACTCATCGGCAATGATCACTGGCACACGACCGATCCGCCTCTGATCACTTTTATCGATGTTCAACCCGCCAACTCACGAGAGGACTGCCGACCAGTCGGGATTAGGGTTCAGAGCGATTCTGCCTTTGACGCAGTAGTCTATCGTAGAAGCCTAGCGTCTCAGCAGCCACTCGTTCCCAACTGAACCGCAATGCCGCCCCTCGGGCACGGCTCGAGACACGCTCCACATCACTTGGTTGCTGCAACAATCTGATGCAGCGATCTGCCAAACAACCATAGTCTCCCGTTGAAACGAGGAAACCTGTATTGCCGTCTTCGATGATATCTCTCATGCCACCGTTGCGGGCGGCAACAACAACCAAGCCCCGAGCCATCGCCTCCAAGAAGGCCTTCCCAAACCCCTCGAAGAATGATGGAAATACGAACAATCCGTGAGAATCGTAGACTTCCACCAACTCGGTCTGGTTCATCCAATCGAGGAGGACCACTCGCTGCAACACGTTCTTGTCGCGGAATAAGGCTCGAGCCGACTCATGATGTCGCTGGTCACAGATCCATGTGAACGTCGCCTCGGGGACTGCGCGTAAGACCCGCTCTATCGCTGCAACTAAAACGACAGGTCCCTTAAAGAAGGCAAATTGTCCCACGTAAAGAATCCTTCGCATGCGCTCGCGTTTCATGGCGCGCACGTCCCGATTTAGAAACGCTCTCGGTGACGCCTGCGGAATCACAGCAATTTGCTCAGCGTGAACACCATAGCGCTCAATCAAAAAGCTCTTACACTCGGAGGCACTCACGATGTGGCCACCCGCCCACTGCGCGATTCTAACGTTGTTGTACTCCAAGGCGGACTCAACCACGAGCGAGAGCGCACGTCTCCAAGACGGCCTTGCATCAGTTCCATAGCGCGAGATCCACGGTTTCATGTCGTTGCGCACCCGGCCTTCGAATCCATGCGAGCGATGAACAAAAACAGATCTAGGACAGAGCTTCGCCAAGCTCCGGGCCGCCAAGTAGCCGTGGGGTTGGTTGACATGCACGACATCATAGGAACCCTCTTTAAGCTTGCGCCACATGGCGTTGCGATACGCGATGGGCAGTTCGAGAAGAGTGTACAGGTTGGCATGAGAAATGTGATGCGTCAGCTCATTTCGCCACACGGTGTCCACCGAGCAGCCAGCTTCGCGTAGGGCAGCAATCGTTTGGTACTCTGTTCCCGCTGCCCCGCTATTAGGGTCCGGGGAGAGATTCGCCATGAAGAGAACTCTCAATTCGCGTCGCTGCCCATGAGTCCGCTTGCCGGATGCCGCGCCAGCGATATTGCAGCCCACCACCATGCCCGGAGCAGGAATGGATTGGCAGAAATGGCGCTCAAGAGATAATGTATGGCGCGCGGATCGTTGTTGTTCGCTAGACACTTGCCGATGAAATACATGGCCCAGCCCCGATCCGATTTTCCGGTGCCGTGCGATTTGCGTGGATGAAGTCCCTCAGCTTCCTGCAAGACCTTGGTATCAGAGCGGCCGGAACGCCGTAAGCTCAACGACGTTCGGGTAAGCCGAGCGTATTCCGACTGCTGATCTCGGCATGAAGAACTGATAGAGCCAACGGTGAACCTTGCTCGAAACAGGGTCTGCTCGACCATCGCGAACGTGCCGAGCGCCGCCAGGCGATACCAGAGATCCCAATCCTGACCATAGTAGAATGGCGCTCTATAGCCGCCCGCTTTGGCATAGGCTGCTCTGCGGAACATAACCGAACCGTGGTGTGTGGGACCGTCGATTACTCCCCATTCTTCCTCGTCGGACAATATGCGGACGGGACGACCGGCATGGCCTTTGCCCTTTGTCGTGTAAAGGAACTCACCCATCGGCCCCATCATGGAAGTCCAGCACGAAACAAAGGTGCAATCCTCATCTCGATCGAGAACTTGCTGCTGTAGGTGCAACCTCTTGCGCATGGAGATGTCGCCTGCATCCTGGCGCGCGATGTATTTTCCTTTGGCTGCCTCGCAACCCTTAATCAGAGCGCGGGTGAGCCCCTCGTTTTCCTGGTGCAGAATCCGGACACGAGCATCACGCCTCGCATAGTCAGCGAGAATGACGCCACTGCTGTCCGTCGAGCCATCATTGATGATGATGAACTCTATCGAAACGCCCTCCTGCGACAGGATGCTTTCTATTGTCTCAGGCAGCGTGTCGGCGCCGTTGTAGACGCTCATGACCACGGAAACGTCGGGTGCGGTACTCAGCCCCTAAACCCATCCAGGTATTGCGCGAGTTGTCCCATGCGCGACCAACCAATCGCTCGGGCCGCAATTTCATAAATGCGAAAATCTAATCCAGCTCTCTTTCGCGATAGCGACGCCCCACGCGCCAAGTGGAACAGGCGTTCACTTTCCTTATCGAGCCCGGCCGCTCCACACTGTCTGGACAGGAGGAACAACTCACGGGCGAAGTGCTGCATTTCGTGGGTTTCGCAAGAAATACCAGCTTTCCTGGCGTGATCCAGAATGAGTTCATGAGCCTTCGATCGGTCGGCGAGCATGACTGGAGCTTGGCTACTGAGCTGGCGGCTGCCATAAGCACGCGTGTCGGAGACGAACTGCCGGCAGTTATAAAGCATGATCCCTTGGCTAGCTATGCGGCAGTCATATTCCCAGTCCTCTTCCTGTCTAAGCGATGTCCATGGGCCGGCGCGATCGGTGATTTCGCGTCGATAAAGGGGCGTAGAGGTATCCCACCATCGCTCCTTTAAAAAGGACGGGAACATTGTGGTGATTTGGTCTCCGGTACGCTTCCACGGCTTGTCGCAAGCCTGCTCTCCAAATCGGTAAAATCGAGTTTTTCCGTAAGCAACGGCGCATTCTGGATGCTGTCGCAGCCCAGAGACCTGGAGCTCGAATTTGTGAGGTTGAAGCAGATCGTCGGAGTCTAGGTGTTGGATGAAGGCACCTTTCGCATCACGACGTCCAGCTTCGCGAGCCACACCTGGACCCCCGTTCGCTATGCGTAAGCAGCGAACTTCCGCCGGATGCGCTGCTGCGAGCGATCTTGCCATTTCTGGCGTAGCGTCGGTCGAGCCGTCGTCTACAATAATGACCTCAATGGGGCGATAGGACTGCACCAGAACACTATCGACTGCTTGGCGCAGCAGCGCGGGTCGATTGTAGACGGGGATAATGGTACTAACGAGTCCCTCAACCAACACTAGGGGATAGCCTGTAAGCCTTGGACCACATCTCCAGAATGAGGAGTCGCCAAGCCAAGTTGCGAAAAACACTTATTGCTCGTGGAAAAGCATGGCCGCGGCGATTCCCAATAAAATATTGGTTCATCGCGTTTCCCAGACCAAGTGCCGTGGTCCAGCTGCCTGGATCAAGAATTTTCTCTTGAGCATAGCGGCGGAATACCCCGGAGTCGTCCATCCAATTTGCCGCGATGCCAGCGCCGCATTTGCGCCGCTGAACCGTCTCATCGGGAAGCAGCCCCTGACGGCTCGCAATGCTGCGAAGGATTTGCTTCTCATTGTCGCGCGACAAGAGTTGCCCCCGAGGAATACGGTATGCGATCTCGGCTACACGTTGGTCTAGGAACGGCACGCGGGCCTCCACCCCAACCGACATGCTAGCTTTGTCAACCTTCATGACATAGTTGTTGGGCAGCTGATTGCGGCTCTCGAACAGGCGAATGGCCGCAAAGCGATCACTCTTTGTCACCTCGAGGTATTCCCGCATGATCGAGCGGAAGGCGCCATAGTAACCACCGTGCCGTTGTCCGGCATATTGGCGATAAAGCTGGAAGAGCCACCACTCTATCGGCGTGTTCGCGAACGATTGTCGGAATACGTCGTAACCGCCGAAGAGTTCGTCAGCGCCCTCCCCAACGACAACAACCTTGATCCCGCGCTCTCGGCACTTCGCGTAGAGCAGCCTGGTCGATACAGTTCCCCAGTCGGCAAACAGGTCGTCAAAATATGGAACCGTATCTGAGAGACTATTCAAAATTTCTTCTGGCGCGATAAGCACTTCCTCATGCTGCGAGCCGATGAAGCGAGCAACCGTCGCAGCATGGGGACGCTCGTCTACCTGAGATTTGGCAAAGCCCATACTAATGGTTCGGATGGGGCCACATTGGGCGGCAAGCGCCGCTATTAGGCTCGAGTCCAAGCCACCGGACAATAGCAAGCCAACGGGAACGTCAGCAACCAAGTGTTCGCGTACGACAAGCCGCAGGGTCTCGAACAGCTCTTCTTCAAAACGATGCTCGTTTCCTTTGGAGTCGGCGTTCTTCGGAAGGAGCCTCGGCTCGAAATATCGCCTTGCTTTCGGCTCATCGCCAGCTTCAACACGCAAGAAATGTCCGGCAGGTAGCCGGCGCACCCCCTCGAAGATGCTACGCTCCGGTTCAAAACTGTAACCGAACTCTAGGAACTGTCCCAGCGCTCGTGCATCAAGCCTAGCTGGGAAGCAAGGTAGCTCTAAAAATGCTTTGATCTCGGAGGCGAAGACCAATCCACCTGAGGGCGGGCACCAATAATAGAGCGGCTTCACACCCATTGGGTCGCGGAACAGGTAGAGTGCCTTTTCTTTCCCTCGCCAGACGGCGAAGGCGAACATGCCGCGGATGTGCTGCGTGCAGTCCGCGCCCCACTGTTGGAACGCCATCAGCAACACTTCGCTATCTGAGTGTGACCTAAATCGCGCGCCGCGTCCTTCGAGTTCAGTCCGTAGCTCGCGGAAGTTATATATCTCGCCGTTAAACGCGAGGACGTCGCCGTTGTTTTGGTTCACCATGGGCTGGTGCCCACCTGGCGAGAGATCGATGATGCTCAGGCGTTTGTGGCCAAGTGCGACGCAAGCGTCTTCATCAATGTAAGTGCCAACATCATCTGGTCCACGATGGGAGATTGCCAACAGGAGACGATCGAGGTCGGCTACATCGAAAGACCGCGAAGCCGTCAGCCAGCCTGCAATTCCACACATACCAATTTACCTGGTTTCGTTTGCCGGCGGCCTCGCACCACGCAACCCGACCTCAATACCGGCGTTGATCACACATTGACGGAACCGATCACTCCTGCCCTTAAACAGCTGAATGAGCCCCCGCGCGATGTGAAGCGGCACCCGAACAACCGATCCTGGTTCCGCGCTGCCCGCAATGACTTTATGCGCCCTCCCGCTCTCGATGCCATATTGGTACAACGCCAGCAAGGTCAGCCGCCGTTCATCGACCTTGTGCCAGCACAATGCACTGCCAACATAGACGCCTAGCGCCTCAGCAGCTATGCACCGCCGCAAAAACTCGGTTTCTTCACCGCGACCCGGCAACGTACCTCTACAGCCAAGGTCGGTTCGAAAGCCCGACATCGCCTCGAGCAGACTTCGCCGCACCGCAAAGCTCGCGCCGTACGGTGGTTCCTCGTCGCATGCGTAAGGGCGTATCTCAGTACCGTGATCATACCAGACTAAAACGCCGTTTAGCAGCGCAAGACGTTCTCCTCTCAGCCAGTCCGGCGGCCGATTGTGCCAGTTGGGTAGAATTCGACCGCCAAAAAATCCCGCCCGCGGAAATTTCGACGTGGCCTCGGCATAGGCAGATAGCCAGTCAACATGAAGCAGAACGTCATCATCAGTAAAAAGAAGAATCTCGCCCTTGAATTCCGCAATGGCCCGATTTCTTGCGTGCGACAGGCCTTGTGAACTCTCCACCACGCGACGGATCGGGAGATCTGACGCAAAATTATCGACCACCGTGGCGGTCCCGTCGGTCGAATTGTTGTCGATGATTAGAAGTTCGGTGAGCATCTCCAGGTCGCGCAAGCGGCGGACGGAGCTCAGAGTCTCACTTAGGCTCTGACTTCGGTTGTAGGTGCAAACGCAAAGAGAAATCATGATCGAGGTATAGCTATCACGCGTTGGGCAGCATCTGAGTCGACCGGCCGGCGAGAGTTGCGATCTATTGACATGGCCAGTTGCCAGAATGCCTCCTCGGCCAACGCGGAACAGTGGCGCGTATGCGGCCATTCTCCCCCGGGCTCGCAATGGTCGTACTTAAAGCCGAGCAGCTCTCGGATTGTTTCACCGACTTGCGTACCGAAAAGTCTATCAAGGCGCCCGGCCGAAGGCATTCGCATCATGTGCGCGAGCAGTGGCGAAGGCGGCGACAATGGAGCCTTTGCTGTTATTTTCTCCAGCGTCGCACTCCAGTTCTCAATTGAGACCGTCATCGAATAGCGACGGGCAACCAAATTAAAGCCGCCCTGAAGCAAACGCCGTCGCAGTTCCTGATCTCGGAGCCTTTCCAGGCACTCAGCGGCTGCCGCCGCGTCTCCAACGGGAAACATGAGACAGTTTTCACCAGGTTCCAGGCTGCCTTCTAGGCCTGAGCCGATATAAGCACTCGTTACCACCGCGACACCGTTGGCCATTGCCTCCCAGGCTACAATTGGTCCGGTCTCGCAAGGTGACATAATCAAGAGCGCATCTGCTCGACTGTATACCTGCTCAGGCAGATCGACACTGGCGAGTGCGCCTAGAAATCGTACCCGCGCGCAACTCGTGGCATCGGAGAGCCGGACACGCAGCCATTCTTCATCGGGTCCACCACCAGCAATTACCAACTCGTAGTCAATCCCGCGCCGATCAAGCTCGGCAGCGATGGCTCCTATATCCTCGATGCGTTTTTGCGCACGCTCTAGGCGACCCACATATGCGATCTTCAAAATGCCGTCCGAGGCTCTTCGTTCTTTCGGGGTCACTTTGTTCACATTCACACCACAGGGAGCATAATGAATCCGACACGGCACAACGGACGTGAGTTTCGCCACGAGATCGCAAGTGAGCCGATTGGTGCACACGACGGCGTCGATAACACCCTCGCATCTCTGTACTGAGCCGATGAGGTCAGCCTGCACCGCATGAAGAGATATGGCAAGACGCGGCGACCATTCAGATGTCACACGGATGCGCTCAATTGCCGGAGCCACGTCCACAATATTCACTGCCACCACAATGTGAGGCCGGACGTTGCGGACGGCGCGAAGCAACTGTCGCACTCGCCCCTCAGGAGTTCCCGTCCCGCAGGGTATTCGCAATACCTGACCGTCGGGATGAGCATCCAAATAAGCGTCAACGTCGTGGAACCGTCCTTCCACCAACCCCAGGGTGACGTTCCAATCCCTGTCGCGCAGTCCAGGCACGATATAGTCGAGCCAACTCGCAACGCCACCAAGTGGATAGGCGGAGGGAGCGATGAAAAGAATATCTCTAGATGTTCGCATACTCGCAAATTGCGATTTTGTAGTCACAGCACTGGCACCTACGCTACCCGACGACGGGTTGGTCCCACCAACTCGGTGAGAACCGCGTCGCTCCCGGAGAGTTCTTTCGGGCCCCTTGCGCAGCGGGACAGCACCAGCTCGGGGGCGGCGGGGATGACGATCGCATCTGCGACAACGCTAGTTGTCGCCAATTACTTTGCGGAGTGCAGCCACGAGCTCTTGGTAGCGTCGGGACGTCGCCACATAGTCACGCCAGCAGAGTGCTGCATTGGCCTTCATTTCGGGTAAGCGGGAGCGAATACGCTCAACAGCGATTGAAAATCCGGCGCTATCGTCGACTAGGACGCCGCAATCGTACTGTTCCAGGAAGCGAAAGCTATCCTGTCGGCTCGCTATAACGGGCACGCCCATGGCGAGGAACATGCAAAGTCGGGTCGAACTAATACCAGTTCGCTGAAATTGCGGCGCCGGGTTCGTATAAACGGCGACACCAATATCGATTGCCGCAGCCTGCGCCCAGGCGTCCCGCATATCGAGAACTCGTCGTTCCACGTAGACGCGGTCGCGCGAAATGAGATGGTCAAGGAGGAAGCGCGCTAAGGGGTCAATACCTAATGGGCACCTCGAACAATACGCCGAATTGACGTTGTCAGCGTCGCCTGAGCGCGCGGCCGCAGCGGTCGTGCTCGGGAGGGGCCGGCTCGGGGCCATTTTCGGGCCCCGCGAGGTGTCGCGGGG
>Ga0307378_10009557_pt1 | contig 12739 bp, 10 predicted proteins | sample UN1MG_FD_202238 | JGI IMG/M metagenome (GOLD analysis project Ga0307378, IMG submission 202238) | Soil microbial communities from Risofladan, Vaasa, Finland - UN-1 | ecosystem: Environmental > Terrestrial > Soil > Coastal area > Acid sulfate soil | place: Finland: Risofladan, Vaasa | collected...
CATCAAATTTCTATGCTACTGGACAAGATGCAGGATTTAGATCAGTCAAAATATCTAATCATCCAAGATTAAGAACTACTAATTTAAACGTATGTTTTATTAATAATACTCTTTCAAGCAAAGATCACAACTTTTTAAATTTTTCTGAACCTGCAGACGGAGCATCCTCAGATGCAGAGTCTAATACTGGATATTTAAGAAACATATATGTTAATTTAGCCTATGTTTATGAGTCTTTTGATCTTTCCGATACATTATCAGATGCATTATTACGTATACTAAATGAAATAAGTAGTGCGTGTATACAGTTTTGGGATTTCAATTTAAAATTAAGCGAAAAAGATCAAACACTCAGAGTAATAGATAAAAATTATTCAGATCAATTTCTAAAACAACTTATTGACGGTTCTAAAAATACAGAAGATAATATTGTTAAAAAAATATATCTATTTAGAGCATACGGTGGAAATGGATTTATTAAAACTATTAATTTTTCATCTAAATTATCTAATGATGTTGCAATGACTTCTATGTATGCTAATAATAAAGAAGAAACTGATAACTATGTTATGAATAGTGATAGTGACGCATTTAGAAGTATATGGGGTGCTGGAACCTATCGTGACTATTTTTATGAAACACTTTATTACAAAACTAAAAACAGAGATGATTATTTAAACCCAGCAAGCAAAGGTAAAGATGATGCTAAAGTAAATGTTTTGTCTCTTCATGATAATGATGACAATAAAGAATTTAAAGAAGCACAACAGTTTTTACCTACTAAAGAAAAAAATATAGATGAAATTAATCTAATGAAAGAAAAAGTTTATGGTAAATCTGAAACTGAAGATCAAAAATCTAATTTAATTATACCTGCTGATTTTGAAATGACTATAGAGGGAATATCAGGTTTAAAAATTGGTGATTTATTTTGGATTGATGCTGTTCCTGATATGTATTTACAAGATGCTGTTTTTCAGATTGTAGGAATAACTCAGGCAGTTCAGAATAATTATTGGTCAACTTCAATACGTGCTATGTTAAAGGTGACAAATACTGGTGTATCTGCAAAACAAATTAAATCTGATACTTCAAGATCTGGTATTACTACTCCAAAAATAAAACAAACAATTCAATCTTTAAATACAGATGGAAGAGATACATCAATTATAGATGCAGCAGATAAGGCAGAAACATTAGCATTACTTAAACAAGTTTGGCAAGATAAATCAATTGAGGGATTTAAAGTATCTGATAAAATTTTAAGTGATGCAGCAATAATAATAAATGCTGAGTCATCATTTAAGCCTAATAATTTTAATACAACTCCTCCGGATTATAGTTTAGGTCTATTTCAAATAAACTTAATTAAACCTGGATTATACGCAGAAAGAGTTCAGTGGTCAGATTTAGGAGTTATTAAGGATAAAGCAAGTGTTCATCCAACAACCCAAAAATCATTAATAAACCATAATCTATGGGATAAAAAAACTAATATTAAATCTGCTAAAAGAATATTTAAACAGGCTAATTATTCTTGGACACCATGGTCAACAAAAATACATTTAAGTTCTGATAGAGTAAAACCACCAAAAAATGAAATAACATAACATGAGATATACAAACGACCCATTGGTAAAAATATATGATTTGATTTCACCTTCAGAAGAATTTAAATTCGCCGAAGAGAAATATCCTATTGTAAAAGCAAGTGATTATAAAGCAGGATATTTTACACGATACTTTTTTAGACAAGCAGAAAGTCCTGCTTCTAAAATATTTGAGGTTGATAGAAAACAATGGGTATCTTTCAAAAATGAACCATATTATACTCGTGTTGAATTGAAGTGGTTGGTATCAGGTAAATCAGAATATGTATATTCTTCTAATTTGAAGTCAATTACACAAGCAGACAAAATCCTCCCCGGAGTTAAAAAGCTATTAGAAAACAATCTCTTACAATTCTATAAACCTTAGATTATTCTTTTATACTTATTACTAATAAAGGTTATTATGCAAATTATAGAAACACAAGAAAGGCTTTCTGCTTTTCTAACAGACTTTCACACATCAGATACGATTATCATTCCGATATTTATTGACCACAGGGCTCATCCTGCGATAAATGAATTGTATTTGATTTATGTGTATATGATTTCCCACGATACAACTTATATACTTCCAATAAATACAGATGATTGTATTAATATAGACCCCTCTTTGGTTTCGGATATTTTAACCAAGATTTCTAATAACTCAACCAACAAATATGTATTAGATAAAAAAGTGTTTCATTATATCTATAACAAATATAATTTGAAACCCGATAATAAGTTTTGTGATATTCGAGTTCTTGAATATGTTTCAAATGGAAAAGTTGATTATTCTATTGTCGAAAGTATTACAACTTCTGCTCATTCTTTTACATATTACAAGTTTTATAGGTTTAGCAATTTGAATGCTACAATTTCGGTTTCTAAACATATTGAGAAATTAGAATTACTAACAGATTATATTTTATCTATTATTGACAAGTATAAGTTCAATATTATGACCGAGGCTTTCAAACAAATCAACAATGTTATGATGACAGTATTGTTTAATTTGGAAAAAAGTGGTATGTATGTAAATGATACTTTCAAAAGACAAGATTTGGTTAATGATAATTTAATCTTTGGAGAATATAATTTATTTACACTGACCAATCGACCATCTTGCACATACCAAGGTTATAGTTTTTCTTCAATCAATAAAACAGATGGAAGTAGAAAACCATTTGTAAGTAGGTTTGGAGATAATGGAGAGTTGGTTATGTTAGATTATCATTCATATCATATTTATCTGATTTCGGATATTGTAGGTGAAACATTTACTGAAAATCCTCATTCACAATTAGCAAAATTATACTTGGGTAAAGATACAGTTTCAGAAGAAGAATATGAGCAATGTAAAGAAATAACATTTAATATTTTATATGGTGGAGTTCCATCTGAGTTCACTCAAATACCGTTTTTCAAAAAGGTCGATAAATTTGTACAAGAATTATGGAGTGCATACAATTCTGATAAGTTTATATTTACAAAGTATTTCAAAAGAAAATTGTATAGAGATAAGTTAGTTGATATGAACCCACAAAAATTATTCAACTATTACCTACAAGCATTAGAAACTGAGAATAATATGAACATATTAAATACTATGTTTCAATATATGGACACCTCAGGGGTTAAATCTAAGGTGATTCTATACATATATGATGCTATTCTTATTGATTTTAACTTGGATGATGGTAAAGAGTTTATAGATAACATTATTCAAATATTAGAACAGAACAGTCGCTTTCCAATAGGACTTAGCCACGGAAAAAATTATCACGATTTAGTCAAAATCTGATAGATTTCAATATTTATATTATATTATATCTAAAAGGGAATTAAATGATTTCAATCAAAAAAATTATATCTGAAGCAAAAGAAGTTAAAGTATATTTACAACCAGGACAGAAACCACCTAAAGGTAAAAAGGTAGTAAAAGGTCCAAAGGGTGGTTCATATTTTATGGGTTCCCCTGAAGATAAAAAAACAGCAGATTCTAAGCCGGCTGGTAAAACAAAAGATGATAAAAAATACGATTTTAGAACAACCAAAATGGGTCATAATGAAAAGGAAACTAAAGCATATTTTACTAAACATAAAACATCACAACAATTAAAAGATTTTATATCAACAGCGAATGCTATTCCAGCTAATCATCCTGCTAATATTAAGAAGAGTAAATATACTCAAAACGCAGTTAGGTGGGCACAAGAAATTTTAAAACAAAAAGAAGGTTCTGAACAACCAAAACGTAGTTCTTCAACTGGTCCTAAACCACTTTCTCAGATGGGAGTTGAAAAACCTAAAGAGGCTGAAGCTAAGAAAGAAGGAGCTGAGTTGAGTAAAGCTTTGAGTCAAAAATTTGGTAGAAATAATTTTAATTGGGAAGAAACAAAGGTTGTTGAAGGTCAAATACAACATTGGTTTGGGGTTGAAGATGAAATAGTAAAATTATCTAAAAAAATGAATCTTCCTATTTCCAAAAATAGAGATACATATTTAAGAAAAATATTAGATAATGTTAAAAGTATGGGATTACCAAAAGGATATGTTCCTGTTATGAGAACAATCGAAAACGCTCATTCAGGTAGAACATTATCTACAGGATCATTTTTAGTTTTAGTTAAAGGAGAATAAATGAAAAATACAGAATTAAGAAAAATGATTAGAGAAGAAATTAAAAATGCTTTGTCTGAAGTAGATGTTCTTAGATCAGATCCTAGAGCTATTAATAATCCTTCACAATCAGATTTAACTAAGCTTTTAAAGAAAACCGGTAAACATCAAGAGGTAATGGTTTTTTTAAAACACTCAGGAAAACATCGTAGCTTAGAATTAGTCATACATGATGAAGATCAAATAACATCTAACAAAACTTATGGTCATGGAACAAATTTAGATGGTCATGAAGTAGAATTTAAATTTTCTGACGTTGTTAATGCACGTATAGTATAAGGATATTAATGGAAACCAGAACATATAGACCCAATACGGATTTTGATGTTATTGTAAATGAATTATCTTATAGAGTAGGAAGACCTGACCTGAGAAATGAAGAACACCTAGGTGTTTTAGTTGAAATTTTAAAAGAGGCCGGTTGGAATAGTTCAGCAATAACTTATTTTGTTAGAAATATTATTATCATTGCAGAAGCAACTCCTATTCCTAAACAACCTTCTGGCAAGGTTAAGATATATTTACAAAAAGGAGAAACACCACCCAAAGGAAGAAAACTTAGTAAAGGTCCAAGGGGTGGAATGTATTTTATGGGAACTCCACAAGAAAAAAGTGGTCGTGAAACTGATAAGGTTAAATCAAACCAAGGAATGCATGTTCCAACTAAAAAGAAAAAATTACGTCCACTTGGTGTTGTTAGAAGAACAGGAAAACAACCTCAACAAAATAAACTTAATCCAGCAACTCAAGATGTTCCTAAAAAAACTCCAGTAAAACAAGAACCTCAAGTTGATAAGAGTGGAAAATATATTCCATCTGATGAAGATAGACAAGTTGTTAGTAAAGCGATGCAAACTACTTCTACTAAATCAGGTATGCTTGCAGTTGGTGATGATAAAAAAATGTTAGCACAGTTTGAAGATGATGTTGATAAACTTTTAAATACAAGAGACCCTAAATTAGCAAGTGATATGGTTAGTAAATATAAATTATCTGTTAATAAAGATCCACAATTGGGCAACTCAACTAAACTTTATATTGGAAGTATTAGTCGTGAAAATAGAAAAATATTTAGTACAAATTCTGGTAATCAGGCATCAACTATTGTAGCTAAAGTATTACAAGATGCTGGTGCTATAGGTGAACGTGGTGGATATACTAAAAAATCAATGACAGCAAATAAAATCTTTACTAATGAACAGACCTTATCAATAACAAAAGATAAAAGTGGAAGTGTTAAGTTAGGTAATACTACTATTCCTCGCGCAAAAAATTATGACTATAAAAACGTAGAACAGATTCTTATTAAAAACGGATTTGATAGTGCCAAAGCTAAAAAAACTACAGACTATATTCATAAGTGGGTTGATAAACATAATTTTACATTAGACCATATTGATGAAATTGTTGGAGGTACAGAATTAAAAGTATTACAAATATGTGATAAATGTGATGTTAGTACATTAGAGGGAATTGGAAATACTAAAAAAGCAACTGTTAACAAGGTTGTAGAAAAAATGACATTATTATCTGGTAATTCGCTTGATAAAACTACTAAAAAGATTATAGAAGATTTTTCTGGACTTAATAGTATAAAAGATAGTAAACAATATGAAGATAAACTAAATGATATTTTACACCAATTTTCGATGAATAAAAATACTACTGAAACTTCAGCAGATATAACAGAAGTTATTGATTTCTTAAGAGTATTAAACAAGGGTGTTGCTGCATATTTACCATCAGCATCAAATTTTGCACTTGGTGATTTATTAACTGCTCCATTAAAACAACCAACAATAGCAGATATAATAAAGAATAAAAATAGTCTAAGTACAATTTTTGTAAGCTTGGATGATCGTAGTGTTAAAAAAGGAACAGGTGGAGCATCAGCTTCTAAAGGAAAGATCCAGTTAACTAAATTTAAAAACAAAGATACACAATCGGATTTAATGAGAATATCAGATAATTATACCGATTTAATTAATAAAGATGATACAAAATCAGCAGATAAATTAATATCAGAATTAGAAAAAAAATATTCTAATGTTTTAAAAAATGATCCTGACTTTACTAAAAGAATGCAAAATAAAGATACTTGGATAAAATCTAATTCTAAAAAATTATACAATACGGAAGTTTGGGATAGATACTATAAACTTGGATATATGATGCAATCTATATATAATAGTGATATTGATTTTCAAGCATTTCAAAACTCTAAATACGATGTGAAAAAAGCTGGTGTTGAACACGATTTATCAGACGGTATACATACTGTTGCAAAACTGGGGTTTGAACCATCTATGATTGGACCAACCGGTAAACCGTTAAATCCATATCCAACACGTTTCCATCATCACAAAAACTAATTGCTCTAAATGCGGAGAAAATAAATGACAAATTCACAGTTATTAATAACGTTTACAAAAGATAGAAAACTTGATGAAATAATACAAGAAATAAAGACTGCTTATATAATATCATTTAATAAAATATTTGTGTTAGAAAATGAAGATAATATTAAAGAATTGATTTGTAGCTATAATATTAATTTAAATGAAAAGATAAATGAAAGTAATATACCTCAGAATACTATTGGGGTTCATAGGAAAAAAGCAACAAATACTTTGTATACAATTAATGCATTGAATTATTTGATCTCTGCTTTGAACGATGGGCACTTAGATGTAAACTTTCCCGTACCGTGGGAAAACTACAGGAACTGCATACTTGTTACGAATGGTGGTGAGTTTAAGAAGATCAAAACTAAATTAAAAGTGATAATAGAACTATAAAATTATTAGTATTTTTGGCAATTCGTCTATATATATTAATAATCAGTTATTAACTTAACTATTAAAAACTTTAATTAATTAAACACTTATAAAATAAAACACTTAAACGCAAGGAGAAACATCATGGCAAAAGCCCAATCAAAAGACGACCTTCTTAACCTCGTTAAGAAAAGACTAAAACAATTCTCAGATTCATCAACCAAAACTTCAGGCTTATGGAAACCAACAGGCGAACACAATATTCGTTTAGTTCCGTATAAGTTTGCAGACTTCCCATTTATTGAATTATATTTTCATTATGATTTCAATAAGAAAAATCTTTTATCACCAATTTCATTCGATAGACCAGACCCAATAGTTGAGTTTGCTGAAAAGCTAAAAGCAGCTGGAGATAAAGAGTCTTTCGACCTTAGCAGAAAAATTTCTCCGAAAATGAGAACTTATGTTGCTATGATTGTTCGTGGTGAAGAAGACCAGGGTGTTAGATTCTACGGAATGGGTAAAACCGTTTACGAAGAAATACTAAAAATTATGGATGACCCGGATTATGGAAACATTTTTGACCCTCACACTGGAACAGACTTGGTAATTACTTACCAAACACCAGAAGAAGTTGGTAATGATTATGGTAAGACTTCAATTCGAGCAAAAAGAAATACTTCAAGACTATCAGAGTCAGATGAAGGAATTGAAAACTTGCTCAACAATCAAAAACCAATCACAGACATTTATAAGGAATTACCTTATGATGATATAGCTACTATCCTAAAAGAATGGTTGAATAAGGATGACGAAGAGGAAGAAGCTCCAGCAAAACCGGCTGCTAAACAACCTGAAGGTGGTTCAAAGAAACCTACAGAAAAAGTTGATGCAGATGTTGTTGGAAAAGCCGATGAAGCTTTCACTAAGTTGTTCAATAAACCAAACGAAAAAAAATAGGAGAAATTAATGGCTAAATCAAAAAGTAAAAGTGAGAAGTCACCACAGAAAGTTGTATCATCTTCTAAAGGCGAGCAAAGAGATAAGCTCATCGATAAAGTTTATGATTTAATTAATAGTGGAGATGCTCAAGCATACTTCTTGGACCAAGCCGAATTATCCCCGTCAGATATCGTCGATTGGATTTCCACTGGAGACCCAATCCTCGATATTTATATCAGTAATAGAGTTAATGGTGGTATACCAGTTGGTAGAATAACCGAAATAAATGGTTTAGAGTCATCTGGTAAATCACTTTTAATTGGACACATCTTAAAAGAAACCCAGAAAAAAGGTGGAATAGCAGTACTAATTGATACTGAGTTTTCTGTTGACAGAAACTTTTTAGCAGCAATTGGTGTAGATTTAAGTAAGTTGGTTTATGTTCCAACAAACTTAATTGAAAATGCATTTCAAATTATTGAAAATATAATTGAGACAGTTCGTAAAGAAAATAGTGATAGGTTAATTACTGTTGCTGTCGACTCAGTTATGGGTGCTACAGATGAAACTGAAAATGAGGGTGATTGGGCGAAGGCAGGTTATGCTACTCAGAAAGCTATCATCTTAAGTAGAGCAATGAGAAAAATAACAGAACGAATTGCTAAACAAAGAATAGCACTTATATTTACCAATCAATTAAGAACAAAAATTGGTGTTATGTTTGGAGACCCTTGGACAACAAGTGGTGGAAAAGCAATACCATTCCATTCATCATTGAGATTAAGATTAAAAATGATGTCAAAGATGAAAGTTGGAGATAAAGTTGTTGGTATTAAAACTAATTGTGGTGTAATTAAATCACGATTAGGTTCAATGTATAATACTTGTAATTTTGATATTTATTTTGATAGAGGAATTGACGCAGAAAATACTTGGTTTGAACAAGGAAAAGCTGTCGGTGCAATTATTAAAGCCAAAGCTTTAACTGACCCAAATCAACCTGAAGGTCCTAAAAACAAGTATAAAGAAGTTAAAGGTTATTTTATGTTAGCAAATGACCCAGATAGAAAACGATTTAATGCTTCTACATTCGCAACTGTTGTGTTTGAAGACCCAAAGAACAAAGAGTTTCTACTGACTGAAATTGCTGAAAAAGTTATGTTGAAATATGCTACTAATAAGGAAGAGATTAAGAAAGAATTAATCGAATACGGAGAAGTAGGAGAACTCGATGATGGTGAAAGTGTAGATCCATCCGAGAAAGAATAATTACAGGGGCTTCGGCCCCTTTATTTTAGGAAAGTTTATGAGAAGTAAGTTTGCACAAATATTAGATGAGATGAAAAAAGATAATGAAGTTCTTAAAACATCAAATTTAAATTCAAAAGTTTTAATTGTAGATGGTTTAAATAATTACATTAGGATATGGGTCACAATGCCTACTGTAAATGATGATGGCATTCACATTGGTGGGATAACAGGATTTTTACAAACACTTGGTAAATCTATTCGTATACTAAAACCAACAAGATTAATTGTTGTGTTTGATGGTAAAGACTCTTCAAAGAAAAGAAAAAAATTATATCCCGGATATAAAGCTAATCGTGGTAAAGGGGTAAGGCTAAATAGAACACACGATTGGAATAGTGATGCAGAGGAAGAACAGCAAATGATGCAACAACTGTTAAGAGTTATTCAATATTTAACTCAACTGCCTTGCACAATAATGATGTTAAGTAATGTTGAAGCAGATGATACAATTGGTTATTTAGCAACTGAGATGTGTGAGAAAAATCCAGATGTTGATGAAGCATATATTATGTCTACAGATAAGGATTTCTATCAATTAGTAAGTGATAAAATAAAAGTTTGGAACCCAATTAAAAAACAAATTATTGATAAAGAAAAGGTTGTAGAGTTATATGGTATTCAACCTCATAACTTTTTATTATTTAAAGCTATGAATGGTGATGCAAGTGATAATTTACCGGGTATAAAAGGTATAGGAGTTAAGACGGCAGCAAAGCAATTTCCATTACTAATCGAAACAAAGCTCCATACTACAGATGATGTAATATCTTATGCTTCTGGGCACCAGAAGTCATCGCGGTTGTGTAAACTTTTGTTAGATAATAAACAACAATACCTATTAAATTATGAACTTATGAAGCTTACTGGAGGTGAAATTAACAAAACTTCTGCAATGCAAATAATCGATTTATTTCGCCAGAAAACAAAAAAACTAAGTATAAAAAAGATACAAGAGATGGTGATGCAAGACAAACTGTGGTCAGCATTTCCAAATATTAACTCTTGGATTTCGACCAATTTTTCATACTTAAATCATTTTGCCGAACCCAAATAACTTTGAAAGTCGGCCAATAATTATTATAAATTAAGGAGTTATTAATGCAAGTTGATAGTTTATCAACCCTAGGTCCAGCATATCAGTCTAAAATAATTGTAAGTTTAGTATTAGATAAAGATTTTTTAGAAGCATCAGATGATATTCTATATCCAGAATATTTTGAGTCTGAAGCAAACCAATGGATAGTGACAAAAATAAAAGAATATTATCAAGTTTATAAAACTCCTCCAACTGCCGAAGTTTTTAAAGTAGAATTAGATAAAGAAACAAACGACTTATTTAAAGATGAAATTATTAAAAAGTTAAAGGACGCGAGTGATTTTTCTGATGCTCCAGATTTAACTTTTGTTAAAGAAAAGTTTTTAGAGTTTTGTGTCAATCAACACTATAAGATAAGTATATATAAATCAATCGACTTATTGAAAAATAAAGATTATGACAAAATAAAGAAATTATTTGATGATGCTTCTAAAGTAGGTCAAAATAAAAATATAGGTTTAAAATTGCTAACAGAAGATGTGAATAATATATTCTTAAAAATGAAAAGAAATTGTATTCCAACACCTTGGGATATTATTAATGATATTTCCGAAGGTGGTTCCGGTGGTGGAGAATTATGGATAAATGTAAGTGGACCAGGTGGAGGAAAAACTTGGACATTATGTGATGTAGGAGCATTTGCACTTAGAACTGGTTTAAGTGTAATTCATTATACTTTAGAATTAAGTGAAAACATGGTTGCCAAAAGATATTATTCAGCAATCACTGGAATAGCATCTCACGATTTACCATATAACGTTGCTGAGATTATGCATAAAATTAAATCACTTAGTGCGAAAGCAAGTAATTTAATTATCAAAGAATATCCAACCAAAGGTGCAACTGTAAATACGTTGAGAGCACATATAGATAAAATGATTAAACTTGGAATACCACCAGATTTAGTTATAGTTGATTATGGTGATTTATTAAAAGCACCCCAATATTACAAAGAAAAGAGATTAGAGTTAGGAAATATATTTGAAGAGCTCAGAGGGTTAGCAGGAGAATTTAAAGTTCCGGTATGGACAGCTTCTCAAGCAAATCGTTCCGGTGCAGAAACAGATATTATTTCGGGAGAACAGGTGAGTGAAGATTACAGCAAAATTATGATTGGTGATTTTATCTTTTCTACTTCAAGAAAAGTTGAGGACCAAGTTCATAAAACTGCGAGAATATTTATTATAAAGAATAGATTTGGTGTTGATAAAATAACTTTTCCTGCAAAATTTGATGTGTCAAATGGCAATCTAAATATATATGAGGAGAAGAGTGTTCAAGGTCAAGAATTAAAAGGAAATATGAATAAAAAGGAAAATAACGTTAGGAAATTATTGAAAGACAGATTTTATTCGGATAAGAAAAAAACTGAGTAAAAAAGAAAGTCGGCCACTATATATTAAAGTGCACATAAAATTTTAAATTAGAAATTAGTTAACGGTTATTCAACGGTATATTAGTGTGAAGAAAACTGCTTAACTATTTTTGCCGCGTGCGATTAATCCTAATTAATAATTTAAACTTTTCCTTTTTTAAATTAAATATTTTTAAAACTAACAATGATTAATATTAATTATTAATCATAAGCTATTATTTGGAGTAAAATAAATGATTAAATTTGAAGACGTTAAAAATGTCACTACAGAACAGTATTTTAATAATAACCAATTTTCCATCGACGCCTTCAATAAAAAATATGCAGCATTTCCTGGAGAAACTTACCCACAAGCTCTAAAAAGAGTTTGTGATTTTATAGCCTCAGTTGAAACTACAAAAGAACTTCAAAAACATTGGTCAGAAAAATGGTTTGATGAAATATATAATGATTGGTGGCATCCTGCGGGCTCGATTATGCAAGGAGCCGGTTCCGATAGAAAAATCTCCCTGGCAAATTGCACCACTATATCGATGGGAGTTCAAGATGATAAAAAAGAATGGGACAATTTAGAGTCTATTATTAAAAATACCGGTTATACTTTAGCAAAAACTGCTGCTTATCGCCAGGGTTTAGGCATTGACGGTTCACGATTGAGACCAGAAGGTTCTTCAATTATGAACTCAGCAAATAAATCTACAGGTGTAGTTCATTGGCTTCAATGGTTAGATAGTATGGCCTACTATGTTGGACAACAAGGTCGTATCCCTGCAATTCTTTTATCCCTAAGTATCAAACATCCTGACATTGAAAAGTTTATTACTGTAAAATCAGATTATACTAAAATCCAAAACGCAAATATTTCAGTTCAGATTACAAATGATTTTTATAAAGCGGTTGAAAATAATGAAGATTGGGAATTATATTTTAAAATACCAAAAACTAAAAAAGGTGAAAAGATTTATGT
>Ga0307378_10009561_pt1 | contig 12736 bp, 14 predicted proteins | sample UN1MG_FD_202238 | JGI IMG/M metagenome (GOLD analysis project Ga0307378, IMG submission 202238) | Soil microbial communities from Risofladan, Vaasa, Finland - UN-1 | ecosystem: Environmental > Terrestrial > Soil > Coastal area > Acid sulfate soil | place: Finland: Risofladan, Vaasa | collected...
TCTTGGTGCTAAAATAGTAGCAGGAGCAGGTGCAGTAGGCTTAGGTATTGCAGAACTTACAAATAAAACTGTAAGTAATATGTTTAAGAAAAAACAACAAAAAGGAGGGATTATTAAAACTAAAAAATAAAACTCTTATTTAAGCTATAATAATCCAGGTACTTTCTATGCCTGGATTTTTTCATTTAAATATATTCTGTTTAAACTTTTATTGTATATTTGTCTAAACTTTAAATATATAATAATGGAAAACCAACAAAATGAAGAGCAATTATCTGCGGAAGAGTTAACTGCTAGAAAGGAAGAACTCCTAAAATTTTACACAGATTCAATGCCTTACATCATAGCTCAACATGACTATGAAAAGAAATTGATGGAGCTTGATGAAGTAAGATTTAAAAGAACTCAAATTCAAATTCAGATGGCTATGATGATGAATCCTGAAATAGCTGAACAAGCTGAATCAGAATTTCCTGAAGACGGGTCTTCAGAAAATCAATCACCAAAAGAAAGAAAGCTTAAAAAACAGTAATCATGGCACTTGTAAATCAAGTACAGAAGAAGGTTAAACTGTCAAAATGGGATGTAGTTAAGTTTCAGATTTTAACTCACTGTTATATCAATAAGATTACAATGAGTGAATCTGATCTTAACTGTCTTACTTTACTTAGTTTTAATGAGCCTATAGAGCTTACTAATTTTTGTTTAGATGCTTCTGCAGAAGAAGATTGGATTTTTAAATCTCCACAAACTGTAAGAAATTCAGTAAATAAAGCTGAGAAAAACAAATTAGTAATTAAAGATTCTAGTAATAAAAAGCTTATTAAAATAAATCCTAGTTTGCTGATACAAACTATGGGCACAATTTTACTTGACTATAAATTCTTAGGACATGATACCGAAGAAAGCAAGTAAGCTATATGTTCAGATATCAGAAGAACTAGGTGTAAATGCAACTCTGGTAGAAGATTTAGTAGAGTGTTTTTATAAAGAAGTAAGACAAAATCTAAGTAATTTAAAACATCCCAGGCTAAATGTAGAAGGCCTGGGACATTTTGCTGTTAAACCTGGAACTGTACGCAAAGCAATTCCTAGATATACTAAGAGTTTAGAAGATCATGACACTTCAACATATGGAGCTTATTATAATAAGAAGATGGTGGAAAGTAAACTTGAGGCTCTTATAGATATTGAAAAAAAGATTTCTCTACAGGAGGAGAAGAAAGACAACTTTAAACAAAAGAAAAATGAAAACCAGTCTAAAGGAAATTTGGAAGAACCGGAAACAGATTGTTGAAGGTATAACAAACTCTGTAATTAGAGATGAGTTTGTTGAAGAGGTATCAAAATTAAGAATAGAGATTTGTAATGCATGTCCTAATAAGGATACTGTAGGAAAGGAATGTGTAATACCAGGATCTCAACCCTGTTGTGCTATATGTGGTTGCTCACTGAAGTTTAAAACTAGAGCTCTTTCTACAGCATGCCCTGAGAAGAAATGGGGATCCATAGTCTCAGAAAAGAAAGAAGATTCATTAGATAACCTTAAAGATTAATATTATGTATGAAAATTTAATTAATTATGATCCTCTAAAAGATGCAACTGTTGGGACTACAAGTACAGGTGGTGGTGTATGGGGCCAAATAAATAGTACAATGCCTTATGATCCAATACCTTCTATATCACCTACATTATTAGAAGTTGTAAATAGATTAAATAAGTTAGAACTTGATAATAAATGTTTAAGATTAAAAGTACTAGGCTTGGAAGGTAAGTTTACAAAAGAAGAAGTAAGTAATATTAGAAAGATGCTGATGGCGGAAGATGAATCATCAAGAACATTAGCAGAATCAATAATTGAAAATTCATAATTATGATTGTATTTAATGCAGATGACCACAGCTATAAAAGCTTGGATGAAGACAATATCCAATGGATAAGTGTAACCACTCTTGTGTCTCACTTTAAAAAACCATTTGATGCTAAGAAGATAGCTGAAAAAGTTAGCAAAAGTAAAAAGTCTAAGTGGGCAGGTATGGATCCAGTATTAATACAACAAATATGGACTAATGAAGCTGACAGATCTACTACTCTTGGTACATGGTATCATAATCAAAGAGAGTCTGATATCTGTGCTTTATCTTCAATGGAAAGAGAAGGAGTTACTATACCTGTAGTTAAACCTACTGAGGTTAAAGAAGGTGTTAAATTATCAGCATCTCAAAAATTAGATCCAGGTATTTACCCAGAACATATGGTGTACTTACGCTCAGTTGGCATCTGCGGCCAATCAGATTTAGTTGAAATAGTTAATGGTAAAGTAAACATCATTGACTATAAAACAAACAAAGAAATTAAAATGGAGTCCTATGTAGATTGGGAGGGCAAATCAGAAAAACTACTTCCTCCTGTAGATAATTTAGATGACTGTCATTTCTATCACTATGCACTACAGTTGAGTATTTATATGTATATTATACTGAAGCATAACCCAAAGTTAAAACCAGGAAAGATCTTTATTCATCACGTAAGCTTTGAAATAGAAGCAGAAAATGATTGGGGATACCCAGTAACTAAGAGAGATGCTAATGGAGAACCTGTATTAAAAGAGGTAAAGCCAATTGCATTACCCTATTTATTTGAGGAGGTGCAATCAATAATGCACTATCTTCATGACAATAAAATTAAAATTAAAAAGAAATGAGTTTCACTAAACTATTTGATGTACAGAATGGAGTAGTTATTCCTACTGAACATTGCTATACATTAAAGGCTCTTAAAGATGTAATGGATGAATACCCTGAAGATTATCTTAAAATATACATGTATTTGTTTTATATGTGCTGTCCTAATCCCGATCTTAATCCTTTTTTCTTTACTCCGGACATTGATAAAGAATCACTTATCATCAACCAAGTAAATGGAGATTTTTCTACAGAAGATGATACAATATTTGTAGCCCTACAGTTTTGTGAAAGAATGTATGAAACACCTACATCCAGAGCATATAAAGGTATTGCATCTATGTTAGATAGATTGGCTAGATATATGGAGACAAGTACCATCACGACAGGTAGAGATGGTAATTTTAATTCTCTAATTGCTGCAGCTAAAAATTATGATGCCATAAGACAATCATTTAAAGGTGCTTATAAAGATCTTCAAGAAGAACAGTCTAGCAAGGTTAGAGGTGGTATTGGCATGGCATATGATCAATAAGAATAGTTATGAGTGATATTTACCAAGATATACCAACATATGATAATGGAACATGGACAACCACAAGTTTTGAATCCAGAAAGGACTTCGCTGACTTCATCTTTGATTTATTCAAAGAACCAGGGCAATACAATTTCAACACAACTACAAATAAACTATTTGTATCTGAGTCAGATAAATTCAGAAAAGATGGAGTATACTGTACAGCTCCCTTTAAGTCAAAAGACTTCATAAATTATTGGGATGAACAAAAGGTAAAATGTAGAAAAGGTATTATCATTAAAGAAGCTGATAACCGTTGGTTTCTTGCAAGAGAATACTATATGTGGTTAAACTTTCTACCTATCTTTAACAAAGAAATACAACAATTTGGATTTGCTGATATTAGAGATGCCCAGTACCACATGGCACTATATGAACTTTTAGCAGAACTTAATTATAAACATGTTGCTATTTTAAAGAAAAGGCAGATAGCATCTTCATATTATCATATGGGTAAGCTAATAAACCAGCAATGGTTTGAGGCCGGAGTTACCCTTAAGATTGGAGCAAGTCTTAAAGATTATATCAATGAGAAAGGATCCTGGAAATTCTTACAGGAGTATGCTGCTTTTCTTAATGAACATACCGCATGGTATAGACCTATGTCTCCAGACAAAGTAATGATGTGGCAACAAAAGATTGAGGTTAGAAAAGGAGACAGAAAAACAGAAGTAGGTCTTAAAGGAACCATACAAGGTATGTCATTTGAGAAAGATCCAACAAATGGTGTCGGTGGACCAGTTAAATACTTCTTTCATGAAGAGGCTGGTATTGCTCCTAAGATGGATAAGACATATGAGTACATGAGACCAGCCATGAGATCTGGTTTAATTACTACTGGTATGTTCATTGCGGCTGGATCTGTAGGAGATTTATCTCAATGCTATCCATTAAAAGATATGATTCAGGATCCTGAATCAAAAGATATATATGCAATAGAAAGTAATCTTATTGATGATAAAGGTACCTATGGTATGTCAGGTTTATTTATTCCTGAGCAATGGTCTATGCCACCTCATATTGATTCATATGGTAATTCACAAGTAGAAGAATCACTAAAAGCTTTAGAAGAACAATTTATAAAATGGAAAAATGAATTATCTCCCGAAGATTACCAGCTAAGAATATCTCAGCATCCTAGAAATATTAAAGAAGCATTTGATCATAGATCTGTATCTGTATTCCCAACGCATCTACTTGCAGCACAAGAAAGAAGAATTGAAGAAAAAGAATATGGATATGAATACTTAGATATCTATGCTGATGAAACAGGATTACCTGCTGTAAAGTTAACAGATAAGAGACCTATTATGGAATTTCCAGTTCCTAAAAAACTAGAAGATAAAACTGGTGTATTAGTAGTATGGGAAAGACCAATAGAAAATCCATCTTTTGGAACATATTATGCCTCTATAGATCCCGTGTCAGAAGGTAAGACAACAACATCAGACTCATTGTGTTCTATTTATATAATGAAAGCTCCTGTAGAAATAACTAAAATTCATGCTGGAGAAACAGAAACTTATATAGAACAAGATAAGATTGTAGCCGCATGGTGTGGTAGATATGATGATATTAAAAGAACTCATCAAAAACTAGAATTAATAATTGAATGGTACAATGCTTGGGCTCTTATTGAAAATAACATTTCTCTTTTCATTCAGTATATGATTCAAAGAAGAAAACATAAATACCTAGTACCTAAAAACCAAATTGTATTCTTAAAAGATCTTGGTGCAAATGCTAATGTATATCAAGAGTATGGCTGGAAAAATACAGGATCTTTATTCAAAGCCCATCTTCTGAGTTATGCAATTGAATACACTAGAGAGGAATTAGATCAAGAAATTATGGAAGATGGTACTGTAGTTAAAACTACATATGGTATTGAAAGAATTCCTGACCCTATGTTACTTAAAGAAATGAGAGAATATGCTTTAGGAGTCAACGTGGATAGACTAGTTTCTTTCTGTGCTCTTGTAGCTTTTATGAAAATTCAACAGTCCAATAGAGGATATTTAAAGAAAACAGTAATAGATGATGGTATAAAAAACTTGCAAAAGTCAGAAAATTTGTTTAAATTAAATAGCAGCCCTTTTCGTCACATGGGGAAAGGACAACTCGGGAGTGGGCAGAGTATTAAAAGATCAGCCTTTAAAAACTTTAAATAATCAGTATGCAAATATATAATGCACTACAGTTAAAAAATGGAGCCAAAGCGGAAACAAACCGCATGGGTACTGTTACACAACCTCTACAGTTTCTTCCTAAAAAAGAAAAAACTGATGAATGGTCTGCCTGGAATCTTGATTGGATAGAGTGGCAAGGATTAAAACAGATCCGTAGAAATGCCCGGAGATTAATGAAAAACTATAAACTTGCTAAAGGTATTATAGATAAGTCAGACTATATTGTTGAGGAAAATAATGAATATAGAGATATAGTTGAGACACTTACTAAAGAAGATGAGTCTGCACTAGAATTAAAGTTCTATCCAATAATCCCAAATGTTATTAATGTTCTAGTAGCTGAATTTGCAAAAAGATCAACTAAGTTAGTATATAGAGCTGTAGATGATATTTCTTACAATGAGCTTTTAGAAGAAAAAAGAAAGATGATAGAAGATACTCTTCTAGATGATGCAAGATTTAAAATACTAAGTGCTCTTATTGATCAAGGTTTAGATCCAGAGTCACCTGAAGCACAAGAGCAAACTAATCCAGATAAATTAAAATCTTTACCAGAGATTGAATCTTTCTTTAAAAAAGATTACAGATCTATGATAGAGCAATGGGCTACACATCAACACAAAGTTGATGTTGAAAGATTCAAAATGGATGAATTAGAGGAAAGAGGATTTAGAGATATGCTAATTACTGACCGTGAGTTTTGGCATTTTAAAATGATGGAAGATGATTATGAAGTAGAATTATGGAATCCTGTAATTAGTTATTATCATAAATCTCCAGATGCAAGATATATTTCTCAAGCAAACTGGGTAGGTAAGACAGATATGTTTACTGTGTCAGATGTTATTGATAAATATGGATGGTGTTTAAGCCAAGAACAAATGGAATCCTTAGAAGCTGTTTATCCTATTAGTTCAGCTGGATATACTACTGGAGGATATCAAAATGATGGTACATTTTATGATGCTACCAAATCTCATGAGTGGAATACTAACTCACCTTCACTTGCTTACAGACAATATACAACAGCAATGAATGGTACTGTAGCAGATAACACAGATATTATTAATCAGATCCTTACAGAAGGTGAAGATTACTATGATCAAGGTACAGCCTTTTTACTTAGAGTAAGTACTATTTATTGGAAGTCACAAAAAAAACTTGGACATCTTACTAAGATTGAAGAAAATGGTGAAGTTATTGTAGATATAATAACAGAAGATTATAAAATAACAGAGAAGCCAATTTATGATACAAGACTCTTTAAAAACAAAAGTAAAGACAATCTTGTATATGGAGAACACATTGACTGGATTTGGATTAATGAAGTTTGGGGTGGTGTAAAAATTGGACCAAATCTTCCTTCATATTGGGGTATGAATAATCCAGGTGGATTTTCTCCACTGTATGTAGGGATTAATCAAAATAAAATGGGCCCTATTAAATTCCAATTTAAAGGTGATCAAAATTTATATGGTTGTAAACTACCAGTAGAAGGATCTGTCTTCTCTGATAGAAATACTAAATCTACTGCATTGTTAGATTTAATGAAGCCATACCAGATTGGTTATAACATTGTTAATAATCAGATAGCTGACATCTTAGTTGATGAACTAGGTACTATCATTATGCTTGATCAAAACTCATTGCCTAGACACTCATTAGGAGAAGACTGGGGTAAAGGAAACTTAGCTAAGGCATACGTGGCAATGAAGAACTTTGGTATGCTTCCTTTAGATACATCTATTACAAATACAGAGAATGCATTAAACTTCTCACATTTCCAAAAACTAGATTTATCTCAGACAGAGAGATTAATGACTAGAATACAATTGGCTAATCATTTTAAGCAACAGGCTTATGAAGTAATTGGAGTTAATCCTCAAAGGATGGGTCAACCAATTGCTCAACAAACAGCAACTGGTGTAGAACAAGCTGTAGCTGCATCATATGCACAAACAGAAATGTTCTTTATGCAACATTGTGATTATCTAATGCCAAGAGTTCATCAAATGAGAACTGATTTAGCTCAGTACTATCATTCAACAGATGCTTCTGTAAGATTATCTTATGTTACTGCGGCAGATGAAAAAGTAAATTTTGAAATGAATGGTACTGAATTATTAATGAGAGACTTAAATATTTTCTGTAGTACTAATGCAAACCATAGAGCTGTTCTTGAACAGCTTAAAGCAATGGCATTACAAAACAATACTACAGGAGCTAGTATCTTTGACTTAGGAAAAGTTGTTCAGTCAGACTCTATTTCAGACCTTAACAATGCTCTTAAATCTTCTGAAGAAAAAGTTCAAGCTCAGAAACAATCAGAAATGCAACAGCAACAACAAATGCAAGAACAAACAATTGCAGCTCAAGAAAAACAACAACAAGCTCTTATTCAAGCTGAAGCTGAGAAACAAGATAAACAACTTAAGAATAATATTACTGTTGCTGAGATTAGAGCTGCTGGTTACGGATCTACAGTTGATATTGACAAAAACCAAATGTCAGATTATAGAGATGCAATGAAAGACATCCGGGATACTGAACAATACAAAGAACAGACTGATCTTCAAAGAGAGAAGGAAGTAAATAGAAGTATTCAGCAATCTAAGAAGGATGATATTGAAAGAGAAAAACTACAAGTTCAAAGAGAAATTGCAGAGAAACAATTAGAAATTGCAAGAGAAAACAAAAATAAATATGATGTGAATAAGGGAAAAAAATAAGTCATAGCTATATAGTGCTAAAAAAGAATAAGTGACTTTTAAATTTACCAAGTTTATTTTGTATATTGAAGTATAACATAAAAAACCAACAACATGAGTAAAGTAATAGATGACCTAAATGAACAGGTCCAAGAATCCACAACGGTGGATCAGGTAGATGTAAACATTGATGAAATTTTTGGAATGCCAGGAGCAGAGAATGTAATGCTCCCTAATGATAATTCAGAACCTGAAAAGAAAACAGTCTTCACAACGGAGAAGACAGATATGACGTTCTTTGACAAGCCCGAAGATAAAACACCAGAAGCAAGAAAAGAAGATGCTGAAAAGAAATTAGAAGTTGAAGAAACAATTGCTGAACTGGATGGTTTAATTTCTCAAGAAGAAGATGCAGGTAATAAGGGAAGACCAAAGATTGATAAATCAGGTCTTGCTGAGTTAGCTTCTAAAATGATTGAAGAAGGTACTCTATTTGGTTTTGATGATGATAAGTCTTTAGAAGATTACACAACCAAAGACTTTAGAGAACTTTTTGAAGCTAATTTTAATGAAAGAGAAGCTGCAATTAGAGAGAATACTCCAAAAGAATTCTTTGCTGCTCTTCCTGAAGAACTTCAATATGCAGCTAAATATGTAGCTGATGGTGGTCAAGATCTAAAAGGTTTATTTAGAACATTGGCTCATGTAGAAGAAATTAGAGAACTTGATACAGATAATGAATCTGATCAAGCTGAAATTGCAAGACAATATTTACATGCTACAAATTTTGGAACTCCAGAAGAAATTGAATCTGAAATTCAAGATTGGAAAGATTTAGATAGATTAGAACAAAAAGCTAATCAGTTCAAGCCGAAGTTAGATAGAATGCAAGATGAAATTATTAATAGACAACTTGTAGAACAAGAGCACAAGAAACAACAACAAGCTCAACAAGCTAAACTTTACACAGACAACGTATATAATACATTATCTGTAGGAGAACTAGGTGGTATTAAACTTGATAAGAAAACTCAAGCCCAATTATACTCTGGACTTGTTCAACCTAATTATCCTTCCATCTCGGGCAAACCAACTAACTTACTTGGACATCTACTAGAAAAGTATCAATTTGTAGAACCAAGACATGACTTAATTGCTAAAGCTCTATGGTTACTTGCAGATCCAAATGGATTTGAAGCTAAGATCAGAGAACAAGGTGGTAAAGCAGCTACAGAGAAAGTAGTAAGACAATTAAAAACAGAGCAGTCTAGAAGAATTACTTCATCTAACACAGACCAAGATGAAGAAGCTGAAAGAAGATCAAACACTTCTACTAGAGCTCCACAAAAGACACTCTCAAGAGGAAGTAATATCTTCAAGAGATTTTAAATAGTAACAATTAAAAACAAATAAAAAATGGCAACTCCAGTTTTAAACAATGGTATATTCCTCCGGGATACCTCGTATCAGGCTAGCTCCCATGTGGATTCGTACCACTTGGTTAACATGCTGAAAGATGCTGAACCTATGGATTTAGGTCCAGTTGATTTATGGGCTATGGCTCAAAAGGTAGAAATGCCTCTTTACCAAATGTCAAGTTTTGGTGGGAAAAATGTAATCTCTGTGGATAATCACCGTGGAGAATATAGATGGCAGACTCCTGTATCTATTGATCTTCCTTACATTATTGAAGACATTGAGGATCCAAGTAAAATTCTTGGTACAGATGGTTCTACATTCAAAATCAAAATTAACAGACGTGAGTTTGGACATGGTGATATAATCACTTATGACAAATACAATGGTGTTGAGATGTACATTACTGATGAAGATATCATGCCTATTGGAGATGGTTTCATCTATACTGTACAGTTGGTAAACAATGACAACTACAAATTCTTAGATCACAAGTATCTTTTGAATGGTACTAAACTCTTCAGAAAAGGTTCTGCAAGAGGTGAGTATGGTGAAAGATTCTCTGACATTACAACAAGAACTTCATTCCGTGAATTCTATAACTTTGTTGGTAATGCTGAGGCTCACGTTCATTACTCTGTATCTTCAAGAGCAGATTTGATGCTTAAAGGAGGTATGAATGCAGATGGTACAGTTCCTGTAACTGAGATCTGGAGAAACTTTTCTTCTAACAATGATCCATCTATCAGCTCTTTGGAGGATATGATCAAAGTTATGGGTAAAGACAAAGTGAAAAAAGCATTTGACAATGGAGATCTTTCTAGAACTTTCTTAACTCAAATGGAAGCAGCTCACTTATCTAAAATTTCTACTGACATTGAGACTTACTTAATGTGGGGACATGGAGGTAGAGTTCGTCAAGATGGTGCTGATGACATGAGACTTTCTGTAGGTCTTTGGAAACAGTTAGATAACTCTTTCAAAAGAATATACAACAAGAATAACTTTACATTGGATTTGTTCCGTGGAGAAATCTACAACTTCTTCAATGGTAAAGTTGAGTTCCAAGGTCCAGATCCAAAAAGATCTCTAGTAGTTCAAACTGGTATGGGTGGAATGAGAATGGTAAATGAAGCTATCAAAAGAGAAGCAGTGTCTTCAGGTCTTTTGATTCAGGCTGCTGATATCGGTGCAATCACTGGTAAAGGTATGGACTTGAACTTTGGTTTTGCTTACACTTCTTATGTAATTCCTTTCTTGGCAAATGTTAAGTTTGTATTGAATCCTGCATTTGATAACATCCATACAAATGATATTGAAAACCCAATCATTGATGGTTTCCCATTATCTTCTTACTCATTCATTATCTTTGACATCACTGATAATACTAATGACAACATCTTCTTGTTGAAATTAAAATGGGATAATCAATTGAAATGGTGGTATCAAAATGGTACAATGGATTACATGGGACGTAGCCAAGGCTTCCAGTCTTCAGGTCAATTCAATGGATACCGAGTTATGATGACTCAAACTTTCCCAGCTATTTGGGTTAAGGATCCAACTAAAGTACTTAAGATTGTTATGAGAAACCCAGTAACTGGTGGATCATTCTAATCTAATCTATAAATAAATAAGGGAGGGGGTAACTCCTCCTTTTTTTTAAGTTTTAAAAATAAAAACCAATAATTAAAAACCAACAACAATGGAAAATTTCACAATGGTAGAAACTACTACCACCAAAAAAACAAAGTTAGCTATCAGACCTTTTGTTGATAGTCATTCAACTAACATGGGTCTTGAAGAATATGGCCTATCTCTTTATGATAGTGTAAAACATCATGAACAATTAGCTTGTCTTGAAAACAATGGTGTCATCAGATACTTAACAGGTCTTAATGAATTTGCTCCAGAAATTAAACTTCTTCCACAAGAGGAAAGAGAAGCTAGAGTAAAACAAATTAGAGAAACTATAGCAGATTTAGAAAAAGAACTTGCTGCTAATATTATTGATCCGGAACATAAAGATTTTTGGAAAAATGTAAAACTTCTTAAACCAGACAATGCAGAATTCTGGAATAAAATTGACATCAAATGTGGTAATGAACCAGTTTTCTTAGATATGACAAATCCTTTTGATAGAATTAAACTTATGGCAATTGAAGCTGGAGGTTTTTCTATTGTAGCAAAAAGCTATGAGGATGCAAGATCAAGACCAGTTCCTCCTAAATTTTATCTTGATAAAGAAGAGGAAACTTCAATGATCAGAACAGAGTACAAAAAGATGCGTAACAAAGCTCTTTCTGAACTTCAAAAATTATATGATAAAAACAGCACTAAGTTATTCTACATTGCAAAAGTTGTAGATGGTAATAGTACTCAGTATAGAAAATCTACTCCTATGGATACTATCTATGAGAATATGGACAGACATATTACTGGAGAAGGAGTTGAAGGAAACAAAGAAAGAGCTGCAAAATCATTCATAGATGCAAATAATTTGGACATGGAAACATTAAAAATTAAATCAATTGTGCGTGATTCCAGTTTTTTTAAGTATATTATTAATAAGGGAGATGGTTATATATATCATGCAAAGAGCGGAAGCTTACTTGGCAGAAATATATCTGATGTTATAGAGCACTTAAAAAATCCTTTACATGAGGATGTTTTGAATGAGCTTTCATCTGCTGTTGAGAAAATTTGGAACTCTTAAATTTAATAAAATGAAATCTGCATGTGTAACTAAAACAAAGTCAAAAAAATTGACTAAAGCTGATAAGACTCCAGGTGGAAAAGTTGGTGGAATTTCTAAAGCTCCTAAAACAGCTATTCCAAAAGCTAAGTATGGCATGACCATGAAAAAAGGTGGGATGAAAAAATCCCGTTAATATCATGGCTAAGGAAATGCTTAAAAGAAAAGACGGTAGTTATTCCCAGAGAGGTCTCTGGGATAACATCCGTGCTAATAAAGGTTCTGGAAAAAAACCTACTAAGCAGATGCTTAAACAGAAAAAGAAAATTAAAGCAACTTCTAAAAAGAAAAAGTAATGGCAATAAGAAAAACAACAACTAAAAAAACAACACCAGCTAAGAAGAGTTCTTCTTCAGTTGGTATTTCTTTATTCGGTGGTACTAAAGCTGACATGAGAAAGTATGAA
>Ga0307378_10009562_pt1 | contig 12735 bp, 9 predicted proteins | sample UN1MG_FD_202238 | JGI IMG/M metagenome (GOLD analysis project Ga0307378, IMG submission 202238) | Soil microbial communities from Risofladan, Vaasa, Finland - UN-1 | ecosystem: Environmental > Terrestrial > Soil > Coastal area > Acid sulfate soil | place: Finland: Risofladan, Vaasa | collected...
GTCTGAGTCGAGCCGCAAACCTTCACAGGACCGAGCGACGTGCTGGAGGTGATCCACATGCCGTAGTCGGGACTGATACCTCCAAAGCCGACCGGATCGAACGCATCGTACGCAACCGAACTCTGACTTTCGTTATCCCATTGGATGAGATAGCCGTCAATGGGCGCTCCCCGGAACACTTGGAGCGGGGCGGGATGGGCGGGCTCGATGGGAACGGACATCAAGCTCCTGTTCCCAAATATGGCTTCAGTCGGGCTCGTGATCTGCAGAGGAGCATCCAGCTCCGGAACCGTGACAAGCTCATACCCCTGGGAGAGCAGCGTCGGGACGATGGTCTGTATGGCGGTTGCCGTAGTATCAAGCGTGCAGTGGAACAGGATGATTGCGCCGTTCTGAGCAGCAGCCAGTGCGCGATCAATGATCTCCTGAGTCGGCGCAAGCCATCCCGCATCACCTGTGTCCGCAGTCCAGAAGACATGCCGATAGCCTTCCTCCGCGGCAATCTGCAACACATGGGAGTTTCTCGCTCCATAGGGCGCCCTGAACAACGGCCGGCAGTGATTGCCCGTGATCCCATAGATCATCTCCTCGGCGGCGGCGAACTCCCATCTGATCTGATCGTCGGAGATGTAGCGGAGATCGGGGTGGTCCCATGTATGGTTGCATACCTCATGGCCATCAAGTGTAGCTTGAACCCAAAAATCGGGCGTTGCCTGAGCAATGAGGCCCGTGACGAAGAACGTGGAACGCACGTTGTATTGCCGAAGTGTATCCAGAATTGAGTACTTGACGGATTCCGTCCCTGCGTCGAAGGTGAGAGCGATCTGCGGACGGGTAGTGCTAACCGTGCTGATTTCGTCGAAATTCCTGCCCTCGGATGCGCACCAGGCCTCGTTCGAGTAGCTTGAATGGCCTGACATGTTGAATGCACGGATTCGGTAGTAGTAATCCGTCGCCGGATTCACACTGGGATCGGTGAAGCTCATTCCGTTCTCACCAACTGTCGCTATCTCGCGGAACAGGGCAAGATTGCCTGCCTTGCGCTCGATCTTGTAGCCGAGTTCCTGGGTGGCATTGTCCGACCAGGAAAGGCTTATCCCGACGCCCGGCACCTGGACTGCCGCGCAATCGGTGGGCACTTCGAGACCCGGCGTCTTGATCGACACTTCGTTCGAGTAGGAGAAACCGCCCTCCTGATAGGCAGCAACCTGGTAGTAGAAGGTCGTACCGGAAGCCAGACCGGGATCCGTATAGGTGGTGACGCCGGCCCCAACGCTGTCAAGGAGAGCATACTCTTGGCCGGGCTGCTTCCTGTAGATGCTGAACCCATATTCGTCGCTGGAGTTGTCGGCCCAGTCGAGCCTCACATCGCTGTCCGAGACGAGCGTTGCCGTGAGACCGGACGGTGGAGTCGCGGCGGCCGGGGTATGGTTCAGATTACCGTATACGTAGCCATCCCAGGAGGGAATCCACGCGTCGCCTTCTGCGTCGATTGCCGGCGACGAGAAGATGCTGCCTTTGGTAAGATATCGCCACTTCAGCGTGCCGTTCGAATTGAGAGCGTATAGGAAGCCGTCCATCGTCCCAAAGAAGACGGTGCCATCGGCGTTCACTGCCGGTGACGAGCGCACGTCCGAGCGGGTCTCATAGCGCCATGTCTCAGTGCCGTCGGGAGCGATGCAGTAGAAAGTTCCCCAGTTCGAGCCCACGAGAATCGAGCCATCCGGCCCGATGGCGGGTGATGATGGAGTGCTGCCTGCCTTGTAGCAGACGGGGTAGAACCACGCCACGCTGCCATCAGAGGAATTCAGGCAGTAAAGGTTGCCATCGCCGCAGCCGAAATAGACCCTCGTTCCGTCCGAGTTGACTGCCGGCGAGGTGAGGATGGAGGTACCTGGGGAATAATGCCATTTCTCGGTATTGTTGGGATTGATGGCATACAGGCTTCCCCCGCCGACGTATATGGTGCCGTCCGGTCCGACCGCCGGCGAGGTCATGTGCATGTTGCTGAGAGTTCGCTGCCATTTCTTGCTGCCGTTGGGGTTCAGGGCATAGAGAATGCCGCTTCGCGAGCCGATGTAGACTGTCCCATCTGAGGCGACTGCCGGCGAACCGGAGACAACTCCGCCGGTACTGTATGACCATTTCTTCGTGCCGTTAGGGTTGATGGCATAGAGCTTATAGTCATTCGAGCCGACGTAGATAGTGCCGTCGGTGGCAATCGCGGGCGACGAACGGGTGCTGCCAATAGGATAGCTCCAGTTTATGCCTCCCGAACTGCTGATCGAGTATAAGTAGCTGCCCGCACCGACGTACACCACTCCGCCCGTGCCGATCGCGCAGGAAGACAGGATGCTGCCTCCGTTGACGTTGATCTTCAGCGCATTGGTGGATGTCGGGTCGTGATAAGGGCTGAGGGCAGTATGCCTCAAATCGTGCCGAAACATCGGCCATGCCGTATTGGCTAGTTGGGAATAAGCGGCAACCTGAATAGAAAGAATGAGAAGCAGAACGATCCGAGCCGTCTTCACTTGGGGCGTCTCCTTACTGGACCTTTTACCGCACTAAGCCAAACCAAGACGCAAGGAAGGTGGAAACCAACTATGCGTCTTATAAAATACTATACACTAAACGGCCTGTTTTGTCAATGGGCAGCCTGCTACGGCGGCGGGACTATGAGCTGGAGGTCACTGACCTTGTTGGCAAGCCAGTAGCCATGCCATGGCTCGACCGTCGAGGAGTATGAGTAGTCGTCCTCGACTCCGCAATCACGGCTGCTGGCCGCCGCCGCGTCCCACCAGATCAGTACGCTGGATATCCAGCCGGCATCCCTGGCATCGGCGATTGACCTCGTCTGCGGCGGGGTGGCATTGGGATTGTAGATAAAGCAGTTGCTCCACTGTTGGGCTGTCTGGAAAGGATAGCCGATGATTGTCCAGCCCGCACTTGCCAGGTAGGCATGCGGGAGCATGATGTGCCGCGCGGTCGTCTGAGTCGAGCCGCAAACCTTCACAGGACCGAGCGACGTGCTGGAGGTGATCCACATGCCGTAGTCGGGACTGATACCTCCAAAGCCAACCGGATCGAACGCATCGTACGCAACCGAGCTCTGACTTTCGTTATCCCATTGGATGAGATAGCCGTCAATCGGCGCTCCCCGGAACACTTGGAGCGGGGCTGGATGGGCGGGCTCGATGGGAACGGACATCAAGCTCTTGCTCCCAAAAATGGCTTCAGTCGGGCTTGTGATCTGCAGAGGAGCCACAAGTTCGGATACGGTGACCAGCTCATATCCCTGGGAAAGCAGGGTCGGGACGATGGTCTGCAAGGCGGTTTCCACGTCCGGCTTGGAGGCGTGAAGCAGGATCACAGCACCGTTGCGGGCGGCCGACAACGTTGTACTGATGATCTGGGAAACACCCGTATCGAAAGGCCAATGCGACCAGTACACATGTCGAAAGCCGGCGCTCGCGGCAGCGGCGAGTACCCGGGAGTCCCGTAATGCGCTCGGCGCTCGGAACAAGGGCCGGGAGTGATTGCCAGTGACGCCATAGATGATATCGTCGGCGGTAGTTAGCTGCCATCGGATCTCATCGTCGGTCAGACTCCTGAAGTCGGGATGGTTGTAGCTGTGGTTGCAGACCTGGTGACCGTCTATGGTTGCCTGCATCCAGTACTCCGGAGTAGCCTGAGCGACAGTTCCTGTTACAAAAAACGTGCAACGCACATTGTACTGCCGGAGGGTGTCCAGTACCCCCTGAAGTGGGGGCTCGCCGGCATCGAAGGTCAGGGCCATCTGATTCCGAGTGGTGGGAACAAGGGAAATATCGCCGTATTCCCGGCCCTCCGACGCGCACCAGGCCTCGTTCGAGTAGTCGGAGGCGATGGAACCATCGAAGGCTTGCACTCGGTAATAGTAGTCCGCGGCCGGGTTCACGGTGCTGTCGGTGAAACTCATGACATCTGCGCCGACGGTGGCGATCTCCCGGAACAGGCCCAGATTGCCGGCCTTGCGCTCAATCCAGTAGCCGGTCTCGATCGGAGTATCGCCCGACCAGGTGAGTTGGATGCCGACTCCCGGCGACTGGATCGCCGTCAGGCTCTTCGGAGCAAGCAAGCCGGGCATGGTGACTTGCACTTCGTTCGAGTAGGCATACCCTCCCTCCTGGAACGCGGACACCTGGTAGTAGTAGGTCTCGCCCTCCAGCAGGCCGGAGTCGGACCAGGTCGTGACCCCCGCGCCCACGCTGCCCACGATGGCATACGTGCCGCCGGCCTGCTTCCGATGTATCTTGAAGCCGTATTCATCGGTGGAATTGTCCGCCCAATCGAGCCTGACGCTGTCATCGGCGGTGAGCGTGATGGTCAGATTCGACGGAGGATTCGTACTAGGCGGACTGTGGTTCAAGTTGCCGTAGACACAGCTATCCCACACACCTATCCATATGCCGCCACTGGCATCAATCGCGGGGGAGCTGTAGATGCTGGCCGGAGCGAAATACCACCACTTTACGGTTCCGTCGGGATTGAGGGCATACAACCCGCCATTCCATGCGCCGAAGAAGATTGTGCCGTCAGCATTCAATGCAGGTGATGAACGGATGTCCGACCAGGTCTCATAGCGCCAATTCTCGGTGCCCGACGGGTGGATGCAATGAAGGGTTCCGAAATTCGAACCCACGTAGATCGTGCCGTCAGACGCCACTGCGGGCGAGGACGGCGTATTCGAAGCGTAGTACTCGATGGGAAATCTCCAGACCATGTTCCCGCCGGTATCAACAGAATAGAGAAAATTCGTGCTGCTGCCGAAGTAAATTCGGCTTCCGTCCGGACTAATCGCCGGGGAGGTGAGGGTCGTGCCGCCGGGGTTGTAGTGCCATTTCTGTGTGCCGTTAGGATTGACTGCCCGCAGGCCAGCCGCACAGACGTAAATCGTGCCGTCATCGGCTATTGCCGGAGAGCTCATGCTGATGCTCGACAAGACGAGTGACCATTTCAGGGTGCCGTCGGGATTCAAGGCGTAGAGATAGCCGTCCATCGAGCCGAAGTAGACCGTCCCATCAGCGCCGATCGCGGGAGAACTGGTTATGTCGCCGCCGGTGGTGTATGACCATTTGAAAGTTCCGTTGGAGTTTACGGCATAGAGCCTGTCATCGCTCGAGCCTATGTAGATCGTGCCGTCGGCCGCAATTGCAGGCGTGGAGCGGGTGCCGCCTATGGGGTACATCCAGTTCACAGTCCCCGTGCTGCTTATGGAGTAGAGGTTCGTACCGGCCCCCACGTAAACCGTGCCGGCAGGGCCGATCGCGCATGAGGAGAGGGGGCTGCCGCTGACAGGCACTTTCAACTCGTCAGTGGGCAGCGGATCGTGATATGGGCTCTGGCCTGAGTGCATCAAATCATGCCGAAACATCGGCCACGCCGTATTCGCTAGTTGGGAATAAGCGGCAACCTGAATAGAAAGAATGAAAAGCAGAACGATCCGAGCCGTCTTCACTTGGGGCGCCTCCTTACTGGAGCGTTTACCGGCTAAACCGAACCAAGACGCAAGGAAGGTGGAAACCAACTATGCATCTTATAAAATACTATACACTAAATCGCCTGTTTTGTCAATTGGCAAGATCATGGAAACGTGATACTGGATGCATTCGCGTTGAGTGGGTAGAGAAGTAAAAAGGAATGGCCTTCCATAGCAGGTAATCGTTTGTTAGCAAACACACCGAACCGAAAGGAGACTCCAATAGAATGTTTACACCCGGGAACGCGAACTCCCTTCTTGACCCCGCACGTGATTTTGCCGGTCATCATCTTTCTTGCGCCGGCATCACTGAGTCGGAGGAGCAGGTCCAAACCATAGCGCGCATGGCAGCGAATGCTATGATGAGAAAATCGCTGCAAGCATGAGTGGGAAGCCCACATGCAAGGGCTCGATGAGAGGTTGCGGACTCCCAGAGTGAAGGAGCTTGTAGGATCCATGTGCACGGCGCTTCCGTATGAAGCGGCCACGGCCTTGCTGAGCAACGAATTGAGGCGGATCGAGCATGCAGCCCGCGCCGCATAAGACATCATCTACCCACTCTGAGGAATTCCACCCCGATGAGTGTGCTCGCTTGACTGGCTGAAACAATAGGGCTCGCCGATAGCGGAGATCCAGTCGTTCGCCAGGCAGAACCTGGAGATCGCCTCGTCAGCAACCACGGCGACGATATCCACATCACTCCAGACATCGGTTCTGATGTCATCCGGAGTGTAAGAGCCGATCAGGACGAGACCTTTCACGCCCTCGTCGGCTGCTAATACGTCTCTTACTCGCTCGATTGCTTTGAACTGCCAGGCCTCAACTACCATACTGAGGATTCCCTTCCAGTGAATGTAAATGCGATGTGTCGTTCAGCTTCTCCATAACCCGCTCGCCCCATTCGTTAATGGTCAACCGGCTGATGCTGCACGGGTCTAATGTGAACGAGGTGTTCTGCCCACCGTGTCCCAGGCCGAGCCACCAGTGGATTACGGCATTACCCGAGCCGGCATGAACTACCACTAGAGTCAGATCATGGCCGTTATCCTTAACGCTCTCCATGAATGACATCACCCTTTCGGACATCCGCCGCCAACTCTCCGCTCCTTGATAGGGCGCCCAATCGAGCGTGGGTTGGGTGATGGGAATCATGATCTTCTTGGCTTCCGCTTTCGTGAGATTGGCGGCAGCGCCGTTATTCAGTTCGCGGAGTCCCTGGACGAACACCGGTTTGATGGGAAGAAACTTGGCGATGATCTCCGCAGTCTGGGCGGCCCGTGGAAGGTCGCTCGAGTAGAAGTCGAGGGGCCGATCGCCGATGATACTTGCCAGCCGAATGCCTGCCAATCTAGCCTGCTCTCTGCCCAGTTCAGTTAGGGCAACATCTGACCATCCGCCGGTCAAACCCTTCACCATATGATCCGCTTCGCCATGCCGAACGATAATGAGTTCCTTCACTATGCTGCTCCTCGTAGAGGGTACCGCCTCCACTTTGCATTACATTATAGCATCAGGCTGACATTATGTAAGGTTTCCAGCAGAATAGCGGTCATATCTATTGGAACAGCCGCGAAGGGATTGCGCAACCTTGGTCTCGGACGAGCAGATAATCAGGAGAGTTCTCAAGGGGCACGCGGAGGAATACCGAGAACTGATGCTGAGGTATCAAAGCCAGGCGTATCGGTTTGCTTACCGTGTTCTCGGCATGCGTGAAGAGGCGGAAGACGCTACCCAGGAGGCGTTCATCCGGGCATACGGCAGACTGAGCACGTGCCGAGATAGACGGAAGTTCTGGCCATGGCTGCGCCGAATCGTGCTGAACCTGTGCCTGGATCGGCTTCGTGAGGAGCCGGAGGAGGAACTACCTGAGGAGCTTTCGGATGTCGACACCGTGGAGTCGGAAGTATTCCGAAGAGCCGAGCTGGAGGACATCCGCCGGGCCATTGCCAAACTGCCCGGCGCTTACCGGGTGGCGGTTGCTCTTCGGTATGAGGAAGAGCTTTCATTCAAAGAGATCGCAGGCATACTGGGCGAGAGTCTGAGCGCTGTCCAGGTTAGAGTGCACCGAGCAAAGAAGATGCTGGCCGAGAGATTGGGGGTAATACGAGATGAAATCCGCTGATGAAAGGATTACCGAGGCTCTGAAGCAGCCGATCGAGGCCCCGGATCTGACGGATGCGGTCATGGCCCGCCTGCCCGCCCAGCGGCGTTGGCGGTTGAAATGGGCGTATGTAGTTGCCATCCCGATTCTCATACTCGCCGTGGTCTTGTTGCTCAACCGAGGGCAAAAGCCCGAATATCAGGCGACCAAGCGGCCCGCCCCGGTGAGCCCGGCTCCAATTGAAAAGCCAATCCCAAGGCCCATGCCGAATCCGCCGAGGATCATCGTGCAAAAGCTCCAGGAGAAGCGACCAGCAGTTAGACGACGTCATTTCATTCCCAAGCACGTCGCCAGATCGCCCGAGCCGAAGCCGGTGGATTCCCAGCCGACGCCTGCGTCAGATGATTTCACGGCGCTTCAGCAGGCGATTGCCCAGGCGGCGCTGGAGCAGATAAGGCCTGTGACTCATACGCTGCCGCCCAATGAGGACGCCGAAACCATCGAACGGCCGGCGTTGGAAGTCATCGCCAATTGTGGCCCCATACAGGTGCCAGTTGAGGAACTTGGAGGTTGATATGAAAATCAGCATACTATCGTTTATCTGCTTTGTACTGTTGGCGGGGTCGGCTCTGGCCGGGCCGAATCAGGCTGAACTCGCTGGATACCGCTGCATCGTACCGGACTGGAGCAAGACCAGCGGAGGGACGAGTCCGTCACTGTCACCGGATGGTGACACCCTTGCCTATCTGGCGAATGGCAAGATCTGGATTGTGTCCGGCTTGAATAAGTATCAGCCTGCATCGAAGAATGCGTCAGGACCCGCTGCGCCGCCCCAGGCATGGCAGCTTAACGTAAAGGTGCCGGACACGGCGTTCAAACCCACATCGGTGATGGAAGACAGCGATGAAGACAGCTTTCGGAATCTGGACTGGTCGCCGGATGGAAAGCGGTTGGCTCTCATATTCGAGGGACGGCTGTTCGTGGCTAAGAACCTCGACCCAAAGTCACAATCTGCCGACACGCGGCTTCTGGCAGATATGGTCAAATGGTCTGATGAGGGTATGGCATTGGCCGCCCCCCGGTGGTCGCGAGATGGGAGTAAGATTGCGATCCTCATGGGCACAAGCGATCGCTCGATGGTATGCGACATTGGGGTAGTGGACCCGGCATCCGGTGAGGAGAAAGTAGTCGCAACCGATGCGGTTCCCGACCGGATAGTCTGGGAGCAGCCGTGGTCTCCGGATGGAGGGTCATTGGTGTACGCAGTGATGAGCATCAATGACGACCATAGATCTGGTGAGTTTGGGGGACTGGGGATCGCCAAGCTGTGTGGAGAGAGCACACGCATACTCACAGGTAGAGGTATGACATATACACCCAGTTGGTCGCCCAAAGGTGACCTGATCGCATACTCAAGTCCCTACGAGACTGCCGGCATGAGTGGAATGCTCCCGGGCGTTCAGGTAACCGACCCTTCCGGCAAGGATCCCAGGCCGATCGCAAGGCCCGAGCCATCCAAAGAGCAGATCTCCCAGGGAATGGCCGAGATGCGGAGCCGCCTCATCAAGGTTCTCAAGGAGCGATACCCCAAAGTCTATACCTCGGAGCAGCTTAGACGATTTGCCGGAAACGACGTAACCGAAAGCGAGGTGATGGGCATCATCCTGGTGGCGGAAGCCGTGACTCAGGCACCTGTGATCGGGGGCAGGTTCCAGCAGACAATCAATCGAGTGATGGCGGCACTCAAAGCCAAGGGGAATTCGTTCAATCTGAGGAAAGACCTGCCATTCGCAGAGACGAGTGATGCCATTAAGACACTGCCCGAGGAGCAATACGACCGCCTACAAGAACAGTTTATTGGGTCGCTCCAACAGATCACCCAGCCCCTGATCTTGCTCAAGAGCAAGATAGATGACTATCCGACCTGGTCACCGGACGGAAAGCAGATCGCCTTCGTGCGATGGGATCCGATGAACGGCAGCCAGCAGTTGCTTGTCACCGATACGGCATTCGGCAAGACGCGGGCAGTCTTCGAGGAGAATGCCATCGCCAATCTGTCATGGTCCGGCGACGGCAGATCGTTGGCAGTCCAGGCCAGCCGGAATCTGGCCTACACCAATTCAGAGGCCAGGTCGAGTTCTCCGGGGATCCTGGGCAACATCTGGCCCAGGTTCATCACCATGCCGAGTTACTCGGAGATATGGGTGCTTGATCTGAAGTAGGATTTGACGGACGCGGGGTATTCTCCTACAATTCAAGCGGAGGATGTCTATGCGCTGTCTACTCTTGCTCTCACTCATTCTGATCGCTGCCGGCGTCCGAGGCCAGGACGATCCGCTCGCCGGGAAGCCGCCGTTCAGGCGTCTGTTCCTCGATGCCATGGTGGTCGAGGAATCGAGCGGGCTGGCCAGAGTCTTCCATGCGGCGCAGAAGCATCCCGGCAATCCGCTCATTAAGGGCGACAAGGCCTGGGAGGGATGGGGACCCTACCAGTATGGCACAGCCCTCTGGGACGACGGCAAGCTGAAAATGTGGTACCAGTGCATCGGCAAAGACAGCGGCTACTCGTGCTACGCCGAGTCGAGCGACGGGATCAAGTGGACAAAGCCGAACCTGGGCGTTTGGGATTTCAAGGGCTCGAAGGACAACAACATCGTCGGGACGATGGGCCTGCCGGGCGTGATAAGGCTCCCAGACAAGTGGGCGATGTACTCCTGGGGCGGGCCGAACGGTCCACAGGTTCACTTCTCGAAGGATGGCCTGCGCTGGGAGGAGGCCAAGGCCAAGCTCTTCCAGACCTCGGATGTCGTCAACTTCTTCTATGATCCTTATCGGGAGCGTTACGTCTGCACCTACAAGACCGCCAACCGCCGGCATCGGGCGGTGGGAATCGCCATCTCGAAGGATGGCTTGGAGTGGACTAAGCCGGTCGAAGGGCCGGTTGTAGGCGCTGATGACCTGGATCCGGATGCATCCCAGTTCTACGGAATGCCGGTGTTTCCGTATCAGGGCATGTACATCGGCCTGCCGTGGATCTATCACGCCCGGTGGATGAAGTATGGAGTCTATGACAGCCCGAACAAGATGTATGAGGCCCAGAAAGGCAGTCCATGCACGGTGGACGTCCAACTCACCTGGAGCTGGAACTTGATCCAGTGGACTCGGACCCCCGAGCGAGAGCCGTTCATCGCCCTCGGAGCTAAACCTGCCTGGGACTGGGGGATGATTTACACTGCCCGCGCCCCTGTGCTGGTCAACGATGAGCTTTGCTTCTACTACGGCGGCTGCGACAATATCCATGACGCGAATGATGCTGACTGCGCCATTGGACTTGCGACCCTCCGCCTGGACGGCTTTTGCTCGATGCATGCCGGCTCGGACGAGGGATGGCTCATCAGCCGCCGTGAGGTCTTCCAGACGCCGAAAGTCACCATCAATGCCAAGGTTCTGCCGGGTGGCTACGTCGTTGCTGAACTCCTCGATCGGGAGAACGCCGTGATCCCGGGCTTCTCGCGGGATGACTGCATCCCCTTCAACGGCGATTCCGTCCGCGGAACGCTCACATGGAAGACCGATAAGCTCCCGGAAGGCGACAAGAAGATCCGTTTCTTCCTAAGGAACGCGGACCTCTACTCTTATGTTCCGGCGGACATAGACATGGAGAAGGAATCACAATGAGCACCAGACGCGATTTCATCAAGGGCTCGCTCGCGGGGACGGCGTTTCTGGGGCTTGCGGGCGCGCCCACACTCGGCGAACAGGGGGGCAAAGCGATGGCGACCAGTCACGCGGCCGATATCTCACACAGGCTCTTCTTCTTTCAGCAGCCTGCTCGTTCATACGGCCTCCATCACGTCTATGCGCCGGTCAAGAAGCTGAATTGTCATGTGGATGATGGCGGGGTCGGCTATGCCTGCATAGACTTCGGCGATCCCATCAATATGGATGGCGGCTCTTATCGCTGCTATGGAACGGTCCGTCCGGCAGATGAGAGCACCATGGCAATTGGATTATGGCAATCAAAGGATGCGCTCGATTGGAAGCCTGTGAACCTCGGACAGGGCACGAATCTCATCCACTTCGAGAATCTGCCCGGCGACCAGAGCGCAGTCGGCCTGCCGAACGTGCTTCGTCTCACAGACGGCAAGTGGCGGATGTACTTCTGGAAGCATCGCGACGGACAGCTTCGATATCTAATCGCCGAGAGCAGTGACGGCCTGAAGTGGCGTGTCCTCGACATGAATAAGCCGGCGCTGTATCATCCGCACGATGGCGGACTCTGGAAGCTCGCGGAGGGCCTGGCGCCTGAAAAGATCCCGGAGATCAAGCTACCGCCGGACGAGCTCCTCGCCCGCAAGCGGCTTTGGAGCAATGACTCGACCCATATCCACTACAACGAGGAGATGGACCGGTTCGAATGCTATTCGGTGTGGCTTCATCCGGCGATCCCTGAAAGGCGCGTAGACGTGGACAATGCCCCGGGAATCCATCGCCTCATTCATCGCCGTCTTAGCCCAGACGGCCTCAACTGGAGCGATGCGGAGCTGATCATCATGCCGGATGACCGCGACCCGTGGGACTTGCAGTTCTACTTCCTGAGCGTTCACCGGCAGGAGGATTGGATGATCGGCCGCCTGGGATACTATCGGGTGGCGGACGGCCTTCAGACCATGGATACCGACCTCTGCTTCTCGCGAGACGGCTATCGTTGGGAGCGGCCCGTTCGCGGCGGATGGATTCCTAGGTCGGCAGACGGTTTGGATAAGACGGGTATTTATGCCGGCGGTGCGTTAGTGGATCTCGGCGACCGGTGGCTCACCCTCTACAGTGGCACGCCCTCAATGCACAATGCCAAAACCCGCACGTCGCGCCCGATGGCGGCGTCATTCGCAAAGAACCGGTTTGTGGGCCTGGAGGCAGGTCGAACGCCCGGCGGGTTCATCACCGAGCCGTTCTTCCCGGCAGGGGAGATCCACATCGACGCCGATATCCGCGGATGGCTTAGAGCCGAGTTGTGCGACGCCTTCGGCCGCAAGCTCCCCGGCTTCCATCTAATGGATTCGATTCCCATCAAGGAAGACAGCGAATCCCATGTCCTCAAATGGAAGAGCGCCTC
>Ga0307378_10009563_pt1 | contig 12734 bp, 14 predicted proteins | sample UN1MG_FD_202238 | JGI IMG/M metagenome (GOLD analysis project Ga0307378, IMG submission 202238) | Soil microbial communities from Risofladan, Vaasa, Finland - UN-1 | ecosystem: Environmental > Terrestrial > Soil > Coastal area > Acid sulfate soil | place: Finland: Risofladan, Vaasa | collected...
AGCAGAGTTTTGCTAGAGGCACACATGACGATGTTTTCAACGCTGCTCAAGCCGGGGCTGGTGAGCCGTTGAATTGGACACAGGGTGCGGGTTTTGTGTTGATCGCGCTTGGGCCGTATTTGTGTTTAAGGGCCAAGCCTGATGCGTCGCGCCGGCCTGCGCGGGTGGCCCCCGGAAACGGCTTTGCCGTCCGGAGGCCTTGGGAGGCTAGAAGCCTCGGAAAATATTGCCGCATGCCAGGATGACATAGGCGACGACGACGACCCAGAAGCCGTGCTCGGTGATGAACGGTATCGGCATGAAGGCGCCGATGATGCCCAAGACTGCTAGTACGATTGAAACTACGAAGACGACGGTTGTCGGCGGTGACAGACTCATCTCCAGCCCTCCCTCTTGTTGACGAGCGGACTGTAATCGTTTTCTGTGAAAAAGCGAGTGCGATGGGGCTGACGGAAGCGTCACGGAACGCGCGCTTTGCGGGGGATTCGAAGCCGAGGATGAAGGAGAGTTTCTAATGGCGCCAATGATGCGGCTGATCCTTGGGCTTGGTGTTCTTGGTCTCATTCTCGCGGCGGTCGCGCTGGGGCTGCCGGCGCATGTGACGGTGGCCCGGTCGGTGGTGATCAACGCGCCGGAATACGCGATCTATCCCTACCTCAACAATCTCCGCCAGTTCCCGGACTGGTCGCCTTGGGTGGCTCGCGATCCCAACATGAAGCTGACCTATTCTGGGCCCCCGGAAGGCAAGGGCGCCAAGCTCGAATGGGTGAGCGAAAAGCCGTCCATTGGGGAGGGCAGCATGGTGATTGTCGATACGGAGCAATCCCGGAACGTGAATCTCGCCGCGAACTACAACGGTCTGGAGGGCATGAGCACCTACGACCTCGCGCCGGCCGGCGCCGGCACCAAGGTCACGTGGACCTTCGGCTACGAGACGGGCTCGAGCCCGATGAAGCGGTGGAAAGGGCTTATGCTCGACGGGTTCATCGGCGCGGATTATCGCGCTGGCCTCGAGAAGCTGAAAGCGAAGATCGAGGGGGATCGCCGTTCGACGGCGCGGCCCACCATCGTGGTGCCGCAGGCCCCGGTTGCTCCCGCGCCGCAAGGCGAGGTGCCCGCGGCCGGTGCGGCTGGACAGAGTGTGGTCAAGGAGACGCCCGCGCAAGGCGCCAACGGCGCCGCCCCGGCGCAGCCATAAAACTCCGGCTCAAAGCCGCACTGTAGGGATCAAAGCTTCCGCTGCTCGTCCGCAGGCTCGGGCACCACCTTGGGCTCGCCTTGCGTGGCCTGCATGATCAAGTTCTCCAGCGGGCCGCATTCGAACAACGCCGCCTCGCCACCGAATCCCTCCGCCTCGCTCTCGGCGAGATGCGGATCGACCACGCGGCGTCCGCTCACCCGGTAGACGCAGATTTCCCCATCCGCCGCGGTGAAGGTGATGCTGTCGCCGATCGTCACGTCACCGAGCGCCACGTCACCTTGAATCTGATCGCCGATGGCTTTCCTCTCGGTCTTGACGCGCGCGGTGCGGCCGGGGGCCGGTGAGACGGGCCCGCTCAACGCGGGCGCATCGAGCAGCGCCGCACTCAATCCGAGACGCGGCACCTTTGCCGTCGGCGCGAGCGACATGTTCGCCGTGAGATCTTCCCAGGGCCAGTGCGCGAACTCCGACTGATCCTGGACCGCCAGAGCTTGCGCCCACACGCTCTGACGAAGAGCCTGGGCGAACCCGTCCTTGCCGAGCGAGGGCAGAACGCCGTTGAGCTGGACGGCGCCGATGAGAAGTAGACCTAAAGCAGCCGCTCCAAGTCCCACCACGCGCGTCGCGCGCGCACGAAGGAAAAGGAGGAGGAGCTGCACCGACCCCCGTAACGGCATCAGATCCTCCTCCCGATCCGCCGCGGGGAGGCATCGTCGCGGCGGGAGTGGCGCCACATGAGCAGCGCCACCGCGCTTAGGAAGGTGAAGAGAAGGACGAACATTGCGATTTGCCCTGTCTTGCCGTTCTGGGTCGGTGGCACCATGCCAAGGACCTGAGTCCCGACTTTACCATAGACCCAGCGGTCTGGAAGCTTCAGGGGTAGCGTCGTCCCGGTAACAAATTTGCTAGTTTGCCCGGTTTCGGCCGTTTCAAAGGCCAGAGGGGCTTGGCCGAGGGCTTGCGCGGGCACCGCCCGCAGCAAAACCTCCGGAAAGCCAAGAGAACCGGCCGCGATCACCGTGAAAATCAGCAAAGTCGCCAAAAGCCTGGAAAGGCCCGGAGCGGCGCATTGCATGGTCATCGGCTGGCCCTCTGTGCGTCCCACGAGCCTCACTGGAGCACGGCAATTGGGCGCGGGCTTAGCCGTAATGTGGCCCGGTCGCTAATCCCCTCGCCATATGTGTGGCGCAAATGGGGAGGCTGGCGGCGGGAACCGCGAGCCGGGGGCCGCGTTACCTCCCGCGTTAACGACACGGCGATCAATGCCCGGGACCCGCCCGTGCGGGCGGTTCGCGCCCCCGCTTAACCAAACACCAAGGAGAGTACCCATGTCGCAGATGAAGACCCTCGAGGAGCTCTTTCTCCACCACCTCAAGGACATTTATTTTGCCGAGAAGCAGATCCTGAAGGCCCTGCCGAAAATGTCCGAGAAGTGCGATTCCGCCAAGCTGCAGAAGGCTTTCGACGACCATCTGAAGGAGACCGAAGGCCAGGTCGAGCGGCTCGAGCAGGTATTCGAGATCTTCGGCGAGAAGGCCAAGGGCGAGACTTGTCCGGCGATCGAAGGCATCATCAAGGAAGGCGAAGAGGGCATCAAGGATTCCAAGGATCCCGACGTCCGCGACGCCGCGATGATCGCCGACGCCCAAGCCGTGGAACACTACGAAATTACCCGCTACGGCACCCTGATCGCCTGGGCCAAGCAGCTCGGCAAGCCCGAGGCCGCCAAGCTCCTCCAGGAGACCCTGGACCAGGAATACGAGGCCGATCGGCTCCTCAGCAAGCTGGCCGAGGGCCAACTCAACAAGGAAGCCGCGTAAGCCTCGACGCTTGCCGGTCTTTGCCTAAGATTGATGCAGCGCGGAGTTCTGCTCCGCGCTGCGTCTTTTTATGCACGGTCATATTGTGCATTGCACTTGCAGGGAAAAGCGCGCCCGCATAGGGTTGCCGCGAATTTTTCCCGCAGTCCTCGGCATTTTTCCAGGAGTTCTTCATGGGACTGGTCTCCCGCACGCTTGAACGGGTCAAGCCCTCTCCAACCATGGCCATCACGAACAAGGCGCGCGAGATGAAGGCCGCCGGGTTCGACGTCATTGGCCTTGGCGCCGGCGAGCCCGATTTCGATACCCCTGACAACATCAAGCAGGCGGCCATCGAGGCCATCAAGCGTGGTGAGACCAAATATACCGCGGTCGACGGCATCCCCGAGCTTAAGCAGGCGATCTCCGAGAAATTCGCACGCGAGAACGGGCTTGAGTATGCGCCCGCTGAGATCACCGTGGGCTCGGGCGGCAAGCATGTGCTCTACAACGCGCTGCTCGCCACGCTCGACCCCGGCGACGAGGTGATCATCCCGTCGCCCTATTGGGTGAGCTATCCCGACATCGTTCTGTTGGCGGGCGCGGAGCCGGTGATCGTCGAAGCCAAGCTCGAGGACGGCTTTAAGCTCACGCCGGAAGCGCTCGAGAAGGCGATTACGCCCAAGACCAAGTGGTTCATCTTCAACTCGCCGTCGAACCCGACGGGCGCCGCCTACACGCGCGATGAGATCAAGGCGTTGACCGATGTGCTGCTCCGCCACGAGCGCGTCTGGGTGCTCACGGACGATATCTACGAGCATCTCGTCTATGACGGCTTTGATTTCACGACGCCCGCGCAGGTCGAGCCGAAACTGAAGGAGCGCACGCTGACGCTGAACGGCGTGTCCAAGGCCTACTCGATGACCGGCTGGCGCATCGGCTATGCGGGCGCGCCGGCGGAGCTCATCAAGGCGATCGGCAAGCTGCAATCCCAGTCGACCTCCAACCCGTGCTCCATCAGCCAATGGGCCGCGGTCGAGGCGCTGCGCGGCCCGCAAGACTTCTTGAAGGACTGGGTGAAGTCGTTCCAGGAGCGGCGCGACCTCGTGGTCTCCATGCTCAACCAGGCCAACGGTCTGAGCTGCCCAACGCCGGAAGGCGCCTTCTACGTCTATCCCTCATGCGAGGGCTGCATCGGCAAGAAGACGCCCAAGGGCGACACGATCAACAACGACGCGGATTTCGCCACGCTGCTTCTCCAGGAAGAAGGCGTCGCGGTGGTTCACGGCGAGGCGTTCGGCCTCTCGCCCTTCTTCCGTATCTCCTACGCGACCGGCCTGGACGCGCTGGAAGAGGCGTGCCGCCGCATACAGCGCTTTTGCGCCAGCCTGAGCTAGGGGGGGTTATAATGGGTGCGGACGCAGCAGAGGGCGAGGCCATGAAATTTTCCAAGCTCAGCACGGCAAACCAGATCGAAGGCAAGATCATGGAGATCCGCAAGGGTGCCGTGACCGCCATCGTCTATGTGCAGATCGCCGGCGATACGATGGTCGAGGTGAGTGTCACCATCGCGTCGCTCGAGACGCTTGGTCTTTTCGAAGGCAAGTCGGTAACGCTGATCATCAATCCCGTCGACATCATGATCGGCTGCGAATAGCGCCACCCGCGCGAGACGGTCCGGCTCAGGCCGGCAGTACGGCTTACCTTCCGAGGACCTTATGGACCAGCGCGTCACAGACGGACCCATAAGCGCAACCGACCGTTCCTCCCGCGTGTTTCACCTGCCGGACGGACGGGCCATCGGCTTCGCGGAATACGGCGATCCGGACGGCTTGCCGGCCATGGCGCTCCACGGCACGCCGGGATCGCGCTACATGTTCGCGCTGACCGACGAAGGCGCGCGGGCGCGGGGCTTGCGCATCATCGCGCCCGAGCGTCCTGGCTATGGCCTTTCCGAAGCCCACCACTTCGACACGCTGGCCGATACGGCCCATGACGTGAAGGCGCTGGCCGACGCGCTTGGGCTCGACCGCTTCGCGATGATCGGGGTGTCGGGCGGCGGGCCGCATGCGATCGCTGCTGCCGCGTTGCTGAAGGAGCGTGTCCTGCGTCTCGCGCTGATCTCGCCGGTGGGTCCCATCGCCGACTGCGACCATATTCGCATGTCGCATCTGCACCGGTTCCTGTTCACGCGCATGGCGCCGTCGCATCACGCGGCCGGTGCGTTTTTCTATGGGCTTCGGACGTTGATCGACTGGACGCCGGGAGCGGCCTATCATCTCTTGATGCAGCGTGTGACCGACGCGGACCGCGAGGTGCTTCATCGGCCCGAGGTCAGGGCCAATCTTCAGGCTGCGCTTCGCGAAGGGCTGCGGTCCGGAATCGAAGGGCCGCTTCAGGATTTGCGGCTCTATTGCGAGCATTGGAACCTGCCGCTCGGCGAGATCACTGTGCCCGCCATCATGTGGCAAGGCAGCGAGGACACCGTCGTGCCGCCCGACGCGGCCTATTCTCTTGCCGGCGCGCTGCCCGGTTGCCGGCTCGAGGTCATCGAAGGTGTCGGCCACTATTGGGTGTTCGGCGAGTTCGACCGCGTGCTCGACAAAGTCCGGGCGACCTGGCCCTAAGCCATGACACCGGCCTTCACCCACTGCGCGATGCATGTGGCGGACCTCGATCAGTCCATTGCCTTCTACGCGCGCTATTGCGGGATGGAAATCGTCAAGGAGCACGGCGAGGGGAAGAGCCGCGTGGTGTGGCTGGCAAGCCCCGGCGCGAAGGAAAGCTTCGTCTTGGTGCTGCTTGGCGGCGGGCCCAAACGCACCCAGGACGAAGACGACATGACCCATTACGGGTTCGGCGTGCCGACGCGTGAGGACATCGACAGGATCGCCGCCCAGGCCAAGGAAGACGGCCTGTTGCACTGGCCCCCGCGCGATTATGCCCCGCCCACGGGCTATCTGTGCGGGGTCAAGGACCCGACCGGCTACATCGTCGAGTTTTCTTGCGGACAGCCGCTTGGGCCGCACGCCAAGGACCGCTAGCGCGCCTTAGAACTTGCTGTAGGTCCGGCAGCAGCAATCCTTGGAACCGTCGGGGTGGAAGTTGCACACCTGTTTCTCTTCGCCCCGGCAGAGAGGGGGCGCCGCGCTCGGCGGGATGCTGGCGGTGCAGCGCTGCGTGTAAGGGATGCAATGGCCGCCCAAGAGTTCCGAGTTGGCCGGACAGTTCGTAGCCGTGCCGGGTGCCGCGGCGCCTGTGTTACCGGCGGGCGGCGGCAAGGCATCGGGGTCGTCGCTACCGCCGCCGAACCAGCCCCCGCTTGAACTGTCTCCAGAACCGCCTCCGGAACTGTCGTCGCTGCTGCCCGGAACCTTGGGCATCTTGCCGCGCCGTATTGCGCCACCCTCCCTTCGGCAGGTGAAGCCATCGCCGAAATCGCCGCAGACGAATTTCGCCTCCTGCAGGAGCGAAGCCTCAGATCGGGCCGGCATCGGCCCTGCGAAGGCGGATGCGCCACCGCTCCCGATCAGTGCGGCGAGGGCGAAAAGCAGGGTCGACAGAACCAAACTGGAAACGAAACGCATGGAACCCCCATCGGTAAGGGCGTCACCATAATGATTTCTATGCGGGATCAGAAGAGGCGGATGAGCGCTCGTACATCGCGGCTCTTGCCAGAGCGCCTGTCCCTTGACACGATAGTGTCCTTAAGGCTCGCGAGGGGAAAAAGGGCCAAAATCAAAGGCCCCACCTTGCGCGGCGTGCCAAGGGAGGAGAGCATGGGCCAAGCGCAGGGCCAACCAGCCCGCAGTGCCCGCTGCATCGCATTGGTTGGCCCCTATCTCAGCGGTAAGACGACACTTCTCGAATCTATTCTGGCGCGGACGGGCGCCATCAAGCGGCAGGGCAGCATCGTCGCCAAAAACACGGTGGGCGATGCGTCAGACGAAGCCCGCCATCACGGCATGAGCGTCGAGCTCAACGTGGCCACCGTCGATTTTCTCGGAGACTCCTACACCTTCCTCGACTGTCCCGGCTCTATCGAGTTCCAGGCTGACGCGGCCAACGTGCTCACCGCCAGCGACGCGGCGGTCGTGGTGTGCGAGCCCGACGAGAAGAAGGTGCCGGCGCTTCAGCTCATCCTCAAACAGCTCGAGGATCGCGGCATCCCGCACTTTTTATTCCTCAACAAGATCGACAAGGCGGAGACCCGCGTGCGCGACATCGTACCGATGTTGCAGCCCGCCTCCGCCGCGCCGCTCGTGCTGCGCCAGGTGCCCATTTGGGAGGGCGGAATCGTCTCGGGCTTTATCGATCTCGCGTTGGAGCGCGCTCATGTCTATCGCGAGCATGCGCCCTCCGAGGTGATCGAGATGCCCTCAGCGCTCGCCGAGCGCGAGCAGGAAGCGCGCTTCTCCATGCTGGAGCAGCTCGCGGACTATGATGACGAGCTGATGGAGCAGTTGCTGGAAGACGTGCCGCCGCCGCGCGACAAGGTGTTCGACGATCTGGCTACCGAGCTGCGCGAAGGGGTGATCTGTCCGGTGCTGCTGGGTTCGGCGGAGAACGGCAACGGCATCTTGCGGCTCTTAAAAGCTTTGCGCCACGAAGTGCCTTTCGTGCAGACGACGGCAGCGCGATTGGGCGCGGACGGCGCGCCGTCTTGCGCCTATGTCATGAAGACTTTCCACACCGCCCATGGCGGCAAGCTGTCACTCGCCCGCGTTCTCACCGGCCGATTTGCCGACGGCGACTCCGTCCATGGCGGCGAGACCGAGGAGCGGATCGGCGGTGTGTTCGATCTTGTTGGGCACGAGCCGGTGAAGCGCGATGCCGCCAAGGCTGGCGATACGGTCGCCTTCGGCCGCCTGGAGAGCGTCAAGACGGGCAACACGCTCGCCACCGAGAAGGGCGCGGACCTCACAATTGCCGCGGCGGACATCCCCGAGCCGGTATTCGGCCTCGCCATCGAAGCCAAGGAGAAGAAGGACGACGTGAAGCTCACCGCCGCCCTTGCCAGGATCATCGAGGAAGACCCCTCGCTCTCCATTACCCACGACCAGGACATGGGGCAGATGGTGCTGTGGGGGCAGGGCGAGATGCATTTGCGCGTGGCCTTGGAGCGGCTGACCCGCAAATACGGTGTCAATGCCGCCACCCATCCCCGGCAGATCCCCTACAAGGAGACGATCCGCAAATCGACGGAGGTGCGTGGGCGCCACAAGAAGCAGTCGGGCGGCCACGGCCAGTTTGGCGACGTGGTGGTGACTATCGGGCCGCTGCCGCGGGGCCAGGGATTCGAGTTCTCGGACAAGATCACCGGCGGCGTGGTGCCCAAGAACTACATCCCCTCGGTCGAGATCGGCGTGAGCGACTATCTCCATGCGGGTCCGCTGGGCTTTCCCGTGGTGGATGTCGCCGTGTGCCTTATCGATGGGTCCTACCACTCGGTCGATAGTTCGGACATGGCGTTCCGCCAGGCCGGGCGGCTGGCCATGACCGAAGGCATGCCGCAATGCCAGCCGGTGCTGCTGGAGCCCATCATGGCGGTCGAGATTTCCGTGCCCTCGGAAGCCACGCCGCGCGTCAACTCCATCGTCTCCTCCCACCGGGGGCAGATCTTGGGGTTCGATGCGCGTTCCGGCTGGCCTGGCTGGGACGTGGTCCAGGCGCACATCCCGGAGGCGGAAATCCAGAACCTGATCGTCGAGCTGCGCTCGGCGACAGCCGGCGTGGGCACGTTCCACGCTACGCTCGACCATCTGGCCGAGCTCGTCGGCAAGGCGGCGGATCAGGTTTTGGCCCACCATGGGGCCAAGGCGGCCTAGCCGGGGAGGGGCGACATGTCGCCAAAAACCGGCTCGGAAGCCTTGCTCCTTCCGCCTCAGCCCGGTAGACGATTGTGCCTTATTCTTCTTGTCCGATGACCGTTAGCTTCTAGAGGGTGTTCCCATGACCGTATTTCCGCAGCTCGTAATCCCAGAGACCCTTGCCGCCGGCCCCGGGCCGGGGAACACCGATCCGCGCGTGTTGGAGGCTTTCGCCAGCGCCGGCGTCGCCGACCACATGCAGAAGGACGTTCTGCGCGGCATGATCGAGTCCAAGCTGATGCTGCGCGAGCTGTGGGGCACCAAGAATGTCTACACCTTCGGCGTCGCCGGTACGGGCTGGGACGGCCTCGATTGCATGCAGAGCCTGATCCTCCCGGGGGACAAGGTCGTCGCCTTGGTCAACGGGACGTTCTCGGGTATTGACGACCTCACCATCCGCATCAAGGCGTCCTCGCTGGAGGATCTCGCCGCCGACTCGGTCAATCCGAAGCCAAAGAACGTCGTCACCGTGACCGTGCCGCATGGTGAGTCTGTCTCCGGCGAAACCGTCGAGAAGGCGCTCGCCGAGCACAAGCCCATGTGGGCTTTCATGGCTCATTGGGAGACCGGTTCGGGCCGCGTCAACGATCTCCAGGGCTTCTCGGATGCGTGCGAGAAGCACGGGGTGATGGGCATCGTCGATGCCGTGTCGAGCCTCGGCGTCGGCGACTTCAACATCGACGACTATCCGGGCGTGGTCGCCTGGGCGTCGTGTCCGCAAAAGGGCGTGCTGTCGCTGCCGCTGACCTACGCGCCGGTGAGCTTCACCGACAGGGCCATCGAGGTCGTCAAGAAGCGCGGCTGCTACACCTATGTGAACCACCCGATCCTGGATGCGCGCCATTGGGGCATCATCGACGGCAAGGATGTCGACACGCCGACCTATCACCAGACCCATTCCGGCTATGCCGTGGCCGCGTTCCACGAGGCGCTGCGCATTCTTCTGGCCTATGGCCGCCGCCGCAAGGCGACCGACTACGGCTATCACGAGAAGGCGCTCAAGCAGGCTGTCGAGGCCATGGGCTGCGAGGTGACGTCCAATATGCCGAGCCTCATCGTGCTCAACCTGCCGGGCAAGCTCGCCGGCAAGGAGAAGGAGCTGGTGCAGGGCGCTCGCGCGCAAGGCTTCGGCATTTGGCCGACCCTGTCGGAGCCGGTGCAGGTCCGCATCGGTATCCTCAACCAGCTCTCGCCAGAGCAGATCACCGAGATCGCCAGCCGCTTCGCCGACGCCATGCTTGCCATGGGCGCGGAGTTCGACAAGCAGCAGGTGATGAACCAGCTGAAGTCGTATTACGCGAAGGCCGCGTAAGGGGGCTTATCCCGGCGATCCCTTTTCGCCGAAGGGGAGCCTGTATGCGTTTGACCTGCCGCTATTCCGGCAAGGCTTTGCGATCGGTGCGCGCCCTCGTGGTTTGCGTGCTGATCGCCCAAGCCGTGGCCTTTGTTTGCCGGCCCGCACAGGCCCAAGACTCGGACGACGTCCAGGACGACTTCGCGGAGGTCAGCCGCCAAATCCCGCAACTCGCCATGGAAGGCGAGACCAAAAAGGCCACGGCGCTTGCCGAGCGCTATGTGGAGAACGCGCGCGAGACAAAGGGCGAGGACGATCCTGAGTTCGCCACGGCGCTGAGCTGGCTCGGCTGGCTTTACCAGAAGCAAGACCGCTCCGCGGAGGCCGTGCCGCTGCTCAAGCAAGCGCTGGTCATTCGGGAGAAGAGTTTTGGGCCGAACCATCCCCTGGTCGCCACCAGCCTGAACAATCTTGCCGCCGTCTACTACAAGCAAGACCGGGAGGCAGAGGCCGAGGCGCTGACCGCGCGGGCCAATGAGGTCCGGACGAAGGCGGTCGGTCTCAATGTGCTTGAAGCCTTCCCGCGGCGCTTTCGGGAGCTTCACTGGGACGGCCAGCAAGGCGAAGCAGCCAAGCTCGCCCGACGCTATGTGGCGCTGGCCAGAGAGCGCTACGGCGCCAATCAGCCTGGAGTCGTGCCGGCACTCCTCGAAGCCGCGACACTTTTCGAGCTGCAAGGCAACGTGCCCAAGGCCGAGGCGCTGCTCAAGGAGACGCTCAAGATCCGCACCGCGGCGTTCGGCCCGCGCAGTCCCGAGGTCGCCGACAGCGCGTTTGCACTGGGGCGCCTTTATGCGGCGGCCGGCCGCAACAAGCAGGCCGAGCGGATGCTGAAGCGGGCCTTGTCGATTCGTAAAGCGGTCTACGGCAGCCGGGACGAGAAGGTCATCGAAACGTCGGATGCCCTTGCCGGCCTGTATCTGAAGATGGGGCGCAAGGCAGAGGCCGAAAAACTCTTCAAGCAATCGCGAAAGGTGCAACGCCGGCTCGCCTTCAAGGAGATCGAGCCGACCTATGCCGTGGTGAAGGTCTATTACGCCACGGACCGCAAGAATACCGGCGCGACCGACCCGGCCGAAGTCTATGCCGGCGATCGTGGGCCGCTGACCCTCGGGTTCGCCACGGTCAGCATTCCGCGCGATCACCGTGCCGGGGCGGTCGAGACGCCGTCCATCTGGCGGCTCGAGTGGTGCAACGATCCGGAGCGCTTCGTCGTGCTTCTCTCCGTCGACGAGCTGGACCAGGCCCAGTTCTTCAAGGACGTCTCGGCCCGGGTGAAGGAGTCAGCCGGCAAGTCGGCCTTCGTCTTCGTTCACGGTTACAACGTGACCTTCACCGACGCGGCCCGGCGGACAGCGCAAATGGCCTACGATCTCGGCTTTGACGGCGCGCCCGTGTTCTATAGCTGGCCGTCGCAGGCGAGCTACGCCTCGTACAAGGTCGACGAGACCAACGCCGAATGGTCGCGGCTCGATTTCAAGACATTCCTGAAGGACTTCGCGGCGCAGTCCGACGCCGAGCACATCTATCTCGTCGCGCACAGCATGGGGACGCGCGTGCTGACCGGTGCGCTCAAGGAACTGGTGCTCGAAGACCCCAGTATCCGCGACAAATTCGATGAGATCATTCTGGCGGCGCCCGACATTGACGCCGACAGGTGCAAGCGCGACATCGCGCCGAGGATCCTCGCGGGCGAAGCGGGCACGACGCTCTATGCCTCGTCCGGCGACTACGCGCTGATGGCCTCGAAAACCTTTGCCGGCTATCGCCGGGCAGGCGACACGGCGGGCGGTGTGACCATCGCGCCCGGCGTCGACACGATCGATGCCAGCGCGATCCGCACGGACTTTGTCGGCCACAGCTACTACGCCGATTCCGATTCCGTGCTCGGCGATCTGCGCGACCTGATGCTGCACGGCAAGCGCCCGGATAAGCGCTCGCGGCTGTCGCCGGTGAAGACGAAGGACGGCCGCTACTGGACCTTCACGGAAGACCAGGCTCCCGCGCAATAGCACTGATCGTTTACGGCTCCACGCATGTGGCGTAAAGGCCGAAGCCCGGCGCCTTGGCATTGCGGCGGAGCTCGTCGCGCGCCTCGCGGCAGGCCACCTGCGTGGTGAAATCGATCACCGTGGTGGTCGCCGTGCTGCCCGTTGTGCCGGCTGCCCCATAGAGTGCGAAGACGATCATTCTGCGCCCTTCGGCGTGCGCGGCGTCTGCCACCGACAGCACCCCGCCCGAAATCAGAAGAGCAAGCGCAAGTTGTTTCATTGGATCCCCCAATCCTCTGTACGCGTTTTGGGTTCGCGTGCGCCTCCTTGAGGAATTCAAGCACACCTGCCCTGGCGTTGGAAGCGGAGGGGCGGGAGTCCCCGGAAACCGGCCTTAATCGCTGCGCGGGTTGTCCTGCCGCCAGGCGGAGGGCCGCTGGAAGGTGCCGCGCCAAATGCCCCGTTTCGCCTCCCGGGCCTCGCGTTCGGCATTGGCGTAGGCGTAGCCCGTCTTGCCGC